>MDTE01071974.1_pt1 | contig 39578 bp, 40 predicted proteins | sample 811231 | NCBI WGS metagenome assembly MDTE01 (sample SAMN05326651, study PRJNA326480) | marine metagenome | isolation source: seawater | place: Indian Ocean: Red Sea | collected 2010 | reverse complement strand
TGGTCGTCATGCTTGTCTTTGGCGTGGTCACCGTGCGCATGGTCCTTGTGGTCGTCATGCTTGTCTTTGGCGTGGTCACCGTGCGCATGGTCCTCGAATGGCCCACCTTCGCGGAACGCCACGTGCCTCAGGCCATGGGCATCCATGAGGGAAGCGACATGCGCCTTATCACCCAGAGAGTCGATGGGTCGGTCGAGAAACGTTTCCATGTTTGGGCCGACCCAGAAGATCACGTCGGCGTTCTGCAACGCACGAGCATGAGACGGGCGCAGGCTATAGGAGTGAGGAGATCCGCCGCCTTCGACGATCAGGGACGGGGTGCCAATGCCCTGCATGACTCCGGCGACCAGCGAGTGGACGGGCTTGATGGATGCGACGACTGACGGCGGGTCGGCATATGCGTTCGTTCCCATAAGCGCCAGCGAGCCCGCCAACAAAGAAATACGGTGAAGCTTCATTTCTCTCGTTCCTTGGTCATGTTAACCCTTTTGCCTGTCGGCCTTCCTCAGCTGTGAAATGTAATAACATTGCAGGAGCATAACGTCACCCATACGGGACGTAATGTTATACAATAACATTATTGCGTGACTGTATAACGTGTGCGATCACCCGTTTGCAAGAATTCTGCTTCAACGGCAGCAGGGAATGATTGACCGAATATCCCCCTTACTGACCCTCGAGAATGTCGGCCTCAATCGTGGAGGCCGGTGGCTCGTTCGCGGCGTAGATCTGACGGTCCGCCGGGGTGAGTCCGTGACCCTTATCGGCCCCAACGGTGCCGGTAAATCGACAACCGCGAAGATCGCGCTTGGCCTTATGGCGCCGGACGAGGGGCAAGCTTCAAGGGCGCCGGGCCTGAAGGTCGGATATGTCCCGCAGAAACTCTCGATCGATTGGACTCTACCGCTGTCGCTTTGGCGTTTCATGTCCCTGACCAACCGGGTGGACGATCCCGCGGCGCGCGAAGCCCTCGAGACGGTTGGGATCAGCCACCTTGCGGACGCCGAGTTGCGACATCTTTCCGGCGGGGAGTTCCAGCGCGCGCTTCTCGCACGCGCGATCGCGCGCAGGCCGGATCTCCTCGTCCTCGATGAGCCAGTTCAGAGCGTGGACTATTCGGGTGAAATCGCGCTCTACGAACTGATTGGCAACATTCGCCGAACCTTCGGCTGCGGCATCCTGATGATTTCCCACGATCTGCATGTTGTCATGGCTGATACCGACAGTGTCGTGTGTATGAACGGCCATGTCTGCTGCCAGGGGCCGCCGCGCGTGGTCGCCGAGAACCCCGAGTATCTGGCGTTGTTCGGCGCGCGGGCGGCCGGTGCGCTGGCAATCTATGAGCACGCGCACGATCATACCCACCTGTCCGATGGAACCGTGCAGCACGCTGACGGCTCGATCACGGATCACTGCCATCCGGATGACGGGCACCACGATGCAAACGCCTCTCGGGAAAATGACCATGCTGGATGATTTCTTTATCCGCGCGCTCGTTGCCGGTATCGGGGTTGCGCTCTTTGCCGGTCCGCTCGGCTGCTTCATCGTCTGGCGCCGGCTCGCCTACTTTGGTGACACGCTCTCCCACTCGGCCCTGCTCGGGGTGGCGCTGGCGCTTATCCTCCAAGTCAATATCACCGCGGCGGTCTTCGTTGTCTCGGCCATCATCGCTTTGTCGCTGTTGAGCTTGCAGCGGCGATCAAGCCTATCGTCCGATTCCCTGCTCGGCCTGCTCGCACACGCATCCCTTGCGCTGGGGCTAGTGGTACTCACGTTCTTGCCGACGGTCCGCGTGGATCTTCTGAGCTTCCTATTCGGCGATATCCTTGCTGTGTCGGTTACCGATTTGGTTGTGATCTATGTCGGTGGCGCGGCGGTCACGCTGGTGCTGGTCCTCGTCTGGCGTGCGCTGTTCGCCGCGACTGTGAACTACGAGGTCGCCGAGGCGGAGGGCATGCGTCCTGACCGTGCGAACGTGATCTTCATCCTACTCATGGCGACCGTCATCGCCATATCCATGAAGATCGTGGGCGTTCTGTTAATCACGGCGTTGCTCATCATCCCGGCCGCGACGGCACGACGCATGGCGCGAGGGCCCGAGGCAATGGCGTTGGTCTCTGCGGTAATTGGGGTCATCTCGGTGGTAGCCGGCCTTTTTGCGTCACTCGAATGGGACACGCCCTCCGGTCCGACAATTGTTGTTGCGGCCCTTGTCTTGTTTTTGTTGGCGCTGCTGTCGGTGCCGGGCATACTTCGATCACACCCGCAGTCGCATGATAGCTAATGCCATGAAAGCCGATACACGCGCCAATCATGACCTCACCCGGAACCAGGCACTGGTCTTCGGGGTGCTCGAGGGCTCCGAGGCGCCGCTCAGCGCCTACTCCATTCTCGACCAGTTGCGCGAGGATGGGCTGCGCGCTCCGCTGCAGGTCTATCGCGCACTCGAGAAGCTGGTCGATTTCGGACTAGTTCACCGGCTCGAGAGCCTGAACGCCTTCGTTGCGTGCAACCACCCCTCGGGGCCGGAGGCAGGTGAATCCCATGGGACGGTCGCCTTCGCCATCTGCGAGAAATGCGACAACGTGGCCGAGTTCGCCGATCCTGATTTTGTCGAGCGCCTGCGCGGCTGGGCCAAAGCCGAGGGGTTCGAGCCCCACAGTACCATCATAGAGTTGCGCGGCCTTTGTGAAGGTTGCTGCGTCGCCTGACCGGGGCCCGGCCCTTTCACCAAGTTGCGCTTGACGCGGTGCGTCGGGTTTGGGACACCCCCGTTTCGAAATTCCACAAAAGTAAAAATCGGAGGAGCCGCCCATGGCCGGCAACGTCGCGAACATCAATCCCTATGGCTCTAGTGCGGGACGAGAGCATCCCGACCACTACAAGCGCCCGGACACGCTAATCATCGACATCCACGGCCATATCATGACCGAGGGCGTTGACGAGGAGGTGCGCAAGCACGTCCCGGCCATGTCGCTGGACGCCGTCAAATATGCCAGCCCGCTAACCCGCGAGCTCAACAAGAAGCAGAATGAGGACCGGCACGAGGAACTGGTTGGCGTGACCAAGCGGCTGGCGGACATGGACAAGATGTGCGTCGACGTGATGGCCATCTCTCCCCAGCCGCCGCAGATGCACTATGAAGCCCCCAACGCGCTGGGCCAGGAAACCGCCCAGAAGGTCAACGACAACATCGCCCGCGCCGTCTCGGAGGCTCCGGATCGACTGATCGGCTTGGGGACCGTGCCGCTGCAGAACACCGACATGGCGCTGAAGGAACTCGACCGGCTAATCGGTGAGCTCGGCTTCAAGGGCATCCAGATCGGCGCCCAGATCGGCCAGGACGAGCTGTCTGCCGAACGTCTCGAACCCTTTTGGGCGAAGTGCGAGGAGCTGGACATCCCGATTTTGTTGCACCCGACCTCCTTTGCATCGGACCGGTTCGGCGCTCACTACCTGACCAACATCATCGGCAACCCACTAGATACGACGGTCGCGATCCACTACCTGATCTTTGATGGGGTACTGGCGCGCTATCCGGGCCTGAAGATCGTGGCGGTGCATGGCGGCGCGTTCGTTGCGGCCTATGCCGCGCGTATGGACCATGCCTGGGGCCAGCGCGAGGATTGCTGCCTACATATCGACCAGCCGCCGACCAGCTATCTCAAGAATATGTATTTCGACACGACGGTATTCTCAAACGATCAGCTCGACTTCCTAGACCGGAAATATGGTGCCGACAAAATCTGCCTTGGCACGGACTATCCGTTCGACATGGCCGACTATGACCCGACCGAGCACATCATGGGCCTGGACGGTCACTCGATGGCTGACAAGGAGGCTATGTGCGGCCTCAATTCCGCCGGGCTGCTCAAGGTCGACGTCAACGATTTCGCGCGGGCCAACCCCCAGGAGAACTGGAGCTAGTTCCCGCGACCAGTCGTCAGCAGACACGAAAAGCCGCCGGGTGACCGGCGGCTTTTTTTATCGGCGCAAGTCCGTGCGCTAGGACGGGAACAGTGCGTTGGGCAAAAACGTCGCGATTCCCGGGAACCGCACGATTAGGACCATGGCGACGAGCATTATGATCCAGTAGGGGACCGAGCTCTTGAATATCGTCATGACGTTAATTTCGGGATCGATGTCCTGGATCGCTGATTTGACCGTATAGACCAACAACCCGAACGGCGGCGTCAGCAATCCGGCCTCGATGGCGATGATGGCAATGATCGCAAATGCGACCGGATCGAAGCCTAGCTTCACCGCGATGGGCGAGAAGATTGCCGCCGTCAGCAGCATGATCGAGATGGAATCGATGATCATGCCGAGTGCGAACCAGATCAACACCATCACGCCGATGATCATCCACGGCTCCATGCCGGACCCGATGAACAGTCCCTCGATGGCGTTGGCCATGCCGGTCATGGCGAGCGTGCGCGAATAGAGCGACGCTGCGACCAGCAATAGCAGAATCGGTGCAGACGTCTTGCCCACGGACAGGACCGCGTCGATGAAGTCCTTGAACCTCAGGCCCTTGATAATGGCCAGGACGAGGCCGATGAAGGCGCCCGCGCCCGCGCCCTCGGTTGGTGAGAAGATGCCGAACCAGATACCGCCGAGTACGGCGACGACGACTGCGATGATGCCGAGCAGGCTGACGATGAACTGGGCGGTCGAGACTTCTTCGGTGTCGCCTGCCGTGCCTCCGGTGACGTCGGCGCCGACGGCCTTCGCGTCCGGGTTGTGCACCACGCCGCCGCCGACTACGGAGGGTTTGAGCAGCGACATTCCGAACACGTACATGATGAACAGGGACATCAGCAGCAGGCCGGGCAGGACTCCGCCCGCGAACAGCTGTCCGATCGACTGCTCGGTCAGGATGCCCCACACGATCATCAGGACGCTCGGGGGGATCAGCATGCCTAGGCAACTGGACCCGGCCACGGTGCCGAGCGCGAAGCCCGGGTGATAGCCGAAGCGCTTCATCTCGGGATAGGCGATGCGCGAGAAGGTCGCGGCGGATGCGATGCTGACACCGGTGACGAACGAGAACAGCGCGTTGCCGATAACGGTGGCAATGCCGAGCCGGCCGGGCAGGCGGCGCAGCATGCGGTTGATCCCGCGATAGACGTCGGTGACGGTTCCCGATTTGCTGATGAATTCTCCCATCAGCAGGAACAGGGGTATGACCGCGAACACGAATTCGCGGATCGCTTCATAGGCAGTGGCGGCCAGCATGCGCTGGACGGTCCCGAACGCATAGACGTCCGCCCCGGTGACGAGGAAGATGCCCAGCGCGCTGGTCATGCCCAGGGCAATGGCGATGTGCACGCCGATGGCCACCAGGGCGATCAGGCAGACAATCAGCAAGATGGCGATATTGGCTTCGAACACGGCAATCTTTCCTTATTCGTCGCGGAGTGGCGCTAGAGTTGCGGCTGCGTGTCCGGATCCACTTCGGAATTCAGCAATTCGGGTTTGAAGATGTCCACATAGGCCATCACGAGATAATTGATCATCGCCAGCGCGCTGCCGCCGATCACCGTCCACCGGGCTGGCCAGGAGGGGACGCGAAGGGCCCCTTCGCCCTCATATTCGCCGTCGACGAAGGAGGCAATGCTTTCCTCCCATCCGCCCGTGATGATCATCAGGAAGAAGGCGGCTCCCAGCAGGTAGCCGATCGCCGCGAGCGCGCGCTGAACACCCGGTGGCATATGCGTCACCAGGAAGTCGGCGCGCAGCATCGAGCGGCTGCGGATCGCGTAGCCCGCCTGCAGGAACACGATGATCACGATCGAGGCGGTGACCAGTTCCGTGGTGCCGTTGATCGGTGCATCGAAGGCACCGCGTCCGGTTACGTCGGCGAGAATCATGAAGGTGAGGGCGAAGGCCCAGATCGCGGCCACGATCATCAGGAATTTCGAGATGCGGTCGCTGAGTGTGATGAGGTTCATTGCGGTCTTCCCTCAGGTGCGCGTTGCTGCGCGATCTTACGGAACCGGGTGTTCTTGAAACCCCCGAATGATGCTCGGGGCAGATGAAAGACCGGCTGGATACCCGTCGAGAGCATCCAGCCGGCTATTCAGGAATGCCGCCTTACGCCGGCATTTTTTCGGACGCTACTTGATGACGTAGCGGACAGGCCATTTGTAGCCCTGCTTCTCGGCAGCATCCAGGTAGTCGTTGAGAATTGCCTTCGCCGGGAAGCCCTTGCCTTCCAGCTCATCGGCATGCTTCTGCGGCCAATGGGCAAGGCCCTCGGCCCAACCCTGGCGAACGTCGGCGGGAAGGTCGGTGACTGTGATGTTCTCACGCAGCCACTTCATGTCCTTCTCGTAGCCCGCCTTGTTGCCGGTGCCGGTCAGCGCCTGGAAGCGGCCGGCCACTTCCTGGATGATCGGCTTGGTGTCGGCCGGGAGGCGATCCCAGAAGCGGTTGTTGACGGTCAGGCCGTGCCAGGTGATCGAGCCAAAGCCGATGGTCGTGTAGTACTTGCCGACCTCATGCAGCTTGAACACCGGGCCCCAGGCACTGGGGAACATGATGCCGCCCTCGGCAACGCCCGTCTTGATCTTCTGGTACCAGCCCGGAAGGCCGTCGGTGACCGGGATGATGCCGATACCGGCCTGCTCCATCCAGTTCAGGTTGAGGCCCGCGCCCAGGATCTTGTGACCCTTGAGGTCCTCAAGCTTCTTCCAGGGGAAGTTGGTGCCGAGGTTGTAGCCGCCGTCACCGATGATCGCGATCAGGTTCTGATCGAACTCCTGGAAGCGCTTGGACAGGCTCGGATACTTCTCGTAGATCTCCGCGGCTGCCGCGACGCTCTTGACCGGATCCATGGTGCCGAAGGGCAGCATGATCTGGAATGCGTGCATCGGCAGCTTGGATGCCTCGAAGCAGTAGCAGAAGCCGCCAATGTCGACGACGCCGTTCTGGACGCCCTCGAACGTATCGAAGACCTTTACGATCGACCCGCTATAGCCTTCGATGAAGTTCACGGTGTGGTCGGTCTGGGACTCGATCGCCTTCTTCAGCTCGGGCTGGAAGAAATTCTTCATCAGGCCCGCATAGACGACGGTCGGCGGATGGCCGGATGCAATCCGGATATTGATTGTGTCTGCGACCGATGGAGCGCTCGCAGCGACCATCGAGCCGGCGATCGTGCCGGCGGCGAGGGCCAGTTTTACATTCTCCAGGTACTTCATCGCGTATCCTCCCCTTGGTGCGTTCTACTAGGAAAAATCTCTATGTTGCGGGATGTCCGTTCGGAGTTCCCGCGCAACAGACATGTATAAGAATAGCCCACCGGGGCTGTGGGAGCGACCCGTCAGGATCGGAATTCTTGTCCGGGTGGGCACAACTGTACGACGGCGGTCGGAACATGCTGGTTCCTGCGGCATTGCCTCGCTTTCGGTCGGCCGTGCACTGCGGTACCGCAAGACTGCTGTCTGCTGGATTTTTCCGTTCGGAGCGGACATCATCACCTTAACGAATAAATGGGGGGATGAAATGACAAAAAAATCTGCCAAGGCCGCGAAGACATTCGATGTCGTCGAGGCGACCATCGAGGACTTGCATGCCGCGATCCGAGAGGGTCGCACCACGCTGGTAGAGGTGGTGCAGCAGTATATCGACCGGGCAAGGGCCTATAACGGCGTCGCCAGCATGCTGACGACCGAAGACGGCATGCCGGTGCCGGCCGCAGACGGTGCCGTGCGCGCCGGCGCGCCGCTGAACTTCCCCACCGAAACCGTCAAGGCCGCCGACGTCCTGCCGGACCTGGACAAGTACACCGGGCCGCCGCTGGAATTCGGGCGCATGGAGGCGACGGCATCCGATCCCGACGTGCAGCAGCAGTTCGGGATGCTCCGTGGCATCCCCAATGGCGGCCAGCTCAATGCGCTGCAAACCCTGAACATCCGCGGCGAACGATCCGTGACGTGCAAGGGCGAGTTCGACAAGCACCCATCGGAAGGGCCGCTGCCGCCGGGCGCCCCGCCGGTTTGCGAAATGTTCCGGCAGTTGCCCGATGCCCTGGAGACAGCGGCGGAACTGGATGCGGAGTATGGCTCCGATCCGGATCTCGAGGCGATGCCCATGTACGGCGTTGTCTTCTCGTTCAAGGACCCGTTCGACACGAAGGACATGCGCTCGACCGGCGGCGCGGACGCGGCCTATGACATCGACTTCCCCGCGCGCGATCACACACTGGTCGAACAGTTGCGCAAGAAGGGGGCGATCATCTTCGCCAAGGCGGTCCTGACCGAGTACAACGGCCGCGCCGGCGATCCCGGCGGCCGGCACGCGCCGGACAAGGTCTTGCCATCCACGCTGGGTTATCAGCGTTCGACCTGGGCCGGTAACCCGGCCAATCCCTACGACACGACCCGCGCCGCCTCGCTGGGTTCGTCTTCGGGATCGGGTGTTTCGGTCTCTGCAAACCTGGTGATGGCGAGCCTGGGCGAAGAAACCCGGGCGTCGACACGTGGCCCGTCAAACCATAACTCCGTCGCGCTGATCCTGCCCCACAAGGCGATGATCTCGTTTCATGGCAATGCGATCGGCGCCGACATCCAGTGCGACCGGACGGGCATTCTGTGCCGGCGGATCGAGGATTCGGCCAAGGTGCTGGACGCGCTGAAAGACCCAGAGGACGGATATTACGATCCGCGCGACCCGTGGACCGCGGTGCCGCGCTCGGGCGTGCTCGACAGTTATACCGAGCATCTCGCTAACGGTGCGAAGGGCTCTCTCGAAGGCATGCGGATCGGGGTCATCCGGGAATCGATGATCACGACCGAAGGATCAATGACCGAGGTGCCGATCACTTCCGCGGCCGCGGTTGAAATCAAGGAGGTTCTGGCCGGGACACTCGGTGCGACCCTGGTCGAATCTTCCCATGCGCGCTGGGAGCCCGATCCCGACTGCGAACAGATGACGGTCGATTTCCGCACCGCGCTCTGCCGCATGGTGGGTATCTTCATGCCCAACCTGATGTTCTACCTGAAGCCCGACGGCACACCGCTCTATCCCGAGTTCGCGGAAGCGATCGAGCCGACGGAGTTTGCACCGGGAAAGACCTTCGGGTCGGGCGACATGACGCCGATGGACTATTTCGTCGGGTTGGCGGAGGGCCGGATCGAGCCGCCGGCGGATTTCGATATCCGGAACATCCAGCCCCAGGCGCTTGCCCACACCTTCCAGTTTCACATCGCCCAGTACCTGATGCGGCGCAGCACCGACTGGGCGGCCATGGGATTCGAAGAGACGCTGACCACCTGGGCGGCGCTCAACGAACGTTCGAAGTTCTGGGGCGACGACCATCGCGCGGGCTTCAAGAACTGGGAAGAAACCGCGGACCCGCGCAACACACTTGGCCAGCGCCAGGGTGTGGACGAGCGGATCATGCTGCGTGAGCTTCTGCGGCGTATCGACATGATGGTGATCCACGAGAACAATCTCGATTGTCTTGTCCGGCTGCACACGCCGTGGGCGCCGGGCATCATCGGCGGGGCGCATCAACCCAATGGCGGCCCGCACAATCTGACGCTGGAATCCCTTTATGGACCCAATGCGGGGCTGACGGAAATTCTTATTCCGGCCGGTTTCGTGACGACGGTCTACGATCCGGTGTTCAAGTTGTCTGAAGACGGCACGCGATACGAAAACCACCACTCCGATGTCGCAACCGAGATACCGGAGCCGGGACTGCCGTTCTCGCTTGTCTTCCGCACGGAGCCCGGCATGGAGGATGTTTCGCTTAAGGTTGCCTCGTCCTACGAGGCCGTCTCAAAGCGCCGCGTGCCGCCGCCCGATTTCGGGGCGTTCTAGCGGCGCTTTGATACGCCGGGTGAGAAGACTATCTTGATGGTCGACGTGGACAGGGAAACGACGAGACCATTATGACGGACAACGGTCGAATGCATCTCGCGGCATTCATGCGCCCGATCAGCATTCATACGGGCGCGTGGCGTTATCCCGGCGGCACGCCCGACGCCAACTTCAACTTCCCGGCGATCGTGAAGTATGCCCAACGCTTGGAAGAGGCGCGCTTCGACGCATTCTTCATGGCCGATCACCTGGCTTTGCTGAACATGCCGATGGATGCGCTCAAGCGCAGTGCCACTGCGACGTCCTTCGAGCCGTTCACCCTGCTGTCGGCGTTGTCGATGGCGACGGAAAATCTCGGTCTGATCGCGACCGGCTCGACCTCCTTCGACGAGCCCTTTCACCTAGCGCGGCGCTTTGCCTCGCTGGACCACATTTCGGGCGGCCGGGCCGGCTGGAACATCGTCACGACCTCGAACCCGGATGCCGCCAAGAATTTCGGGCTCGAGGAACATCTCGACCATGCCGAGCGCTATCGTCGGGCGCGCGAATTCTACGATGTGGTGACAGGCCTTTGGGACAGCTGGGCGGACGACGCGTTTGTCCGCGACGTCGAATCCGGCGTGTTCTTCGATCCCGATAAGCTCCACACGCTCGACCACAAAGGTGAGTTCTTCTCGGTGCACGGACCTCTGCATGTTGCCCGCCCGATGCAGGGCTGGCCGCTGATCGTGCAGGCGGGGGGCTCGGAAGCCGGCCGTCAGCTTGCTGCCGAGACCGCCGAAGCGATTTTCGCGGCCCAGCCCAACATCGAGGCCGGCCGCGAGTTCTACGCCGATGTGAAGGGACAAATGATGACCCTTGGCCGCAATCCCGATCACCTGAAGATACTGCCGGCCTGCCTGGTCGTGGTGGGGGACACGGTGGAAGAGGCGCGCGAAAAACGGGCGGTGCTCGATTCCAAAGTGCATCTCGACAGCGCCATCGCATCCCTGTCGATCTCGCTTGGTCACGACGCCTCGAGGTTCGATCTTGACGGGCCGCTGCCGGACATTCCCGATAGCAATGCTTCGAAGAGCGGCCGGGAGCGCGCAATCCGGATGGCCGAGCGCGAGAACCTGACGGTGCGGCAGCTGGCGCAGCGGATGGGCGGGTTCTCCGGGCTGGCCATGGTGGGTACGGCGGAATCTATTGCCGACGAAATGGAGGCGTGGTTGGATACGCCGGCCTGCGACGGGTTTACCATCATGTTCCCGTTCCTGCCCGAGGGTCTGGATCTGTTCGTCGACCGGGTCGTGCCGGAGCTCCAGCGTCGCGGACTTCTGCGCCGGGAATATGTCGGCAAGACATTGCGCGAGAATATGGGCCTGCCTCGTCCCGAGAACCGGTTTTTCCCTATATCCGATCAGGCGGCGCAGTAACCCTCAGCCTAGATATCCGCCCCGGAAGTAGACCAGAGGGTCGGCGGAGGTCTCGCTGCCGATGGCCACGACCCGGCCAATGGCGATGATGGTGTTGTGGCGCTCGAGGGTTTCCTCGAGCCGACAATCCATCACCCCGACGGCACCGACGAAGACGGGTGCACCCGTCGCGAGCAGACCCCAGCGCCCAGTCTCGAAACGGGCCGGGCCCTTCACATCGGTCTTGCCCGCGAACATATCGACGACGTCCTCCGCGCCCGTGGGCAGATAGTTGATCGCGAAATGACCGGAATCCCGGATCGCGCCGAGCGCGGATGTCTTGACGTCGATGGAAATCAGCATGGTAGGCGGGTCGGCACATATGTGCGTGGCCGACAATCCCAGGAAGCCTGCTGGGCCGGCACTGCCTCGCGCCGTTACGATCGTCGCGGCGACGGCGCGTTGGCCGACCGCGCCCCAGAATGTGCCGATGTCGATATCCGCGTTGGCGGCACCCGTTCCGTCCGTGCCCATGCCGATGTCCCTCTCTTGTAGCCGATTGAAACTGGCGGTCGTCCGCCCCCGGCTAAGCCGGTTCGTCGGACTGGTCCAGCATACAATGGCGTTGGGTTTTGGCCGAACGTCATTGTCCTGATATGAGAACCGCAGACATTGTCAGTTTCCGAGAAAGCGTCTCGACGGACCAGGAAAACGAGGCCGCGCAGGGCCAGGTTGCGGGAAGTTGATGCTTGCCGGGGTTTCGTCGGTCGTCGGCCTGGGTGCCGGGGCGATTCTGTTGCTGACGGCGGTCGCGCTGGTCTTCCGCTAGGAATCAGGTTGGGTCTGTTTCTTGGCCCGACCCTCACGGTGCGCGATATAGGTGGCGCTTGCCACGATCATGCCCCCGCCGACCCAGGTCCAGATCTCGGGCTGTTCGCCGAACACCATCAGGCCGAGCAGAGTGGCCCAGACCAGCTGCAGGAACTGGATCGGCTGGGTCACTGTCAGATCGGCGGCCCGAAAAGCCTGCATAAGCGTGTAGTGACCCGCTGTCGCGCAGGCCGCGACGCCGAATAGCCAGCCCAGCTCGATCAGCGTTGGGGTGCGCCAGACTGCCAGAGCGGGTCCGAGCAGGGTGAGGGTTACGAAGATCGACAGGTAGGCGACGATCGCGGGGCTCGATTCGGTTCGCGTCAGCCGTTTGGCGACGAGAAAAGAGATCGCGAACAGGGGTGCTGCGATAAGCTGGGCGATCGAACCGATATTGATGACCTGGAACCCGGGCTGCAGGACCACAAGCGCGCCGCCGAACCCGATCAGGACGGCCCCGACCCGATGGGCGTGCAGTCGTTCCCCGAGAAACAGTGCGGCACCGATGGTAATGAAGATGGGTGAGGTGAAGCCCAGCGCGGTCACTTCCGCGATGGGGATGCGCGCCATGGCAAAGAACCAAAGCATGACGCCGATGCCGTGAACCACGCCGCGCGTCGCGTGCAATCCCATGACCCTGGGATCACGCATGAAATTTACCACGCGCAAAATCACAGGTGTAAGCAGCAAAAGTCCGAACAGATAGCGAATGAAGGCGGCCTGCACCGGGCTCATATCCGTGCCCAGGTGCCGCACCATGCCGGTGACGGCCACGAACAGTAGCCCCGTCATCACCATCCAGAAGATGCCGCGCAGGTTTCCGTTGACCCGCGATCCGCCGGTTCCCGAGAAAGTCATGTAGACAGTCTACAGGCAGGCCGTGTGCCGGGGCATTACGTCCGGCGTGCGGCGTATGCGATTGTCAGTAAGGCCTGCAGGATCAACAGCAGAGAGAGCACGAACACCCGACCGTCCGGGTCGCTCGTGCGCCCCCCGATCAAGGCATTGGCTGCCAGGCCGACGACACCTATTGCAAGCACCAGAAGGGCGGTGCATTTCAGAATCTGCGTGTCGTTGGCTCCGGGGCGCAGGACGCCGTTCCAGGTCACGAACATCGTGCCTGCCACCACGATCGCGACCAGGCCACGGACGATCTGCCAGGCCGCCATACCGTCAGGCCCGATAAGATCGAGGTAGATAGAGTACAGGGCGCCGAGCCCGGTGAGGGTGGTTATGAGAAGCAGTGCCGCGCGGTTCATGACCCGCGTCATAGCACGGACGGGGCCGCAGGACGATGCGTTCGCCAATATCCGACCGTCGAACCCGTCGATGGCGGTAGTCTTCAAACTGCTGCCCGCGATTGATATGTTTGACTTGGAGTTCTGCAAAAGAGAGGGGCAGCAATGGCGAATGCCGAAACTAAAACCGAAGGTGCCTACAAGGCGGGCGATGGCGCTTATATATTTGATGTCGACAAGCTTCAGGGCCTCGACGCCGGTCCCGGGTATGCCGCGACCTTTGGCCCCGTCGTCGAAGGTGAGCTGACCCAGGTGGGGATCATGACCCTGCCGGCCGGCCAAACATCGGCACCCCACACCCACCCCAACGAGCAGTGGATTTACATCCTGCAGGGGCATCTGCACGCCACGGTCGACGGCCAAGAATCCGATGTTGGCCCCGGCCAGCTAATCTACATCCCCGCAAACACGGTCCACAGTGTGACGATCTCGCCGGACGAGGATTGCCACTTCTTCACCGCGAAGGACCTGCGCAGCGGCATCGCCGGGACGCCGGTCGAAAGCTAGCCCGTGGACGGCGGGCCCGTAGGCCTCGATCCAGGATGGGTCGGTTGCGGTCAGCGATGCCGTCAGATAGGTGTTGATGTCTCTTCCCCCGTTCGTGTGACAATTAGGTTTTTCTGGGGGGAATCTAGCAGGTCCGCTCGAAACAACAATTCACAAGCCTGCTAGCGCCGTACAGGTGTACAAAACCGTCCGGGTGTCGCACGCTTCCATTGGTAACGGATATGGAATTCGCAGGTGCAATTAATGGACCATCCTGGAATCACCACCGTCGGTGTCGTCGGCGTCGGCACCATCGGCAGTTCGTGGGCGGCCTATTTCCTCGCCCAGGGCCTCAAGGTGCGTTGCTGGGACCCGCTGGATGGTTACGCGGAACATGTCACCGCCAAGGTGGAGCGCATGTGGCCGACCCTAACCGAACTGGGGCTCGTCGAGGGCGCGGCGCTGGATAACCTCTCCTGTTTCGACCGAATCGGCGAGGCTTTGGAGGGCTGCCGGTTCGTGCAGGAAAGCGGCCCGGAGGACACCGATCTCAAGGCCAGCCTGATGGCCGAGATCGATCGCAATGTGGAAGACGATGTCGTGATCTCGTCGAGCTCGACTGCGTTGATGGTATCCGACTTCCAGCACAAGGCGGCAAACCCGGGCCGGATCGTACTCGGACATCCGTTCAATCCGCCGCACCTGATGCCCGTCATCGAGGTCGGTGGCGGCAAGCAGACGGAGAGCTGGGCGGTTGACACGGCGATGGCTTTCTATGAGGCGGTCGGCAAGATGCCGATCCGGTTGAGGGCCGAAATTCCCGGCCACCTGGTCAATCGCCTGCAGGCAGCACTGTATCGCGAGGCGGTGCATCTGGTGGCCGAGGGCTACGCCACGGTCGAGGATATCGACAAGGCTGTCAGCGGTGGCCCCGGCCTGCGCTGGGCCTTCATGGGGCCGCACATGACCTATCACCTGGGTGGCGGCGATGGCGGTATCCGGAAGTACATGGAGATTCTCGCGGACAGTCAGGAACGCCGCTGGGCTGCCCTCGGTGAGCCCAGTCTGACGGACGAGGTGAAAAAGAAGATTATCGACGGCGTGGATGCCGAGACCCGCGGCCGTTCGATTGGCGAACTGACCACGGATCGAGACGCGACCCTGCTGGAACTCCTCAAGGTGCTTGGCGGAAAGCATGATTGAACACATAGAATCTATCGCGGCCGTGTTAGCGGCTGCTTTCAAGGAGAGCCATTCGTGTCCCCCTCTAACGAACCATCGACTTCACTGTTCTCGCCGCTCGATCTTCGCGGTGTTCGTCTGAAGAACCGCATCGTTCTTTCGCCGATGTGTACTTATTCTGCCGAAGACGGCATCGCGAACAACTGGCACATGGTGCATCTGGGCCAGTTTGCGCTCGGTGGTGCCGCCGCCGTGTTCACCGAGGCCGCCGCAGTCGAGGAACGCGGACGGATCACCCATGGCGATCTGGGAATCTGGTCGAAGGACCATGCCGAGGCGTTGAAGCCGGTGACCTCCTTTCTGCGCAGCCACGGCGCGGCGCCGGCCATCCAGATTGCCCACGCAGGGCGTAAAGCGAGCATGCAGCGCCCGTGGCACGGCAATGGACCGATGGACGATGAAGATCGCGCGCGGGGCGAGAACCCGTGGGATATCGTCGCCCCCAGCCCGGAACCTATCAAGGAGGGTTGGCTGGTACCGGCGGAACTCACCCGAAATGAGATCACGGATATCCAGGATTGCTATGCGGCGGCGGCGGGACACGCGCATCAGGCGGGATTCGAGATCCTCGAGATACATTCGGCCCACGGCTATCTCGCCCATTCCTTCCTGTCGCCGGTCTCGAACAAGCGCAATGACGAATATGGCGGCGACCTGGCCGGGCGGATGCGGTTCACGCTGGAGACAGCGGAGAAAGTGCGTGCGGTCTGGCCCGACGCCAAGCCGATGTTTGTGCGCATTTCATCCGTCGATGCCGACGGCAGTGACGAAGGCTGGCAGCTCGATGATTCGGTTGCGCTCGCGGGCGAACTGAAGGCGCGGGGGGTCGATGTCGTTGATTGTTCGTCGGGAGGGATCTCAGGCCTCGCCACCGCCGCGGTCGGCCGGCAGTCGCAGGCCTTCCGGGCCCCTTACTCCGCTCGTATTCGAGCGGAGACGGGTGTCTCCACCATGGTCGTGGGCCTGTTGCTGGATGCCCAGGTCGCCGACGAGATGATCGAGACCGATGCCGCCGATCTGGTCGCCGTGGGCCGTGAGATGCTCTACGACCCCTACTGGCCGCTCCATTGCGCCAGCGCCCTCGGCGTCGATCCCGAATTCGTCGACTGGCCCGAACAATATGGTTGGTGGCTCGTGCGACGCGAGGCGCTGCTGCGCGAATCCGGTATCGAGCGATCCGGCCGCTAGCCGTTCGTACATTTCACCCTGAGGATTTCGATGACCGCACCGATCAAGTTCTATTTCGACTTTGTCTCGGCCTATTCTTATGTCGCGATGAACAATATCGACCAGCTTGGCGCTCGCTGGGGACGCGAGGTCGAGTGGCACTGTGTGCCGTTGCCCGCGATCCTCGCACATCATGAGGCGACGTCACCGCGAGACCAGCCGGGAAAGTTTGCCCACAACTCGAAGGATTTCCCACGCCTCTGCGAGATGAACGATCTGCCGGTTTCGTTCCCGCCGGAGGTCCCGCCTTACGGCGCGTCACTGCACCGTCTGGTGTTTTGGCGCCTGACTCGAAAGAACACCGGGCTGGCAAAGCAATTTGCCCTGGCTGTTGACCATCGCTATTTCGGCACGGGCAAAGAAGTGCGCACGGCCCAGCAGTTGGCGAGTGCTTGCAAGGCGCGCAAGGTTCCGGTGTCCGTGAAGGAAATTCAGGCCGCCGCCAGCGACCGGAAAGCCCAGAAGGCACTGGACGATGCGTTCGACAGGGCGGTGGCCGACGGCATGTTCGGGGCTCCCTTCGTTGTCCTGGATGGCGAGACCTTCTGGGGCGCCGACCGTCTCGATCACGTGGAGTACCGGCTGGAGCAGGCGATCAAGGTGCCGCGCGGCTTCGAGCGATTTTCGTTCGACAGCCCCTTCACCGTCCGTAATGGCCCGCTGTTCGTGAAATGCGGGAAATCGAAGGTCGATTTCGGGTTCCGGGCCGGCACCCGGCATCTCAATCCACGCGATGTGGTGCATGGCGGCTGGATGACCAGCTTCGTGGATGTCGCCATGGCCCAGTCGGCGCTCTACGAAATGGGGGTCGTCGGGCTGACCCCGACGATCCATCTGGAGGCGGATTTCCTGGCGCCGGTCTTGCCGGGGCAGTGGGTCCAATGCGATTCCCGGCTGGTGAAATCGACCCGCACGATGAATTTCGTCCAGGGCATGGTCACTGCCGATGGTGAGCCCGTGCTGCGCTGCTCGGGGATCTATCGCAAACCGCGCGACGTGAAACCGCGGATCGGCAAGATCATGTCGCCTACGGCAGACGTCTACGCGTGATCAGCCGGTCACGTTGAAGCCGGTGCTGCCGAGTACCTCTACCGTCAGCTTCACCGAGGTGTCGGGCGTCAGGGCGGTGGCGGCCGATGCGGCGCCGGCCAGTACGATAAAACCTGCCTGCAGCTCGTCGCCTGTCTCGGCCGCAAAGCGTGCCGCCTCGGCTAGCGAGCGTTCCGGGTGCCCCAGGATCGCGGCCGAAGACCCGACCTCGACGGCCCGGCCATTGAACTCCAGCACCATTCCGAGATTGGACGTGTCGACATCCGGTGCGGCCCAGGGGCCTAGCACATAGCCGGAAGCCGATGTGTTGTCGGCGACCACATCCTCCAGCGAGAACTTGAAGTTCCGGTAACGGCTGTCGATGATTTCGATCGCGGGCGCGACCGCTTCCACATGAGTCATCGCCTCAGTTGGGCTGAGCCGGCCCGACATGGACGATTTCAGGAGATAGGCGATCTCGGGCTCGACGCGCGGATGGCAATAGTCCGCAAACGCTATCGAACCGCCGTCCTGAACCAACATGCCGTCGGTCAGTCGGCCATAGACCGGCTCGAAGACACCCATTTGGGCCGCCTTGGCGCGGCTGGTCAAGCCCATCTTCACGCCTGAGCGTACATCGCCACGCTTGAGACGCAGCGCGATCGTCGTCGCCTGGGTGCGGTAGGCGTCGTCCAGTGACAGAGCGCCGTCCTTCTTCGACGATAGCTGGGCGATGGGCGCTGCCTTGCGCTGCGCATCGTCGAGCGCCTTCGCGATGCGGTTGATCTCGGTGGCGGGGCGGCGTTTGGTTTTGCTGGCCATGATCTCTGCTCTCTATGTTGTGCCAAATGCCGCGCGCACCGAGCCGAGGCCGTTGATGCGCACCTCGTAGACTTCCCCCGGTGTGACCGAAACCATCGGACCCAGCGCGCCCGACATCACCACATCGCCGGCTAGCAGCGGACGTCCGCGCAATACCATTTCGCGGGCCAGCCAGGTTACGGCGTTGAGCGGGTTCCCCAAGCATGCCGCGCCGGCACCGACGGAGACCGGTTCGCCACGATGTTCGACGACCATGCCGCACAGTCGGGTGTCAAAATCTTCGATGGCGTGGGGCTCGTTGCCTAGCACGAACAGGCCTGAAGACGCGTTATCCGCGATCGTGTCGACGATATTGATATCCCAGTTCTCGATGCGGCTACCGACCACCTCGATCGAGGCGACGGCGTAGGCGATTGCGCTCGTTACATCGGCGACGGTTGCCATCTCCATGTCCAGATCGTCACCCAGCACGAAGGAAATCTCACCCTCGATGCGCGGCTGCAGAACCGCGGATCCTTGGATCTCCGCACCGTCGAGGATAGCCATGTCGGCGAATAGCATGCCGAAATCGGGCTGATCCACGCCGAGCTGGTCCTGCACCACCGCCGATGTCAGGCCGATCTTGCGACCGATCAGGCGCCGGCCCTGCTTGATCCAGTGCTGTGTGTTGGCGTCCTGGACCGCATAGGCGGCATCCAGGTCGTGCTCGGGCAAATCCTTGCGCACCGGCTTGCATGGCTTGCCGGTTTCGTGCGCCTGGCGCAGGCGTCTGGCCAGCTTGTTGATGGATTTTTTGTCGGTTGCCTTCGCCACCCGTTATCCCCTCCGCGATTCGTCAGACCTGGTTTTAGGAATTCGCAGAGTGAGAGTCTATTATTTGGCGCGCGGGCCCGTATTCCGATACCGGTGGCATGATTCGAAAGGGTGAACGCCACCAGCGCGCCGGCCGAGATACCTTGGCAGTCGTCGATGTTCGACTCTTGTTCCGTTTGCGCTGGCCGATACGCAGGGCTGGGCGGCTTCGCATTCGAGCAGACTGGCTCTCTTCTCGTTACGCAGCAGATACAAGGCGCCGGCATTCGCGCCCATGAGCTCGCGGTCCTGGTGAAGCGCCTTGTCGGCCAGCTCTCGGGACGATTGCCCCGGAGGGTGGTCGAGCAGTTCTGCGAACGAAAGCCGGTTGGTCATCGTTATCTGCGCGTTGGGGTGGCGGTGAACTGATTGAGCCTGACAGGTTAGACGAGACCAATGAATACCAAGTTACCGCGCCGGGGCCTAAACGATTTCGATGCCCGCGCGGCGGGTCAGGTCGTTGAACTGCACCTGGTTGTGTTTGCCGGCGAGATCGTCCGGCGCCTCGCGCACCAGCCAGGCGAGCACTTTCGCCGGACGCTCCGCCGGCTGGCCCTGATCGGGCGTGAGTGCGGCCTGCCGGAAGACCGGGTTGGCGTAGATATCGTTGACCATGTCGGTCTGGGTGAAACCCGGCGACAGGGCGAAAATCTTGACGTTGCTGTCCTCCAGGTCGAAATGCAGGCACTGGGTCATCGACAGCAGCGCGGCCTTGGACGAGCAATAGGCGGCATAGAAACGGTCGGGGATGAACGCGCGGGCACTGGTCAGGTTCAGGATCGTGCCCTCGTCGCGCTCGGTCATCGACGGCAGGACGGCCGAGATCAAATTGTATGGACCCATGACATTGATCTTCAGGACTTCGAGATAGGCATCGGGCTTCACGTCCGCGACGGACCCCATCAAACCGGTTCCGGCATTGTTGATCAGCACGTCGATCCGGCCATGCTCGGCGAGTACGCCGTCGACGAAGGCGCGTGCGGCACCTTCGTCGGCGACTTCGAAGCCGTGACACTCGGCGCTGGCGCCGAGCGCTTCGACGGCTTGCCGGGTTTCCTCGCGGGCCTCGGCCGTGCGCGCGCACAACACCAGGTGCGGTCCGTCGGGTGCCAGTTCCCGGGCTGCCGCCGCACCAATGCCCCGGCTGGCGCCGGTGAGCACGATCACCTTGTCCTTCAGACTGGCCATGGTTTCCCCCTGCGTGAACGTTTGTTGATGGGAATATTGACCCGCTGGCGCGCAAAAGAAAACGCCCGGGCCGGGGCCCGGGCGTTTCAGCACGTTGATTTGATCCGTGACTAATCGCGCTGTCCGAACAGATGCAGCAGGATGATGAACAGGTTGATGAAGTCGAGATAGAGCCTGAGTGCCCCCATGATTGCCTTCTTGCCGGCAACCTCGGAGCCGTCGAGCTCGTTGTACATCTCCTTGATCTGCTGGGTGTCGTAGGCGGTGAGGCCGACAAACACCAGGACGCCGATCACGGAAATCACGAACTGCATCATCGACGAACCGATGAAGATATTGACGATGCTGGCCAGAATGATGCCGATCAGGCCCATGAACAGGAACGAGCCCAGACCTGACAGGTCTCGTTTCGTCGTGTAGCCGTAAAGGCTCATGCCGGCGAAGGTGGCCGCGGTGATGAAGAACACCCGCGCGATGCTCACGCCCGTGAAGGTCAGGAAGATGTGGCTGAGGGACAAGCCCATCACACCGGCGAACAGCCAGAACAGCATCTGCGCCGTCGACGCCTTCATGCGGTTGATGCCGAAGGACAGCACCAGCACGAATGCCAGGGGCGAAATCATCGCAACCCACGCCAAGGCGGTCGGCTGAACGGCGCCCGTGGGCCCGGCTGCGTAGAACAGCTGCAGGACTGCGGGTGTGTTCGCGACGAGATAGGCGATGATGCCCGTCAGCGCGAGGCCGGTCGTCATGTAGTTGTAGACGCGTAGCATGTAGGCCCGGAGACCCTCATCGATCTGTGCGTCTGCATGGGCCCGGCCCTGAATGACCGTGCCACGTTCGAATTGATTAGCCATAGATATCGTGTCCCTTGCGGGGCTCCCCTGCTATGCTATGAAACCTCATGCGAGAATATGGGGCGTTTTGGCGCCCAATTCAACCGGCAAACCGTTGGACTTTCCGTGATTGTGATGGGGTAACAGACTGAAAAGACAGTCTTTACGCCGATGCACCGGGGCGCGGGCCCATCACCGTGAATGCTGTTTGCCCCACGGTGATCAAAACGGCCAGCCCGGCCAGTGCCGGGGCGATTGGGCCGGGAAGTGTCGGGATCAGCGCGACGGCCAGCGCGGTTCGTAGCGCAAGTTCGCTCCAGACGCGCCAGTCGGGGCGTTTCACAGAGGGGTTCCGTGCGTGGATTGCTCGTTCGCCGAACCCGAGAACACCGGCGGCGAGGACCCACAGGTCCGCGATGCCGAGGCGCCAGACCAATAGCGCCAACGCCAGGACCAGCAGCGCGGCTGTCATTTCGCCGAGGCGTTCGCTGAATCCGCTGGCTGATTCCGTAATGCGGGCCAACCAACCGTCGGCGGCCTCGAGGCCGGCGGCCGCGATTCCGGCGATTGCCAGAGACCACAACAACGGATCGGGTGCCACGCCGGCCGGAATGATCGCCAGTCCGCCGAGCAGGCAGGTCAATCCCACACGTGCCACGGTGAATCGGGTCCCCGTGGTGCGGGAGTCGGTTTCGGATTTCGGGCCGACCGCCGAAAAGGCGATCAACAGGACCAGCAGGCAGAAGCTTCCGATCGGTGCCGTTGTGCCGAGTTCGAACGCCAACGCGAACAGGCCGGAAATGGCGATCGTTAAAAGAAACGTCAGTGGCAAATGCCCCATTCCCATGGTGTGAACCTCGGGCGGATGCAATGTGGGGCGGGGCCCGCGGGGTTCCTTGTTTGTCTCGTTCACCTGTTGACCTATTCGTTTCGCAACCAGGGCGCCGCGCTCTGGCCCAGGGCGTGCCATGTTCCGATGAGTCCGGCGCCGACCGTAATGACCGTCCCGACCGCCACCGTCAAGGCAACGGCGGCCGGTTCCGGCGTCCAGTCGACACGCAGCAGCCTTGTCACGATGGCCCAACCGGTGATGCTGCCGACGATCGAAGCGAGGACAGCGGTGACCAGGCCTAGCAGGCCATACTCGAGAAAATAGGCCGTGACGATGTCCCGGCGGGTCGCCCCCAACACCTTCAGCACCACGCTGTCATAGATTCGCCGCCGCCGCCCGGCTGCGATCGCACCGGCGAGCACCAGCGCGCCCGACACAAGGGTGATCAGGGTGGTCAACCGGACCGCAGCGCCCACATTGCCGACCAGCGCGGCCACAGTCTCGATCGCGGCACGCACGCGGATCGAGGTGAAGTTCGGAAACCTGTCCGTGACCCGTCTTTCCAGTGGGTCCTCGGCGCCTTCGTCGGCATGCACAACCGCGATATGCATGCGCGGCGCGGATTCCAGGATGCCCGGAGAAAACACCATCACGAAATTGATCGCCAGGCGTTGCCAGTCGATGTCGCGTGTGTTGGCGATGGTGGCCGTGAACTCCCGGCCGAGCACGTTGACCGTGATGGTGTCGCCGAGACCGAGGCCGAGGCCCCGCGCGATCTGCGCATCAAGGCTGACCAGCATGTCGCCGCGATAGTCGGCGGGCCACCATTCGCCGTCCACGATCGGGTTGTGTGCCGGCGCATCCGCTGCCCAGGTAATTCCCCGGTCACCGCGCAGTACCCAGCGCGCTTCCGCCGCGATATTGGCCTCGCCGGCAGGCACGCCGTTGATGCCCGTGATCCGACCACGGAGCATGGGGACCTGCTCGCTGCGCTCGACGCCGGAGATTTCGGCGACGAGAGACTGGAACGGATCGATCTGTTGCGGCTGGATATCGACGAAGAAGAAGGCTGGTGCGTCGGCCGGCAGTTCGTCGGCGATCTGGCGGGACAGATTTCCCTCGATTGTAGCGACGGTCACCAGCATCGACAGGCCGAGCCCGAGGGACAGCACGACCGAGGCGGTGGCGGCACCGGGGCGATGCAACCCCGCAAGCGCCAATCGAACCGCTGGCCTTCGCACTCCGCGAATTCGCGAAGCGATGGCGGAAATTCCGGCCGCAGCGGCGCGGAAGGCGATCATCGCGCTCAGGGAACCGGCGACAAACCAGGTCGCGAAACCCGCATCCGATGCAGTCGCGATCGCCAGACCCCCAAGGGCCGCAGCGAACACTCCCGTCGCCAGGATATAGATGCCTCGTGGCCGGCCATGGGATGGTGTCACCAGGGCGCGGAACAGGCTGCCCGGCGGGATCTCGCCGGCGCGCGCCACCGACCAGATCGAAAAGACGAGCGCGGTCAGCAGGCCGAACAATGCGGCCACCGCGAGGGGTTCGGCGAACACACCCGTGGCAATCCGGATCGGCACGACCCGCGAGAGCGCATCGGCAGCCAGCCAGGGCAGGGCGGCGCCGAACACCAGTCCGATACCGATCCCGCCGCATGCCAGGACCATCACCTGCAACAGGTAGATGCGGAAGATGAGGGCCCGGGTCGCGCCGATGCATTTCAGGGTGGCGATCGTCGCGGTCTTGCCGTCGAGCCAGGATCGAACGGCGTTTGCTACCCCGACACCGCCCACCAGCAAGGCGGTCAGGCCGACGAATGACAGGAAGAGTGTCACCCGGCCGATCAAGCGTGTGAGCCGGGGGGAGGATTCGTTGAGGGTCCGGATTCGCCAGCCGGCATCGGGAAACGCTTCGTTGATACCGGCGATGAACTGCGCCGGGCTTGTCTCGGCGGGCAGCCGGACCCGATAGTTGTAGTGAATCAGACTGCCGGGCTGGACCAGCGCCGTATCGTCGAGCGCGGTCCCGGCGATCAGCACGCGGGGGCCAAGTGAGAAAAGCCCGGACCCGCCGATCCTGTCGGGCTCATGCACGATACTGGCGCGCACCTCGAACACGGCCTCCCCGACCCGGACCCGGTCCCCCACGCTGAGGGCGAGCTTGGTCAGCAGTTCCGGCGCGACGGCGGCGCCCCAAATGCCATTCCGGCGGTCGAGCAGTTCGCTGAGCGGCAGCGTGGGTGCGGTCTCCAATTCGCCATAGAGCGGGTAGCTGTCCGCGACCGTCTTCAACTCGATCAGGGTGCGGCCCCCATCGGGCACAGCGGCTCGAATCATCGCGCGCATCTCGGCGCTGCCGGCGACGTCGCCGGCGGATGCGATTGCGGTGAACTCGTCGGCGGTCGCGGGCCGATGCACGATATCGACCAGCACATCGCCGCCCAGGATTTCGCGTGCGTCCGCGCTGATGCTTTCCTCGAGCATCGCGCGGGTCGAGCCGACCGCTGCGATGGCAGCGACACCGAGCGCCAGGCAGGTTAGGAAGATTCGAAAACTCGACAGGCTGCCGCGCAGTTCGCGGCGCGCGGTCCGTGCGGCAAGCGTCCAGGAGGCGGCCGGATCGCTCACGCCGGGATGCCGTCTGTGGCGATGCGACCGTCGTTGAGTTGTACGACACGGTCGCAACGCGCCGCGATGTCCCGGTCGTGGGTGATGAGCATCAGGGTCGTGTTGTTTCGGCCCGACAGTTCGAACAGGGCCTCGATGATGCTAGCGCCGGTCTCACCGTCCAGATTGCCCGTCGGCTCGTCGGCCAGCAGCAGGTCGGGGCCTGTTGCGAAGGCGCGCGCAATGGCGACCCGCTGTTGTTCGCCGCCGGACAGCTGGGAGGGGTAGTGGTCGAGGCGATGCGCGAGTCCCACGGCTTCGAGGCTCTCGCGGGCAACGTCGAAGGCGTGCCCGTCGCCGGCGAATTCCAGTGGCACGGCCACATTCTCCAGCGCGTTCATCGTCGGTATCAGTTGGAACGCCTGGAACACGATTCCGACCCGGGCGCGCCGGAACCGGGCCAGCGCGTCCTCGTCGAGGCGGGCCAGATCCTGTCCGGCGACATGGACGGTCCCGCCCGTCAGCCGCTCGAGCCCGGCGATGACCATCATCATGGTGGACTTGCCCGAGCCCGACGGCCCGACGACGCCCAGTGTCTCGCCGGCGTTCACGGACAAATCGATCCCGCGCAGGATGTTGACGTCGCCGCTTGCGCTCGCCAAATGAAGTTCTGCACCGTCGAGGACGATCATCGGCGGTTCGACGCCGGATGGATTGTTCATGATGAATAGCTCGCAGCGATGACGTCACTCGTCCCTTCTACATATGTTTCGGCGTGGCGAATCATCAATGCCGGTCCGATACAGCACATGATTGCCGCGGCGGTCTTTCTTGCGGCGTTGGCGGTCGTAACGGTGCTTCCGGTGAAAGCCGATGACAAGCCGGTGATCGTTGCGTTCGGGGACAGCCTGACCGCGGGGTTCGGGCTCGAGGACGATGATTCCTTTCCGGTCCGCCTTGCCGCCGCGCTGCGCCGGGAGGGTGTCCCGGCAACCGTGATCAATTCGGGTGTTTCCGGAGATACCACCGCCGGGGGCCGGGCGCGCCTGGAATGGTCGTTGCCGGAGGCCGTCGATCTGGTGATCGTCGAGCTGGGCGCCAACGACGGGCTGCGGGGGATCGACCCTGTCAACACCGCGGCCAATCTCGATTGGATTCTGAAACGGCTGCGCGCACGCCGGATTCCCGTGCTGCTGACGGGTATGCTGGCACCGCCCAATCTGGGGCGTGAGTATGCCCAGGCCTTCGATCCGTTGTTCGCTCGCCTCGCGGCCCGCCACGATGTCGCCTTCTATCCTTTCTTCCTCGAAGGCGTGGCAGCGGAGCCCGCACTCAATCAGTCCGACGGGTTGCATCCGAACGCGGCCGGCGTGGCCCGGATCGTCACGCGCATCACGCCTTATGTGATAAGAGCCCTCGGGCCCCGATAGCCAGCCACTCTCGAACCGGGACCGGTCATCGCCATGATCCGATTGTTTGTTGCCATCAGTGTGCCCGAGATTCTGCGCCAGCGCCTGAGCGGGTTGCGCGGACAGATTCCCGGTGCGCGCTGGGTGCGGCCGGAGAACCTGCACCTGACTCTCCGGTTCCTCGGCGACGTGGACGAGGACGCCGCCGACGATCTCGATGCCGCCCTGTCGCGGATCACCGCGCCCCGGTTGCAGGTTGCACTGTCCGGGGTTGGGCACTTCGCCTCGCGCGGGCAAGTGCGCGGGCTCTGGGCGGGTGTGGAACCCAACGATGCGCTGGAGCATCTGCAGACGAAGGTGGAGATCACGGTCCAGCGCGCGGGAATGGCACCCATAGGCCGACGGTTCCATCCGCATGTGACATTGGCCCGCTGCAACGACACGCGCGTGTCACGGATCGACGGATTCTTGGCGGAACATTCAGGGTTTCGGGCGCCGCCGTTCCCGGTTGATGCGATCGATCTCTATTCCTCGACCCTCGGGCGCGAGGGGGCCTACTACACGCGCGAAGCCACCTATCCCCTGCCTGATTGAGCTGTGCGTTGATCCGGTTCCGGCGGCCCGATAGGCTGCCCGGGAACAGGCGGCAACTTCGGATTTCGGCCCCATGAGTGTTCTTGAAAGCATTGCGCCCGGCGACGGGATCGTCATCCTGACCGGGGCGGGGATTTCGAAAGAATCCGGCCTGCAGACCTTCCGCGATCCCGATGGAATCTGGGCCAAGCACCGGATCGAGGACGTTGCGACCCCGCAGGCCTTTGCGACCAATCCCGAGGCGGTGCTCGGCTTCTACAATGTTCGCCGATCCCAGATGGGCGATGCCGACATAAAGCCGAATGCCGCCCATCATGCGCTCGGCCGGCTCCAGGGGTTCTGGCCGGGCGGTGTTCTGGTCGTGACCCAGAACATCGACGATCTGCACGAACGCGGCGGCTCGACGCGCCTCATTCACATGCATGGCGAGTTGTCGAAAACCCGCTGCAATGCCTGCGGTGGCATCGTCGAGGGGCTCGGCGATCTCGACCCCGAAATGACCTGCCAGGCGTGCGCGGCGGTCGGCACCTTGCGACCGCATGTCGTCTGGTTCGGCGAAATGCCGCTGGAGATGGACCGGATCGGTGATGCACTGGCGGCCTGCGGTCTGTTCGTCTCAATCGGGACCTCCGGGAACGTCTACCCGGCCGCGGGCTTCGTGCAGGAAGCCCGCGCCCACGGTGCCCGGACCATTGAGCTCAATCTCGAAGAATCCCTTGGTGCGAGCGCCTTCCATGAAGCGCGGTACGGGCCGGCGACGGAGATCGTCACCGGATTCGTCGATGAGCTTGAGGCGCTTGCCCGGGCCGGGGCATGAGCGGGACATCGATTTTGACGACGTCCTCGCCGCTGCACGCGCCTGCACCGTTTGCGAAGGCCCGCCGCTCGGACCGCTGCCGCTGGTGCGCGCGGGGGCTTCCGCACGGGTCCTGATCATCAGCCAGGCACCGGCCACGAAAGCGCATGAGGGCGGATTGTCGTTCAATGACCCCTCGGGCGACGGGTTGCTCGAGTGGCTTCGGATGGACCGGGACATTTTCTACGACGAGGATCGGGTGGCCATTCTGCCCATGGGATTTTGCTATCCGGGTCGCCTGCCGCGCGGCGGGGACGCACCGCTACGCCGCGAATGTGCACCCCTGTGGCATGGCGCGATCCGCGAGGCGCTGACCGACGTTCGCCTGACACTCTATGTGGGCAGCTACGCCATCAAAGAATACCTGCTGGGGTACCCGACCATGACCGTCGCGGTGGCCGATTGGCGTTCCCATGACGCCAACAGCCTGCCGCTTCCCCATCCGAGCTGGCGCATAATGGCGTGGGGAAAGAAGAATTCGTGGTTCATGTGGGAGCTGGTGCCAGAACTACTCAAGCGGGTGCGTGCGGCTCTGGCCTAGCCGGGATTGGCCTCGATCTGTTCCATGTCGTCGTCGGAAAATCCGAAATGGTGTCCAATCTCATGGATCAGCACGTGGCGGACCAGGTGATACAGGTCCTCTCCGGTTTCGCACCAATAGTCGAGGATCGGCCGGCGGTATAGATAGATTCGGTCGATATCCGACGGGGTGTCGGCCAGTGATTTCTGATCCAGGCTGACGCCGACATAGAGCCCCAGAATGTCGAACGGGCTCTCCAGCTCCATGGCCTCCATGGTCTCGTCGTCGGGAAAGTCGACCACATGGATCGCCACATCGGTCGCATGCCGGGACAGCGTTTGCGGAATCGTCGTAAACGCTTCGCCGGCAATGGCTTCCATCTCGGGCAGAGACGGGGAGGTTCCATATTTCGCGGTGGCGGCCATGACGCCATCATAAAAGGATGCTTGATCGCAACGCCAACCGCCGTCAGGTTTGCATCCGGAGAACCGCAGAAGCGAGGGAGGGTCGAACATGGCCGACAAGCTCGAGGGAACCGCGCGTGAAGAGGCCCTGGCGTCGATTGCCGGATGGGAACCGGTCGACGGGCGCGATGCCATCACGAAGACGTTCCAGTTCGACGATTTCAACGCCGCGTTCAGCTTCATGAGCCGGGCGGCGTTGAAGGCCGAGGCGATGAATCACCATCCCGAGTGGTTCAATGTCTGGAACCGGGTCGAAGTGACGCTGTCGACCCACGATGCGGGCGGCCTGACGGCGCTCGATATCGAGCTCGCGGCGTTCATGGACGCCGCCGCCTAGCAGCCGGCCAGGCGGTCGGCCATCCAGTCCGCCGATTGCAGGCGGTAGCGGTAGGTTCGGTTGTTGGCGATGTGGTTGCCGTCCTCGACGACCAGGAGTTCGGTGGGCCCGGAGGCCTCGGCCGCGAGCCGTTCGCCGTCGGTGTAGGGCACGATCCGGTCGAGCTTGCCGGCAAGCACGAACAGCGGACACGTAATATTTTTAGCCACGCCTTTGAGGGAGAGCATCGCGGCGCGTTCGCGCGCCTCTGCCTCGTCGGCCGATCCGGTGCGGGCCTGGAACGCGGCACGGGTCAGCCCCGGCAGGTTGTCCCAGACCGCACCCCAGTTGTAGGGGCCAGACAGTGAGATGCACGCCTTGAGCCGGCGCTCGAATGCGGCGGCGCGCGCGGCGTAGTAGCCGCCGAGGCTGACACCCCACAGGCCCGTGCGCGTCGCGTCCACATCGTCGCGACCCCCCAGCCAGTCGACCACAGCACCCACGGGCACTTCATAGTCGTGCCGAATGACGAAGTCGTACTCACCCTCGCCCTGCCCGGGGCCGTCGAAGCTAAGGGTCGCCAGGCCGCGGGCGAGGAACAGGTATTCGTAGGAATCCATTTCCTCTTTCGAGGAATCGAGGCCCATGGCCATGGCGACCACCGGCGGTCGGTCCGCCCCGTCGGGCCGGCGCAGGATGCCGAACAGGTGTTTGTCCTCATAAGGTATCTCGACCCGCTCGCCCGGCGGCCGCAAGTGCGGCAGGGCCCGGCGGCGGCATTCGACCGTCTGCAGGTGCGCCGCGCGCATTTGTTCGGGGTCGTTGACGAACAGGAACTTCGCGAAGTGATAGCAAACGCCGGCGGTCGTAAGGTGTTCACCGGCGCTGAGGCCATAGCCCTCATCGAGGGCCTTGCGGCCCATCTCCTCGTGGATGGCCGCGCGCGTCGACCAGGTCGCGCACCAGTCGTCCCAGGTCTCGATCGAGGCCGTGACCTCCTGGAAGTCTGTCAGAGGTATACCGTTGGCGACGAAACGCGGCGCCCAGTGGCTCAGCGCCGCCTCGACCCTCGGATCTGCCGGCACGGGCGCTACCGCGCGCCCATGCGGAGCGCGCCGTCGAGACGCAGCACGGCACCGTTGATCAGCACGTTCTCGCACATGTGCAGGACCAGCGAGGCGTATTCATCGGGTCGACCGAGCCGCTTGGGGAATTCGGGCTGCTCGGCCAGGCTGGCCCGCGCCTCGTCGGGCAGGCCCGCCATCATCGGCGTGTCAATCAGGCCGGGCGCGATCGTGTTGACCCGGATGCCGCGCGAGGCGAACTCGCGTGCCGCCACGAGCGTCAGTGACACGATGCCCCCCTTCGAGGATGCATAGGCGGCCTGGCCGATCTGGCCTTCCGTGGCGGCGACCGAGGCGGTGCTGACAATCAGGCCGCGTTCGTCGTCGGCGAGGGGGTCGGCCTCGCCGAGGTCGGCCGCGAACAGGCGCATCATGTTGAACGATCCCACCAGATTGACCTGGATGACGGTGTTGAAGGCGTCCAGGGGCAGGGGGCCGTTGCGTCCGACAATGCGGCCCGGCGTGCCGATGCCCGCGCAGTTGACCAGAAGCCGCCCGACGCCGTTGGCTTCGCGCGCGGTCTTGATGGCGGCCTCTCCGCTCTCCGCACTGGTGACGTCGCACTCGATGGCGATGCCGCCGGTCTCCGCGGCCACGGCGTTGGCGCCGTCCATGTTGACGTCCAGCAGGGCCACCTTCATACCGGCCTCCGCGCAGTGACGTGCCACCTCGGCCCCGATGCCCGATCCGCCGCCGGTGATAACCGCTGCCAGTCCTTTGACGTCCATGAACTCTCTCCCCACCTGATATTTGTTGCTCGCCCGCCGTTCTACCGTGCCGGGGGGCGGGCTTCAATCGGGGGTCAGACCAGCCGACGCTGAATGTGGTCGGGATCGAGGCCCAGAATCCAGCCCTCGATATCGCGTTGAACCGGGTCGTTTGGATCGCCCGGCGCGCGGTGGCCGAGGACCACGTTGAGCATGCCGAACAGGCCGACCGTGGCATCGAACCGGTCTTCGCCGTCAGCGCCCGCACCGAACCCGTCGCGAATATCCGCGGTCAATGCCGCCGAAAGCGCCACCTGATTTTCTGCCGCCCAGGCGAGCAGCGGTTCGGCATCGTCGCGCCGGTGGGCCTGGTTGCGTTTCGAGCGGTTGGCGGTGCCGACGCGCAAGCGCAGATGGGAGTAGATCTCACCGGGATAGGTCTCGGCCACGACGGTGCCCGGACGCGCGAGCAAGTCCGCGAGTGCGCCGTCAAAGGGCCAGAGCCGCAGCCCGGTGTTGGATCGACGCGCGGGCGCAATTAGGTCGCGCCAGCCGCTGATGGCGGCCTTGCCGACCTGCTGTCCGCCGAGAGTCCAGAACAGCGGGCTGGCCGCGAACCGCAGATCGGTCGGCAGATCGCAGAACCGGCGCAGCTGGTCGATATCGGCCACGCCAAGGGCGTCGGTCAGGTCGCGATGGCGGGTGCCGCCGGCCTTGTTCGGATAGAAGGGGCGGCGATGGGAGATTTGCTGCTTGGTGTCGGCCGGCGAGTAAAAGTCCTTCCAGCGGCCCCGACCGAAGCGCAGGAGTGCCGAGGGAAAATGCTCGATCCCGGCCGCCTCGGCGTAGGTGGCGGGCACGCCGAGGGGATAATCGAAACCGATGAATGCGGTCTCGCCCGAACCCGATGCGGCGGTCATCCGGTCGAAAAAATCGTCGAGGTCACTGACCGGTTCGGGCGCCATCGCTGCATAGTCGCCGCTCGACAGGCGCGTTGCGCGTGCGACCCAGCGTTTGCTGGGGTCAACCGACCAGTCCGCGTGCGCGACCGTGGCGGGGGCCTGTATGCGGTTGGTGCGGCGAAGGGCGCGAGCGCTCATGGCCTGGCTCAGCGCGGGTGGGAGTCGAGAAACGTTGCCAGGGCGGCGTTGAACGCCTGCGGGTTCTCGAGATTGGACAGGTGGCCCGCCGCGTCGATCTCGACATAGGTGGCGTTGGGCATGCGCCGTTCCATCTCGCGCATGCCGGCCGGCGGCGTTCCCAAATCCTGGGCACCGCAGATCAGCAGGGTCCGGAGTTCGATCTCGTGCAGGCGATCCATGAAGTCGAGACGGGTCATCGCGTCGGCGCAGGAGATGTAGCCCTCCGGCGTGTTAGCGGCGATCAGGATTCGGGCCCGCGCGACCAGGTCGGGGCGGGCGGCCTGCACCTCTTCCGTGAACCAGCGCAGCGGCATCTTCTCGACCAACGGATTGAGGCCTTCGCTGGCCACCTGGGCGATGAGTGCCGGGATCGTCTCGGCGAACTCGCCGGTGAAGTCGGCGCGGGTGTCGGCCAGGACATAGGCGCCAATCCGTTCGGGCCAGCCGAGCGCCAGGGCCTGACCGGTCATGCCGCCGATCGATAGTCCGACGAAATGGCTGCGTGTGATCCCCAGTTCATCCCACAGAGCCGCCACGTCACCGGCGAGATCGGCCAGGTCCCAGGGTCCCGGTGGCGCGTCGGTGCCGTCATGGCCTCGGGTGTTGTAGCGCAGGATCCGGTAGCGGTCGGCGAGCACCGCGACCTGATCATCCCAGAGTGAGAAGTTCGTGTTGAGCGAGTTCGAGAAAGTCAGCCATGGCGCATCTTCCGGGCCATCGATCTGGCAGACGAACCCTATCCCTCCGGCCTCGATGCGCATGTGCGGATCCTACTTCGCTGCCTCGACCATGGGCGCCCCGAACGCGCGGAGCGGTCCCAGCGATTTCTCCATGAGAGGAATGACCTCGCGGCCAAACCGCCGGATCGACTGCATCACCGCCTCGTGGTCGGTATCACCGATCGTCATGTAGAGGGCGATATGGTCCGAGCGCACCTTTTCGGCCTCTTCCATGAGCCTCTCGGCCACGGTCTCGGGATCACCGATCGGGTTCCAGCGCAGAATGTCCTCGGCCGACATCTCGCCCTCGAAAGGCTCCTCGGGCAACCAGGGCGCATCCAGATGCGTCTGGCCCTGCCGCAGATAGGCGGACAGGCGCACCTGGAAGCGCGCATTCTCGGCGAAGGCAAGTGCGGCGTCCTTCTCGTCGGTGACGAAGCAGTAGCGCAGGGTCCCGAACTTGAGACTGTCGGGGTCGCTTCCCGCCGCCCGCCAGGTTTCGTCCACCTGCGCGCGGATGCCCGCCAGCGTATCCGCATCGCGGCCGAACCCGGTCACGATCAACGGGTGGCCACCTTCCAGCGCACGCCGCTGGGAGCCAGGGCTGTTACCGGCGATCCAGATTTCCGGGCGGGGCTGTTGGATAGGATCCACCGTGAACCAGGTCTGGGGCAGATCGATATATTTGCCGTGATACTCGAAGGATTCCTGGCCCAGCCCCTTGGACAGGAAGTCGATCCACTCATCGGTAATGGCACTCGATTCCGCGAGATCGACCCCGAAGCGCTCGAGTTCATACGCCTGGTATCCGCTGCCCAAGCCGAGGACCAGTCGCCCTTCGGCGAGGTTGTCGGCGAAGGCGATATCACCCAACAGCCGGGCTGGCTGGTACAGCGCCGGCAGCACCACCGCGGTTCCCAGCTTGATCCGCAAGGTCTGGGGGCCGACATGACCAATCATCATGAGTGGCGAGGGGGACATCGAATAGTTGGAGAAGTGATGCTCGGTAAACCAGGCCGTCTCGAAACCGGCGGTCTCGGCCGCCTGGACCTGCTCGACCGTCTCCGCGATCACCTGGGGCACCGTCTGTGAATGGTGTCGCCGGTTCATCAGATTGAAGATACCGAATTCCATGAACGTCCCCCCGGGAATTTCGTTTATTAACCCGTCCCGTGGCCGTGGGAGTCAAGCTTTGCGGCGCTACGGGCGCCGCGCCGGGCCGAATAAAGCGTCGCACCGATAATCACCAGCGCGCCGACGACGGTGAACAGATCCGGCACCTCGCTGAAGGCGAGGAAGGCGATGATCGCGATCATCGGCAGCCGGATATAGTCGAACGGCGCCAGTAGTGAGGCTTCGGCCATGTCGAAAGCACGCGCGACGAGAAAAATGGCCGATGTGCCCAGCAGCCCCATCGCCGCCGAGCGCCAGACCGCTTCCCAGCTGGGTGTCTGCCATTCGGGTAGGGCAATCAGGGTCAGCAGCAAGGCCGACCAGAGGGTCTGGTAGATGGTGATGGTGGTGGTCGATTCCGTCTGGCCGAGCCGCTTCATCATCAGGAACCAGAGCGCGTAGACGAAGGCATAGACCAGCGGAAGGATGGCCGCTGGCTGGAAGGGCGCAACACCGGGGCGCAGGATGATCAGGACACCGGCGAAGCCGATCAAGGTGGCTGCCCAGCGTGCGGCGTCGACCCGCTCGCGAAACATGAAGATGGCCATCACCGTGGTGAACAGGGGCGCGGTGAAGCTGAGGGAGGTGACGAACGCCATCGGCATCAGGGCCAGCCCGGCGAACAGGGATGTGGTCGACAGCACGGTCACGGCGCTGGCCAGAAAGTGCATGCCGTGGCGGCGTGTCCGGAGAAGCTCGCCGCGGTTGCGCAACAGCCATGGCAGGATGAGGGGGACGGCCCAGAGAAAACGCAGTGCCGAGGTTTCCAGCGCCCCCACCTCGTCGGCCACCGAACGGACCAGGGCGTGGTTGGCCGCGAGGCAGGCGGCACCGCAGACCATGGCCATGATCGCGACGGTTGTGCGCGGCAGGCCGAGGATACGTTGGGGGCGCGGCGAGTCGGTCATGGTGCGGCCAGAGACGGTGCCCGCTGGGCCGCGATTGCTTCGCGTCGCGCGATATACACGGCCGAGCAGCCGATGATCACGGCCCCCACGATGGTCCAGGTGTCGAGGATCTCTGCGAACCAGATGAAGCCGATCAGGGCGGCAAGGGGCAGGCGGATGAACTCGAGCGGAATGATCGCGGAGGCTTCCGCCAGGCTCATGGCCCGGGTCAGCATCAGATGCGCGATGGTCGTGGTCGCGCCGATAATGAAGGTGACGGTGATCATCGTCGCGCTGGGCCAGGTCCAGACGAACAGCGCGGGGATTAGGGTAAAGACCGCGATCGAAAGGTTGAAGGTTGTGACGATCGCCCGCGTGCTGTCGACCTGGGACATGACCCGGATCAACATCACGTTCACCGATATGGACAGGGCCGTGCCGAGCGCCAGAAGCGCGCCGAGCTGAATGGTTTCGACGCCGGGCCGGACGACGATCAGGACGCCGATGAAGCCGATGACGGTCGCCGTCCATCTGCGCGCATGAACTACCTCGTTCAGGAAGATCGCTGCCAGGATCGTGGCGAACAGGGGGGAGGTGAAGTTCAGGGCCACGGCCTCACCCAGGGGCATGATCGTCAAGGCCGTGAACCAGGCGAGCGTGTTGATGGCCGACAGGAACCCGCGGATCAGGTGCATCTTGGGCATCTTCACCCGCAGATCGGAATAGTCCGGTCCCCGCAGGATGATCGGCAGCATGAAGATCAGGCCGAAGATGGCGCGCAGAAACCCGATCTGGAACGGGTGCAGTTCCGCGCTGGCATAGCGCACGAGTCCGTGCCCGGCGGAAAACATCACCATGGCACCGACCATCAGGGTGATCGCGATGACGGTGGGGGAAAGGGCAGCGGGGCGGGTGGACATGGCTGCGCACCTTAGAACGGGGACGGGCCGTTTCGATAGCCCGGGAGCGCGGGCCAGGGTTGCCGTGAACGGTGGTGGCCGAACTAGGAAGAGGTGCCCGGGTTCGGCATAATCGGCCCTGTCCCGTTTCGTTGACAGCGGATGTCCGGCTGGTGTTTATCAACCCCGCGCCGAGCCTTGGTTTTCAAAGGGGAACGGGCGCAGGTCCCGCAAGGGACCCAACAAACAAACAGAACAAACAAGTCAGGGCTGAGAGATGAGCAAAAAGGTTTATTCAGACGCGAAGGCGGCGCTGGACGGGCTGCTCCATGATGGGATGACCATCCTGGCCGGCGGTTTCGGTCTTTGCGGCATTCCCGAGCACATGATCCTGGCCATCCGGGATTCCGGCGTGAAGGACCTTACGATCGCGTCGAACAACGCCGGGGTGGACGATTTCGGCCTTGGGCTTCTGCTGCAGACCCGGCAGGTCAAGAAGATGATCTCGTCCTATGTGGGTGAGAACAAGACCTTCGAGGCACAGTTCCTCGCCGGTGAGCTTGAGCTTGAGTTCAATCCGCAAGGCACGCTGGCCGAACGTTGCCGGGCCGGTGGCGCCGGTATTCCGGCGTTCTACACCAAGACCGGTGTCGGCACGATCATCGCCGAGGGCAAGGAAACCAAGGAGTTCGACGGTGAGACCTACGTCATGGAACGCGGCCTGACCGGTGACCTGGCGATCGTGAAGGCCTGGAAAGGCGACACGGCCGGCAACGTGGTGTTCCGCAAGACGGCGCGCAACTTCAATGCGCCGATGGCGACTGCCGGCAAGACATGCGTCGTCGAGGTCGAGGATCTCGTGGAACCGGGTCAGCTCGATCCCGATGGCATTCACCTGCCCAGCATCTACACCCACCGGATTTTCCAGGGGCAGGATTTCGAGAAACGCATCGAGTTCCGGACCGTCAGCGACGGCTGACCGGAACACGAAGGATAAGTGAAGGAGACGGAATATGGCTTGGACACGCGATGAAATGTGCGCCCGCGCGGCGCAGGAGCTGGAAGACGGTTTCTACGTCAATCTCGGCATCGGCATGCCGACGAAGGTCGCGAACTTCATTCCCGAAGACATGGATGTGAACTTCCAGTCGGAGAACGGCATGCTCGGCATGGGCCCGTTTCCGACCGACAACGAGGTCGATGCCGACCTGATCAATGCGGGCAAGCAGACGATCACCGAGACCCCGAAATCGGTCTACTTCGACAGCGCCCAGTCCTTTGCGATGATTCGTGGCGGCCACATCAACATGTCGATCCTCGGCGCCCTGCAGGTGGCCGAGAACGGCGATCTGGCCAACTGGATGATCCCGGGCAAGATGGTCAAGGGCATGGGCGGCGCGATGGACCTGGTCGCCGGCGTCAAGCGCGTGGTGATCCTGATGGATCACAACGCCAAGGACGGCTCGGCGAAGCTACTCAAGGAATGCAACCTGCCGCTCACCGGCGCCGGCGTGGTGGACGACATCATCACCGAGCTCGGCCTGTTCACGATCGGCGAGGGTGGTGTGCACATTCAGGAACTGGCCCCCGATGTCAGTGTCGATGAAGTGCGCGACCGTTCCGAGGCGACGATCGTCACCCAGTAGTTTTTCGCGTGGCCGGGCGGCCGCGCGGGATGGAACAAAGGGCCCCATGCCGCAGTCTTTGCCGCGTGGGGCCCTTTGTCTTTCGAGGTGAGGGAAAATGAACCGTGATGCGGTGCCACTCGGTTCCACCGGGCGCTAATGTGATGAGGTCATGAGTCCTTCTTCCCGCAGTTTCGCCATTGGTCTGGCCTGTGGCCTCGTGGTGCCGTTCATCTGGGGCGGTTGGATCGTGGCCTCACGGTTCGGCGTACTGAACGCGCTGACGCCCTATGACGTCACGGCACTGCGCGTGGGCACCGCGGCGATCATCGTGTTGCCGCTGTTCGTGACCCGCGGATTTGCAGGATTGCCGGTCTGGAAGGCTGCGATTGTCTCCTTCGGTGTCGGCGCGCCCTTCGCGCTGACGTCTTTCGGCGGCATGTCGCTGGCTCCGGTGATCCATGCCGGGGTGCTCACCAACGGCACCATGCCGATCTTCGCGGCGATCGCCGGCTACTTCTGGCTGCGTCAGCGTCCGGCGCGCATTCAGATCGGCGGCATGATCCTGATCATGGCGGGCAGCGCGTTGATCGGTGGGGACAGTTTTAATCTTCAGGCAGAGGCGAATCAGTGGTTCGGCGATCTGCTGCTGGTAGGTGCCGCGATTTGCTTCGCTTTGTACATGACCGCGCTGACCGCGTGGAATGTGCGCATCCTGCAGGCGATTATTGCCGTGCCGATCATCAGTTCCGCACTCTATCTACCGGCCTGGTTAATGTTCCTGCCATCGGGCCTGTTGCGCGCCGAGACCTTCCCGCCCTGGCCGGAGGTGGCGTTGCAGGCCGTCTATCAGGGCATCGTCGCGAGCTTCATCGTGGTGATACTGATCACCCGGGCGACACGGTCGGTCTCGCCGACCACGGTTGCGGTGTTCCTGGCGGGCTCACCGGCGCTCGCGGTTCTGTTCGGAATCGCGATCCTGGATGAAGTGCCAACCCTGCTCGCCTGGGCCGGCCTGGTGGTCACCACCTTCGGCATGGTGCTGGCGGTGGGACGGCGGTCGAGCACCCGAAACGATCCGGAATCGGGCTAAACTGCCGATTGCGCCGATTTCGGCCCGTACGTGCCATTTGCGGTCGGGCCGGCGAGCTATTCGGCCGTGGCGTTGCAGAAATATGGCTATGACATCTTCGGGCCGGGGGTGAATCTGGCCGCGCGCATCGAGGCCGTCTGTGAACCCATGGACATTCTGGTCGAATCGACGACCTACAATGCGATCCAGAACGAATTCCGCATGAGCGACTATGGCAAGCGCGACATTCGCGGGTTCGGACCGCAAAGGCTTTACCGCCTGGATGCGAATTTCACCCCGGCCAACGACGGCCCTTCGTTCTAGTCGCCGCCCTCGGCGGGTAGCCGCAGCACCATCTGGTTGATCGCGTTCAGCACCTTATAGAGCTGATCGAACTGGCGCTTGAACCCCTCATAATCGAGGTCCGAGCGCCTTTCCAGGATCGACGCGTGTATGTCGGCCAGTGAGCGCCGGCTGTCGCACAAACCGATCATGCTGCGCGACAGGGCCGGGATGCTCATCGAGGTCTTGAGCCCGTCTGTTGCAACAGAAAGGGGGCCGCGTGCGGGCATCTTGTCGGCCAGTTCGTCGGGCTGTGCGGTGATGAGCACCGGCACCGCCCGCGGATCGTCGGTATCGGGTGGCGCGACGGTGTTTTCCGTCCGGACCGCATAGAAGATATGCTTCTTCAGATTGCCCGTGAAAAGCTCGGCGAAGGTTGCGCGGGCGACGGGATCGAGCGCCCGCAACTGCTTGAGAATGCGCGGGTCGCCGACAAGCCAGTCAGGGTCATAGCGAAAGGGCTCGATGAAGCCTACGAGCCGCAATCCTGCACCCGCTGCAAACCGCGCCACGTCGGGCACCTTGTAGGCGCGGTCGCGCGCATGCAGGAAGAGGTCATAGATCCCCGGATCGCCGCCGCCGACATGGTCGTTGACCTGGCCGTTGCGGTTGATCCAGGCGGTTGTCGGCAGGCCCTCTGCCAGGCGCTTGGCCATTTCCACTCGGTCGCCGTCGGGCATTTCTTCGGCCGGCGCGATCATGCGCAGCATGCCCTGGACGTGATAGACGCCTGTCCGGCCCAGCGCGCCGTAGACCATGACGCCCATTCCCCCGTCGGGTGCGAGCTGGTCACTCAGTGCGGCGAGCCCCCGGTCGGGGTCCTCCAGGTGATGCAGAACCCCGCAGCAATCGATGTAGTCCCACGGCCCCGGCGCCACGGTAGCGACATCGAGGAGCGATCCTTGGACGAAGCGGAGATTGTCGAGCCCGCGGACTTCGGCCCGTGCGTGCGCGACCGCCTGGCTCGACTCGCTCAAGTCGAGATGCACCACCTCTCCGGGCACGCCGGCATCGGCAAGGTTCTGTGCCAGCATGATGGCCGCATCGCCCGTACCGCCCCCGGCGATGAGCGCATTCAGGGGCTTGGTGAGATCACGGCGGCCACCGAAAACATAATGGTTTACTTCGGCAAGATTGCTGGGTGAGCCCGAGATCAACCGGGTACGCTCATCGGCGGGGTCGCGTTCGGGATAGGGGTAGGATTCGT
>MDTE01057833.1_pt1 | contig 39583 bp, 36 predicted proteins | sample 811231 | NCBI WGS metagenome assembly MDTE01 (sample SAMN05326651, study PRJNA326480) | marine metagenome | isolation source: seawater | place: Indian Ocean: Red Sea | collected 2010 | reverse complement strand
TGTTGTTGATTCTGATATTGAGATCGCGTTTGCTCATTGCGATATCAATTGGTTCGATCAGGTGGCCTTGGTCGCAGGGAAACGCTTTGGAAATGAACCGCCTGAGGATGCTAAGGAGCGAGCCAAGCGCAATAGATTTCTCCAGCAGCGGGGATTTTCTTTTGATGAAATCGATACGCTGAATTAGTGTCGACTCTTAAGAATTTTCTACTACAACATATACAAGAACGTCTACAAGAACGTGATGGTTTATGGGTTGGAATTTCGGTATCTTAGCGACCTTGTTTCCCTGAAATGTCAAGAGTGTCATGTTTGAGTTTACCTATGGATAGCCCTATTTTTAATGCCGTGGTGGATTCTACCCATGGATAGTCATGAGATACGACAGGCCTTTCTAGATTTTTTTGACAGTAAAGGTCATCAGATCGTGGAGTCATCCTCACTCGTCCCTGACAACGATCCAACGCTGCTCTTCACCAACGCAGGTATGGTTCAGTTCAAGGAAGCAATGGCGTTTCGGGAAAACCGAGGCTACACGCGCGCAGTGAGTTGTCAGCGTTGTTTGCGGGCCGGTGGAAAGCATAATGACCTGGATAATGTTGGGTACACGGCGCGTCATCACACGTTTTTTGAAATGTTGGGTAACTTTTCCTTTGGTGACTATTTCAAGGAAGAGGCGATAGCTTATGCTTGGGAATTTTTGACCGAAGTAGTCAAGCTGCCACCTGACCGGCTATGGGTCACTGTGCATCACGATGACGATGAGGCCTATAAGATTTGGACTGAGGATATTGGATTTGATCCGGAGCGCATTTCAAAACTTGGGGATGACAATAACTTCTGGACCATGGGCGACACAGGTCCGTGTGGTCCTAGTTCTGAGATTTTCTACGATCATGGACCCGATATTCTTGGAGGACCGCCTGGATCGGCAGATGATGAGCTTGATCGCTATGTTGAGATCTGGAATCTTGTGTTTACTCAGTTCGAGCGCTCGGCTGATGGTGCCTTGACCCGACTACTAAAGCCTTGTGTTGATACAGGTATGGGTCTTGAGCGTTTGGCAGCTGTATTAAAAGGTGTACATAACAACTTCGATATAGATCTCTTTGTTGAACTGCGCGAGAAAGTCGCCGACGTGCTTGGTGTTTCGGATCTCACGAATCCTTCTCTCAACGTTATTGCAGATCATATTCGTTCTGCGACCTTCCTGGTTGCTGATGGTGTATTACCTTCGAATGCTGGGCGTGGCTATGTGATGAGACGGATCATCCGTCGTGCACTGCGACACGGGTATAAGCTCGAGGCAAGGGAAGCGTTTTTCTCCAAATTGGTTGACCTTCTGGTTGAACAGATGGGTGATAGCTATCCACTATTGGTGAGCACTCAAGATCAGATTAAGAAGATTCTTCAGAAAGAAGAACACAAGTTTGATGAAACCCTTGACCAAGGCATGAAGATCTTGGAGGAAGCCATTGAGGAACTTGATGGCAAGCAGATTCCGGGTGAAATTGTATTTAAGCTATATGATACTTACGGGTTTCCGACCGACCTGACAGAAGACATTGCGCGAGAGTGCGGCCTAACGTTGGAGATGAAGGGATTCGACTTGGAAATGCAGCAACAAAAAGAGCGAGCCCGGGCTGCGAGTAAATTTGCGTCTGAAGAACTAGCCCAGCTCAATCTGGATTATCAAACCGAATTCACTGGATATGAAACATTGGCAGGCGAGAGTAGTGTCCTTGCTTTGTTCGATGGCAAAACCTCTGTGAAATGCTGTTCAGAGGGGGATCAGTGCGTCCTTGTGGTGGATAGAACTCCATTTTATGGAGAGTCAGGTGGTCAGGTTGGCGATACAGGTCGCTTTTACGGTAATGGCGTGTCTATTGATGTTCGAGATACGGTGAAAGATGGTGAGACTTTCTTGCATAAGGTTGACGTAACTGATGGTACCGTGAATGTGGGCGATATACTTACGGCAGAGGTAGACGCTGATCTGCGTGATTCGACAAGGCGTAACCACTCTGCTACCCATCTTTTGCATGCGGCACTTCGAGAGGTGCTAGGTGATCATGTGAATCAGCGTGGATCATTGGTCGAACCTGAGCGTCTACGTTTCGACTTCTCGCACTTTGATGGTGTCACTTCTGATGAACTTCGCCAGATAGAACGACGAGTTAATGAGCAGATTCGCGACAATAGTGAAATTGAAACTGCGGTGATGGGTATTGATGAAGCGCGAGCACACGGTGCCATAGCATTGTTTGGCGAAAAATACTCGCAAGAGGTTCGAGTACTGACCATGGGTGGCGGATATTCCATCGAATTGTGTGGAGGGACTCATGCGAGGCGCACTGGGGATATCGCGGTATTCCAGATTATTGATGAGCATGGAATTGCGTCCGGCGTTAGGCGAATAGAAGCGACCACTGGTGAACATGTAGTTGATCGGATAGAAAGTCTCGACGACACATTTAAGACAGTCAAAGCATTACTGCGAGTGGATAAAACCGATGAGGTTGTAGATAAGCTCAGGCAACTGATTGAGCAAAACAAACTTTTTGAGAAGGAAGTCTCTCAACTCAACATGAAGCTTGCTAGTGGAGCAGGTAATGATTTGTTGGATACAGCGTTGGACGTAAAGGGAGCGAAGCTGATTGTTAGTCAGCTTGATGGTGCTGATGCCAAGTCTTTGCCTGGTGCACTGGATGGATTAAAGAATAAGTTGGATTCTGGTGCGGTAGTGCTTGCATCAGTCGGTGGTGATCGCATTAATCTGATTGCGGGTGTGACTAAGGATTTAACCGACAAGCTGAATGCTGGAGAACTGGTCAACTTCGTCGCAAACCAGGTCGGGGGTAAAGGTGGTGGTAGACCGGATATGGCACGGGCAGGTGGAAGCGATATTGAAAATCTACCAAAAGCCCTCGATAGTGTTGCAGTATACGTTGAGGAACGGCTTTAATATGTCGAGTCGGTTCACTTTTACCAGTATTCTCTTTAAGATTCGCACCCCGTAACTTAAGGACAAACAAATGTCTTTAGTGGTGCAGAAGTTCGGTGGGACTTCGGTGGCGTCCGTAGGTCATATAGAAAAAGTTGCCAGAAAAATTCTGGCGGCTCGCGGTCGCGGCAACAAAGTTGCGGTGGTTGTTTCAGCTATGGGTCATCAAACCGATAGACTGGATAGTCTATCAAAGGAAGTTGACTTTAGTGGTGAGGGCTCAAAGCGGGAAATCGACGTGCTTTTGTCGAGTGGTGAGCAGGTGACTATGGCGGTACTTTCGATGGTGCTAATGAAGTTGGGCTGTCCCGCAAGGTCATTTACGGGAAATCAGGCAGGTATATTAACTGACTCTTTCCATACTCGTGCTCGCATCCAGCATATTGATGCTAAAGCCTTACACTTGTCTCTGGACAAAGGCGAAGTCCCAGTTGTAGCTGGATTCCAGGGAACGGATGATCAAGGAAACATCACTACTTTTGGTCGAGGTGGCTCCGATACTACTGCGGTGGCTCTGGCTGCAGTACTCGACGCAGATGAATGTCAGATATTCACAGATGTTGAAGGGGTCTATACGACGGATCCGCGCGTGGTAGATACGGCGAGGCTTATGGAGCAAGTGACGTTTGAGGAAATGCTCGAGCTAGCGAGTCTGGGTTCGCGGGTCTTGCACTCACGCGCAGTCGAATTTGCTAGTAAATATAAGGTTCCGCTACGGGTCCTTTCGAGTTTTGTAGATGGCCCTGGTACTTTAATCACTCAAGAGGATTCAGATATGGAACAGCCCATCATTTCGGGTATTGCTTTCACGAAGGACGAGGCGAAACTCACCGTCCGTGGTGTTGAGGATGTTCCTGGCGTAGCCTGGAAAATATTGGGCCCAGTCAGTGAGGCGAACATTGAGGTCGACATGATTGTTCAGAATGTTGCCGCGGACAACACCACGGATTTCACTTTTACAGTTTGTCGGGATGACTATCAGGAAGCCATGGACATTCTTGGGAAAGTTGCCAATGATATAGATGCCCGCGAGGTGACTGGTGATAATAGGATTGCAAAGCTATCCATGGTTGGCGTGGGTATGCGGTCTCATGCAGGTGTAGCCAGTAAGATGTTTGAGGAATTAGCGAACAAATCAATTAATATCCAAATGATATCTACTTCTGAAATAAAGGTTTCAGTGGTTATTGCTGAAGAGTATATAGAGTTGGCAACTCGAGCATTGCATTCGGCCTTTGAGTTGGAGGACTAAGACCTTAAATCCTAGAAGCGCAATCGTGGTGTTTGTAGAACACGAAACGTAATTACAGGAGCAAAAATGCTTATATTGACCCGGCGAGTCGGCGAAACACTAATGATAGGTGACGATGTGACGGTCACAATTCTTGATGTTAAAGGCAGTCAGGTGCGTGTTGGCGTAAGTGCGCCGAAAGAGATTGCTGTTCACCGCGAAGAGATATATCAGCAGATTCAAATCGAAGATGATGAGCCGGAGGATAACCCCTAGTAAATTGACAACGTTAGTTAGGTTCTGCTTCTGAGCCTATCCCAGCCTTAAGCACACCTTTAAGTGCATCTCGGGCGTTTCTATTACCTCGGACCACTTCGTAGACTTCCTCGGCAATAGGCATCTCCACGTTGTATTCTTTGGCTAATGCCATGACCGTTGGAGCACTTTTGATGCCCTCTGCGACCATATACATGTCGGAAAGGATCTCATCCATTGTTTTTCCTAAGCCCAATGCGAAACCGACGTTCCTATTTCGGCTCTGAGCACTTGTGCAAGTAGCGACCAGGTCGCCCATACCTGTCAGCCCTGAAAATGTTTGTGGCTCTCCCCCCATGGCAGTCCCAAGTCGAGAAATCTCTGCGAGCCCGCGAGTTATGACAGCAGCTCGCGCATTGTCACCAGCACCGAGTCCATCTCCAATGCCTGCGGCGATTGCAATGATGTTCTTTAGCGCGCCTCCCAGTTCACAGCCAATCACATCATGGTTGGTGTAAACGCGAAAGCGTCTGTTGTGGATAACTTTTTGTAGGTCATTGATTATTGTCTGATCATCCATCGCCAATACGCTGGCCGCGGCATATCCGGCAATGACTTCTCGCGCAAGGTTCGGACCGGTAAGTATTGCGCGAGGGTTATCAGGTAGTAATTCCTGAATGATCTCAGTCATTCGCATACGAGTATCCAGCTCGAGTCCTTTAGTGAGCGAAACGATTGGGACACCCTTGTTAACGTCATGTTTGACTTCATTGAGTATACGTCTGAAGGATTGAGAAGGAATAGCGATTACCAGTACGTCAGCTTGACTGACTGTTTGGTGCAGATCAGTCGTAGCGCTTAGTTTCCTCGATAGCGCAGCCTCACCGAGATATCGGGAGTTAGTATGTTTGTCGTTGATTTCCCTAACGGTATCTTCGTTTCTAGCCCATAGGAGAGCCGAGGCATTTCTTGCCACCAGTGAGGCGACAGTGGTTCCCCAACTGCCACCACCTAGAATACCTACGTTGCTGTTTCGCATATTGTCTGGTTAGTAGCTAATGGTTGTGGCTAACGTCTTCCAGCGTCCGTTTTCAACAACGGAGAGTATGGATTCGTTCACCCCATTGTGATCGTCGGGACTAAAGGTAACCTTATAACCAAAGATATCCGTATAGTCTGTGATCCCCTCCATAGCTTCGATAAACAATTCTCTTGTTAGGTCGGTTCCCGCCTTCTCTAGCGCGAGCACGATAAGGTCTGCGGCGCGATAACCTTCCATGGCGGGAAGTCCTGGTTCTTCGCCAAAGCGATTTTCGTAGTCGGCCCACCACTCGACCACAGCTTCCGGCAAGTCGTCATCCTTATAAAGTTTCGCCATGTGTACGAAGCAGTGATAACCTTCAGCAGCGCCACTTTCCTGGTCGGCGATTACCTGACCGTACGCGGCATTCTGACCAACGAATGTGGCATCGAAATTCATTTTTCGCGCCGTTTCCAGAACAAGAATCGTATCCCGATGTACCGTCCCGAGATAGACAACATCACATTCTGCATTACGTAGCTTGATGATACTGGCGGTGAACTCAGTTTCTGTTGGTTTATGCGCTGACACGGCAACTATTTCCTGGCCAACTACTGCGAGCTGGTCCTGAACAGCCTCAAGAATCTCCTGACCATAATCACTGTCGTGCGCGATAACGCAGGCCTTCTCTTTACCCCGTTCCGCAAAATACTTTACCCCGGCCCGAATCTCATCGTAATAGATTCCCCTTTGGGTGAATTTAAGGTCGTGGTGAGGGTCACCCATGGCGCGCGCGCCGGTAAGCGGGAACATGTTAGGGACGCCGGCTGCCAGTTGCTGGGTGAGAACGGCATTGTTGGTCGGTGTACCAACGGCGAGCACCATGGCGAAGATCTTGTCTCTGTTGATTAGCTTGTTCGCCGCCTGAATGGCGCGGGGAACCTCGTAGCGGGTATCTTCAACAACGTGCCTTATCTGACGACCATGGATACCTCCGGCAGCATTGACATCATCGAATCGCATTCTAGCGCCGTTGATGGAGCCAACGCCCCATATGGAAGCGCCCCCAGAGAGATCGGAGTGCGTTCCGAGGACAATTTCGGAATCAGTCACGCCGGTTACGACTGGGGCATCTCGCTCTTTCGTCGCCTCAGCCGCCGGTTCGCTGTCGCCACCACAAGCAGTAAGTACCAGTAATGCGCTTACTAACATTATTCTCAGCATTGTCATCTCCTTTGTGACTCACTACTCACAACTCACTACTCACACCTTCGTCAATACATCGCATCGATCATGTCTATGTATTTTTCGTTCACCACCTTGCGTTTCAGTTTCATTGTCGGTGTGAGTTCTTCGTCTTCAGGGTCAAGTAACTGGTCTATCAGCGAGAACTTTTTGATCGTCTCCACCCTGGCGAATTTCTTATTCACCTGTTCGATCTCCTGCCAGATCAGATCCTGAACTGCTGAAGTGTGACACAAGCTGGTGTAATTAGTGAACGGTACGTCATTATCCTGTGCAAACTTGGTCACATTCTCCTGATCGATCATGACCAGACAAGTGAGGAATGGACGCTTATCGCCTACGACAACGGCATCAGAAATAAAGGGCGAGAACTTCAGCTGGTTTTCAATTTCACTTGGCGTGATGTTTTTACCGCCGGCGGTGATGATGATGTCTTTGATTCGATCAACCACATAAACGTATCCGTCTTCATCGATCCTGCCAACGTCCCCTGTGTACAACCAGTCCTGTTTGATAGTCTCGGCGGTTTTCTCCGGGTTGTTCCAGTAGCCTTTGATTACACCGGGACTTCTAATCATGATCTCGTTGTCTGCGGATAGCTGCACGTCCGCATGATCGCTGGATTTACCGACGCTGCCAATGCGCAGTTGGCCAGGAAGGTTCGCAGTCGCAAGCCCGGCACATTCCGTTTGTCCATAAACTTCATACATGGGCTTGCCCAGAGACCAGAACCATTCGATTAGTTCCGGTGCAATGGGTGCCGCGGCCGTGGATAGCAGACGACAGTTATCAATTCCCAGCAGTCGCCTGATATTTTTAAGTACAAGCCGCTCGGCGATAAAGAATAGTACCTGTAAATGCAGGGGAGGGCGTTCACCTCGTTTGTGAAAAGCGGCCACACGCTCTCCCAAAGCGATTGCGTGTTCATAGGCAAAGCGGCCCAGAGCCGTACCTTCCTTCAGTTTGATGGCAACAGTACTAAACTGCTTTTCCCATACCCGTGGCACCGCGAAGTGCAATGTTGGAGAGATTTCCTGCAGGTCCTGGTTGAATGTCTCGACGTCTTCGATCAGGTTGACCACGGAACATGATTCCACTAGTAGCGCGATGTAAAACAGGCGTCCAGCTACATGTGCCAGGGGTAGAAAGCCCAGTTGCTCGTCCTTGGGGGTGAGGCTATACATGCGTTGCATGGCAATCATCATGTAGAGGAGGTTGCGATGGGAAATCATGGATCCTTTTGGCGGACCGGTTGTTCCGGAGGTGTAGGTGAGTACCATGAGATCTTCCGGTTGCGCACCGCTAATCTCCTGCTCCCATTGGTTCGGGTGTTCTTGTGCGTACGCTTTGCCGAGGGCCTGCAACGAATCGAAGCTGATGCACATCTCGTCGTTTAGATGTCGCAAACCTTCCATGTCGAAGATGATGACTTTTTTCAGGGTGGGTGTTCGCTCACGCACTTCAAGGACCTTGTCCAGCTGCTCTTCATCCTCGGCGAAGTAAAACCTGGTGCCACTATCGTTGATCAGGTATTCCACCTGGTTGGCCGCATCGGTCGGATAAACGCCATTGGTAACACCTCCTGCGCTCTGTATACCGAGATCCGTAAACAACCACTCCTTACAGACTTCTGAGGCAACAGAGCAGACGTCACCCCGGCTCAGTCCCAGGGCGAGAAGCCCAAGTCCGGTGTATCGTGCGGCTTCTCCGAAATCATGCCAGGTGTATTCATTCCAGATTCCAAAGTCTTTTTCGCGTAAGGCGACCTTGTCAGGGAATCTGGTTACCCTATTCCAGAACAACGCCGGGACGGTGTTGCAACCATCTATGCGAACTACGGGAGGCGTCTGGCTTGTATCGACGAAGTGGTCTGTCATGTTAGCGCCAGGTCTTTCTTTGCTTCCAGCGGCGCCTGCCGCGCACACCTTCGTCTTTCATGCCGAGATAGAACTCCTGGATATCAGTAGCTGCCCTTAGCCTTTCACAGGTGTCTTCCATGACAATTCTGCCTAACTCCATCACGTATCCGTAGTCACCGATATCCAATGCCATTTTGGCGTTCTGTTCTACCAGCAGTATCGTCATCTGTTGCTCGGTGTTCAGGCGTTTGATGATTTCGCTGATCTCATGCACCAGCCGTGGTGAAAGCCCCAGCGATGGTTCGTCTAGTAGCATGAGGCGTGGGCGCAGCATGAGAGCTCGACCGATCGCCAGCATTTGCTGTTGCCCACCAGAGAGAAAACCGGCCTGCTGATGATGTTTCTCTTTTAGGATTGGAAAATACTCAAAGACGGTATCGAGATCCTTATCAACCTCATTATCATTACGGGAAAATGCACCCATCTTCAGGTTTTCAACGACGGTGAGGAATGGAAATACCTCCCTGCCTTCAGGAACGTGACCGATTCCCAGGCGAGCGATGTGGTCCGGATCCTGCCGCGCTATTTCCTTTTCATCAAACTGGATTTTGCCCTTCTGAGGGTCCATCGCACCGCAGATGGTTTTTAGGACGGTAGTTTTGCCTGCGCCGTTTGCTCCCAGTACAACGGTTATCTGGTTTTCCTCAATCTGCATACTGATGCCGCGGATTGCCATGATGGGACCGTAGTAGGTTTCAATATTAGTCAGTTCGAGCAAACTCATGGTCAATCCCCCAGGTAGGCGCGGAGAACCTCCGCATTCGATTGAATTTCCTGCGGACTACCGATGGCAAGGCATTTACCATCGGCCAGCGCCATGACCCGGTTTGAGCTTCGTGACACCAGGTTCATGTCATGTTCCACCATGATAATAGTGACACCTAATTCTTCCTTAATGTCTTCCAGCCAGAACGATAGATCTTCAGTTTCTTCAGGGTTAAGCCCTGAAGACGGTTCATCGAGTAGCAACAGCTTTGGCTTGATGCAAAGGGCGCGGGCTACTTCGACCATCTTACGAACCCCGTAGGGAAGGTTTCCAATAATCTGGTCGCGGTAGTGTTGCAGATCAAGCAGATCGATAACATCCTCGGCCTCCTGGCGGAACTGGAGTTCCTGACGTCTTACTCGGGGCGTAAAGCAAAACTCAGACAGCAGGTTGGTCTTTCGATAGACGTGTTTGCCAATCAGTAAATTGTGCAGGACCGTTTCATGCTCAAATAACTCGGTGTTCTGAAAGGTACGGGCGATACCGAGTTCCGCTATGTGATGTGCCGGCGTTTTTGTGATGTCCTCGTCGTCAAAATAAAGTGTTCCGCTGTCAGCGTCGTACAATCTGCTTATCAGGTTGAACAGGGTTGTCTTGCCTGCGCCATTGGGACCAATGATGCTAAATACTTCGCCTTCGAAGACGTCGAAAGACACATCTTGTACGGCGAGGACTCCGCCGAAGCTGAGGGACATATCTGTCATTCGCAGCAAACTCATCGCAAGCGCTCCGTGCGCAGATATGACTTCTGCCGCTGGTGGGTGGCCTTGCGATACAGCGGAAATTCTTCGAAGTAGTGGCGAATCTTTAACCACCGGCCATAGATGCCAAGGGGCTCATAAATCAGGAACAACACCAGGATTAACCCGAATATGCCGGGTTCGAGTCCTGGAATCTGGCTTATCTTGGTCGGCAGGTAGTCACGCATTAGGGCAATAGCCTGGGGTAAGAATCCAATAAAAAACGCACCGTAAATAACGCCGTGCAGGGAACCCAATCCACCAACCACCACAAGTATCAGCAGTTGAATTGATATCAACAAGGTAAATCCATCTGGTGCCAGATAACCGATCTTGTGAGCCAGAAGACATCCCGCAAGGCCAGTAAAACCAGCGGAAATAGCGAACGCGAGGGTTTTGGTATACGCGAGGTGGATTCCCATGCTTTGGGCCGAAATCTCCGAATCCCTGATTGCACGCATGGCCCGACCCGTTGGTGAGCGCAGGAGGTTCAGCGCCAGTAACATGCAGATGATCAGGATGGCGAGACAGAAAAAGTAAAATGATAGTGCGTCGTGGATACCGATACCAAATAGCTCAGGTAATGGAACCGGCATGCCACGAAATCCACCCGTGACCGAAACCCAGTGTGTTAGTACCTGCTCTATGATGATTGCGAAAGCAAGTGTCGCAACTGCGAGGTAAATACCGGTCATACGAAGCGCAGGTATGCCGACTAACCCACCGATAAGCGATGTGAATAGTGTGGCACTTATCATCGAAGGTAGTAATGGCCAGCCATGGGTCATCAGGTAGGCGTGGGTGTAGGCGCCGATGGCAAGAAATGCTGCGTGACCAAGACTCACCAGGCCCGTGTAGCCCACCAGCAACATCAGGCCTGTACCGGCGATTGCATAGATGAACACCATGGATAATTCACCGATGTAGAAACTGTCGAGAAGGAAGGGCAGTACGAAAACCGTCACCAACAACAGTCCATACCAAAACATCTGCCCTTGATGCTTAAAGAGCTGTATGTCTTGTTTGTAGCTGGTCTTTCGTATGAAACGCATGATTAGCTCAGTTACACTTTCTTACGCTGCATAGTGGCAAAAATACCTTCAGGTCTGATGAGTAGCATTAGCAGCAATATGATGTATGCAGTGACATCAGAGAAGCCTGGGGGCAGGTATAAACTCGCAAATTGTTCGACGATGCCAATGATCAATCCACCCACGATGGCGCCAGGCAGGCTGCCAAAACCGCCCACGATGGCTGCGGCAAAAGCTTTGATGCCGATGAATCCCATTAGTGGATCGATAAGAGAAACAGGGGCAACGAGAATGCCTGCAACTGCGGAAATGGCAGCAGAGAGTGCCCATACAAGCGAGTAAATTCGTTTTACAGGAATGCCAACGTAGTATGCGGCGAGTTGATTCTGTGATGCAGCCTGCATAGCGATACCAAGGCGCGAGAACTTAAAGAAAACGAATAGCAAGCTACATAACAGCGCTGTGCCAGCAATGATGACTAGATTTTCGTAGCCGATGATGACGCCCTGAACATTGAATACGCCGCCTGTGTAAGGAGCCGATAGAGACCTTGGTTCGCTGCCCCATACCGCTCCGGCAATAGCGCGTAACAGGAAGCCCAGCCCAATCGTCAGCATTAACACCGAAAATGGAGGCTCGCCGATCATCGGACGCAGCACGACTCGTTCAAGTAGCGCACCACAAATCGCCATACTGACTATCGTTGCGGCGACGGCGAGAAAGAAGTTCAATTCAAGGATGCTGATAAACGTAAATGCGAAGAATGCCCCAAGCATCATAATTTCGCCCTGAGCGAAATTGACCATCTCCGTTGCCTTGTAGATGAGTACGAATCCCAGCGCGATTAATCCGTAGACACAGCCCTGTGAGATGCCACTTAAAAACAGTTGAACTACGACTTCCACAAATACTCGTTTTTCTCTTTATACAGGCGCGGAAACTATCACAGCATCAACTACTTACCAAACCGTTGGCATGTGAGTACATCGCATTTTAGGCTTGTAGGGCGTTCATTAAACAGGTCAGGGACGGTAGGTAAAAGCGTAGGGCCCAGCTCGCAGTGCCTGGTAGGCTAAGTTCGCCCAGTGACAAATGTTTTTACGGGTTTCTCGCGGATCAATGACCTGTTCGATTTCAAAGAACTCTGCGGACCGAAAGGGTGATCTGACCCGGTTCAGGCGTTCCTTTATCTTTGCGAGGTGCGTGTCGTAGTCGTCTGCTTCTTCAAGCTCCGCCTTATAGGCGACTTCGATGCCTCCTTCTATGGGAAGTGACCCCCAGTCTCCGGAAGGCCAGGCGAAACGAAAGTGGTGCGACCCTGGTTTGCTATTTGCGGCACCGGCAACACCAAAAGCCTTTCGTGTTACGACACTGCAGAAAGGGACGGATGACTGGCCAAGTGCAGCGAGCGCCTGTGATCCGAACCTGATGGTGGCGGTTTCCTCAGATTGTTTACCGATCAGGAATCCAGGACAGTCAACGAGATGGAGGATTGGCAGATGAAACGTAGAGGCGAGATCACACAATCTAATTAACTTGCGGCAGGAATCTGATGTCCAGGCGCCTCCGTATACCATGGGGTCTTCTGCGAATATGGCAACCGGAATACCGTCCAGTCTTGCCAGTCCTGTGATAATGGATTTGCCCCATTTTCGCCCTATCTCGAAGAAACTATCCTTGTCGACGACGGCCCCAATGACCGGACGCATTTTGTAGACCTTTCTTGGGTCTTTGGGGATGACATCTAATAAGGAATCTTCAGCTCTGTCGGCGGGGTCATCGCATGTCAGTCTATCAGGAATTTCATCTACGCTTGTGGGCAGGTATGACAAAAATGCCTTCGCCATGGCAAAGGCTTCCTCTTCAGATTGCGCTTCATCGTCGATGGCGCCATTGCGTGTATGAATTTTGCTCGCGCCCAGTTCTTCCTTTGAAACGTCGCCAAGGCTTGCCCAGTCAACGAGCGCGGGACCGGCAATCATCATCTGGGCAGTGTTCTTGACGATGACCGAATAATGGGAGGTCGCTACCCTGGCTGCGCCGATACCCGCGACGGAGCCAAGTGCGAGAGATACAGAAGGTGCAATCCCAAGATGACCAACGATGGTTTCCCATCCTCCAACTTTTGGGATATACGTTCGACCGGACATTTCGATGGTTTTAACGGAGCCCCCTCCACCCATGCCATCAATCAGGCGAATGTGCGGCAGGCGCAATTCCTTAGCAAGGCCCTCAGCCTGCATTCGTTTGCCGGCAATTGAAGCGTCAGCAGAACCCCCACGGACCGTGAAGTCATCACCAGAGACGACTACCGGCTTACCATCTATTTCTGCAGTGCCGAAGATAAAGTTGGACGGCATAAAGGATTGCAGATTGCCGTCATCGTCGTACTCGGATACGCCGGCGAGCTTACCGACCTCATGGAAGCTGTTTTTATCGACAATAAGGTCCACTCGTTCCCTGATGGTCAGCTTGCCAAACTCATGCTGTCGAGCCACCTTATCTTCGCCGCCCAGTTGTTCAGCGAGGATGCTTCTATGGCCCATTTCTTCAATCTCTTTGTCCCAACTCACGTTTCGAATCCTGTGTTTCGCAGAGCCCACATGATAGCAACAATCAGTTGGGGTGGTCTCGAGCAGACAACCATCTTTGGCTATAGTTAAACCTGATCTACCAGGGTCCAGTTAACCCCGCAGATTTCTATCGACTCAAACTTTTTGTAGACGCTCGGGCCAGCCCACAAGTCCACTCCTACAACACCGGTTCGACCATCAGGCCCTGGTTCAACGAATCTCATCGTCTGTCCACCGGCTAATTGAAGTGTTGTAGGTTCGCCCGGCGCTATTGAAGCGCCCGCGCCCAGACCATTAAGCCATCGCTGGCACACTTCTTCGGGATTGTCTCCTTGCGGTGCGATTTCAACCGCGGCGAATCCGCTGGTAACGCTACCATGAGGTTGCGCGTCTACATCGTTCTGCCAGGTATTCCCGGCGGGGTAGTAGGTTCCCTTATTCCGCGGAAAGTCACTCTGGCCCGGCCAGTTTTCTTGTATCTCCGCGAGCGTACCAAAGTCTTTCGGATGGTACTGAACGTTTACACCAGAAACCGTGCCGGGGTCCTTTGGAAGTGAATCTCCCAATACATAACGCCCGGATTCTACACCCGCGAGTCCAGACCCTGGTGAGCCTGGACAGACGTTATAATTGCCTGACACTATCCCCGTTCCCGATCCTTGCTTTGCCATCGACCGGGAAGCCACTGCAACATCGGGGACCTGCACGATTGCCATGTAGCCACAGTCGCCGTAGCGTTCTAATAGTCTGGTTTGCGTAGTAGAACGCTGCCACGCAAGATCCGATGGACAGACCGTTTCGAGAAACGAGTCGCCAAGTCGAATATGCGTGTTGGTGAGATTGCCACCTGCGGCCATGCGTGGGTCGCGAAATACGACTGGTGCGTCGAATGCTGCACTGATGACGCTGGATGTCCATTCAAGATCACGTGCGAGTAGACAGATTTGGCGCAGCCGCAGTGCGGGGTTGATGGTCATGAAAGCTCCTGGTGATTAGTGTTGTCGTTCTAGTATGCTTAGTTTCACAGTAAAACTGCACTAAGGGAGAAGATTGTTAACGATTTACTATGTTCCGGGAACCCGAGCTATCAGGCCAGTCTGGCTCTGTGAGGAATTAGGAATTCCCTATAAGCGCGAGGAGATCAGTTTCGAAGCTGAGTTTCGCTCCAGCCCGGAGTGGCGAAGTATTAATCCGGTGGGTAAGGTGCCGGCCATGCACGATGGTGACCTGACCCTGTTCGAATCCTGCGCCATGGTACAGGTCATTCTTGACCGCTATGGGGATGGGCAGCTGGAGCCGGAAAAAGGTTCAGACGATCACGCGTTGATGCAGCAGTGGTCCTGGTTTGCGGAAAGTACCCTGGCGCGACCTGGCGGAGAGATTGTTAATCATCATCGTGTATTTGGCGAAGAAATAATGCCTAAGGCGATTGCAGAAATGGAGGGTCGTGTACGACTTTGCCTAGAATCTCTGGATGACTGGATGGCGGGACGGGAGTTCCTGATAGATTTCGGGTTTAGTACCGCCGACATCAATATGGGTTACTCGCTGCTTCTGGCCGATAGGCATGTTGCTCCCTATGATGATTTATCTCATGTCTGGTCATACTACCAACGACTGGCATCAAGACCAGCGTTTCAAAAAGCAATTAACTGATGTCGAATGACGTCGAGGCTAGGCCAAAACTCGGTATTTCCAGTTGTCTGCTAGGTAATGAGGTGCGTTACGACGGTGGCCATAAACACAATGCTTATATCACGCGGACCCTGGGCGAGTATTTTGACTTTTTTCCCTTTTGCCCGGAAGTCGCCATCGGCCTTTCTACGCCACGGCCACCGATTCGCCTAGTAGATGATGGTGAGTCGGTTCGCGTTCTAGGGACTGATAACTCTTCTCTCGACTACACAGCCAAACTGCGTGGTTACGGCGATCGAGTGTCAGGATCGATGGATGATTACTGCGGCTATATTGTCAAAAAAGATTCTCCCAGTTGTGGCATGGAGAGAGTAAAGATCTATCAGGCAAAAAAGGAAGCACCGCCAGTAAGGCGCGGTAGTGGTGCATATACGGCCGCTTTGATGGCATCGCGACCAGAACTCCCGGTTGAAGAAGAAGGTCGCCTGATGGACCCGGGGTTAAGAGAAAATTTTGTTATTCGCGTATTCACGTTGTTCCGTTGGCGCTGCATGGTAAAGGAAGGTCTCACGCCAGGATCGTTAGTAGAATTCCACACACGACACAAGTTTCTGATACAGGCGCATCATGAGGCGACCTATCGTCAGCTGGGACCTATGGTGTCCAGGGCAGGCAGTGAAGACCTTGACGCTCTTGCGCCAAAGTACCTGGTGTGCCTGATGCAGGGGTTACGGCACGTGACGACCCCTGGTAAGCAGGCCAATGTGCTTATGCATATTATGGGTTTCATCAAGAATCAGATGACACCCGAAGACAAGACGGAGATGCTAGATTTAATCGAGATGCATCAGTCAGGGCTGGTCCCGGTTATTGTTCCGATTACGCTGATGAACCACTTCCTGCGCCGATATCCTCACGAATATATTGAGAAACAGTATTTTCTGGAACCTCATCCCCGGGAACTGATGCTGCGTAATCACATCTAATCGTCTTCGAAATCCTTAGAATGCAGCGCCCGTTGGCGTGTTTCGCTTAGCGCTTTCGCGCGTGCCAGTTCCGCTTCTCCTCGATCCTCATTTGGACGAGGTATGTGTTCAAAATGGTGATAGTTGTCCTCACCCTTCACCAGGATTGCCCGATCGCCTTTTACTTTTGTTTGTTTCACGTCGGTGGCGCAATAGCGAAGCACCATTCCTATTCGTCGATCACTGGAGTTGTTTGGGTCTGAGCCGTGAATCACGCGAACGTGATGTAACGACATTTCTCCCGCATTTAGCGGGGACATTATCGTCGACGTTTCGTCGATGGTCGTTTTGACGACCTGTCCACGGGATAAGATATTGTGCTCGCCGAAGGTGTCTTCCTGCTCAAACAGTGGACCCCTGTGACTGCCCGGAACGAACTTCATCGGTCCGGATGCGGGCAGAGCATCTGATATAGCGACCCATGCAGTCACCACGTTATGGGGTTCCAGACCCCAGTAGGTCGCATCCTGATGATAGGAAACGAACTCCGGCCCCGGTTCCTTGATAAACCAGTCCATGGACCAGAACATTACGTTCGGTCCCAGCACGTCTGAGACCGGATCGACAATGCGCAGGTCATGTACGAGATCCCAGGCCCACCTGTTGGTTATAGGCAGGCCAAAGCGGCTTTTAGACCTGTGGTCAAAAGGTTGTTGCTCGATCGCTTCCAGTTTCGTTCTCAGTTGACGAGCTTCCTCGGGAGAAAACAGCTGAAGAGGCGCCAGAAAGCCGTTTTCATGAAACGCTGCGATCTGGAACTCGTTGAGATGTGTGCTCATCACAGTTTCTTAACGCTGAATTCGAATTCCAATATATGCGCCGAATCCGGGAGAGCGGTATCCGAATACCTGCTCGTAACGTTCATCGGAAACGTTTTCCAATCGTGCGTTTAGCGTCACGTTTTCTGATAATTTGTAATATCCTGACGCGTTGACTAGCGTGAAGGCGTCTATTACAACGCGTTCCTGAAATGGCGGGAAGGGTGGGAAAAAGTCGTCTTGCTGTTTACCTGTTCGCGTGATGGCAAGATTGATTCCACTGCGTGACCAGCGATAGTTAAGCACAACCGAACCAGAGTGTTCTGGCCTTCTAACCTCGGACACCTTGCCCGCAGCGCTTTGCTGATTGGCGTCCAGATAGGTATAGGTGGCGCGCAGCCCCCAATGCGCCACAGGCTTATATTTCATTTCTAGTTCGACACCAGACCTATCTGATTCACCTTCAATATTGGCGGAGGTGAAACCGCCGGTGCTGAAATCGAATACGAATCCGTTGATCTCGTTTTCCAGGCTCGCATTGAAATAAGTTGCTGCGACATCTAGCGATTCATCTATTAGGGAACTACGTACACCAATTTCCCACTGATAGGAGGTCTCGGGATTGAGATCGGGATTTCCAATGAAATTAGTAAAAAATCCGAATCTTTCGGTAAAAGTAGGGTTTTTTACGCTTTCTCCGATTGAACCATATAGCGTGTACTGGTCAAGCTTGAGAGCACTGGTTACGCGCCATGAAGCCCCGTTTTGGAACTCAGCGTTATGGTCTCTTCGTCCACTGGCGGAGAAGTGAAAGCGCCCGCCATCATACCTGTATTCCGCTGCCAAGCTATCGGTATTCTGGCTTTCGTTTTTATTGGGGTCACCAAAGAATGACGCGGGGCCCCGCTGTTCATACTTTTCTGATTCCCTCTCTGCCAGCAGCGAAAGTCGATTTGCAGAGTTGTAATAGTTCAATTGGTACTTTGCTGCTTTTCTTGTTGCTCGAGTTATACTTTCTACCGGATTATCGTCCCGTGTTTGGTTGTCAGTATCCGTTCGTTGAAGAGCAAGGCTATGATCAAATTTATCATTGATGCTGTATTTTACGCTTATACCTGAATACAGATATTCAGATTGAGTTCTGTAGTAAGCATCCGTAGGTAGTCCAGTGACGTAAAAGTCCGTTGCGTCATATTCACTAGTCTTATCCGTGTAGCGAGCTGTATACCGAAATGAAAGGTCATCCGTTGTATCAAACTTGCCTGATAGGCCAAGTGTTAGATTATCTAATCCGTCATCTTCCGAGCCGGAGCGAGAAATGTTTGTCCCGTCGGTCTCGAGATAATCCGCGGTGAATTTGATTCTGTTTCTCAGCGTTTTTAAGTTCGTTGATAGAGTCATCTGTCTAGTTGCGAAAGATCCCGTTTGAAGGCTACCTTCAAGACTACTGGAGACCTCGCTGGGAGACGTAATGATATGGACAACCCCGGCCATCGCATCGTTTCCCCAAAGTGCACTTTGAGGGCCTCTGACAATTTCTATACGTTCGATGTCGCTGATTGTAATCTGACTAAAGTCGAATTCGCTTCCCTGAGCAGGGTCATTAACTTCAATGCCATTAATCAGGACTAGTACCTGGTTAGCTTCGGCGCCGCGCACACGCAGCTGGCTGATTGCACCCGATGAGCCTTGTTGGCTAATCGCGAATCCCGGAACTTCCCTAAACAGGGACTGTAAAGAATTAACATTTCGATCGAGAATATCTTGCTTTGAAATAATGGTTATAGAGCTTCCGGCATCGTCCACCTTCATCGTTGTCGCGGAAACAGTAATGGTTTCTAGTGCTTCTGCTTGTACTAAAGAGTTTATGAATAGCGCACAGCATGCGCAGATTAATCGGTAGGGCATCTTATCCTCCACACTCACACCCGAGTGATGACGCAGTCATTAGTGGACCGAAGCAGGATAGATAAGCATCAGCTTACCGCCCGCCGCGGTGCTTGTTGCTGATAAGGCCGGTCTCCGGGCTCACGAGTATTTGCACTTGATTCACCTTCCCGTGCTTAGCACAGTGGTTTAGGACTGGTTTCCTTGAATCAAATTCCTCGTCTACCGTTGCGGGGGCAGCGCCAGATTTTGACTGGCTTCCCGTTTCACCCTGTTTAAATAATCCGCGTTAAAGCGGAGCGGGGCACCCTAGTCAGGTAGATTCATCTTAGGAGGTGTGCGGATGCAGGTCAATCTATCTTGGCTAAACTAGCTCATATCTTAGTCGACGACCGTTGACGTTCGACATAAGGCCAACCCACTCATGGTCATCCGTGTACCAAAGGTCGATATCCAGCTTGCCAGCTTTCACTCGATAACGGTTAGTTAAGCGATCGGCGCCACGGACGTTGATCGTATCCCTGCCTTTGTCGATTATCTCGATGGAGGTGTACTCGCCGGTTTGGGCATTCAGCAGTCTGCTTTGATCAAGCAATCTTGGATCCCAGTAGGCGAAAGTCATTGCGCACTCTGGTAGCAGCGTGTTCTGGGATTCTTTGTCTTTAACTCGAGATACCTTCAAACCCTTATCCGAAAGTTCGCCGATGACAGAATAGACGCGTCCATTGATGTTGGTCTCAGATCGAATCTGTTTAATACAGCCTGCGTGCCATTCCTCCTCGTTCAGGTGTCGATACTCGTAAGCAGTGAAGAAAAGGAACTTGACTCGAAACCCCGCATCGATAGTGACGTGGTTTCCTTCTTTGGACACTAAGAAATTGTGGTATCCGATCTCTTTATCGTCCAGGTATACCTTGAACTGGTAGTGAACATTCGCCTGGCTGGAAGTTGCATAGACTAACCCGAATACCAGAAATGCGATGCGAATAATCACGATACGTATCGCCCTTCATTGGATACTGTAAATCCGTCAAATCGTTTCGCGAGGGCCGCCAGCATTGGCATCAATACACCCCAGCTAATCGCGACTATCGCGATGGTGGAGAGTGTTTCGGGGAAGCTGACCCCGCCGAGTTTTGACCCCGCGAAGTAGGTTATTGGACCGAATAACATTCCCAATAATGCGGCGAGCATCATTCGTCCGTGCAGCCAGCGCAGCGATAGGTTTAGCGTTGTCGCAAACAATAGCCACATGGCAATGATCCAATACGGTGGTAGTCCTTCAAAGATGTTTCCATTGATGTAAACCATGAAACCCAGTTGCACCATGACAGTTTCCCAGGCGGTGCCAGTGAGAGTGACCAAAAACAGCATTTGTATTTCTTTGATGCGTATTGGTGTGAAAAACAGATGGAAGCCGATCGCAGTGAAGGCAAACAGGAGGCTAATCAAAGCGATGTTATTGACCGCGCTAAGCACACAGACCAGCCAGCCAATTTGAAATAATACAATGTTTATTATGATGTGGGCTATGCGTGGCATGAGCTGCTGTGGATGGTTGTCTTAAAATCTGGCTCTTAATTCTGATGTCTAATGACTTCGCCTTCCACCATAAAGATTACGTCCTCTGCGATATTTGTCGCTAGATCAGCAATTCTCTCCAAATAGCGTGACACGGAGAGCAGGGCCAGTGCACGTTTGGTGGTATTTGGGTCAGCTACCACTTGCTGCTGAAAGCTCCCGTACATCTGCCGGTTGATTTCGTCTACTGTATTGTCCATCTCAATGACTTCTCGCGCCATTTCCAGATCGAGCTTTACCATGGCGTCGAGACTATTCTTAACCATCGTTCGAATGCAGCCCGGCATTACTTCTGTAAATTCCCGTAGGCATGGAATAGGATCTTCACTTGAAACAAACAGCGAGCGTTCGGCAATATTGGCTGCCATGTCTCCCATGCGTTCGAGATCGTTGTTTACTTTAAGCACAACAACGATAAAACGTAAATCCATGGCAACTGGTTGGTGTAAGGCAAGAATTTTTAGGCACTCTTCTTCAATATGCACTTCTTTCTCGTCTACTAGTTTCTCTTCTTTGATTACAGCTTCCGCCAGGCTTGGGCGTCTATCATTTAGTGCAATCAAGGAATTATTAATGGCATTTTCTACCAGATCACCTAGTTGAAGGAGTTCCTTCTTAAGGTTGTTCAAGTCTCTTTGCAAATGTAGTGACATATTGAGTTCTCTGTTTATCCGAAGCGGCCAGTTACGTACTCTTCTGTGCGTTGTATTTCCGGGCGAGTAAATATTTGATCAGTTTCACCAAATTCGATTAAGTCCCCCATTTCCATGAACGCCGTATAATCTGACACCCTTGCTGCCTGTTGCATATTGTGGGTTACGATAACAATGGTGTAGCGAGATTTAAGATCGAACATTAGGTCTTCAATGTGTGAAGTTGAAATCGGATCCAGAGCTGAGCAGGGTTCATCCATTAACAAGACGTTGGGTTCCATTGCCAGCGCTCTAGCAATACAGAGCCGTTGTTGTTGCCCACCGGAAAGCCCGAGAGCGGAATCGTGTAAACGATCTTTTACTTCATCCCAAAGCGATGCCTGTTTAAGCGAGCGCTCAACCAATTCGGGAATTGAGCCTGAGTATTGGTTTACTGTAGGACCCCAAGAGACATTTTTGAAAATAGATTTGGGGAAAGGGTTGGGTTTCTGAAACACCATACCTATATGTTGACGAACTTCTACCGCATCTACTTCTTTGGCATAAAGGTTTTGTCCGCCAAAATCTATACTGCCGTCGATAGTCGCTTCGGGAATAAAGTCATTCATGCGATTAAGGCAACGGAGTAAAGTGCTTTTACCACAACCGGATGGGCCTATGATCGAAGTAATTTTATTTTTGGCGATATTGAACGAGACATTCTTTACTGCAAGATTGCCCGAGTAAGCTACGCTCACGTTATCCATTTTAAGAATATCTTCAGCAATGTTTGAGGTTGTCTCTATTTTTTCTAGTTCAGCACTCACTGAGTTTTTTTCTCCATTTTGTGGCGTATAAAAATCGCCAGGGAATTCATTACCAATAAGACTACAAGCAGAACAATAATCGCCGCTGCTGCAAGCTCGTGGAATTGTTGCTGTGGTCTTGAAACCCAATTAAAAATTTGAATAGGCAGTGCGGTAAAGGAATCCATTGGTCCTTCTGGCACAAAGGCCACATAAGTCAGTGCGCCAATCATGATTAGGGGTGCGGTTTCACCAATAGCACGAGATAGTGCCAGTATGACTCCCGTGAGAATGCCAGGGAAAGACGCTGGCAATACATGGGACCACACTGTCTGCCACTGGGTCGCTCCTAAGGCGATAGCAGCGTGACGAATACTGATGGGTACGGTTCGTATGGCTTCTTTGCTGGCAATAATGATTACCGGAAGAATTAACAAACTCATGGTGAGAGCGCCGGAGATTAAACTGCGCTCTAGTGCCAATCCTCTTACGAAAATTGCTAAACCAATAATGCCGTAAACAATTGAAGGTACGCCAGCCAAATTAGAGATATTAATGTCGATGAATTGAACTAACTTTCCTTTACCGCCAAATTCTTCGATGAATATTGCTGTGGCTACGCCTATGGGTATGGAAATAAATGCCACCAGGCTTATTAGCCAAAGGGTTCCAGCCAGAGCTGAAAAAATACCTGCCCGCTCAGGAAAACGAGAAGGAAAGCTTGATAGAAAATCTATGTCTAACCATTTAAGGCCGTCGGAAAAAATCTGATACAGCAATACTAGTAACAGAATATTGCCAAGCCAAGTTACCACTTCACAAAAGCGGGCAAAGAAACGTGCTTTTCTATGGCGACGATTGAGTAAAGCCTGTTGAGTCTCATCCAATAAATTTGAGGAACCATTCATCATTGATAGACCTCACGATAGCGCTTGAGGATAAAGGTGGAAACAATGTTCAACGCGAGGGTAATAACAAACAACAGGCCAGCTACTGCAAACATCGTTTGATAGGCAACGCCTCCAGCAGGTGTGTCACCCATGCTTACCTGAACTATATATGCAGTCATAGTTTGAATGCTTTCGAGGAAGGTAAGAGATAAATTTGGTGTAGCTCCAGCAGCAAGCGTAACCGCCATGGTTTCGCCGATGGCTCTTGAAATTGCTAACAAGAATGACGCGATAACGCCGGAAAGGCCTGCAGGTACCACAACTTGAGTAGTGACTTCATAGGAGGTTGCACCCAATGCATAGGCTCCCTCCCGTAATGAGTCAGGCACTGCCTTTAATGCGTTATCGCTTAGTGTGGCAACCATGGGCAACACCATAATTCCCACAACGATAGCGCCACTGAGCGCGTTAAATACTTGAATGTCGGGAAACACAAATTGTAACGCCGGTGTCACAAAGGTGAGGGCAAAGTAACCGTAAACCACTGTGGGTATACCAGCTAATAATTCCAATACTGGCTTTATTATGGCTCGTCTTTTTGGTGTGGCGTATTCGCTTAAGTAAATAGCGCTGGCCAGACCTATTGGTATGCAAATAAACGCTGCACCGATGGTTACTACCATCGTCCCCCATAGCAGTGGCAATACGCCGAATGAACTTGGTTCGAACATAGGCACCCAGCTGGTACCAAACAAAAAATCAGTGGGCACTATTGTTTGAAAAAAGTTATAACTTTCTTTGCTGAGGATAAAAATTATTGTGGCAGTGGTAAAGATAGAGATAAACGCACAAAGTCCCAGACCACCTTGGATCAGGGACTCGTGAATGCGCAGTCGACCTTTAGTTACGCTTGGTGCAACTTTTGGGTTGGCCATGATTTGCTGACTGTTTTCCTCATAGTGCTATCTAATTTAATTCAAACCTAAGTCAGGGATCTATTAAGTTGTCCTGAATGTTTTCAGGGCCTTCAATGTAAGCTGATCCGGTTACCCGATTTGCGACCCGCTCTTTTGCTCTTTGATAAGTGCTGTCAGGCAGGGGGATATAACCAACTTCAGCTGCAACCAGGCCGGCATTTTCAATATAAAAGTCAACTAACGCAGCTGCTTCCGGACGATCAAGAGATGTTTCGCGCACATAGATAAATATTGGGCGGGAAAGAGGACTATAGGTGCCGTTGTTAATCGTGGTTTGGGTTGGTTCTACCGGCCCGTTGCCACCATCGATAGGGACAATTTTTAATACACTCTGGTTGGCTGCATAGTAGGCAAACCCAAAATAACCCAGGGCGTATTGATCGCCGCTTATGCCACGAACAAGTGCATTATCGTCTTCATTGGCAGTGTAGTCAGGACGGGAAGCGCCAGACTTGCCATTAATAGTTTCGGTGAAGTAGTCGAATGTACCTGAGTCTGTGCCTGGGCCATAAAGTCTTATGGGTTCGTTGGGCCAGCCTGCGCGTATGTCGCTCCATCTTTCAACACTGCTGCCGGGTTGCCAGATTTTTTGTAGCTCTGCCACATTTAGCTTGTCTGCCCAGGTGTTATTTTTGTTTACAACTACTGAGAGTCCGTCAAAGGCAACTGGTAATTCAATAAATTTTTGACCTGTTGCTTTTGCTTCTGCGTATTCGCTTCCTTTAATTGGACGAGAAGCATCGTTGATATCGATTTCGCCAGCAAGGAATTTTTTGAAGCCGCCGCCAGTTCCTGAGACACCGACGGTGACTCGTACTCTTGGCTGAACGGCGTTGAATTCTTCTGCTATCGCTTCACTAATCGGGAATACTGTACTGGAACCATCTAAAGAGACTGTGCCTCTGAACGTTTCTTCTGCTGATCCGCAGGATGAACCCATGGCAACTAATGTTAATGAGACTAATAGTGTTGATAGAATTTTGGCTGTGTGTTTCATGCCAGATGTGCACATAGCTTAAAACCTCTTGAATAAATTTACCGTCGAACTTTTGTGTTAAGAAAATATAAAAGTCCATGCTTACAAGGTGGAAGTATGGGACGTAGCTATTAAGATTTGATTAAGAGAACATTAATTTTCGAAATTATTGTAGGGAGAGCTGTTAGCTGAAATTGGCTAATTTTAATAGGCCTGAGATTGTTTTTGATTCAAGGGGAGGGTGATTGTAAAGGTAGAGCCCACGCCAGGTTTGCTGGCTACGGTGACATTGCCATCATGCTCTTCGGCTATGTTCTTTACGATAGAAAGCCCTAGCCCGGTGCCTCCTAATTCCCGGGAACGGGCCTTATCCACACGATAAAATCTTTCAAAGATTCGTTGCTGATCCTGTGGATTAATGCCGATTCCAGAATCTTCTACGGTAAATTTTGCCGTATTGTTTTTCTTCTCTAATTTCACCGAGACTGTGCCGCCGTTCTCAGTATACTTTATGGCATTATCGATCAGGTTATCCACTAACTGGCTAATTGCCTGAGCGTCTCCATTAATGATCATTGCTGAATCAGGCAGACTAAGCTCAGTTTGAAGCTGCTTCTCTTGGCATAGCGCAGTGCAATTCGCCATTGAGCGACGTACCAATTCCCCCAAATCGAAGGCATGAACGCTCTTCTCCTGATGATCGGATTCTAGCCTTGAAATGGTCATTAGATCTGTCACCAAGGAAGAAAGCCTTATGCTTTGGGCGTGAACTTTTTCCATAAAACCCTGACGGATATCGGCGGGCATTTTATCATCATCGAGTATGGTTTCCGTTAACCCTCGAATCGCTGTTATAGGGGTTTTTAATTCGTGGGAAGCGTTGGCCACAAAATCACGTCTGATGCGCTCAAGCTGATCCAGCTTAGAAATATTGTTGAGTACAATAACCGCGCCAATGGAATCTCCCTGTTCGTTTTGCAGTGCGGCGGCGTAAATATTAACTACCTGATCATCTTCATTGGATGGTCGTCGCATTTGCGTATTGACTACTTTTTGGGTTTCCAGGGTTTGTTCCAAGGCGGTAATAATTTCCGTTACACGCACCTCTTCCCAAAGAGATTTGCCGATGCTTCCATTGATAGATAGCCCTAATAATTCAGCCGCTACTTGATTGATGTGAACGATTTTCTGGTCCTCGTCTACATCGACAACACCCTCAACCATGCCGGCAAAAATACTGCTTAATCGATTGCGGTCCCGAGTAATATCATCCATGCGTTGGGCCGAGCCGCGGGCCATTCTGTTAAAGGCGGCAGCGAGGCTGCCAATCTCATCCTGATAGACTACTTCGATACGGCGGTTATAGTCACCCTTGGAAATGGCTTCTGCTGCTTCAGTCATAGAGCGCAGCGGCCCAGTGACGCGATTTACAAAGTAAAGCCCAAGTAATAAAGCGGCGATGGCAACTATGCTCGCACTTAACAGTATTAGTCTCTGCAACTGCGCGAGTTGCTGGTCAACGGCTGTAAGCGGGACGGCTGCCCGCACAAAGCCGAGCAGCTGTTGATTCTTCATTACGGGGATGGCCCGATACATCAACATCTGCTGCTGCGTCTGACTAAAGCGCGAAGCCGTGCCAATGCCAGAATCACGAGCTTCGATGATTTCAGGCCGCTGTGAGTGATTATCCATTACTGCCGGTTGCTCTTCGGAATCCGCAATTACCCAACCTTCGGGGGTTATGATTGTTAGTCTGGTATTCGTGGCACGTCCTAATCTGACCACGGTATCTTGTGTGACAGCAGAGAAATTGGAATCGGGCCGGGTAAGAAGAAAGTCTTTGGCGATTTCCGACAACATTTCCGAACGAACCGATAAAGAGTTCTGTATCTCTTCAAGGGTGTTTTCGGAAAGCTGGCGACTCAAAGTGATGCCTACGATCACCGTTGAAATAAACAGGATGGTGGCAAAGCCAATATAGAGACGCCAAAGCAGCTTGGAGCGAAACATGTTTTAGCGGATATCCTCGAAAGCTAAGAATAAAGGAAAGCGAACAGAGGGATTCTTACATTTACCCACGACCAGTAAAAGCTCATGCATAGGTGAAATCTCAGGAGGTCTAATCTAGATCCCTGAATCGATAACCAACTCCACGAATTGTCTCTATATAGAATTGCTCAGGATCGACTTTTTTGCGAATTCCTCGAATATGCACATCGATATTACGATCCACCACGACAGTATCATTAGCAAATACCTGATTAAGTAGTTGCTCCCGGGAGAAAACGCGTCCTGGTTGGTTGGCGAGATAATGCAACAGCCTGAATTCAGTAGCGGTTAGTTTTGTTTCAATGCCTTTAACCAGCACTTTGTGTTTGGACGGAATAATCGACAGATTCTCCAGCTCGATCGCAGACATGGGGTTACTGGCGGCAACATTTTCGCTTCTCCTTAATACTGCCTTGACCCGGGCAATCAATTCCTTTGGGCTAAAGGGTTTGGAAATGTAATCATCAGCGCCAATACCCAAACCTAATACCACATCACTTTCCTCGCCTTTGGCTGTGACCATGATTATGGGAATGGTATTGCTGCGTGCATCAGTCTTTAGATTGCGGCAAACTTCCAGACCATCCATACCCGGCAACATTAAATCAAGCAACACCAGATCGGGTACTGATTTTTGGATAAGAACCAGGGATTCTGCTCCATTTTGCGCACTTTCTACGTCAAAACCTTCGCGCTTCAGGTTGTAATGTAGTACATCCAGAATATCCGGTTCGTCTTCGACGATGAAAATGAGCTTTCTAGGCACATTGCCCCTGACAATCCATTAAAGCAGGAAGCCTAACATGAGATTGTAAAAATTTGATTAAGAGAATATAGGGAAAATGGTGCAGACACCTTGAGAGATGTCTCAATTGTCACCCGCTTCATGCTGAAAAAGAGCAGGTTTTCATCACTATCTGCAATCCCGTAGGATGTGCAAAAAAAGGTATGCTAAGTCGCATTGAAAGAGGAGGGCAGGAAAGCAGGAAGAGGTGCTTTTGCAGTGACTGGGAGGCCAGCAATCGTGCGAGAAATCAAGGAAGAACTCGACTGTAAGATTAATCCGCTAGTTGTGATCAAACCTAATCGTCACAGTTATCCAAATCTAACCAGTAACTTGATACCGATAGTCTGCGAGCTTATCGAAAAAACCCAAGATTACTCATCCAAATTGCTAATACATAGGTAGCTTAGGAGACCCAAACTTTAAGTGCGGGGTATCCAGGGGGTGGGGGTGCTGGTCTTTGAGAACAGGGTGGTGTTGAAGCGACTAGGACATGAATACAAATTTACGAACTTATTCTTGAAGCCAGGGCGTGAATAAGAATGTATATAGTGGGATTTTACGTCTTATAAGGCAGGTATAGCGGTGGTATTGGCGGAGAGGGAGGGATTCGAACCCTCGATGAGCTTTTAACCCATACTCCCTTAGCAGGGGAGCGCCTTCAGCCACTCGGCCACCTCTCCAAAAAACTCAAGCGCGATTGTAACGGTCTGGCTTTGGGGTGTCACGGAAACCATAGTGTTGTTCTGATAGACTAAGGAACCTTCACATAGCTGTTTAGAACCGTGAACCCTTCACCACATTATCGCTGGTATATAGTAGCTCTGACGCTGATTAACCAGTCCTTTACCGTGGGGATTCTAGTGTACAGCTTTGCACTTTTTGTTGTCCCCTGGCTGGAAGCCTTTTCGATTACTCGTGGGCAGGTCATGATTACCATATTCCTGACACAGACATTCAATGGCTTTCTGAGTCCAGTGATTGGACGTTTTCTTGATCATTTGTCCATCAGAAACATGGTTGTTGCCGGTGCTGTTTGTATGAGCGTGGGGATGATTCTGGTCTCCATTAGTGGTGCGTTTTGGGAAATCGTTTTGATACACGCAACCTTGTTGCCCTTAGCACTCGTACTATGTGGCACTTTGTCGTCACAGACGTTGGTGGGAAAGTGGTTTACCAAAGGTCGCGGGATAGCAATCGGTATCTCGGCAGCTGGGACGTCGCTTGGTGGTTTTGTCTTTCCATTCGTCACGGCTCAACTTATCGGTGATTTCGACTGGCGTACTGCTTTCCAGTTTCTTGGCGCACTAACGTTCGTGTTTCTAGTCCCTTTGAATTGGCTCGTACTGCGAGTTCCGCCGCCCGCTGTTAAAGTGAGTTTGTCAGAATCTCCTGATTTTGGTCAGCGTATCTGGAACACTCGTGAAATTTTGACGACGAAAATGTTTTGGATTCCAATCGCCGGTTTATTGCCACACAATCTGGCATTTGCCGCTGTACAGTTCAATCTTGGTGCCTACATGTCTGACTTGGGAATGGCCCAGGGCATCGCTGCGCAAATCATATCGCTAAGCGCCTTCAGTATGATTTTAGGCAAATTCCTGTTTGGGGGGCTGGGTGATTATGTTGACCACCGTTTTTTGTTCTGGGGCATGGCTATTTCGTTGTGTGGTGCACTGATACTCTATTCAGGCATACCAAGTCGGATTGAACTTTATCTGGCAGCAGTGATGCAGGGCATAGCAACTGGCGGCGTAATGCCCATGATGGGTAATGTATACGCAAGCAGGTTTGGCACCATGAGCTTTGGCCGAGTTCTGGGTATGGTCACGCTGTTTACGATGCTAGGTAGTTCGGGGTCTTTATTGAGTGGATGGATGTTCGACCTGACTCAGACCTACGACTATGTGTTCTGGTTTCTAATTATTTTTCAGATTCCATGTATGTTCATTATTTACTGGCTACCAGCTGCAGAGGAAACTAAGAGACCCCAGGATTTGTCTTAGGCCAAATAAGTTACTAATACTTAATCTTTGTGTTCACACTCAATTTTTTTGCTGCTGAATTCTTCATTCTTAGGGCACCATTGGACTGAATGGGTTATCCGTAAGTGATGTATTGATTTAACTGGCCTAAGCTTAATGTCAGTTCCAGGCCTCTTTGTTTAGGTCGGGTTATAGCTATGCATCAATGAAAGTTGACGCATTTCAACATGAACAACATAATACGCCCCTTCGCGCTGGTAGCTCAGCTGGATAGAGTTCCTGGCTACGAACCAGGCGGTCGGGGGTTCGAATCCCTCCCAGCGCGCCAACCTCCTGTCGATCTAGTATCTTGCATGATGGCTACTACAGTGAAACACTTCATATTTAACGTCTGCGTGGGTTTTGAATATGCTGCTATTTGTCACCGGAGCTAGCGGATCTGGCAAGACTACGGTAACAACTGGGCTTGCTAAGAAGTTTCCTGAGTATGCGGTTCACGATTTCGATGAGCGAGGTGCGAGGGATGATCTGAGAACCCGAGTACGGCAGGAACAAACTGAGTTTTGGATCAATAAAAGCATAGAGAATCAGCACTTGGGTCAGGATACGATTGTTTGTGGTGGAGCAGTGTATGGAGAAATTTTAGCATGTCCGTCGATAAGTCAGATCGATGGCCTAGCAGTATGTCTCCTTGATTGTGCGGATGTAGAACGCGCCGACAGAATTCGTGAGTTTGGTGGAACGCCAACGATGGAGGTTCTTGCATGGTCTGCTTGGCTTCGAGTTCATGCCATAGATCCTGAGTGGTATCCTGAAGTCATTAAGAAACAAGGCTACAACTTGATGCAGTGGGATAACTGGCAGGGGTGGCAGCGAGGGGACAAACGCTGGCAGGTGACCATAATCGATACATCCGCTAAGAAGATAGAACAGATCGTTGGGACCGTTGCCAAATGGGTGGTGGGTGTCCAGGCATCGTCTAATCTTGTGTTGCCGGTAGATCGGCGAGACGAGGACGACCTTCTGGTGGAAGATCGAAGCTGACTCTATTACCAGTATTTGGGCAGTCAAAGGCGAGCGCGACAGCAGCAAGTATTAATTGCGAATAACGACCGGCCCCATATTGTTGATCCCCAATGACAGGGTTTCCAAGTAAAGCCATATGACGCCTGATCTGGTGCTTTCGACCAGTATCAATTTGTATTTCAACGAGGGTATTACCTGAACTGCTGTCTATCGGCGTGATCCTGGATATTGCCTCTTTACCATCCAATGGTGTTTCAATTGTTACGGGTGAAGTGAGTTCACCTTCGACTAGTGCTCGGTATTGTTTCTGCACGGTTCGTTGCTGGAATTGTTTCGATAGGTTTGCTGCTGCACTTTTAGTGTGGGCCAATACCATGACACCATTTGCGAACTTATCAAGGCGGTGAACGAGAAAAACGGGCCGATCAAACAATTTTTCTACGACCCGATTAATTGCACAGTGATCCCCGAATCGAGTACCAGAAGACATTAAGCCTGCAGGCTTATTCCATACACTATATGTTTCCTGATCATTGATTAGATCTGGTTCTGGCGGGGAAAAACTTAGAATTTTTTCACTATAGTAGATGCTGATACGATCACCAGGCTGTAAATGTGTTTTTGCCCGGCGTAGTCGGGTAATTTTTTTTCTTTTCGATGTCCACACTGCGCCTAGCGTCATCGCACGCTTGATCTTTGTTTTGGATAACTTGGTTGCCTGGGCGATCAGCTCAATGGCAGTCATCTGGGTGTCACAGCTGATGGTTTTTTCAAGGGTTTCCATGGCGCGAATAACCCTACAAGACATATTGGAGTCTTACAAATAAGTATGCTTCGCTAGGCAAACACCCAGGATCATGTAACACTTCGCGTTTTCAAAATTGGAGTTACACGATGACAGCAATGGCCACCGGTACCGATACTATTCTGTGTGACATTGAGGACCAAATTGCTACCGTTACTTTAAATCGCCCAGAGGCCCGTAATGCCATGGATCGGGAAATGATGGACCATATGGGTGATGTATTTAGTTCGCTGGAAATGAATCGTGATGTTCGATGCGTGATCTTGACCGGAGCAGGAAAAGGGTTTTGTGCGGGTGGCGATGTAAAAGCGATGGCGAGTTCTGGTGATATTACCGTTGCTAAAAGTTTGACCACCGATGAATCGATCCATCGTCAACGTGATCAGCAGCGAGCGTCAGTTGGTAAGTTGTTTAAAATGCCCAAGCCGACCATTGCTGCGTTACCTGGCGCGGCGGCTGGTGCGGGTATGGCTTTTGCTCTCTCCTGCGATTTCAGGATCATGGCTAGTAATGCCATTATGACCACAGCGTTTGCCAAGGTAGGATTTTCTGGAGACTATGGCGGTTCGTATTTTCTGACCCATCTTGTTGGGGCTGCTAAGGCGCGTGAACTTTACATGTTATCCGAACGGGTTTCGGCGCAAGAGGCGCTTGATCTGGGCTTGACGACCTATGTCTGCGAACCGGAGGAGCTTCAGGACAAAGCACGAGAGCTGGCATTGCGTCTTGCCAATGGTCCGGCGGTAGCGTTTCGCTACATGAAGGAAAATCTCAACCGCGCTATCTCTGGGGATATTGACGATTGTCTTGACCTTGAAGTTACCCATCACATCCATACTGGGAAGACAGAGGATCACAAAGAAGCAGCCCAGGCGTTTGTAGAAAAGCGTGACCCAGTATTCAAGGGTCGATAGTGGCATAGGATGTCTATCGCTTATCTAAACGGTAGCTGGCAGCCGCTGGACGAAACGCGGGTGTCGGTTTTGGATCGCGGTTTTATGTTTGGTGATGGCGTCTATGAGGTGATACCCGTGTATCAGGGTAGGCCTTTTGCCGAGGACGAACACCTTGCGCGTCTCGCGACCAGTTTGCAAGAATTACATATCTCCATGCCAAGATCAGAAGATGGCTGGCGCGAACTATTTAGGGAAGCGATAGATCGAAGTGATGAAGAAGAAGCGATACTTTATGTCCAAGTGACACGAGGCGTTGCTAGATCCCGCTCGCATATATACGAAGATAGTGAACCCACGGTATTGATTACCCTTTCTCCCAGGGTGAATTCCACTTTGGACCATAAATTCAGTGTGGTTACTAAGGAAGACTTCAGATGGACTAGGGGCCATATAAAATCTATTAGTCTTGCTGCTAATAGTCTTGCAAAAAACGAAGCTATTGCGGAAGGTTATGATGACGCGATTTTTGTCCGGAATGGTAGGGTTACAGAGGCATCTTCATCAAATGTGTTTGTCGTCAAGGACGGCGTGGTTGTTACTCCAACTGCAGACAATTGTTTGCTACACGGTATTACACGGGCACAGGTTATCGCGTTAGCGAAGCAGCACAATATACCCTTTGAAGAACGCGATGTTTCTCAGGAAGAGTTGCTTGCGGCTGACGAGGTGTGGGTTACAGCAACCAGCATAGAAGTCTGGCCTGTACACAAGGTGAATAATCAGCGGATTAGCGATGGTGAAGCAGGTCTGATGTACAAGAAGATGTATAACCTGTTTCAGGAGTTAAAATGTCAATCCATTTAGGCTTTTACTTCGTAAAAATGTTTTGAGGAAACTATGAGTCGAGAAGGAAATCTGGAGGCGCCCACGAGGCACCCGGTTGAATGGCAGGGTGAAGAGTACTGGGACAAAGAGGATCTCTTTTCAGAATTGGAAAGGGTCTACGATGTTTGTCATGGTTGCCGTCGTTGCGTGAGTTTGTGTGATTCCTTTCCAACCTTGTTTGATCTGGTCGATGAATCATCCACAATGGAGGTGGATGGAATTGCCAAGGGCGATTACTACGATGTAGTTGATCAGTGCTACCTCTGTGACCTTTGTTTTATGACCAAATGCCCTTACGTACCACCCCATGAATGGAACGTAGATTTCCCCCATCTAATGCTTAGGGCAAAAGCGCAACGCTTCAAAAATGAATCTGCTTCAATACGTGATCGTGTGCTCACCAGTACCGATGCGGTTAGCAAATTCGCGACTATTCCGCTAGTGGATGTGACAGTCAATGCCATTAATAAAAATAGCTTGTTCCGCAATGCGCTGGAATCGACGTTGGGAGTGCACAAGGAAGCTCCGATACCGACGTACCATGCAAAGACTTTACGCAAGCGATTTCAGAATAGTGAGGTGGTGCCTAAACCGGTCGGCGAAACAACGGGAAAGATTGCTTTCTACGCAACCTGCTATGGAAACTATAATTCTCCTCACTTGGGTGAAGATTTTGTTAAGGTATACGAACATAATGGTATCCAGATTGATCTTGTAACGAAGGAAGCCTGCTGCGGTATGCCGAAATTGGAATTGGGCGATCTTGACTCGGTTAACAAACTTAAAGAGAAAAATATTCCAGTTTTGGCTGCGATGGTTGATGACGGTTATGACCTAACGGCACCTATTCCCTCCTGTGTGTTGATGTACAAACAGGAATTGCCGCTACTATATCCTGATGATGAAGACGTTCTAAAAGTACAAGCGGCTTTCTACGACCCTTTTGAATATCTTTACCTGCGTCACCGGGAAGGTGAATTTAATACGAAGTTTGCTAATTCCCTTGGTGATATTAGTTACCAGGTTGCATGCCACCTTCGTGTACAGAATATTGGCATTAAAACGAAAGATGTATTGTCATTGGTCCCGGATACGGAAGTGCATACCATTGAGCGTTGTTCAGGCCACGATGGGACCTATGCGGTAAAAAAAGAGACGCGTAAAAAGTCTTTAAAAATTGCCAGACCAGTTGTTCGACAGGTTAATGAGAAAGGTTCAGATTACTTTGCCAGCGACTGTCCGATGGCAGCGACGCATATTGCAAATCTCGCTGATTCGGTTGATCAGGCTGATCATCCGATGTCACTATTGCGCAAAGCCTATGGGATCTGACAGGAAACAATTATGTTGACGAGATCTGATCTGTGGAGCCTGGAAGAGTATGCCGAACGACGAGAGGTATTTCGGGCGGAAGTACTGGAGCACAAAAAGACGCGGCGAGTTTTGCTTGGCGAACATGTCCTTTTACTGTTTGAAGATGAGACCACTATTAAATATCAGATACAGGAAATGCTTCGAATTGAAAAAGTTTTTGAGGCGACGGCCATTCAGGACGAATTGGATGCCTATAATCCTTTAATTCCGGACGGCGATAATTGGAAGTGCAGCCTGTTGATTCAATACGAGGATTTAGATGAACGCAAGCAGCGTTTGTCAGACATGGTTGGTATTGAGGATAAGATCTGGCTCCAGGTTGGCACCGAGCCACGAATTTACCCGATCGCAGATGAAGATATGGATCGAAGTCGGGATGAGAAAACCTCATCAGTGCACTTTTTGCGCTATCAACTCAATCCCGGTCAGGTAGCCACTCTCCGTAGTGGAGCATCGATTTCTGCAGGGGTGGAGCATGATGCGTATCCCCTTGATGGTATGGTGCTAGGACAAGATGTAAGGACGATGCTGCTTGGTGATCTAAATTGAATCGGGTCTCCTGACGCCCTATTTATGCTCACGGCTCTGAGTCAGACGATTGCTCAAAACCGCTGGTGGGATGCCATTTTTGTTCTTTATGTTGCTGCGTTTTGTGTCGATCTAGTTTTCTTGCAGCATGGTCGCATTGGATCAGAGTTGGGAATTTCTGTAAGGCAGATTATATTTCTGTTGTTAATGCTTACGGCGGCTGTTAACTGTTTTCATTTACGCAGAGTACCGGTCACTACCACTGCTGGTTTGGTAATCTTGGGTGTGCTAATCCCTGGAATATGGGGGACCATTGGCATCGTGGGCGGCAATGAGTTGCGCCATGTGATCAACGATGCCAATGGACATGTTTTCTACTTGCTCGCTTTTGCGCTGCTGCTTGGATTTCGACGGGACTTTCCCAGTGGGATTTTTGTGGACTTTGTGATGCTGCTTGTAGCTTTGCTGTGTGCGTTCTCGCTTGTCGCCTATCTTTACGCGTTGACAGGTGTTGATCAGGCTAACCAAATCGAGACGTTTCTTAGAGAAGGCGACTATGGTTTCTTCAACGTGTTTCAGGATGAGCGCCCTTATCGGATATTCCTTAGCAGTTATCTGTTCGTGCCGATAATGATTTGCATTGCGCTGCAGCGACAGATATATCGCTGGCGGACTAGCAAAAATGTTGATGTCGCCGAAGTAGTTTATCTTTTACTGGGGTTTGCGGTTTTGATCGCCTCACAGACGCGATCTTTGTGGTTAGGATTGATTGTCGGCGTAGCGGTTGTGCTGGTTTACGTGAGTCACAGAGATCCGTTGCGATTTTTAGCTGGTGCTATTGGGGTTGCAGCGCTTATTACTATTATGTCGTTCGCAGCTGTTCCTCAGATACTGAGATTGGATGATCTGGACGGAAATGTGGTAATGCGTTTTGAGCAGGCAGCTATCTTAATTGATCTATATATGCAGCGACCCTGGCTTGGTTGGGGTTTTGGCACTTTAGTGGATATTTCTTCAGTCATTGATCGACCTCCGTCCTTCTCTCATGAGATGGACCTTATTGACCTGTTACGAAAGATCGGTTTTCTGGGTCTGTTGATGTACATTGTCGCTTTTGCGTTATTGTTGCGTGCGGTTTGGCGACAGTATCGAATTAATAATTCGTCAGAAGAAGTTGGAATGCTTCTTTCCACTATAGCAATAGTGTTTACGGTGGGGTTTTTCAATCCTTATGCGACAGCCTCGATAGGGATTGGTGCAATCGTTCTGTTGTTGGTAACGGTAGAATTCAGGAATATGACTTTATTGTCCCAAGACGCTCTTGATCATAGTCAGTGCTAACCGTCTTGCACCATTCCTGGTTCTCTAGATACCAACGTACTGTCTTCTCCAGACCTGTTTCGAAGGTTTCTTCAGGCTTCCATCCAAGTTCTTGCTCAATTTTTCTGGTATCAACAGCATAGCGAAAGTCGTGCCCAGGACGGTCACTGACAAAGGTAATCAGCTTTGTGTAGGGCTCATTTTGAGTAGGCACTAGTTTTTGTAGGGTTGCACAGATAGCAGTGACGACTTCCAGTGCTGTTTTCTCACAATTACCACCAATATTGTATGTTTCACCGGGCTTGCCAGTCGTGGCGACGAGGTAAAGTGCGTGTACATGGTCCTTAACATGTAACCAATCCCGCACAGCGTTACCCTTGCCATAGACTGGTAAATCTCTGTTATTTAGAGCATTTACGATCATTAGAGGAATGACTTTTTCAGGAAATTGGTGGCTACCGTAGTTGTTGGAGCAGTTTGTAATGACCACAGGGAGACCGTAGGTCGCGTGCCAGGCTCTTACCAGATGATCCGATGAAGCCTTGCTTGCGGAATATGGTGAGTTTGGATCGTAGGGGGAGGATTCAGTGAAGTACCCGGTCTCTCCAAGTGCACCGAAGACCTCATCGGAGGATACATGGTGAAATAGAAACTTATCATTTGGGTTCTTTTGCCAGTATGCGAGCGCTGCCTGTATCAGGGTGAACGTGCCAATAATGTTGGTTTGGATAAAATTGCTGGGCCCATCTACAGATCTGTCCACGTGACTCTCAGCTGCCAAGTGCATGATCTTGTCCGGCGCGAAGCGGTCTATGGTTTCTGTTATTACTTCTGCATCACAGATATCTGCATGAACAAACTCATAGCGTGGACTATCACTTACCGATTGTAGGGACACCAGATTTCCCGCATAGGTCAGCTTATCTATGTTGAGAACTTCGTGATCAGTTTCGTTGATCAGGTAACGCACTAGTGCGGAACCAATGAATCCAGCACCACCAGTCACGATGATTTTCAATGTGCCTCCTTAAGAAAACCTTCCTCGTAAACGATTGCTTCCTTTAGAGAGGGGGCTTGTGTATCTTTTTGTGATAGTAGTGGATCTCCCGAAAAAGGCCACTCGATGTCAATTTGTGGATCATTCCAACGAATACCATACTCGTCGCCCGGCGCGTAATAGTCTGTACACTTGTACTGGAACTCAGCAGTGTCTGTCAGTACAACGAACCCGTGGGCGAATCCAGGTGGCACCCAGAACATCTCTTTGGTCTCGTCATTGAGGGTGCAGCCGGTCCATTGGCCGAAGGTTGGTGAACCTTGACGGATGTCTACCGCTACGTCGAACACCTCACCCTGAACGACTCTAACTAGCTTTCCCTGAGGATTCTGCAACTGGTAGTGCATACCTCGAAGGGTGTTCTTGACCGATTTACTGTGGTTATCCTGAACGAAGGTTACTTCTGGTAGCCATGTTGCTCGGAAGGTCTCCATAAAGAAGCCTCGTTCATCCGCAAATACATCCGGTTTGAAGCGTTGTACTCCAGGAATATTCGTATCAATTATTTCCAATTATCTGTGTCCATCCTGCTCTATAACCTTTAGTAGATACTGCCCGTAACCGCTTTTGATTAAGGGCTCTGCGAGTTGCTGTAACTGTGATGCATTTATATAACCCATCTGATAGGCAACTTCCTCGGGACAGGCGATTTTCAATCCCTGACGCTGTTCTACGATGCGAACGAAACTCGCGGCATCCAGCAGGTGTTCATGTTGGCCAGTATCAAGCCAGGCCGTACCGCGCGATAGAATTTCAACCTGCAACTTACTCGCATCAAGATACTGGATGTTTACGTCAGTTATTTCCAGCTCGCCCCTTTTCGATGGTGTTAACGATTTGGCGATATCAACTACATCATTGTCGTAGAAGTAGAGACCCGTTACCGCGTAGTGTGATTTTGGATTGGATGGTTTTTCTTCTATGGAGATTGCGTTGTCATCATCATCAAAGTCCACGACGCCATAATCATGGGGATTGCTGACATAGTACCCGAAGACTGTTGCGCCGCTTTCCTGGGCGGCTACCTGTTGCAGTTTGTTTGGCATATCATCCGCATAGAAAATGTTGTCTCCCAATATCAGGCATACACTGTCATCACCTATGAAGGAATCGCCGATGATGAATGCCTGCGCTAGTCCATCGGGTGATGGTTGTTCCGCGTAGTTTATGGAAATGCCCCATTGTTCACCGGAACCCAGGAGATCCCTGAACGCGGGGACATCTCTGGGAGTACTGATTACCAGAACCTCTGTGATACCAGCCTGCATTAGGGTTGACAGCGGATAGTAGATCATCGGTTTGTCATAGATAGGCAGGAGCTGCTTGCTGACTGACATCGTCAGTGGATGCAGCCGGGTTCCCGATCCGCCGGCGAGAATAATACCTTTACGAGTCAATGCATTGGCCAAAGGTGAAAGAAGATAAATTATACAGACTCATCTGCCTTGCGGGTATGTTGCAGAAGCTGCTGTAGCAACTGAAACAGATTGCTGGCGAACCAATAAAGTACTAAAGCTGCTGGAAAAGAGTAAAAGAACACGAAAAACAGAATAGCCATGCCAAATAGACTTAAGGTGGGTGTTTCTGATCGTTGTGATGCAAGCCAAGTTGAGAGAATCGTGACGCCGGCCATCAGGAAGGGCAGGACATTGAAATAGCCACCAAAGAAGGGGATATCCATTCCCAGCGGAAATAGTCGATCGGACAGGGATAGGTCATTAATCCAGAGAAACGATGCGTGCCGCAGTTCACTCATTTCGCCGATCACCGTGAATAGGGCGATCAGGATAGGGATCTGAATAAAGAGCCCCAACATCCCTTTAAAGGATGCAGCTTGATCGTAGCGTTCGTTCTCATAGAGAGCTATCATTTTCTCGCTCAGCGCAACGCCGGTGTATGTCTGCTTTATTTTGACAATCTTT
>MDTE01090731.1_pt1 | contig 39590 bp, 31 predicted proteins | sample 811231 | NCBI WGS metagenome assembly MDTE01 (sample SAMN05326651, study PRJNA326480) | marine metagenome | isolation source: seawater | place: Indian Ocean: Red Sea | collected 2010 | reverse complement strand
CGGGGACGCGGGATGGGTGATTCGTGATGATCGGGGGGGGAGAGAGAGACGCGTGATGTTGATGTCGTTCGTTTGTTTATGTGTGTGTTCGTGTGTTCGTGTTGGAAGACTGACGTGTTCGTGCGCGTCTCGCGCGGTCGTCTCGGCGTAGGGTCGCCCGAAGTCTGGCCCGGAGGATAAGTTTCGCCTCACCCCGGTGGGCGCGCGATTGTCCGAAAAGCTCTCGTGCCCGGTGATGAAGATCGATGATTGCATCGGTGATGAAGTCTCCAAGGCGGTCGCCTCCATGCCGAGCGGTTCCATCTGCTTGCTCGAGAACACTCGCTTCTACAAGGAGGAGGAGAAGAACGAAGCGTCCTTCGCGAAGAAGCTCGCGGGCTCCGCCACCATCTTCGTCAACGACGCCTTCGGTACCGCGCACCGCGCGCACGCCTCCACGGAAGGTGTGACCAAGTACTGCAAGACCAACGTCGCCGGTTTCTTGCTCCAAAAGGAGCTCGACTACCTCGACGGTGCCGTCTCCAACCCGGAGCGCCCGTTTTGCGCCATCGTCGGCGGTTCCAAGGTGTCCTCCAAGATTGGCGTCATCGAGTCCTTGTTGCAAAAGACTGACAAGATTATCCTCGGTGGTGGCATGATCTTCACCTTCTACAAGGCGCTCGGCAAGTCCGTCGGTGCCTCCCTCGTCGAGGACGACAAGATTGACCTCGCCAAGGAGCTCATGGCCAAGGCTGAAGCCAAGGGCGTCAAGCTCTTGCTCCCGACGGACGTCGTCGTCGCCGACAAGTTCGCCGCGGACGCCAACACGCAAGTCGTCTCCGTTGACAACATTCCGGAGGGCTGGATGGGTCTCGACGTCGGTCCGGACTCTGTCAAGAGCTTCCAAGCCGAACTCAACGAGTGCAAGTCCGTCATCTGGAACGGCCCGATGGGCGTCTTCGAGATGGATGCCTTCGCCAAGGGAACCTTCGCCATCGCGGACACCCTCGCCAACCTCGACGGTATCACCATCATCGGTGGTGGTGACTCCGTCGCCGCGGTCGAAAAGGCTGGCCTCGCGGACAAGATGTCCCACATCTCCACCGGTGGCGGTGCTTCCCTCGAATTGCTCGAGGGCAAGGTGCTCCCGGGCGTCGCCGCGCTCGACGAGGTGCGTCCCCGTCGTCGTCTCCGACTCGAACTCGTCTTCGACTCGAACTCGTCTCGAACTCGAACTCGTCTCGTTCGCTCGACTGACGCGCGATTATTCCTTCACGACAGGCGTAAACATTCGTTCATTCGATGTGATGCACTCGCGTCGACGTTGACATTTTTAATCAATCCTCAAATTAATCTCAATCTCTTCCCCGCACTCATCGTCGCGCGCCGCTCTGCATGGAATCCACCGCCGTGGCCGACGTCACGACAACCGGTGCCTTCGACCGTAAACCGAGCACGTTTCGTCGCGCTTTCGACGCACACGGCGCGCATCCACCCGCGCGCGGACGCTACGTGCTCCACGTCAGTCTCGCCTGTCCCTGGGCCCATCGCGCGCTCATCGCGCGCGCGCTCAAAGGTCTCGAGGACGCGATCGACGTGCGCGTGGCCTCCCCGGTGTGGGCGCGCACGCGTCCGGATCTCGACGACGACGCGCACTGTGGATGGGTCTTCACCGCGCCGGGGGAGAGGATGAGGAATCCCGCGGGACGCGGGTGCTTCGTCGCCGACGCGCGGTGCGCGTCCGCCGGGGCGGAGGGGGCGACGACGATACGCGCGTTGTACGACGCCGCGAGAGCGCCGAAAGAGCAGAGATATACCGTGCCGTTGATGTGGGACGTCGAGACGCGGGATATCGTGAATAACGAGAGTTCGGATATACTCAGAGAGTTGAACGTCAAGTTTAACCGCTTCGCGCGACGACCCGAGGTGGATTTGTACCCAGAGTCGACGCGCGCGCGCGTCGACGAGGTGAATGAATGGATTTATGAAAAAATCAACAACGGGGTGTACAAATGCGGTTTCGCGACGAGTCAGGAGGCGTACGAGGAGGCGGTGCGCGCGCTGTTCGACGCGTTGGACGAGTGCGAACGCATCTTGAGTCGATCGAGGTACATCGCGGGCGACGCGCTCACCGAGGCGGACGTGCGTTTATTCGTCACCCTCATCAGGTTCGACGAGGTGTACGTGGTGTACTTTAAGACGAATAAAAAGTTTATACATCAGTACGAACACTTGTCGGGGTACGTGCGCGAACTGTATCAAATGCCAGAGTTTCGAGAGACGACGAGTTTCAAACACATCAAGGAGCACTACTTCGCCTCGCATCCGCCGTTGAATCCGCACGCCATCGTTCCCGTCGGACCAGACGTGGATTTGGACGCGCCGCACGGACGCGACGGGGCGTACCCGCGATAGTCGTCTCGCGATCAATAGAACTGTAATCCTACAACGAGCATAGCTACGCATCGCCTATCGCGCGTCGGGGGAAAGGGTGATGATGAAACTCTTCTTCCCGAGAGTTTCATAGTGCGCGCGCAATTCTCGCGCCTCTCTCGCGCCTCTGCACACGAATTGCACCGCGCCGTCGCCTTGACTCCCCACGCCCTTCGCGCCGTATATCAAGTGTGGAAGCGTCTCCTCGATGCGACGAATCGCGTCGTGCATGATCGGCGCGCTGAGCTCGGATGGACACAAATGTTTCGCGGCGTTCATAAACGTCGCCTGCGCCGCCGTGCACACCGCTCCCAACTTTTCGGCGTCGCCGAGCTCAATCGCGCGAAGCGCCTCGTCGACGTGTCGTCGATTTTCCGACCCGAGCGCCGCTCTCAACCCGACGTCCCCGCCGTCGAACGCGCGCGAGAGATCCGTCAAAATCCGAATCGTATCCTTCTTTCCCTCCAAATCTACAACCAAGACGTGCACGTCCCCGCCGCTCGTCACTCGTCTCGCCTCAACCTTTTTCTCCACGTCGAACGTCATGAGCGTGCACCTCTCCGGCCCGTACGCGCACGCCTGATCCATCCGTCCGCACTTGGACGGCGTCCACGCGCTCTCACCCAGATACCCAATCTCCATCTCTCGCTCCGTCGTCCATCCGCGCGCGTACGCCAAGTTCGCGAGTCTCGCCACGAGCACGCACACCGCCGCCGACGAACTCAAGCCGCGCTTCACCGGTAACCCCTTCGACCGTAAAAAAATCTCCAACCCACCCTCGCACATCTCTGGAATCCCCCGCACGCACTCCAACAGCGTCCCCGCGACGTACGACCACCGTCCACCCTCGCGCGCGTCTCGCGCGAGCCCGCGCGCGTCGCTCGCCTCGCGCGAATACGTCTCCCCGTCCTCCGCCCCGCGCACCGTGAGTCGCCCGCGACGCGCGCCCGCCGGGACGAACGCCTCGCCCTCGATCCCTTCGCGCGTGCCGACGACGAGACACGCCCCCGGCCCGTCCGCGCTCGCGCGCTCGCCCGCCCAGTCGCTGTGCTCACCCAAAAGACATAATCTTCCGGGCACGAACGCGCGAACGACGCCGTCGGCGTCTCGCGCGCCGTCGTTCGCGTCCCCTCGGTCGACGATCTCGTCGTTCGCCGTCATGCGTTCGGGCGGTGGATCGCTGTCGACGCGCGCGCGCGCGTAACGGTGACGCCGTTCCCGAAATGAAACATCATCGGCAGAAGATGGCGGACGACGTCGGCGTCGACGACGACGCCGACGACGGCGCGCGACGCGTCGTCGTGCTCTTCAAGGCGACGGGCGACGCTCCCATACTTCGCAGGAACCGCGTGCGCGTGCGCGCGGACGCCGCGTTCGAGGATGTCGTGGCGCGTCTGAGTCGACTCGTGCGCGTCGAGCGCGCGTTCGCGTACCTCGGCGCTGCGTTCACGCCGAGGCACGACGCGACGATAGGAGATCTGTGCGACGGGTACGGGGAGCGGAACGCGTCGGGAGGGAAGCTCGTGGTGTTTTACAGCACGACGCCCGCGTGGGGATGAGCTCGACGCGCGCGAGCTCGAGAGACGCTCGAAGAAATAGAGAAGCCGAAGCGCCGAGACGCGTCGAATGAATAACGTTTCTCTCGTTAAGGCTACTACGTGTGTTTATCACGCGACGGCGGGACCGACGTTGTAGGCTTTGAAGATGTTGAAACCGTCCACCGCGGTGGTGACGCACGCGCCCGGAATTTGGGCGTGCCACTTGATCTCTTTGGGATCCTTCAAGCCTTGGTGGACGAACATGAGCTGCGCCGGGAGGTCCTCGGGCGGCGCGGCGTTGTCCTTGGCCGTGAGCGCCGCGGCCTCTTCCTCGGCGTCGCGCTCGACGGCTAAATCCCATACGCAGACGGTGTTGTCGGCGGAGGAGGAGGCGAGCATGGCGGAATCGAACGGCGCCCAATCGACCGACGTGACCGGGGCGCGGTGGAAGGTGAAATTCGCCACGAATTGTGGATTGGACTCGTTAAAGTTGCGAAGGTCCCAGATGCGCAGCGATCCGTCGTCGGCGCCCGTGGCGACCATGCAGTTGGCGAGTCTGTTCCACGACATGACGTTGACGTCGGCGTCGTGCGTCTTGACTCGCAGCGCGGGCTTGGCGCGCATGCGCGCGTCCCACACGCACACGGTTTGGTCGGCGGAGCACGACATGAAGACGTCGCGTTCGCCCGGAGACCACTGGATGTCCTCCACGCTCGACGTGTGCCCAGTGAAGGGCGTCGCGCCGACGTCCCATTTCCCCTGCACCGGATCCCACGTGTGAATCGCTCCGGCGCAATCACCGCTCGCCAGTCTTCCCTCGCACACCGGGGACCAATCGATCGCATACCCCTCGTCTTTGTGTCCCGTGAACACCTGCGTGGGCGTCACGCGCTGCGGAGGATCAACCTTTCCCTTCGCGTCCTTGGTCGACGTCATCACCTTGGTCGCCTGCGCGCTCAAATCCCAAATCATCACGTGGCCGGAATCGCTCCACGTCGCCACCGTGTTCGGTTTTTGCGGCAAACAACGAACTCTGTTCACGCACCCGTGGTGCACCACGCTCGCCACCGTCAGCGTCGGCGCGTTGTCGCTTTCGTCGTCCTCGCTGTCGCTCGCCTCCATGTCTTCGTCGGCGTCGGCGTCCCGCCGAGTCTTCTTAATCCGACTCACGCGCATCACGCTCAGCACGTTCTTAGACGCTTCCACCGCCTGCGTGCCCGCCACGATGGTCATCTCGTGCGGAAAACTCTCGCGTTTCCCCCCTAAATCATCCCTCGCGATGTCGAAGGACAGACACGGCCACTCGTGCGAAAACGCGTGCAACGCGTCGTACGCCGTCTCGTCGTACTCGAGCTCCACGTCCTCGTCCTCCGCCCCCGACGGTCGCCACACCTCCGGTCGCTTGCTCGCGCCCTTGTTCTCGCCCGCGTCCTCGTCCATGGCGTCGTCGCACTCCTCGTCCGAGGACTCCTCTTCCCCTTCGCCCACGGCTTTGTACTCGACATCCTCATCGTCGCCGTCCGGCGCATTCGCGCGCGATGGGAGCCGCGGCATGGCTCGCGACGATCGCTCGCGCGCTCTTCGTTCTCGTTCGCTCGCGCGTTCGACGCACCGCGACCGTCGTCGACGTCTCGCGCGCGGGAGAGTGCCGCCGCCAGCCGCCGGCGGTGTCAGCCTTCCGATCGCGCCCATCGCGATAGCGCGGCGCCATGTCGCTCGCGAGCGCCGTGGCGGCGGCGAGACGCGCGCGAGAACCTCTCGCGTCGTCCTCTCGACCGTCGCGCGCGCGGGCGGCGTCGCGGACGCGCGACGTCGCGGGGTGCGCGCGAGGGACATCTTGGGGACGCGCGCGCGCGACGTCGACGAGAGCGTCGAAGGAGGCGCGCGCGGCGCCCGAGCCGCCGGATGGGTACCTGACGTTCTCGGTCGAGCGCACGATCGCGCTGGTGGTGCGGGACGCGCGCGACGGGGGTGAGGAGGCGTCGGTGCGCGCGTGGCTCAGGGAGCCTGGAAACTTCATCGAACTCGTGTTCGGCGTGGCCGACGCTCGCGAGCGTCGAGCGCGAGGAAAACGAGGAGGAAGGATGTTTGACGTCGCCGTGCGTCCGCGAGAGTTGCTCAAGTGGGAGATCGCGCCCGAGTTTGCGATCGAGGCGATTCCGGGCGACGCGTCGGAGAGCAGAGTCGATGGACGCGCGCGTCTCGTCGGGGAGGAGCTTCGTTTCGCGGGCGATCGAGAAAAGTTGCCTCCGGGATTCGCGAACATGGGAGTGTGGGCGCACATCGATGCGAGGGTCGGGATCGACGAGGCGGGATCGGGGGAGACGGAGACCAGGGTGGAGACGGAGGTGCGCGTGCGCATCGCCGCCGACGTGCCTCGATTGTTGCGAGTGATTCCGGGATTTTCGCGCGCAGCGACGATGACGATAGGGACATCGATCGACATAGTGAGAGGTGGAATCAGCGAGGCGACGCAGCGCACGTACGACGCGTGGGCGGCGAGGCGCGGGGCGACGACCGCGGCGGGGATCGAGGAGAAGACATGACGGACGCTCGGCGAAACGTACTCGCTGTAGTCACGCCGGCGCGTCTTCAAGCGAGAGCGTCGTCGCGAACGCGCATTTTTAGTCTGGGCGCGCGAGTGAGAAAATGGTAGCGTAGAACACGAATTAATTCTAAGAGAAATGCTTTGATGATGGATTCGCTATTGATGACGGATTCGCCCACCCGCCTCGCATCGCCCAAAAAAACTCATCGAACTTGAACGATGCCCGCGTTGATGAGCTTTTGAATCTTGGCCATGATGGTCGGGTTTCTTTGATGCTCGGCGGCAGCCTTGGGATCCGTGGACATGTCCTGCAACACTTGTCGCATCACCGGGTCGGAGAGGATGCCTTGAATCTCCGGGTTCGACATCGCGCGCTCTTGACGCTGTTTCAACTCCTCCTCGGTGAGTTGACCCGTGGCGCCTCGGTTAATCTGCTCGTGGCAGCGACGCATGCCATCCTTGAGCTCTTCGTTGCTCGGATCGTGCTTCAAGCCCTCCGTGTACGTCTCCAAAGCCTCGTCGTATTGCTTGGTGAAGAACTGCACGTGTCCCTTACGCGTGTAGCCCTTCACGAACGTGGGGTCGATGTCGATGCACTTTTCCGCATCCTTCAACGCCTCGTTGAACGCCGTGAGTTTCGTGTACGAGGCCGAGCGATTGGAGTAGGCCTTGTGATCGTTCGGGTTGCGCGCGATGGCCTCGGTGTACTCCTTGACCGCCTCTGGAAACTTTTGCTCCTTGAAGAACGTGTTACCTCGCTCGCGCGCCTCGTCGCCCTTGACCGGGTCCAAATACGCCGCTTGTTGCGCATCCTTCAATTTCTTCTCGGTGTCGTTCAAACGCTTGAGGGTGTCCGCCGTTCTGTGCTCGGTGAGAGATCGCTGGTACGTGTCGATGGCCGCCTCGAGCTCACCTTGCTTGACGAGCGCGTTGCCCTTGCGCGTCATCGCTTTTGCGATCACGGTGTAATCCGCACGAGTCGAACGTCCCTTCTCGATGGCGGTGTCGCAATCCGAGATGCACGCGACGTAATCACCCTTCTCCAAGTTGGCCGCCGCGCGGTTGTTCAGGAACGACACGTCCTCCGGGTCCAATTCAATCGCCTTGTCGTAATTCGCGATCGCGGTGTCGAAATCGCGCTTCTTATACGCCGCGTTACCCGCCTCCTTCGCAGCGAGCGCTTCCTTACGCGTCTCCGACACTTCGGGCTCCGGCTCTTTGACCGGTTCCGGAGCCTTGGGCTCGGGTGGCGGCGCCGGCTTTGACTCCGCCGCCGCCGCCGTCGGCTTCGAATCCGCCTCGTGTTCGCCGAATTCCTTCGCCGCGTCGTCGCCACTCATCACTTTTACTCCCATCGCCACGCTCAACACATTCATCATCCTCGGATCGCTCAGGTACTTATTCAACGAGTTCGGGTCCCGCTGCACCTCGGACATCATCGTCAAAAAGTCTGGTTGACTCAAATAATCCCTCGTCGCTGGATTCGTCGCCAGCTTCCCCATCAGATCCGGCGCTCGGAACATCGACCCGATTTGATTCATCCCATCGTCCGCCTGCTGACGCGTCGCCGAGACGTGCTCCACGTCCTCCAAGCCGCTCTTCAACAGCGCGTTCTCCGGCTCGATGGCCAAGCCCGCCGCGTACGCCTCCTTGGCCCCTTCGAGATCTCTCGCCCCGAACAGCGCCGCGCCCTTGCGTCCGTACCCTTTGGCCCAATCAGGTTTCAACGAGATCGTCTTCTCCGCGTCCGCGAGCGCCTCGCGCCAGCGCTCCGCCCCCGCGTGCGCCGCCGAGCGATTGCTGTAAAAGACGTGATTCGTCCCATCGAGCTCGATCGCGCGCGTGAACTCCGCCACGGCGTCGTCCCATCGCGCGTTCTTGAAGTGCTCGTTCCCACGGTCCTTGTGCTCCGTCGCCGACATCGTCTCGGTCGTCCTCGCGTCGAGGTCTCTCGCGCGCGCGCCGAGGGAGACAGATTTCTCAAAGAAGCTTCCTTCGATTGGGGACGTGTACATGTTTCTCATCGGACATACGAACAATACAACCGATGGTTTGAAATATATCCAACATAATGTAGATATAAATCACACGCGTACCCACATCCTTCTACGGTCTACGTTCTACGCGTACTCGCACCTTGTTTGAAAAATAAATCACGTACACAATCACGTCGGACGAGGCACCCCGCGCGCGGCGCGACGCGCGGGAGACGGCGACGCCTCGGCGAAGCGACGACGAGATGCTTCGCGCGTCGAGCGCGCCCTCGCCCGCGTCGATGGCCTCCCGCGCGTCCTCCTCGCTCGCCGGCGACGCGTCGAGGAGCGTCCGAGGCTCGGCGCGCGCGCGCGCGCGCGCGCGGCGTCCGCGCGCGATGCGGTGCGCGGCGGAGATACGCACGCGCGACGCGGTGCAGCGCGCGGCGGAGGAGCTCGGAATAAGCGTTACCGACGCGCGAGACGAGAGAAAGCTGAAGCGGGCGTTTCGAGCGAGCGCCATGCGCACCCATCCCGACATCGCGGGCGACAGCAGCGTGGAGGCGTTCAAAGTCGTCCAAGGGGCGTACCGCACGCTTCGAGCGGCGGCGCTGGAGTTGGAGGGTTCGACGATCGCGGCGGCGGCGTTGGTGGACGAGGAGGGGGACGTGGAGTGGGCGGAGCACGATTGGCGATGGAAGGCGAGGTACGGGGACGGGGGCGCGGCGCACGGGGCCTCGACGTCGAGGCGAAAGACGGAGGAGGAGAAGAGAGCCGAGGTGCGGTCGCAGGTGAATCGCATGAAGTTTGGCGATGCGAACGGAGGTGTGGCGACGAAGCGGGGGAAGAGGAAGATTAAACCGATCTCGCAGCAGCGGATACCGACGGCGGAGGAGGTTCGGGCGATGGAATCCGACGCGAAGACGGCCGTCGGTAAGGGGCGGGCGAGTCGAAGTAGCACGAATAGCGCACACGATGCCTTGAACGCGCAGTTGCTAGGTTTACATAGGAAGAAGAACATCAAGGCTCGAGTCGAGGGGATCAAGACCGAGGCGAACGGGACCGAGGAGGCGGAGACCGAGTTGGGCGTGCACTACTCGACTATTCGCGCCATAGAGGACAGCGAAGAAGAACGATTTCTGCGCTTGGCGAAGATTGCGAAGGAATGGCGGTCCAAACAAGCCAACTGGCGTGACAGCGGTAACTCCGATAAAATGTCGCCGAAGGAGCTCTTACAGGCTGCCGTGCAGGGCGCGTCTTTGGGCGCGTGCGCGTGAGACGTCGTCAGCGATTCCGCGCGTCGGCGTCGTCAGCTCGCTGAGCGCGCGTGTAATGCTACGCAGTCAAAAAATTTTAATAAAATGATAATGTACTCTACTTGTGAACAGCGCCGAGTCAAAAATAAACAAAAACATACAAAACGTGCGTGAGAAGCACGCGTCGGCGTAGAAGAAATCAAAAATAAAAAAAATACCGCGTTCATCACGCAGAAGAAGAATTTAGTACGCATCCGCGCCCACCACGGGGGTCATGGATTGGTCGACTTGACACTCCAAATCGGTGGGCATGGCGGCGTGGTGTCCTCCCCCCGCCGGCTTGCGTCGATTTCGTCGATAGTCGCGAGGAATGACTTTGCAGTCTTGCTCAAACAAACCAGCGACGACGACGAGCGTCGAACTTTCGCGCGGCTCCGGTGAGCACGAACGGGACACGACTCGCGGACTTGGACTCACGGTTTGAGCGCGACCCATCCTGTCACCATCCACCAGCGCGCGCTCCGCCGAGGCGGCGCTTCGATCGCTCCCCGAGTGTCCGCTCGCCGAACGCATGAGCTTGAGCGCCTTTTCGCCATCTAGCGTGGGCATCGATACAGTCTCAGGTTCCGCAGATGACCTGTACTCCTCATACGTCTGCGTCTTGAGTCGAGTCTGCTGGGCGCGTCGCTTCTTCGCCGACGGCGCCTTGTATCGAGACGCCGCGAGCGTTCCCGCCGCGTTCACGCGTTCATCCTTGCTCACGTACACGACGGTCGTATCCGGCATCACCGTGTGCCCCGCGGATACGCCCCAATCATCGCTTCCCATGCGTTTGAATCTCGGTGACGTGTACAGGGCATGCCTGATTTGAGACTTCCAGTGCTCGTTGGACGTGATCAGTCTCGATCCGGCGCCGTGTTTGCTCGCGATGCGGCCTTCGCGTTGACAAATCGAATAAATCAACCTCAAACTCGCCAAATTATTCGGTTGCGACAAGATGGCGTAATGAACCAAATCGTGCACGCTGTGAAACGCTCTCTCGGGCTCCAACAACGCGCCGTCCGACGCGTCCGGCGTCGCCGCGAATTCGCGACGACTGGTAAATTCCTGTCTCGCCCCCATTCTCACCGGCGGCGCTCGACCTACGCGAGACGTTCAAAACATTTCATCGAAAACATCATCGTCAGTCCTCCCGCGTTATCTCTCACGCCCACGACGCCTCCTTCGCGACGCATTCGCGGAGCGCTCTCGCGCCCTCGCGCTTTTTCCAACCACCGCAGATTCATTCCACCGATCACGACTCAACGACGACCCCATCCATCTCGAGAACCCTCGGTCCGCGTCAGCGCTCGAACGCACGCACCTCCTCCGTACACCGGCGTCGGTCGTCGCACGCGCCCGTCTCCCGCGATCGCGCCTTCGATTTCCCGCCCTCCGTCCCCCGCTCCCGTCTCCTCCGCCCCTCGCGCGCGTCCCGCGCCCCCGCCCCCGCGCGCGAGTCCCGCGCTCGCCCCCGCGAGCGTCGCCCGTCGCGGCGTCGCGCGTCCGAACGCGCCCGTCGGCGCGTGATGAAACATGCCGAGACGACGAAACGACGGGTAAAAATACCGCGCGCGTTTCCGCTCGCCGTTCCCGCGCGCGCGTCGCGAGGCCGACTCGCGCGCGCGTCTGCCGACGTCGTACGTCATCGACCGCGCGTTTCGCCACTTTTTCCCGCGGGGCGCGCACACGGGCTTCGAAAGGCACTGTGTATGGGTGTGGGGCGCGTTGATATGTTTATGAGTCATGAGTGCTCGTTTTAATGGGTTCGAACACCCGGAAGTTGGCACCCGGAAAGCGCCGGGCGGGACACCGACGGACGGACGGCGACGACACAGACGCGCGACGCGAGATTCGGCACCGCGCCAAGTGTTAATACTAGCATGGTACTCCTACGCGCTACTCGCTACTCGCTACGATTACTGGACGAGCGAGGCGCCGCCGTCGTACGGGACGGAGGCGCCGCGTCTCGCGGCGGCGGCTCTCTCCCTCCGATCGCCCGCATAGCCCGCGTCGCGGCGAAACACGCGACACCGACGCCTATCGCCATCACCACCGCATCTTGCCACACCACCCCCGCTCGCGTTTGCCACAACGCGCGCGTCGCCTCCGTGAACCGCTCGCCCCGTCTCGCCGTCTTCGCCGCCGCGCTCTCCGCGAACGCCCTCCTCCGTCGCTCCGCCGCCGCGCGCTCGTGTTTCCACCACCTCGCCGCGTCTGCCTTCGCCCTCGCCCGCGCCCGCTCCGCCTCGGCTCGCCGCTCGTGCACCGCGCTCGCGCCCTCGCGTCCCGACGCGTCCGCCCCGCCGTCGTCGTCGTCGTCGTCGTCGAACGCGTACGAATTCTCAAACCCCGGTCGTCGTCGCCAATTCGCGTTCGCCGGGCTCCACGCGCGCGAGGACGCGGCGGATGACCTCCTCGTCGTCGCCGCGAGCGCGACGGCGTCGTACGCCCGACGCGAGACGGGATTCTTGAGCACGTCGTACGCGTGCGAGATTTTCGCGAACGTGTCGTCGTCCTCGCGCGGGGACGACGACGACACGTCGGGATGGTACACCCTGGCGAGATCGAGGTACGCTCGTTTGATCTCCGACGACGACGCCGAGGGAGAGACGCCGAGGACGTCGTAGAGCGTGCGCGAGGTCATCGCGCGCGGGACATGTCTCCGCGGGCGCGCGCCGACGAGTGACGCGCGGAGACGAGCGACGCGGGGGGACTCGTACGCGGCGTGCGTGATGCGTGATTCGTGTACAAGTGATGAAACAATGCGCGTTGGCGCGGTGCGTGAGGCGTCGGTGACGGTCGGTGATCGGGATGCGTCGTATCGGTGACGGCGGGCGGCGGCGGGCGGGGGGCGCGGCGCGGCGTTCACGCGGGGGCGAACATGCTCTGAGACATGGATTCGCTGACGTCGGTGCGTAAATCTCGCGCGTCTCGATCGACCTCGGACGCGGTTTGAATCCATCGACCGTCGTTCGGTAAATCGCCGACGACGGAACCGGTGCCGAAGGCGACCGTCTCGTCGACGAGTTTACACTCGCGCTCGAGTCTCGCCACGCCCTCCTTGGCGTCGCCGCGAGAGAAGAAACCCGCACGATCGGAGGTTAACCGGACGTTGTAATCGTAGAAGACGGCGTCGGAAGTGACGACGGATACTTGTGCCTCGAGTTGGCGCGACGGTTGGGACGCGTCGAGGGAGGGCGGCGCCCATTTATCCGCCGTCGTTCCGGGCGTCGGTTGCAACGCGCAGAGCGACCACGCGGTGGATGACGTGTGCGGTAACTTCACGGTGGCGATCGCCCGCGCGGGTTCCATCGCGTTTCGAGCGGCGGCGATCACTTTGCCGGGTTTCACGCGACTGGATATCCCCGAGACGGCGGCGCCGGCCAAATTCACGACGCGGCCGAAGACGCCGGCGCGCGACTTGGCGAGCGCGCTCGAGACGGTGGTCGTAGCCGACGTCGAGGACGTCTCTCCCTCGCGCGCGTCGTTCCCGTTTCCGTCTCGCGCGTCATCTCCTCGCGCGACGCACTCCTTGGGTTCTCCTTCGATCGCGAACACGTGCGCCGTGCCCTTGTCGCTCGACACGCACAGCAACGGCGGATGAAACGTCGTCGCGCCGAAATTCAAACTCTGAATCACCGAACTCGTCGCTCCTCGACGAAAGCTCCACATCTTACACCCACTCGGTAACGACGTCACTCGAATCACCGTCCCACGCGCGCTCGCCGTCGCTAACATCGTTCCATCCGCGTTTAACGCCATCGCCGCCAACGGGCTCTCGTGCGCGCGCGTCTCCGTCACTCGACACAAATTCAACGCATCGTGCACCACCACCCGTCCCTCTCGTTCGCTCCCCGCGTACGCCAACACAGAACTCTCCGCATCCGCGCTCAGCGCCACCAATCCTCGCTCATCCACGCACGTCTCAATCGTCTGTTGCGCGCACAGCGTCCCCAGCTCGTAAATCGTACATCGCGTCCGCTCCCGCGCGATCACTCTCGCTCGATTCAATCGCACCGCCAGCACCGTCGACGCGCACGTGATCTCCCCCAACACCTCCCGTCGTCTCGCGTCCATCACCTTGATCCTCCGCGGACTCGCGGACGGTCGATCGCCGTCACCGACGACGCACAGGAGCGCGCTCGTGAAGAGCATCTCGACGAGTCGCGACCCACCGAGCGAGTCGTCCCCGTGATACCGTTGGCCATCGCTCGCCGAGTGCACCGCGTACCCTCGATCGGTGGCCAACGCGACGTACGTGAAGTCTTGATTGTACGACGCCGCGCGCACGTTCGCGGGGGGCATGACGCGCGAACGAATGACGACGATGCGATGAAGAATGAATGAAGATGTCATCTCATGCATGGCGTGCATGAATTGATTCATCACACATGGGCGTCGGTCGAAAGGGATGGAGGCGACGGGCGACCGAACGCGTTCTGTGAACCGCACGACTCGAACGCGTCGTCGCTCGCCGTGCGTTCGTCGACGACGTCTGGAGAGGAACGGTCGGTGGATGGACGCGCGCGCGCGTCGGCGGCGACGGGGTCGCCGTCGAGCCACGCGAGTCGAGGACACGCGCGCGTCGTCGGACGGTAAAGGTCCTCGACGTCGGTCGTCGGATCCGTGCGTCTGCGCATCGCCGCCGTGAGTTTTGGGTTACCCTTGAACGCGGTGAAGATCTCGAGGTTCGGGACGGTGGTGGCGAAGACGCGCTCGGCGGCGTCGGCGTCGCGCGCCGACAGGGCGTTTTCGGAGACGTCGAGCGCGCGAAGCGCGGGACACTCGGCCAGAGGCGCCAACGCGAGGGAAACGTCGCCTCGAAGATTATTTCGAGCGAGTGTGAGTGAACGTAATCGTTCGTGTCCTCGCGCGTGTTCCAACGTATCGATGACGTTGTCCGAGGCGTCGAGACGCTCGAGATTGACCAAACGCTCGACGCCTCGTAAATTTGAAAGCGCGTTGCCGTCGACGTGTAACTGCGTCAACGAACGAAGCGTTCCTAAACCCTCCAACGTGGACACGGCGTTGCGTTCGAGGTGTAAACACCGTAAATTCACGTACGGGTCAAAGTGTTCGAGGCGAACGATGCCTCGATGGTGCAGATAGAGCACCTCGTTGAGTTCGGGCGCGGCGAACCTGGCGGGCGGGGAGACGAATGGTCAACCGACGCGCGGGCGGCGAACGTCTCTCTCGGTGCGTTCTCGACGATGGACGACGAGGCGAGACGACGAGGCGAGGGAAGACGAGACGCGACGCCGAAAAGACGCACCCGCGTTGTTCGACGCACGCGCGTTCGAGGGCGCGAGGGGTGCAGACGAACGTCATGCGAGGCGGCGAGTGACGTTGACCGACTGTGTGTCCGTCTCTCGCTACAAGGGCGCGCTACGAGGTCGCGCCGGTCAATGAATCAATCGATCGATGTCGCATCGATCCCCGCCGCCGAAAGTGGAGACGTCTAATAAATCGGTGCGGGTTTCGTGCGTGAGTAGTAGGTGTTGTCGTCGGTGTCGAGTGCGTCGTCTGGATTCTCGCGAATTCGGAGACGACGGCGGTTTCGGCGCGCACTGCAGACGAATCATCTTGGAGACGTACCCGAGACGATCGGTCGTCGCGGTGCCGTGGACGCCGATCGCACCCGTGCACTCGGCTAGTGCGCGCGCGCGCCAGGTCGGATGCATGGCGCCGGTGGGGACGTCGAGCGGCGCGCGAGTGGATCCGCGCGCGCGTCTCGACGCCTTGACGGGCGTCGCCGGCGCGCGGGGCGGAGACGCGGCGATGGGCTCTGGGTTCGCTCGCGCGCGCGTGTCGCGTTCGCGCGCGCATTGACGCGAAAAGTGCATCACCAGGTGGTGAGACGCGAGCACGCCGACGTTATCAGCGCCGCCGAGCGTTTCACGCGGCGGCCCGTTGCTGAGATAAAAGTCTTCCGCCGGCGAGCAGTCTTCCACCGCGCGCGCGTCTCCGATCGTCTCTTTGCTCCAAGGTACGTCTCTTCGACACGGCCCGGTCACGCCGACGCACACGGATGAACGAAGAATGTCCACGTCGGACATTGAGCGGGCGAGCGACGCCAGCGCGTCGAGCTCTTCGCGCGCGCGCGTCCACCCGCCGGCTGGCGGTCGCGCGTCGAAATGGTCCCAGTCGGGTTCGGGCACCGGAGGTCTCGGCTCGAACGCCGAGAGCGCCACGCGCGCGCGCTCTTCAAACTCTTGCTCTTTCGTCTCCTCCTCCACATCTTCGGTCGCTCTTTTAACCGTCGAGTCCTTCAAATCGAGCGGCGCTTTATCCGCGTCGTACCCGAGTAATTTCTTCTTGGCTTTGAGGCGTTCCGCGCGCTTCGCCTCTTTCATCTCCGCCCACCGCGCCTCGCGCGCGCGATGACGCACGAGTCCTTCGCGCACACATTTGATGGTCCGTTCAAACTCCTCTCGCTGTTGCTCGACCAGACTCGCGTGAAGCGCCTTCGCAGCGCCGACGGGCGTCGCGCCCAAACGCGCGACGCCCGTCGAGACGAGCGAGCGAGCGGCGTCGACGAGTACCGTCGGATGACGATCCTGATCGATAGAATCCGTGGTCACGATACCGTCCGTACACGATGCGAGTTGTGCGTTGTGTAAGGTACGACGAAGATCGCCTTTACACGCGAGAGAGACGGCGGCGACGTCGCTCGGTCGAAGCGGCGCGCGCGCCGCCGCCGACGCCAGCGCGCCATACGCCGCGCACTCTTGCACGCTCGGCGCGTCGAAACGAACGCGCGCCATCGGTAGATTGACGGAAAGATCCGGTAAGATGGACGTGTTGGACGTGAACACGACGGGACGTTTCGTGTTTTCCACGATTTGAGACAGCGCCGCCATGAATCCGCGCTCGGACGCGAGTTGAATGTCAATCTCTTCAAACAGGAGCAACGACTGCGCGTTCGACGCGTCGTCGTCGTCGCCGTCATCTATTTTGGACGCTTTCGTCTTCCCCGCGTCCTTCACGGCGAAGAACGCCTTCAATCCTGGATCTTTCGGTTCCGTCGGCTTGCTTTCCTTGGCTTTTTGCTTGTTGAATCGCTTCGATTGCGTCGCCTCCATAAATCTACTCAAAATGTCCTGACCGCTGCGTTTATCCATCGCGTTCACTTCGATAACTTTAAACCCAAACTCTCGCGCGAGCGCGTACACCGTCGCCGTCTTTCCGCACCCCACCGGTCCGCTGATCAAGACGCCGTTGGCGACGCTCTTTCCGCCTCCCAACCCGTCGTCTTCGTCTTCGTCGCTCTCCCAGTACTCGTCGTCATCCGAATCGTACGCTTTCCGAGGCGCGCACGGACGCGACGGTGACGGCGGCGTCTTACCCGCGTTTTGAAGCTCCACGCGTCGCATCCACTCGCCCAACCACCGACGCAACGCGTCGACGACGACGCCGTTGCGTCCCGCGACGTCCGATCCCCGAAGCGGCTTGAACCGATCGATCCACTGCGCCCCGGGCGCGCGATCGTCTCTCTCTTTCAATCCAACGAGCGCGTTCCTCAACACACCGCGCGCGCGCGCGAGCTCGTCCTCATTCACCGGCATCGCGCCATCGAGCTCGACGTCCATTCTCTTCGCCTCGCGCGCGACGGCGTCCGCGTACGCGTCCTCCTCCTCCTCGTTCGTCGTCGTCGGTCGCGTCGACGCCGTCTCCCCGCGTCTCCCCCGCTCGCAATCATCACACCTCTCGACGCTCATCCACGCGAAACTCCCTTTCGGCGCCGCGCGCTCGAAAACACCGCGTCTCGCGTCGTCGTCGTCGTCCCGTCTCGCCCTCGCCCTCGCCCTCGCCTCCTCCCCCGTCGATTCGTACCCCACGTGCACCGGCCCCATCGCCTCCTCGATCGGCGCCGGTCTCACTCGCACGAACTCACCCTGCGTCTCCGCTCCGGACGTCGACGTTCCCTTGGCCCTATTCTCCGCCGCGCGTTCGCGTCTCCGTTCGAAACTCCTGAAAAAACTGTGCACCTCACGCTTCGGCTTCGTCTCGGCGTCCCTCGACGTCGACGACACCGTCGTCGTCGTCGTCGTCGTCAGATCGACCGCGCACACTGTCTCCTCCCTTTTCATCGTCGCGGTCTCCTCCTCCTCCTCCTCCTCGTCCCTCCTCGTCGCCGCCGCGTCGGCGTCGTCCGTCGTCTTGGCGCGTTTTCGCGCGCGCGTCCCCGTCCCCGCCTCCGTCGTCCTCCCGCCTCCATCGTCCCCGTCCGCCTTCGCGCGCGGGAAAAACGACGCGATCGATCTCGTCGACGCCATCGTCGTCGCCGTCGCGCCTTTCGCGCGCGCGGAGACACGGAGAGACGGAGAGACAGACGAATGAAATGAATCGAATCGAAATGAATTCAAACGCCGACCCGTCCCTCGTTCCCTCGCGCCCGTCCCTCCGCGGTCGTCGATCGATCGATCGGAAGTCGAGATCGATCGACGGTCCCTCGTTCCCGTCGATCCGAGATCGATCGACGACCGGACGTCGTCTCCCGCCTCCGTCGTCGTCGTCATCCATCCATCCGTCTCGGACAGACGTGCAGACATACATACATGGGTCTCGTATACCTTCACTATGTATGACGAGTCATGACTCGTCATAGACCCCTCCGACCCGTCCCCGCCCGCGCGACGCGCCGCCGCGAGAGGATCGCGCGCGCGAGACGCGGACGATGAGCGCGGAGGCGGAACCGAGCGCGTACGGCGCGGAGACGTTCGCGAACGGGCACTGGTACCACGAGTTGCTCGAGGATGGACTCGCGCTGAGTTACAGGGTGCGAAACACACGCGCGACGCGCGATGAAAGAGTGATGATGAATGATGACGCGCGTGTTCGGGGCGCGCGTGACTGACGAGTGATGCGCGCGCGCGATGTGTGAACGATCGGATAGGTGGAGGAGGTGTTGTATCAGGGTACGAGCGCGTTTCAAGAGGTGGAGGTGGTGCGCACGGTGCCGTTCGGGTCGTTGCTCATCACGGACGGGTTGATGCAATCGAGCGAACACGACGAGTACGTCTATCACGAATCGTTGGTGCATCCCGCGCTCACCGCGCATAAGAATCCGAAACGGGTCTTCATAGGCGGTGGAGGTGAAGGGGCGACGCTTCGTGAGGTGTTGAAGCATCCGTCGGTGGAGGAGTGCGTCATGGTGGATATCGACGGCGACGTGGTGAACATGTGCCGAGAGCACACGCCGTTTTATAGCGCGGGCGCGTACGAGGATTCGCGCACGCGATTGGTGATCGGTGACGCGAAGGGTGGTTTGGAGAGCGAACCGGATGGAAGTTTTGACGTCATCATCATGGATCTGAGCGATCCGTTGGACGGAGGACCGTGTTATCAGTTGTACACGACGGATTTTTATCGCATTTTGAGTAAAAAGCTCGCGCCGGGGGGCATCTTCGTCACGCAGAGCGGATGCGCGTCGGTGCGCGACGCGCATCACGTGTTTTCGCCGATTAATCACACGTTGAAACAGGTGTTTCCCAAGGTGTACGGATACACGATGTGCGTGCCGTCCTTCACGTCCGAGTGGGGGTTTAACCTCGCGGTGAACGACGAGAACATCGATTTGAGCGGCGCGGGCGTCGACGACGTCCTCGCCGCTCGCGGGTTGTCGATGAAGTTTTACGACACCATCTCTCACCGTCGCATGTTTGCGCTCCCAAAGCCTCTGCGTACCCTCATCGACAGCGAGAAGCGCGTCATGACGGTGGAGAATCCGCTCTTTATGTGCTCGACGGATACGCACGCCGGCATCTTTGAGGGATGACGAGGGCGAAATAAAAATGATGAGAGATCCTTTGTTTTCTTCTTGCAGTCACATAAAGTACATACACGGAGACGCGTCAACTCTGCGTAGGGAGTGGCGTGATTCGACCGACTAAAACTTGGTGCATATTAATACAGTGATTTTAATACGTGGGCGTCAACTCGTCTTCGCTCGCCAGAGGCCCGCCGCGCGGCGCGGTACATTCGGGACACATGATGCGCTTCGCGCCGGCGCACACCTCGCACACGTCGATCGTGCGCGTCCTTCCTTTCACGTCTATGACGATGGGAAGACTCGCGTTCGCGCCCTGACACTGCGGACACGGGATGAAGCGTTCGCCGGCGCACGACGGACATCCCGTCAACGTTCTCCAATCTGCTCTCGCATCGTCTGGTAACGCTCTCGCCACGACGTCTGCGACGTTCATCGTCTCTCCAGAATCCTTGAGCAGAGCCTTCCGCTCTTGGAACATGGACAACGAACACACGTATAGAATGTTGAGCGTGTACAGGACGCCGACGCGATACTCCAACGGCGTGAACCCGTAGATTATAAAATTCATCGGCACCCAAAACGTGACGTTGCTCAGGTACAGCTCCAGCCAATCCCGCTTTAAATCATCTTTGATCCCTCCCAACGTTTTCCCGCTCAACGCCCCCATGACGACGATAAAAAACGTTCCCCAGATTGGATTATACGCCACCGCGTCCACGCCAACCTTCATCGCCGTCGTCACCGCGTCCGACCGCGTCGGATCGTCCGGGATCAATCGATCGCACGTCTCGTACCACACGTACGACGCCGCCCCATCGAACGCGCCGAACGTCATGAATCGCAGACTCCGCTTCCCATCTCGCTCGAACGTCTTCCCCGTGTCGCGCGTCGGCAATTCGCACGCCGGCGCCCCAACCTCCGATTCGCTCGTCGATTCCGTCGCGTGCGTCGATCGTCCGAGTCTTTGCGCGATCTCATCCGATACGAAATAACACCCGACACCGAGCGCGCTGTCCGTCAGGAGCTCGTGCAGCTGCGTCGGCGACACCGCGCGCGTTCCCGTTCGCGCGCGCGCGCGCCCGTCCCAACCGTCATCATCATCGCTCGACCGCGCCCATCGTCGTCCACGCGCGATACCGCGAGACCCCACGCGAGGACACGAGACGACTCCACCACCGCGCGTCTCCGCGCGCATGACGCGCGCGCGATCGTCCCCGCGTCGCGCGAACGGCGTCGACCGATGACGCGCGCGCGCCGATCGACCCATCGACCGACCGCGCGTTCGGAGGGACACATTGACGGGTCGTGACCCATGGATTCGATTTTGACGATTCATGACTCAATGACACGTGGGGACGCAGCAATGATGCGCGCATGACGCATGATGCGCGCGTGATGCATGACGCGCGACGCGCGACGCGCCGCACGTCGCGACGCCGTTCGCGCGCGAGCGTCATGTACAACGGCATCGGTCTCAGCAGCGCGCGAGGTTCGGGCACGAGCGGGTACGTGCAGACGAACAAATTCCACCGGGACGCCTCGCGCTTGACCCGACGCGAGGCGGCGCCCACGCGCGAGGGACGAGACGACGGGAGAGAGGCTCGGAGACGACGACCGAACGCGGAGATCCTCGAACACGCGGCGAAACGAGCGATCGAGGTCGAACTGGCGGAGTTGGAGGAGAGGTTGGAGGAGAGAGGGGTGCCGGAGGAGGCGCGCGCGGGGGAGATCGACGCCGCGCGGGCGAGGTTGGAGCGGGAACGCGCGGCGGAACGGGTGAAGAGGGAGGCGGAGGCGACGCGGAGACGAGATGAGAGCACGCACGCGGTGGCGGTGAGAAAGGAGGAGGAGATGGTGCGGTTGGCGCGCGCGTTCGGGGTGGATAAGCGGGAGAGGGATGCGCGGGAGGGGGACGCGTTCGACCGAGAGTTGCAGCGACGGTTGCGCGACGAGAAGCGGGCGAAGAGGGAGGAGGAGGAGAGAAAGCGCGAAAAGGCGAGGAGGAAGGAAGCGAAACGCGTGAAGAAGGAGAAGAAGCGAGCGAAGAAGGAGCGCAAGGCGCGAGAGCGGCGAGAGAGGAAGGAGAGGGAACGCGCCGAGTCGGCGAAGAGACGAGCGGCCGAGGCGGAGGCCAACGCGAGACGGTTCGAGATCGAGTTGGCGGCGGTGAACGCGGAGATCGAGCGACGCGGGTTGGATCCGTCCAAGGCGGAGGCGCGCGTGGAGGTGCCGCCGCCGCCACCGGCGTCGGCGTCGGGTGGACAAGACGTCGGCGCCCGGACGACGGAGGTGCCGCCGCCGCCGCCCTCGGGCGCGCGCAGAGTGGAAGTTCCGCCGCCGCCTCCGCAGCAGCAGCAGCAGAGACGCGTGGAGGTGCCACCGCCACCGCCGAATCAACAAGACCGCGGACGAGCGCGTCAACGCGACGACAGTCGCTCGAGAGGGAGGAGTCCGAGCAGATCGTACTCGAGGTCGTACAGTAGCGATTCGAGAAGTCGAAGCCGAAGTTATAGCAGCGATTCGAGAAGTCGAAGCCGTTCGCCGCGTCGACGCAGACGCGATCGTTCACGAAGTCGTTCACGAAGTCGAAGCAGAAGCGATAGCCGACGGCGCAGAAGGCGTTACTCGTCGTCGAGCTCGCGTTCAAGATCGCCGAAACGAGGTCGACACGATAGCGATAGCGATTAAACGGCACGCCGTTTGAAATATTCACACGTAGATCACATTGTTTTACAACTCATACTGATTGTCGAGCGTTATGTGTAGTTCCCTTTAAGCGCGCGATCGACGCTCTCGGTGATGAACGTTCGCGTCTCTTCAGAAAACGTCGCCAGGCGACGTTCCGTCATGGTGTGGCGAATCTTTTCGATTTGCGTGCGAGACATCGTACCCAGGGATTCCGCGAATCGTTCGCGAAATTTCTCTTCGTTGATCGGTTCGTTGTGATTCGGACACTTGTTCCACGCGCGCTGCGGGATACCGTCGAGCGCTTTGAGGAAGTCCTCCTCGTCGGCGATGATGGCGTCCACGTCAGATTTGGCGTTGGCGCGCACTTGGGAAATCGCCGTCAAACAGAGACAGATGAGCGTCAAGAGGATCCATCCTACGGGCGTCATTATGTTCCACGCCTTGCCGTTTAAGCGCGTGGAGATGCAATCTGTGAGAAGGTAGTCTCGCACGATCGCCTCCTCGCCGAGGAACGACGGACCGAACATGACGCCCCAGAACGCCGCGAGGACGGTGAACGTACTCATCACGAGCGTTCGTCGCGCGTTCGGAGACAGTTCATCCCAGTGCATGATCGCTCTCATGAGTTCGTTTCTGTGCGCTTCGGCGCGTTCGATCTCGAGAACTTCCTCGTCGTACGGCATCGCGTCGAGTTCATCGTCGGCGTGCGCCGTCGTCTTTTCGATGTAATACGCGGCGGCGATCAATCCCAAACCTTGCACGAGTCCGGTGCAGAGTATGCTGATGTCCGAGATCGACGTCCACGGACTGGAATCATCGGCGACGATCGACGCCGCCGACGTCTCTCGACAGAGAACGTTGGAAGTTCCATCGTTCACGGAGGCGGCGCGCGACGCCTTGAGCATGAACGCGCCCGCCAACGTCGTCGGCGCGATGAGAAAGAACACCGGCAAGGTGCCGATGAGCATCTCGCGTACGTCCAGGCGAAGAATACCCGTCGTGACGCTCGTCGGCCAATCGGGACCACCGACGAGAATGGCGACTTTGGGCACGTTCAAACCAGGTCTCGTCAAGAGATATCGAATGGACCGCATCGTCGCGCTGTTCACGTTGACCATGCTTCGAACCCAAACCTTGTTCCCGAGCCGTTCGCCGATGCCCTTCTGTTGCATGACGACGGCGAGAAGTTTTATCGCGAAACAGATGGTCACGGCCCACACGCACGCCCAGACGTACCCGCTCGTGCCTCCGCCGAGGGATTCCGCCAGCGACGCATCCGTCAAGATGATGCCGCCGGTGAGATACACCGGTACGCCGGGAATGATCGGTATGAGAAACATGGCGAGTCCGACGACGGCGAACGCGAGGTACACCAAACCGATCGGTACCGTCACGAGCTTGATTCGCAGATAACTCAGGAACACGACGGTGAAGGACCCGGCGACGATTTGAAACGCGATGACGACGGCGACCCAATAGTGCAGGATTATCATGATTCGAGACCAATTCCATCCACGAAGCTCGTCGAGTTGTTTCGAAACCTTGGCCGTGAAAAACTTGGATGGACTGACTTGATCTGGCGCGGTGCCGAGGAGGAGTCGAACGCGTTGGTTGACGACTGACATGACCAAGTAGAGTCCGAAGGCAAACGTCAGCGGCGTCGAGATGGCCACCGCCTTGAAGACGTTGGCGTACTTTTCCGTCGCCGCGTTCATGATGGAAGCGAAGAGCGGCACCGTCGTCAATTTTGACAGGATAACGTCGAACCCGATCGTCGCCACGAGCGCTCCGCTCAGCACGAGCAGGGACGCCATGGAGAATGTGACGAGGATGGAGGATAACGGTTTCGCGCCGCCGGCGATGGACACGGCGACCCAGAGACCGAGAAACACGAAGACGACCCCGCATCCGAACGCTCGCATCGTGAAATTCAACACGTTGCTTTTATCCTTCGTTCGCATCGATGACGATAAGAGCAAGCAAAACGTCCCGAAAATCATGCTCGCCAACGCGGCGAGACACGGCGAAAACCACATGACGTACGCCGCCAAACACTCCTCGCCGATGTCCGATGCGCACCCGATCGCCTCGCGATACTTGATCTCCAGCGACGGCGACCACCACGCGCCCGTGCGCGAGCACTCGGCGAAGAACACCATGACGATGATGGCGGCGCACGCGTACAGACTTCGAGCCACGGCGTGCAGATAGCTCGAAATCGACCGCCGCGCGAACATCGTCTTGCGCGCGTACGCGTACATCACCGGCGTCAGCACCAGATACAGCGTCGGCGGCGCCTGCGGATACCGATACGCGCTCAGAGCGAGCGCCGCGCACGCCAGCGCGCACACCACCCCCACCGCGACGTCTCTCACCATTCGCGCGCGCGCGCCTCGCCACGTCGACGCATCCGCCGCGTACAGACAGACGCCCGCGCCCGCGCTCACCGCCAACAGCGCGCGCTCGTGTTGATCACCGCGAAGCGCGCGAAACGTCTCCGCACCGAATCCGACGACGGATGAAAACGCGACGACGTACGACCCCGCGAGCGCGCACGTCAGCGCGAGAATCACCACATCATCTCGAAGCGACCATTCATTCCAATCGTCATCGTCATCGTCATCGACGCGCGCGTCGAGGACGGAGACGGCGCTCTCGAACCGAACGCGATCGACCGCATCCGCGTCCGTCGTCGTCGTCGTCGGCGGCGGCGCCCCGTCGACGCGCGCGGTGGACATCGCGTCGACGTGTGCGTCCGACTCAAAATAGAAAACGCTCGGTGGAGACGAGGAGGGAGACGAACGGACACCCCGCGCGCGCGGGGTCGAGAGGGCGCGCGGGCGTTCGGTGAGCGGTGGATAAGATTGAAACGCGTCCGAGGATGAATGAAAGTCGAGCGCGTGAAGTCGCGCGGAAAAGCGAAGGGGAACTAATCGTCGACCGGGTAGACGTCTTCGACGAAGAGAGGTTCGCGCGCGTCGGCCTCGGAGCGCTCGCCGACGCCTCGCGGAAACGACCGGCCGGTGCGTGCCTCGGTCATCTCGCGTTGCGCCTCTAACCTCCCAACGCGTGTCATCGTGTCGTGGAACCATCGGTGTTCTTCGTGTTCGCGTTGGTCGTGCACGTCGCGTTTGAATTCGCAACTCACGCGTCGATGGAGAAATCCCGCCGAGTGCAGCGCCGTCGATTCGAGCGCGCGCATGCACGTCTCAAAATTCGGTAACGCGCCGTCGGGCGTCGGTTTCGTCGCGTCAAAGATGAACTTTCTCGGCGCGAGGTTCGGATGATCGACGTCGATCTCGTACGCCGAACATCGAAGGAGCTCGTCGCCCTCCTCGACGTCGGTGTTTTCGTACGCGTACCCTTTCGGAAGCACCCGTTCGACGACGGGTGAACCCGCGCCGACGTCGCGGAAAACCAGACCCATGTTCACGGCGGGTAACGACACCACGTAGACGGAGACCAACCGTTCCGTCTTCGGGTCGTGAAAGACGACGCGAGATTCGTCGGCGCACAGTCTGTCGCCTCGGCGAGACGCGCGCCGGGACGCCGAGGGTCGAACGACGCGCGATCGAGGACGAGGAGAGCGCGTCGAGGACGACGGGAGCGCGCGGGCGTTTGTGATCATTCGTTCGTTCGCGCGATCGAACGCGAGTCGGTGTGTGTCGTCTCAACCTTGATGAATCTTGTATTACCAACCGCCGCCGAGACGCCGAGACGTCGCCGCCGCCCTCGTCTATCGGTAAAAGCTCACGAGCGTGGCCAACGCGAGACCGCACGCCGTGCTCACGAAAACTTCTTGGTGAAGCAACACCCACGCGGGAACGGTGAGACCCAAGACCTCGACGATGAATTGCGGTAACCAAAACGTGGCGAAGAGCGCGGCGACGAAGGCGCCCAAGACGACGCCGAAAGATCTGGCGAATCGCATGTTGTTGTGCTTTTGCGCCGCCGGAGGGTCGAGAACGGCGTTGGGACCGGGATCGACGTCCACGAGTTTCACAAAGAATCTGAATACCATCAATAACGCCGCGAAGATGGTCACCTGTAACGTACGCATCGACGGAGGCGTCACCAACGTCACGAGCGCGCATCCCATCGTCAACCCGTAGTTGACCGCGATATCCTTCATCGGACTCGCGCACGGTCTCGGTGCCCACTTGGAGCGAATCACCTTATCGGCAAATCGAATGTTTTCGTCAGCCGGTCCCTTTCCGCTCAATCTCGCGCTCAATCCCGCCTGAAGAATGCTCTCGTACGCGCGCTCCACCGCCGCCAGCTTATCCGCCTCCCCCTTGTACAACATTTGCTTGCCGTTGTACGCGCGCTTCACCGCCACCGCGTCCGCGTCCGCCTTGACGCCGAGAACGGCGTACGGATCGAACGCGCCCGCGTCGCCGGACGCGCTCGATCGCGGGACGACGGCGAGACGCGCGGATGATTGCAACCCTCGAGCCGAGGAGGTTTTCTCCGCGCGCGCGCGATTCGAGAGACGAATCGCGGGCGTCGCGGGCGTTCGAGCGACGAGCGTGAAGGCGGACATCGTGTGTGTGCGCGTGCGAGATGGACGCGCTCGACGCGACCGAGTGTGCGGAGACGCGACGGCGATCGAGCTACTAATGTGATTCGGACGCGGGACGGGACGGATTCGGAGCGACGAGGGAACGGCGGGAATCACGTGACGATACCAAATTCATGACTACTTAAATACTCGTGGAACTCATAGCACTACGACTACGGCTTGACGACCATGGCGTCGCGACCCGGACCGACGCCGATGTACCTGCACTCGACGCCGGATAGCTCTTCGCAACGCAAAACGTACTTTTTGGCGTTTTCGGGCATGTCGTCCCAGGTGCGAACCTTGGAGATGTCGGACTTCCAACCCGGGAGGGTTTCGTAGATGACTTCGACTTGCTCGAGCGTGGCGATATCCGCCGGAAAGGCTGTGGTGGTCTTACCGTTCGGAAGCTTGTACGCGGTACCGATCTTGAGCTCTTCCATCTCGCTCAAGACGTCCAGCTTGGTGATGTTCAAGTGGGTGAAACCGTTGATTTTGTTGGCGTAGTTGAGCGCCACCATGTCGAGCCAGCCGATGCGTCTCGGGCGACCCGTCGTCGTACCGTACTCGTATCCGAGTTCGCGAAGCTTATCGGCGACGTCGCCGAAGAGCTCGGTGGGGTATGGACCCGCACCGACTCTCGTGGTGTACGCCTTGGCGACGCCGATGACGGTTTCAAACTTTCTCGGCGCTAAACCGAGACCATTGCACACACCGCCCAACGCTGGATTGGAGGAGGTGACGAAAGGGTACGTACCGAAGTCGAGATCGAGCATCGTCGCGTTCGCGCCCTCCACGAGAATCTTCTTGCCGTTATCGTACGCGTCGTTCACGTATTCCAACGTATCCGCGATGAATGGCTCGATACGTGCGGCGATATCCTTGTATCGCTCAATCTCAGCCTCGACGTCGTACTCGAACCCGTCAAATCTCGCCGCCGCGTCCGCCGCGAGCGCGCGAAGCGCAGTCGCAAACTTTTCTTCATTACGAATGTCACCCAAACGAATACCGTTACGCGTCGCCTTCGACGCGTACGCGGGACCGATTCCTCTCTTCGTCGTGCCAATCTTATTACCGCTCAACTCCGCCTCGCGCAAGCCGTCAATCTCCTTGTGAAGATCAAACAACAAGTGCGCGCGATCGGACACAATCATTCTCCCGCGCGCATCCACGCCAGCCTTCAACAACGCGTCGATCTCATCAAACATTCCCGGAAGATGCACCACGACACCGTTTCCGACGACACACGTCGCATTTTTATTCAAAATTCCGCTCGGCACCAAGTGCAACGCGTACTTTTTCCCGTCGTCGTCGTAAATCGTGTGTCCGGCGTTCGCCCCGCCCTGACACCTCGCCACGACGTCGTACTCTCTCGCCAAGATGTCCACTAACTTTCCTTTCCCCTCATCACCCCACTGGCTTCCCAACACTGCGCACACCTCGCGTCATCGCGCGTTTCGTCAGTCTCTCGCGCTCTCCCGCGCTCGCGCGTTCGCGTCGACGCGCCTCGTCCCGCGTCGACTTTTACCCTACCCTCACCCCTCGCGCGCCTTCATCGCCCAATCGCGTCGCGGTCGCGGTCGCGATCGCCTTCATCGCGAGACGTACCGGTGCACACTTGTCCGAGCGACCCGTACTCCTCGTCGTTCGCCCCTCGCGCCTCGACGCCGCGTCTCGACGCGCGCGCGCGACCGCCCGCGCGCGCGACCGCCGCCCGCGCGCGGATCGGTGTCGCCGGCGTCGTCGTCGTCGTCGTTCGCGCGCGCGCGCGGGAAGACGCGAACGACATCGCGGACATCGCCGCCGTCGTCGTCGTCATCGCCATGGCACTCGGCGGCGCGCGAGGGCGACGGTGTGACGACGCGCGCGCGCGGTGGGCGAAGCGTCGGGACGATCGGGCCGACCGACGGTAGTAGGGTTTAGTGTCTAAGCCCTACTTTCACGTAGTGTGGGGGGAGATAAGACGATCTGGTCCCTCGGGACGCGTGCGATCGTGTCGGCGCGTGCGAGTGTCGTATTGAAGATGAAATAAAGCCCAATGAGTGATTCCCGCCAAAACAGCGAGTCGACACGAATGGTGTGACGGAACGTCATCGCGTCCGAACGCAATCGTCGACGCGCGAGGCGTCGCGACTCGACTGGACGCGCGCGCGCGCGGCATCGAGGGATACGTATTTCGACGCATCGAGCGACGCGCGCGGTTCGCGTCGGTTCGCGTCGACGCGCGCGCGAGAAGGGGACGAATTCGTCGGATCGAGAATCGTCGTCGAGTCAATCTTAATTCTCACGCGATCGATCGATCGACGGCGCGCGCGTGAGGAGACGCGAGAGGAGACGATGCGTCGAACGGATGATCGCGCGGTGACGCACACGCCGACGCGACGCGAGGCGAAGATGGCGAAGATGGCGGCGGCGACGACGACGCCGGAGCGGATCCCGCCGGCGACGCCGGGGACGGCGCGCGACGAGGAGGACGGACCCGGATCGAGCGCGCGGGGGATGATGATGGGAAGAAAACGACGAGGGTACGCCGCGCGAGGAACGCCGGAGAGCGTCGTTCGAGCGCCGACGATGGTGATGGCGGAGGCGCTGCGATCTCCGTCGCCGCCGAGACGGGACGGCGCGAGGGAGACGAGCAGGTTCGAGAGTCCGGGGGCGAACGCGCGCGCCGGAGAGGCGAGAGAGGACGGTGCGAACGACGCGATGGACGATGGGATGGACGCGCGCGCGGGAGAAGAGGAATTCGTGTACGGAACGCCGCCGGCGTCGCCGAGGGCGCGGAATGAACCGCTCGCGTGTCCGGCGACGCCGTTCAAGGCGCAGAGGACGCGGGGGGTGTGCCTCCCGGGGGGCGAGAGCGCGGGACAGAGCGCGCCGCGACCGCGAGGACGGGTCGTTCGGTCTTTACTCGAAGAATTCAACGCCGCGGAGAGAGGCTTGGAGGAAATGCTCGAGGCGAGAAGCGATAACACGACGCTCAAGAATGTCAATTTGGACGACTTCGATCCCTTCGACGAACCCGACTCGGCGGGACAATGCTGAGGGAAAACGTACATCTTGTAACAACACGAGAATCTATGTAGCATGCAATTACTTTGTGTCTTCGGTGCCGTCATCGTCGTCTCGATCATCATCCGCGGCGACGTCTCGCGCGAAGGCGTCGATCTCGCGCTCGAGGTCGTCGAACGCGGCGACGTGAAGATCCGGAATCGCCGCGCGACTCGCTTTGAGCGTCGCGTACGCGTCCGCCAACGATCGCGTGTCTTTTCGCATCTCTCTCGCGCGCTCTGATTTATCATCGCGCTCTTCCAGTTTCAGGCGCGTCAACGCGTGCGCGACCTCTTGCGTGCTCGCAGACGCCCACTCAACCGCCGTCGCCGCGGCGGACTCCATCGCCGCCATCGCCGCCGCTCGCAATTCACACACGACGCTGGACACATCGACCACGACGCACGCGTCGTGCGGGCGCACGACGCCGGCGACGGCGTCCATCTCGCGCGCGAACGCGTCTGCTCGCGTCGCCACCGCGCCGAAACGCGCAATGGGTTCGTCATCCTCGCGCGCACGACGCACCTCTTCGCATCGCTCGCGCGCGAGATTAACGAGATCCACGACATACGTTTCTGCGGTTTGAAACGCCTCTCGCGTCTCATCGCACGCGCGTTCGATGAATCGTGCGAATGCGTCCTCGTCGTCGAGCGTCACGCGTCCGTTCGTCTCCTCAGCCATCGCGTTCGAGGTCCACCGCGCGCCCGCGTCTCGGACCACGCGCACGAACGCGTCGGCGTCGGGATCGAGCGTCAAACGACCGTCGCCGCGTCCCGCTCGAAGCGTCGTCGCGAAGAACGGTTCCGAAGTCTTCCCGGAGACGTGCGCGAGGAATTCAGCAAACGATGCCCGTCTCGCCCGCGACACGGCGATGCGCAGGGTCATCCAAACGCGTCGCTCGAACGACGCGCACTTGGCGTCGAACGCGTGACGAAGCGCGCGCGTGGTGTGCGGATACGCGTCTCTCGGCCGTGAGACGCGTCCGTCGTCGCCGTCGCCCGAGACGTCGCGCGCGTTCGTCCCGCTCGACCGCCGGCGCCGCCGCTCCACCGCGGCGAGCATCGGGCGGAACCGCGCGTCCAATTCGTCGAAAAATTTCTCCTCGACGTTGGCGCGCGCGACACGGAGGGTCTCTTCGATCGCGTCGGCCGACGCCAAGACGACCGTCTTGGCGTCGGCCTCGCGCTCTTGAAAACATTTTCGCAGACGCTCGACGTCGTACGTCGCCGCGCGCGTCTTCCGCGCGTCTTCCTCCTCGTTCGCGTCCCCGACGACTCCGCGCCCGCGTTCGTCCCCGGTATCATCTTCATCTTCGTCCTCGCTCACCGCGACGTCTCGCGCGAACGCCCGCGCGTCGCGCTCGACGTCGTCGCACGTCTCTCTCGCGCGTCTCGCCGCGCGCGCCGCGTCCTCGGCGAAAATCGTCCCGTACACCGCCGACGACTCCACGAAACTCCGTCGCGCCCGTCGAAACCGATTCCACCGCGCGTGCGCGCGCATCTTTTCAAAGCTCTCTCGCGCTCGTCGCCCTCGAACGCGCGCCTCCAGTTCGCGCGCGCGCGTCATCGCGCGCCGCGACCGACGCGTCTGAAAATAGCGCGCATTCGTCCATTCGTATCCCCCATCTTAAGGACACTCAATACGCGCGATCGCGCCCGGGAATGCGCCGCGGCGCTAAAAAAAAGTTCGGACGCGTGGATCAGGGTTTTCCGCGGGTGTCCGACGGCGGCGTGCCGACGACGAGGACGAGGACGCGCGACGCGACGCGCGGCACACGGTGACGCGAGCGCGCGCGTCGAGGACGAGACGAGACGCGATGCGACCGATCCTGTTGAAGGGACACGAGCGTCCGTTGACGTTCATCAAGTATAACAGCGAGGGCGATCTCTTGTTCACGTGCGCCAAGGATCACAATCCCACGCTGTGGTACGGGGACACGGGTGAGCGCGTGGGGACGTACGTGGGACACAACGGTGCGGTGTGGACGTGTGATGTGACGAATGATTCGACGACGTTCGTCACGGGGAGCGCGGACACGACGTGTAAGCTGTGGGATACGAGAACCGGAGAGTGCTATTTTACCTTTACGTACGATCAGCCGGTGCGGGCGGTGGCGTTTAACGCGGGATGCACGCAGTTGGCGATCACGACTGATCCGTTCATGGGTGTGCCGAGCGCGATACACATCGTGAACGTGAATCTGAGCGATCGGGAGGCGCAGAGCGATGCGGTGGTGAAGAGGATCGAGGGACCGCAGGGACGGGTGACGCGCGTCATGTGGGGACCGCTGAATAAAACCATCATCACCGGTGGGGAAGACGGCATCATTCGAAGCTGGGACGTCGAGAGCGGTGATGTGTTGAAGATGTCGCAGGATCACTCGAAGCAGATTCAACACTTGGTGATGAGCGACGACGGGTCGCATTTCATCAGCGCGTCGCTGGATAAGACGGCCAAGGTGTTCGATAGCGAAACCTTGGAGTGCTTGAAGACGTACGCGGCGGATCGTCCCGTGAATGCGGCGATTATGTCCCCGATTAGAGAGCACATCGTGCTCGGCGGTGGTCAGGACGCGATGGCCGTGACGACGACGAGCTCCAAGGCGGGTAAGTTTGACTCGAAAATTTACCACAAAATTTTCGAAGAGGAAATTGGCGGCATTCGCGGACACTTCGGTCCCATCAACGCCCTGGCGTTTAACCCGGACGGACGAAGCTTCACGAGCGGCGGAGAGGATGGTTACGTGCGCATCCACCCCTTAGATAATTCTTACTTTGAGATCCCATAGAAACACAGAGACGAGACGGAAATGTTTTGATACTACAGTAGAACGCTCTCACGCGCGTATCGCATCGCACCGTGCGCGTGCGCGGTCGCGTCTACGGAACCTTGAGCCCGATCACCCACGCGAGTTTTTCGGCGAACGCGAGCAACGCTTCGTCGGTGCCTCGCCGAGACATCATCATCAATCCCACGGGTTCGCCGTCGATTTCAATCGTCGGCACGACGACGCACGGCAAACGCGCGAGCGACGCGGGCGCACCGATCGCGAGCGCGGCGTTTCTCGCGTCTGCGAGTTTTGCGAGCGATGCTTCTGAATCGTAATCCGTCGCCATCGGCGCGGGACCGCGCGCGGCGGGAAGAAATAAGATGGAGCCGTCGGCGAGGAGCGCGTCCAAGTGCGAGGTGATGCGTTCTCGCAACTCGCGATGGTGCGCCATGGTGGCGTCGTCCACGCCGATCTCGGCGAGTTTAAACCTGTCGCACACACCCGGCCCGAACTCGGGTTGGTGCTCGGTGATCCACGCGCCGTGAGAGCCCCAGACTTCGGCGGTTTGAATTACCCGAAACGTCTCGCTCCACTCGGTGATTGGCGGCAACGTCGATTTCCCACTCTTATCCGTCAAGGCGACGTCGGAGAGCGTGAGGTCGACGAGCCCGAACGTGTCCGGTATCCCGTCGAGTCTGGCTTCTTGGAAGACGCGCATGACGCCCTCGGTCGAGAGCACGCGACGAATCTCGTCGCGCACTCGAGGATCGACGAGCGTGAACGCGTCACTACACATCGCCATGCGCGCCTTGCCGAGTTTCGCGCTCGTCTCCGCGTCCTTCGAGTCGGGTTCGAGCAAAACGTCGCCCATGACTCGCAACGTCTTCGCATCCTTGGCGAACCATCCCACGGTGTCGAAACTGTGACTCAACGGAACGACGCCCGCGTCGTCGACACGTCCGTGCGTCGGTCGCATCCCGTACAATCCACAAAAACTCGCGGGCAAACGCACCGAACCGATCGTGTCCGTCCCAATGGCGACGTCCGCTAAATCGTTACACACCGCCGACGCGCTTCCACTGCTCGAACCGCCCGGAATTTTCCCCGGCGCGTTTCCTCGCGAATTCACCGGCGTCCCGTAGTGAAAATTCTCCCCCTGTAAACTCCACGCCAATTCGTCCATGTGCGTCTTCCCGACGAACGTCGCCCCCGCGTCGAGCACTGTCTTCACGCACGGCGCGTGCGTCGACTCCACCTCGCGCCCTTTCGTCTCCAAGTACGTCGGGTTCCCCGCGCCCGTGCGTAATCCAGCCACCGCGACGTTATCCTTCACCGCGACGCGCACGCCGCGCAAGACACCGCTCGCGCTCGACGACACGTCACCGTTCTCAATCTCTCCCTCTCGCGGGTTCTCCACGAAACACCCGGCGTCCTCGCGCGCGACGCGTCCGCGCATCGCCACGACTGCGCGCGCGTTCGTTCCCACGCGTTTTCGCGTCGACGCGACGGACGACGCGAACGACGAACGCGAACACGCGCGCGACATGCACGACGACGAGCGCGCGATGGTTCGCCGCGCGCGCGCGACGACGCGCGACGCGCGACGGGTCGGAAGTGTCGATCTTCGCGGGAAAATCGTCAAATTACATTCACCGCCAGAGCCAAAAACCGGCGACGAGACGGAAGATTTCTCGAAGCATGCCGAAGGCGTTGAGCGAGCTTCGATTCGGCGCGAGGTCGGGCGCGAGGTCGTTGGCCAACCCGGAGTCGTCACCGCTCTCGAACGCGCGCGTCATGGACGAAATGTCGATGACGAAGCGCTCGCCGCCGTCGTTTCCGTCGTCTAAAATTTGATACACCTCGGTGAGTTGATTCGGTTGCACGACTTTGATGTCCGGTTTAATGTCGTGCTTCGCGCACAGATCCATCACTTCTTGCGTCGCGCGGATGCCGCCGATCCCGGACATGGCGAGCGGACTCGAATCGCCTCGAATCGTCGAACTAAACAAACCGCCGACGAGCCCGACGTGTAAACCGAGAATGATTTGTTTCGGTCGTCCCTTGACGCGCGCGCTCCGCTCGCGCGATAACAACTTTTGATACTTTGTATAATCGTGATGCACGGGCACCGTGTTCAGGATGAGATCGAGCGAACGTCGATGCGCGTCGACGCTCTCGCGTTCTTCCGAACACACGAACGTCGACGCGCCGATGCTCTTCGCGTACGCCTCCTTCGTTCTCGAGCGAGAGATCACCGTCACCTCGCACCCCAACGCCCCGGCGATCTTCACCGCCATCTGCCCGAGTCCACCCAACCCGACGACGCCCACCCTCGACCCACGCGTCGCCCCGTACCGCCGCATCGGATCGTACACCGTCACTCCCGCGCACATCACCGGACCGGCGAACCGCGCGTCGAACCCGCTCGGAATCGACACCGCGAACCGTTCGTCGACGACGTGTCGCGTGGCGTACCCACCCTTGGTCTGTTCCCCGATCGGATGCGTCCGCGCGCGTCCAAACTTATCCTTCGCCCCGTACGTTCCGACCATGCCCTTGGCGCACATCTGTTCTTCGCCGGATGCGCACTTGGCGCACGCGAGACAGCTGTCGACGACGCACCCGACGCCCACCGCGTCGCCGACGGTAAATCGCGTCACCTCGGATCCGATCGCCGCGCACGTCCCGGCGAGCTCGTGTCCCGGACAATACGGATACTCCGGTTTCGGCATCACCCCGGCCATGTGTCCCGCGGCGTTCACGACGTCGCTGTGACAGACGCCGCAGTAGCGCAATTCGATGAGAATGTCGCGCGGACCGAGTGGACGACGATGCGCGCGACGCGGGACGAAGCGGCACGACGCGTCGTCGCACGCGACGCACAGGAATGGAATCGGTTCGTTCGTGGGCGCGGACATCGCGAGCGAGGCGATGTGCGGCGCGTCGCGGTGTGCGGCGCGGTGCGCGAATTCGCGAACGCGTCGCGTCTCGTCTCGAAAGACGCGAACGACGCAGTGTTCGACGCGACGCGACGCGAGACGCGTCGTGGAGAGGGACGATTCGGAAGAATTAATTTTTTTCCGCGCGACTCAGCGCGACTGTCGTCCCCGTCTCGCGTCGCGTCGAGTCTCGAACGCGCGAACGAACCGAACGAACCGAACCGACGATCGATGGATGGATTCCTCCCCGTTCGAGAGATTTCTCGAGTCGTCGCTCGGTCGACGCGTCGTCGTCGAGAGAGTGGCGCGTTCGCTCACGGATCTCGATCTGCTCTTCGTCTCCATGACGTCTCGCGCGCTCCGCGAGTGCGTGGTGTCGCTTCGAGGCGAGGACGGGTATCGCGCGTTGCGAACGCCGCGACTCTTCCCGGACGCTCGGCGCGTCGATCCGACGACGACGATCGATCCGTGCGATCCGTGCGAGCGATTGTGGACGCGAATCGCGAGCGGGGCGTTCGCGCGGTGGGGATTGACGATCGACGCGACGACGATGATGGAGACGATTCGGAACCCGCCGCGCGGTCGCGGAGACGCCGAGGTACAACTTCGAGTGCGATACCTTCGAAATCGGTTGCGGTGCCCGTGGGACGCGCGCGTGACGGAGGTGTGTTTGGAGGAACGGTGCGTGTCGACGTGGTGGTGGTGCGTGGAGAACGGGTGTGCGGTGAATCCGCGTCCGGTGAAGGAACAACGGTGGTTACTCGATCGAGGCGTCGATCCGGATGTCTTCTTCGGCGAAGAGTTGCCCGAGGAATTTTCGGGCGAAGGCGAGTTTTTTCGCGAACTGACGCTGGACGACGAGGGTCGGGTGGTGTTCACGGACGATGGAACGCTGCTTTATCCGTACGAGGAAGAGGATGCGGCGATCGAACGCGCGCTCGAACGCGTGGCGACGATGATGGAAGAGGCGACGCGTCGAGGCGACGACGACGCGTTCGCGCGCGCCATGCGCGAGCTCGAGGGATTGAGCGTGAGGAGACCATGAAAAGAAAAAGAATTTTTGTTACTACTAGGAAGAACGCGTCGCGTGCGTGTGTGCGTTGTTGTTGTACTTTTACTTAGTTACTTTTTCGCCGGCGGGGCGACGATGTTGAGAATTTTACCCGGAACGTAGATGATCTTTTTGATATCCACGCCCTCGGTAAACTTCTTCACGGACTCTTGCGACAGCGCCGCCTCCATCGCCTCGTCTTGCGTCGTCTCCAAGCTCACCGAAATCGTCCCGCGCATCTTCCCATTCACCTGCACGCCGATGTCGACGGTGTCCTCGACGAGCAAACTCTCATCCGCCTCGGGCCACGCCGCCTGCGAGTTGGAACCGCTGTGACCGAGACGTTCCCACATCTCTTCGCTCAAGTGCGGCGCGTACGGCGACAACATCAACGCGAACGGTTCTAAGATTTCTCGCGACACGGCGTCCATCTTCGTGCACGCGTTCGTGAGTTCCATCATCGCCGAGATGGCGGTGTTGAAACGCATCTGCTCCGTCTCCTCCGTCACCTTGGCGATGCACTTGTGCAACGCGCGAAGACCCTCCTCGTCCGGTTTCTCGTCCGTCACCTTATCGAGCAAACGGTACGTGCGGGCGAGGAATCTGAAGCACCCCTCCACGCCCTTGGTCTGCCACACCTTGGTCTCGCGAAGCGGACCCATGAACATTTCGTACAGACGAAGCGAATCCGCGCCGTAGGCGCCTACGATGTCGTCCGGATTGACCACGTTTCCGCGAGACTTGCTCATCTTGTGCGCGCGCGCGGAGATTTTCACTTTCGGATTGGCGGTGAGCACGAACCCATCACCCTTTTTCGTCACCTCGTCCGCGTTCACCTTGACGGTTTGCGCGCCGCTCGTCTTGTTACCCTCGACGAAGGCGCCCGCGTCGTCGACGCGCGCCGAGTACTCAACCTCTCCCAAAATCATCCCTTGCGATACCAAACGCTGGAACGGTTCCTTTGTGCTCACGACGCCGATGTCGTACAGCACTTTGTGCCAGAACCGCGCGTAGAGCAAGTGTAGCACCGCGTGTTCGGCGCCGCCGACGTATAAATCCACCGGAAGCCAATACTTTTCCAACGACCCGTCGATGAGCGCGTCCTCGTTGGACGGATCGATGAATCGCAGGTAGTACCAGCACGACCCGGCCCACTGTGGCATCGTGTTCGTCTCGCGAAGTGCGGTTTTACCCGTGCGCGGATCAACCGTGCGCACCCAATCGTCGCAATTCGCGAGCGGTCCTTCGCCGCCGCCGCTCGGCTTGAAGTTGTCCGTCTCCGGCAACACGAGCGGAAGTTCGGATTCGGGAATCGGAACCGCCGTGTTCGGGTCGTCCTCGGGGAAAACCACCGGGAACGGTTCGCCCCAGTATCGCTGACGCGCGAAGAGCCAATCTCTGAGCTTGTAATTGGTCTTCTTGTACCCGAGACCTCGCGCGTCGACGTATTCGACAATCTTCGCGCCGGCGTCGACGTTGTTCAATCCGTCGACGTTGATGGCGTCGCACGCGCTGTTCATCATCTTCCCACCGCCCGAGTACACACCCTCGGCGCCTTTCGGTTTTTCAACAACCTCCACGATGGGTAAATCGAACGTTTGCGCGAATTCGTAATCGCGTTCGTCGTGCGCGGGCACCGCCATGATGGACCCCGTGCCGTAGGAACCCAAGACGTAATCGGCGACCCAAATCGGTAGCTTTTCACCCGTCAACGGATGCACGGCGTACGAACCCGTGAAGACGCCCGTCTTTTCCTTGCTCAGTTCCGTGCGCTCTAAATCGCTCTTGCGCGAGGCGGCGAGGACGTATTCGGACACCGCGTCCTTTTGCGCGCCGACGGCGAGCGCGTCGATCATCGCGTGCTCCGGGGCGACGACCAAGTACGTAGCGCCGAAGAGCGTGTCCGGACGCGTCGTGTACACCTCCAATTTCTCGGCATCCGCGGCGAATCCGTCGACGGAGAAGGAGAGCTGTGCGCCCTCCGATTTCCCGATCCAGTTGCGCTGCATCTCCTTGATGGAATCCGGCCAATCGAGTTCGTCCAAATCCTCCAATAATCGATCGGCGTATTCGGTGATTTTTAACATCCACTGTTTCATCGGTTTACGAATCACCGGGTGGTTCCCGCGCTCGCTCAATCCATCGATCACCTCCTCGTTCGCGAGCACCGTGCCGAGGGCGGGGCACCAGTTGACGGGAACCTCCGCCTGGTAGGCTAAATCCTTCTCCAACAGACGCAAAAAAATCCACTGCGTCCACTTGTAATACGTCGCGTCGCACGTCGCCACCTCTCTGTCCCAATCGTACGAAAAACCCAAACTTTGCAACTGCTCGCGAAATCGTCCGACGTTCGTCTTCGTCGTCACGCTCGGGTGCGTTCCGGTCTCGATGGCGTACTGTTCGGCGGGCAAACCGAACGCGTCCCATCCCATCGGGTGCAAGACGTTGTGCCCCGTCATGCGTTTATACCTCGCCACGATGTCCGTCGCCGTGTATCCCTCGGGATGTCCTACGTGTAAACCCGCACCCGAGGGATACGGGAACATGTCCAACGCATAAAATTTCGGTTTCGACGTGTCAACCTCTCTCGGCGTCTTAAACGTGCGCTCCGAGCTCCAAAACCTCTGCCATTTGGGCTCGATCGTCGCGAACGGGTACCCGCCCGCGCTCTCGCTCGCCGCGCCCTCGGCATCCGAGGACGCGGGCGCGACGGCACGCGCGCGCGTCGTCGCGGCGTCTCGCGTCGAGACGCACCGTCGCGCATCGGCGCCGCCGACGCGCGCGCTCGGGGACGAGCGGGCGGCCGAGGACGTCACGACGCGACGATGGAGACGCGCGCTCGCGCGTCGCAAGAGCATGGCTCGATCGCCGCCGAGGGCGGGAAGGGCGACGACGGACGCGAGCGTCGCGGGCATTCGAGTTCGCGGTCGTCGACGCGCGTCGACGAGCCGGAGTGCGGCGGCGGGCGAGAGGGAGGGGTGACTCGATGATG
>MDTE01026913.1_pt1 | contig 39600 bp, 40 predicted proteins | sample 811231 | NCBI WGS metagenome assembly MDTE01 (sample SAMN05326651, study PRJNA326480) | marine metagenome | isolation source: seawater | place: Indian Ocean: Red Sea | collected 2010 | reverse complement strand
TTCCGACAGTCGAACCGGATTCCGACACGGCATGAATCTACTCGCCGAACTCCGACGTCGCTTCCACCAGGCACTCGACGGGATTTGTGACGATCCGTCCGAGTACACCTCGATGGTTCGCCCCGCTCAGGACGCTCGCTTCGGCGACTTCCAGGCCAACTGCGCCATGCCGTTGGGCAAGGTCACCGGGAAGAACCCCCGGGAAGTTGCCGGTGAGCTAGTCGAACGGCTCGATGTCAGTGAATTGTGTGATCCCCCGGAAATTGCCGGACCGGGGTTCATCAACCTGAGGGTCCGCGACGACTGGCTGGTGGCCGAGACGTCACGGATGTTGTCCGATCCCCGGTTGGGGCACCATGCCGTCGAGACACCTCGCCACGTGGTCATTGATTATTCCAGCCCCAACGTCGCCAAGCCGATGCATGTCGGCCATCTTCGCAGCACTGTCATCGGCGACGCCTTGGCCCGGGTGTTCCGGTTCCAGGGCCACCGTGTCACGGCCGACAACCACGTGGGGGACTGGGGTACCCAGTTCGGGATGATCATCCAGGGATACCGCAATTTCCTGGACCCCGAGGCGTATGCGGCCGAACCGGTTGCCGAACTGTCGCGACTTTACCGCCTGGTCAACCGGGTCGCTGGTTACCACGACAAGCGGGCCGGGTTGCCCGCGAACCGTGATCGTCTTGAGGAACGACGCCAGGCACTGGCTGAACTCGAGGAGGTCATTGCCGAGGGTGACAAGTCGAAGAAGGGTGATGCGAAGAAGTTGAGGGCGGAGGTGGCGGCACTGGCCGAAACGGTCTCATCGGACGAGGCGGAGGTGGCAGCTGTCGAGGCGGATGCCGAACTGGCGACCGTCGCAGCGGGTCATCCGGACATCGCCGAGGCGTCCCGGGCGGAAACCGCCAGGCTACACGCCGGTGACGCCGAGAACCGGGCGCTGTGGGAGGAGTTTCTGCCACCGTGCCTGGAGGTGATGGAGAGTGTCTACCGTCGACTGGGGATCAGCTTCGACCTGACGCTTGGAGAAAGCCATTACCAGCCGATGCTGGCCGGTGTCGTCGAGAGCCTCCAGCAGCAGGGGCTGGCTTCCGACAGCGAGGGGGCTGTCTGTGTGTTCATCGAGGGCAACGACGCGCCGTTCATCGTTCGCAAGACTGACGGGGCCTTCACCTACGCCACCACCGACCTGGCGACGATCCGGTACCGTGTCGAGGAACTCGATGCCGACGAGATGCTCTACGTGGTTGATGCCCGGCAGGGAGAACATTTTCGGCTGCTGTTCGAGACGGCCCGGCAATGGGGATATTCCGACGTCGAGTTTGCTCACGTCAGTTTCGGTACCGTGCTTGGCGATGACCGTCGACCGTTCAAGACGCGTTCGGGCGACACCGTGGGGCTGGAGAGCCTGCTCGATGAAGCCGTCACCCGGGCACGCGGGATCGTCGACGAGAACGATGACCAGAAGCCCGACGGACCCGAACTGGACGAGTCGACCCGGGCAGCGGTGGCCGAGACGGTCGGGTTGGGGGGCATCAAGTACGCCGACCTGCATCACAATCGCGAGAGCGACTACCAGTTCAGCTGGGACAAGATGTTGGCCACCAACGGTGACTCGGCGACCTACATGCAGTACGCCTGTGCCCGGATCCTGGGGATTTTTCGGCGAGGGGAGATCAGCCGCGAGTCGCTGCGGGACGAGGCGCCGGCGATCGTACTCGAGGACGACGCCGAGCGGGCCCTGGCGATGGCGCTGAATCGCTTTGCCGACGCGGTGGACATCACCGTTGTCGAGCGTCGGCCGAACGTTCTGACCGGATACCTGTTCGAAACCGCCAACACGTTCTCGACGTTCTACAACACCTGTTCGGTGCTCAAGGAAGAGGACCCTGCCAGGCGACTGAGCCGATTGGCGTTGTGTGATCTCGCCGCACGGGTCTTCGAAACCGGTCTCGAATTGCTGGGCATTGCCAGCTGCGATCAGATGTGACGGTCCCGGGGTGACGCCCGTCAGGACGAAACCGAGTCGGTGTCGGACTGCCGACCGAAGATCATGCGGCCGGCGCTGTTCTGCAATACGCTGGTCACCGTCAGGTCGATCTCTTTGCCGATCAACTCTGCAGCCTGTTCGCAGACGACCATCGTACCGTCGTCGAGGAACCCGACCCCCTGTCCGGGCGTTTCGCCCTCCTTGGTGATCTTCGTCTTCAGCATGTCACCGGGGACGAATCGTGGTTTCAGGGCGTTGGAGACGTCGTTGAGATTGATCGCGGCCACTCCCTGCAGCGCGGCGACCTTGTTGAGGTTGAAGTCATTGGTGACGATGCCGCCTCCAAGCTCGCTGGCGAGTTCGACCAGCCGTTGGTCGTTGGTCAGTTCCATGCGTTCGAGGTTCGTCCCCCTGTAGACGGTCACCTCGGCGTGGGCACTCTTCTGCAGCTTGTCGAGCACGTCGAGTCCCCGTCGTCCACGGACACGCCGGTTCTTGTCATTGCTGTCGGCGATGTCCTGGACTTCCTTGAGAATGAACGAGGGCACGATCAACTGCGAGGAGATGATCTGTGTCTCGGCCACGTCGGCGATCCGCCCGTCGATCAGGGCGCTGCTGTCCAGCACCAGTGGCCGGCCCCCCTTGAGTTCGCGCGAAAACTCGACGTAGGGGATCACGAACCGAAAATCGTCCTTGGTCTGCAGCAGGAACGAGATACTGACGTAGCTGAGGATCAGTGGGGTGAGCAGCTCGATGAGCAACATCACGTTGAGTCCCGAACCGGTTGCATCCGCGGTGACGTTGAGGGACTTGAGCTGCTGACGGACCGGTTCGAGAGCCTGGATCAGCAGGTAGCTGAGCAGGGCACCGACCAGCAGCCCGAAGTAGATCGACGAAAGCACTTCGATCCGCTTGCGCTTGATCAGCACATCGATCAGCGTGAACAACTGGGTCACGGCCAACAGGCCGATCCACAGCAACAGGGCCGCGTAGTACGGGAGATCGAAAGTGTCCTGGCGGATGTAGGTCGCCAGCGCACCGGCACAGACCAGGAAATACAGCACTCGGATGACGAAAATCAGCATGCTGCGTGATACCGAGACCTGTGAAATGTGCCGGCGGGCAGTCGTGTCGGAACTGTCACGAGGCTGCCCGGCGTTTCATGATAGGCGGCGATCGGGACGAATTCCACCGGCACAATCAGTCGGCAGACCTCTCGTCGAGCAGTAGCCCATGGAGTGATTCCAGCGACTGGGGAATCACGTTGGCGTTGCCGACGATCGGCATGAAATTCGTGTCGCCGTTCCAGCGGGGAACGATATGCCAGTGCAGGTGTCCGGGCAGTCCGGCCCCGGCGACTTGGCCAACGTTGAGTCCGATGTTGAATCCGTCCGGCGACATCCTCTCGCGCAACCGCCCGGTCCATCGTTTGAGTTCGCTCATGCACTCGGCCAGCACGTCGACCGAAACGTCTTCGAGATCACCAACGTGTGCCAGCGGGGCGACCAGCAGGTGTCCGTTGTTGTAGGGGAATCGGTTGAGCAGGCAGATTGTCCGTTCGCCCCGGCCGATCACCAGGTTGTGAGCGTCCTCGGACGGATCGGCATCTCGGTACCTGCAGAGGAAGCAGCCTTCGTCTCGGTCGGTCGACTTGATGTAGTCGAGTCGCCACGGGGCCCAGAGTGGTGCCGGATCGGTCATGCCGTCTGGTCTCCGTTGACGCCGCTGTTGTCCTCGTCGACGGGGCCTGTCGAGTCCTCCGTCCCGATGTCCTGAACGTCATCCGCTGGGTCGCTGGATGGCTCGTCCTTGTTGCCCTGGAACCATCCCGCCACCTTGTTGAATCCCCATCCGATCGCACGGCCACTCAATACGGATTCGGTCCAGGTCTCGCGATCGATCGAGAAGTTGGACCAGACGGCGTCGATGTAGGGTTCACTGGTATCTCGCAGCGACTGGTAGAACCCCTGTTTCTGGATCGTGGCCATCGATTCGGTGTAGTGGCTGATGACCTGCCGATTCAACAGTCCGCCAACGACCTGGACTCCGGTCAGTGCACCCTGCCCGACGGTGCTGACTTTCTGGAGCGTGAGCATGGTGACGGCACCCGAAACGCCCAGCAGACCGACATCCTCTTCTCCGGCCACCTCCTTCATCTCACCCCAGAGCGTCTCGAGTTCGCTCTCGGGAATCACGCTGGCGATGTCGGCACCGTTGAGTGCGGTCCGGGTGGCTTCGAGGGTGGCCTTGAGATCGCTGACCGACAGTGGGGGCGTGTCGAACATTCCGGCCGCTTCCCCGGTGGCTCCCTGGATTGCTCCCAGCAGATCATCGACAGAATCGATCGTCGATTTCTCGTCGATCAGTCCCTTTTGCTTGAGTTCGGTTGCCAGTTCACGGGTGTAGGTTCGGGCACCGTAGGCGACGTCGCTGACGACGGCCATCAGCCAGATGGGTGAGCACGAGAGAGTGGCCCAGCCGGCCAGGTCGACGAAGTTCCCTACCGCTTTTCTCGCCAGGTACCCGTCGATGGCCGGCTCTTCGCCGCTGGGATCCGGAGCGACTCCGCCGACGTCGGATACCAGGAAGTTGAGCGAGTTCCTGATGACGATCCCGTAGGTCCGGGAGTCCTGGAACGCCCGGGGAACCAGGAACTGGGCGGTTTCCCGTGCCGCTCCGGCGGCCATCCCGATCGAACTGCGAACGGCTCGTTCGGGCAGCGAGAGGCCGTAGAAGAGGTATCGACCGGCCGATGCCATCGAGTCGGCCAGGCCCCCGCTTTCGGCGGCGTCACCAGTGGTGTCGAGCCATTCGGTTCCGCACTCGGCGCAACGCCACGCACCGTCGTCGGTCCCCACCATCTCCCCGTCGCACAACGGGCACGTCCGTGGCTGATTCATCGCCGTTGGACCGCTCAGACTGTCTCGGGAACCACGAACGGCTTGCGGTAGTTGCGGGTCAACAGCGCGTTGGCCTTCTTGTCATCGATGAACCGTTCGGCCTTCGGATCCATGTTGAGCGGCCGACCGAGGTGGTAGCTGGCCGAAGCCAGTTTCTCGCCGACCACGTCGAGGTTCTCACGGACCTTCTCGATCGATGACAGCACCTGTGGGTTCTCCCCGAGTGTCCGGTCACGGTTGCGGAAGGGAACACTGACGCCGAGGCGGTAGGAGATGTTGCAGAGGTGGCACAGGGCGCTGGAGTAGTGGCCCTCGAGCACGTCGGCATTGAGGTCAGCGACCTTGCGACTGCGGACGGCGTGAATGAAGCTGCCGAACGGGCCTCCGGGAGTCACTTCGACCTTCGGTCCCTGGATTTTCTCGGGCTTCCCGCCCCCCTTGGGGTAGAACATCCCACCGCGGATCATTCCTTCGGTCGTGTAGTACTCGTTGTCCACCACCCGTCCCATGCTCTTGTGCTTGCCCACCAGGCCACGGGTTTCGAACAGCAGCAGGGCCTCGTCGTACTCCATCACGGTGACCTGGGTGTTGGGCGTCTCGCCCTGGTCGTCGTAGCCGAAGCGTCCGCCCATGCTCACGACCCGTTTGGGCAGGGTGGCCCCGGGGATCGCCCAGCGGGCGACATCCATCTGGTGCACTCCCTGGTTGCCGGTGTCGCCGTTGCCGGTGTCCCAGAACCAATGCCAGTTGTAGTGAACCAGGTTGCCGTGGTAGGGCTGATCGGGCGCGGGGCCAAGCCAGATGTTGAAGTCCAGTTCCGCCGGCGGCTTCTCGTTCGCCTTTTTCCCGATGCTCCAGCGGGGCTTGCAGCAGTAACCCTTCGAAACAGTCAGCTTGCCGTACTTTCCGCTCTGTACCGCAGCGATCTCGCTGGCCCGGCTGTTGCTGGACCGCGCCTGGGTTCCGTGCTGGACCATCCGCTTGTATTTCCGGGCCGCTTCGACCAGCTTGCGGCCTTCGAAGATGTTGTGAGACAGCGGTTTTTCGACGTAGACGTCCTTGCCGGCCTGGCAGGCCCAGATGCTCATCAACGAGTGCCAGTGGTTGGGCGTGGCGATCGAAACGGCATCGAGGTTCTTGTCGTCGAGTACCTCGCGGACATCCTTGATCGGCTTGGGAGCGGTTCCCGAGGTGTTCTTGACGTCATTGATGGCCCGGGAGTACTGGCGGCTGTCCGGATCGACCACGTAGGCCACCTGGACATCCTTCATCCTGGCGTACGCCCCGTAGTGCGATCGGCCACGGCCGTGCAGCCCGGCCACCGCGACTCGCAATCGGTCGTTGGCCCCCAGGATATTGCCCGAGGACTTGGTGCCGCTGATGGCGAACGTGGCTCCGGCAGCCAGGGAGGATTGCAGGAAACGACGACGATTCTGACCAGTCATGACCGACCCCTTGTTGTGGACCCTTGGGTGGAGAAAACCCATCGAATGGTGCTTATACCTCAGCTTGCCGCGAGGTTGCAAGCTGGAGCGGACGGGGCTTCAGGTCAGCTTCGATCTGGCCTGTGAAAACACCTCGTCGAACATTTCCTCTGTCAGACGTCCGGTGAACGTATTCTGCTGGCTGGGGTGGTAGCTGCCCACCAGCCAGCGGTTTCCAGCCAGGGGAGCCATCGCCCCATGGCTGAATTTGGGGAGCCGCTGGCTGCTCCAATCGCGGCGTCCAATCAGTTTGGCCATGCCCTGCCACGCCAGCCCACCCAGTGCCACGAAGACCCGGGCGGGGACCGCATCGATCACCTGGTCGAACCAGTGCTGGCACGCCTCGAGCTGGTCGCGGGTCGGTTTGTTCTTCGGCGGCGCACAGTGACAGACATTGGTGATCAGGCAGTCGAGCAGCTCGAGTCCGTCGCCGGGTCCGATCGACTCGGGCTGGTTGGAAAAACCTGCCCTGTGCAGGGCGCGGAACAGCCACTCACCGCTGCGATCGCCGGTGAACATCCGGCCGGTGCGGTTGGCTCCGTGAGCCCCGGGGGCCAATCCGACGACCAGCAGTCGAGCCCGGGGATCACCGACCACCGGAACCGGACGCCCCCAGTACTGGTGATCCCGGTAGGCGCGCCGTTTGGTCCGAGCCACCTCGGCGCAGTATTCCCGCAACTCGGGACATCGCTCGCAGTCGACCACGTTTCGATTGATTGTCGGAATTCCGGTCATCGCGGACATCGTCTCAGAGAGCCTTGCGTGCGTCCACCGGGTCCCCTTGCAACCGGCAGATCCGTCACGCTCGCGCCAACCTCACCGCCGTGATCAGACCTCTGACTTCAGCTACTTGCCCGGCAGGCCGTTTCGGACATAGGATGACGAGAAGGGAGTGCCGGAAAGACCCGGTGCCCCGGGACCCGTTGGAGACGCTCCGGTGTCGAAATTCGGACAGACCATGGCCTCGCTTGTTGCCGCTGTTCCTGCAGCGGGACTCGCGGCGTTGCTGATCATGACCTTCATCACCGGTGAGCATGCCACCCAGGTGACCGGCAACGTCCCGTTGCTGATTCTGGTGGGAGCGACGCTGGCGGTCAGCGCCCTGGTGGCGCTGATGCCGGCCGGTGTGTTGATCTTTGCCGGTGGCAGCAAGGTCGCCGTTGACGACGACGTGCTGGTTGAAGACGAACGGGACACCGAAACGGGGGGTGACGACCCGTTTGTCGATGACGATGATCCGTTCGTCGATGAAGAAGATGACGACGAGGATCCGTTCGCCGAGGACGAGTCCGACGACGAGCTCCAGATCGAGGGACTCGACGAAGAGGACATCTTTGCCACCGATGACGACGAAGACGTCTTCGACTTCGAAGACGTGTGATTGCCGGCTAGCTGCTCGCGCTGCGGTAGCTTCGCAGTGACCACGTGAAGATCATCCGCGAGACGACCAGCCCGACTCCGGCTGCAGCCAGGCCGATTCCGGCCAGCCACGACTGGTTGCCGAGTGTGTCGAGCAGCACCCGTGACGGAACGGTCACCACGACCAGGATCGGCAGGATGAAGGTGAAGACGAACCGGATCACGTCACCGGCCGGGGTCGCCGTCTGGTAGATGCTCCGCGGGTAGCGGGCGAAGACGGTGATGTAGAACCAGAAGTCGTACAGGCCCTGGTTGCGGCCGAACCAGATCGCGGTGCTGGCCAGCGAGATCATCAGGCTGTAGAGGATGGTCACGCCGACGGCGACGAACAGCATGTACAGGGCCACGCTGCCGACGGTCACACGGACCTCGGTCCCTGTCGGCAGGTTCGAGATCGCGTAGATCAGCAGGCCGACCGAGAGCAGGATCTGGTTGAGCATTGCCAGGTCCATCTTCTCGAATGAGATCAGGAACTGGGTGTCGATGGGTTTCAACAGTGCGAAGTCGAGATTGCCGGTGCGGATCAACTCGCTGAAGTTCGCCATGTTCGGCATGAACAGCGCTTCGATCACCGCGTTGATCAACATTCCGGTCGCCATGAAGGCGAAGTACTGGTACTCGTTCCAGCCCGGGGTGATGTGCTGGACGTTGTGGAAGATGATCTTGAAGAGCAGGATCTGGCTGCAGAACCACAGGGCCCGGGTCATCACGGTGATCAGGAAGTTTCCGCGGAAGGTCATTTCGCGGATCAGCGCGTTGCGGACGAACGTCAGCCAGACCCATCGGTAGTTGGGTTGCTCGCGGCCGGCCTCGTTCATGACCCGGTCCGCTCGACGCCGGGTTCCCCCGCCTCGATCCGTCCGATCACCCACGATTCGGTCCGCATCTCATCCAGCCGCCGTTGCACGCTTTCGACGTAATACGGGTCGAGCACCAGCACGAAACCGATGCCCATGTTGAACACGCGGTACATCTCGTCGGCCTCGACCTGTCCCAGCTGGCCGATCCAGTCGAAGACCGGCGGCACCGGCCAACTGCCCGTTTCGACCACTCCCCGGCATCCTCCGGGCAGGATTCTCTCGAGGTTCTCCTCGAGTCCGCCTCCCGTGATGTGAGCCATCCCGTGAACGACCGTCTTGACGCGGTATCGCTGCATCACCTTGCGCAGCGGTCGGGTGTAGATGCGGGTTGGGGTCAGCAGGGCCTCGCCGACGGTCTGCCCGAGCGACTCGACATCGTCGGCGATGTCCAGCCCGGCCGATTCGAACACCGCCTTGCGGACCAGGCTGTAGCCATTGGAGTGGATGCCGGCCGAGGCCAGTCCCAGCAGAACGTCTCCGGGACGGATCGCCTGGCCGTCGATCAATCGACGGCGTTCGACGACGCCGACACAGAATCCGGCCATGTCGAAGTCGTCGCCGGCGTACAGGTCCGGCATGATCGCCGTCTCGCCGCCCAGCAGTGCCGAGTCGGCCTGCAGACAACCGTCGCTGATGCCAGAAACCAGGTCGGCGATCAACGGCGGGTTGTCGGCACCCATCGCGATGTAGTCGAGAAAGAACAGGGGTTCGGCACCCAGGCACAGGCAGTCGTTGACGCACATCGCCACCAGGTCGATGCCGACAGTGTCGAACCGTCCGGCCATCGTCGCCACCTTGACCTTGGTGCCCACGCCGTCGGATCCCGCCACCAGCACCGGGTCGCGATATCCCCGTCCCAGCAGGCGGCTGCCGGGGTTCAGCCGGAACAGCCCCGCAAAGCCGCCGGGCAGGTCCATCACCCGCGGTCCATGAGTCCGCCTCAGCAACGACGGAAGACGCTCCATCGCATCCCGATACAGGTCGAGATCGACGCCGGCATCCTTGTAGGTGAGCGGGGCCATGGGGCGATTCAGCCGTGGGGTCGGTCCGGGCGCGTTGTGCAGCCCGATCATACCAAGGCACTCCAACCCGGCAAGGCGGCTGTTGTCGGGTCGGAAGGTGGTATCACGGTGGTTATCATGGCGGCCATGACCGATTCGCCCCGCCGCGTGCTGTTTCTCTGTACCGGAAACTCGTGCAGAAGCCAGATGGCCGAGGGTCTGCTGCGCAGGCTCGCCGGACCCGATATCGAAAGTCTTTCGGCCGGTGCCCGCCCGTCGGGGTACGTTCACCCCCTGGCCGTTGAAGTGATGGGTGAACTGGAGATCGATATCTCGGCACAACTCAGCAAGTCGATCGACGATTTCCTGCCGCCGGTCGGGATTCCACCCGACGTGGTGATCAGCGTCTGTGACAACGCGGCCGATCAGTGCCCGGTGTTTCCCGGCGGGGGTGTGCAGAGGCTTCACTGGCCGTTTGACGACCCTGCGGATGCGACCGGGACCGACGACCAGAAACGAGAAGTGTTTCGCCGGGTGCGGGATGAGATCCGTGAGACGATTCTCGAATGGGTCGCTTGATCGCCGACGTCGGACTACTCGACCAGCGCCTTCATTTCACGGACGGCGCGTTCCAGCCCCACCAGGACGGCTCGCGAAACGATCGAATGGCCGATGTTGAACTCACAGATTCCGGGAATCGCGGCGACACGTGAGACGTTGCGATACGTCAGGCCGTGGCCCATGTGGAGCACCAGTCCCGCTGCCCGGGTCGCTTCAGCCGCTGTCACCAGCGATTCGAACTCGCGCTCGGTGTCTTCGGCGGTGACGGCATCGGCGTAGGCCCCGGTGTGCAGTTCGACCGCGTCGGCCCCCAGTTCAGCCGCCGCGGTGATTTGCTGGGCCACGGGATCGATGAACAGGCTGACCTCCATCCCGGCGTCCTGGAGCCGACGGCAGGCCGTTCCGATTCGCTCGTTTTGTCCGAGGACATCCAGTCCCCCTTCGGTCGTGATCTCCTCGCGTTTCTCGGGCACCAGTGTGCACTGGTCGGGACGCGTCTCGAGCGCGATTCCGATGATCTCCTCCTCGGCAGCCATCTCGAGATTCAACTTCACCTGGACGGTGTCCTTGAGCAGCCGCACATCCCGATCGATGATGTGTCGCCTGTCCTCCCGAAGATGGATCGTGATCCCATCGGCACCTCCCAGCTCGGCCAACGCTGCGGCCCACACGGGATCCGGCTCGATGGTCCTCCGCGCCTGGCGGATCGTCGCCACGTGATCGATGTTGACTCCCAGGGCGGGCATCGCGAGTCTCTTTCTTGGCAGGGATCAGCTCACCCAGGGGGTGAGGCCTCGTCGGCCGCGTCGATTCTACAGGTCGTCGACGCTGACCAACAAGCAGGCCGAGCCGGCCACGCCGTTTCGATTGTCTCGCAGCGGAATCGATGCAGCCGACATGAATGAACAACAACTGATCGGTTCGGTCATCGCCGTGCTGGGCGGGCTGGCCGGGTATCACCACCGTTGGCTGCTCGAGCAGACGCCCAAGGGCCGTCGCCTGGTTGGCTGGTTCGGCCTGGACCGAGCCCGTTGGGTGTTGGGTGCCGTGGTGTTGGGGGTTGTGGTGTTTGGGGTTCTGCTGGCGTGTGACGTGATTCGGCCCCGGGGCGGGTAAGGCCTGCCGGCCGATCCGAGGCTGGCAGAGGCCTGGGTGATCGTTGACAATGGAGCCGACGAAGACGCATTCGGGAGTGATCCAATGAGGCGGAAACTGGAGATCATCATCGGCGGTTGTGTGCTGGTGGCCGTGGCGCTGTGTGTCGGTGATGTGCTCGAGGCCCAGGTGGGTACCGGGAAAACGACTCGGCAGTCGTCCAAGGAACGAAAGGTCCGTTCGAAGTCGGGTTCCGGCAAGGGGGCCAGGTCGATCAAGAAGGGAGCCAGCACCAAGACAATCGATGTCAAGGTGCGTCGGTTCCAGGAGAGTTTCGTTCGCGATGCGGCCGATCTGGCCAAGCAATACGAGGACGCCGGAAACCTGGTCAAGACCCGCAAAATGCTTGAGCTGATCCTGAAACTCTCGCCGGAGGTGAAGGGGGTACGGGCGAAGATCAAGCAGATCGACGAGGAAATGCTGTCGGCCAACGGGTTGAGCGTGGAGGTCAATACGGCCCGTGGCTGGGGTCCGCCGGTGGCGGCTGTCTTCAAGGGCCAGGCGTTTCGGATTCGTGCCGTGGGTGACTATCGCTTCGTGACCAACCTGTCGATCGGTCCATCGGGGTTTGCGGTCGCTGACGCATCCCGTGACATGGCCGCCGACATCCGCTGCGGTGCCCTGATCGGTGTCGTTGTGCCTCCTCCGGAAGCCGGCAAGCAGCCCGAGCCGGGCAAACCGTTCCTGGTCGGAGCCGGCGGAACGATCACCCCGCGCGATACCGGTCTGCTGTTCCTGAAAATCAACGCACCCAAGGGTCACAAGAGCAGCGGGCGGCTGAAGGTCCGGATGACCGGCCACGTCCGCAAGCCGTGACCGAACGTTTCCTGCCCGCGAGTTCTCCGATGGTCCTATCGATGCATCGACTGAGGGTCGGGTTCGTGGGCCTGGGGCGTCGTGGACGTTTCCATCTCCAGCGGATCAGCCTCCGCAACGACATCGTGCCGGTGGCGATGGTTGTCGACGGGACGGAGGAGGTCGAGATCGGAGAACCGGAGGGTTGTCGGATTGTGTCGGATTGTGGAGAACTGTTCGTCGACGAGGACATCGACGTGATCCTGGTCACCGGGATGCAACCGGGCCGACTCGAGACGGTTCGCCGGGCACTCGACAGGGGCCGCTCGGTCGCCTTGCCCTCTCCGCTGACGGTTGACGAGGCGGCTCTCGTCGCCGACGGTTCATCCGGACCGCGGCTGCTGGTCCTTTCCGATTGCCTGGCCGACGACGATTTCCGGGTCGCTCGGGATCAGGTCCAGTCCGGTCGGCTTGGAGAGCCACGGGCTCTGGCCCACACCACCTGGGGGTTCGTTGGTTCCGGTCGGCGACAATCTCCAGGTGATGGCCGACTGCCTTTCCCACTACTGCATCGGCTCGAGCAATTCCTGCTGTTGACAGCTGTCGATCAACTGTCGGTTTCGGCCCACCGTCTCGCCGGGAGCGGGGCCTCCGAGGGGATCGGTGTCCGCTTTCTTTCTCCAGCCGGAATGACTGCGAGAATCGAATACCACCCATCCAGCCCGGCTCCGTTGGCTTCGGGCTGGATGATTGCCGGAACCGAGGGAGGGTACCGTGACTTCGAGGTCTTCTCGGTGACCGACGACGAAGAGGTCTACGGCACACCGTTGGCTTCCACGTCGATCGATCTCGACAGCATCTATGACGACCTGCTTGTCCAGTGGAACGATGACGCGCACCGTGCCGATGTCCTGCGTCGAGCCGTACGGCTGACACGGTTGGTCGAGGCGGTTGGTGTGTCCCTGGTCGACGGGGTCGAGGTCACGATCGATCTCTAGAAGAACTCCGCCGCCCGCTCCTGTGCCAATCTCGCCGTGGCGTAGGCGCATGCGGCGGTGGCGACCGGACCCGAAAAGCACTCGGCCAGATCGACCAGGCGTGCCGTGGTCAGCCGTGGGTGGGATTCGGCGAGCCGTCGGGCCAGGAAGGCACCGCTGCCGCTGAGCAGGACTGTGTCGCAGGTCCCGGGTCCGAATGCCCTTTCGACCACACCGTCGACAGCCGCGGTGATGCGCTCGAACTGCTTCCCGGCGATCTCGGTGGCCATCTCCATCAATTCCCCGTCGTTCAGTTCGGTCGTATCACAACAGATCATGCGGGCCAGCCGACCGGCGGCGGCCGTTCGCGTGGCCGGTTCTCCGTTGGCCGTGTCGAGGTCGCCGGGATTCTCGTCGCGGTCGCCGGTCAGCAAGTAAACATCGCCGGTGGTCGCGAACATCTCGGCGGCCACCTCGACCGGTCGTCCCCCGACAGTCAACCGGGAGACGATCGAGCAGACCGGCGAACGGACCACGCCGGTGTAGACCAGTTCGCCACACTCGAGCCGTTCCCTGTCGGTCAATCCACTGGGCACCGGCACACCCTCGGTCAGCGGAATGATGTCGGTCGTGGTGGTGCCGACGTCCAGAAGCACCGCATGGCCGTCACCGGCCAATCGCCCGGCGAACGTTGCCAGCGCGTGCCAATTGGCCGCTGCCACCAAGCGAGGAATCTCGACGGCGTCGGCGACCGAAACGAATTCGCCGCCGGTTTGCCACACGACGACGGGCCGGCCAGCGGCGACGTCGTGGACCGCAGCGAGAATCCGGCGAACGCCCTGTTCCTTGGTGCCGAAGCAATCGGCCAACTCGGCCGTCATGGTTACCGCCACCGCTTCGGCAACCGTCAGCTCGTCCAGCAACGCGGACAATTCCTCCGCGAGTCGTTCCGGATCCCGCCAGATGGCGAAGGTCCTCGAAGCGGCTTGGCCATCGACACTGGCCGCCTTCAGGTTTGCTCCACCGATGTCCACCCCGATGATCTGCATGGTTTCCAGGGTCTCGGTCACTTGTCACCGGAGGCAGGTTGCCGGAGTTCCGTCGGAGGTGAATTCGATCACCTCGCCGTGCCAGTCCCCGGGGAGAAACTTCGTGGGCGACTGTTCCGGAAAAACCGCCAGCCGGCCCAGCGGGAACCGGGCAAGTCGGCGATATCCGAGGAATGAGGTCGTCAGCCGCGGGTTGATTTCCAGGACGATCGGCACCTGCTGACTGTCCAGCAGCAGATCGACACCGACCCAACCTTCCAGCCCCTCGATACAGCCGCAGGCCTCGGCGGCCAGGCGGGTGACGTCCCGAGACGACGGGGAATGGCTTGGCAGGCAGGGCACCAGGCCCCCGTGGTAGGCGAAGTCTCCGTCGGTGTCGACGAATTGTTCGGCGACGGGCAGGCAGGTGATGCCCGAATCGGAGATCAGGACCGCCACCGAGACGGGTCGCCCATCGAGAAGGGGTTGCACGACGTGGTCCGGGTGGGGGGGAGACTGGTCGGCCGGGCGGACGCGGATCTCCATTGATCCGGCTCCGTCGCGAGGTTTCCAGACAACGAAATCCGAGTCGGGACGGGGCTGGTCGGCGGTGCGGGTGTCGACAACGGCGATCCCGTGCTGTTGCAGGTGGTCGGCGGTTGCCAGCTTGTCCGAGCAGATCGCGATGGCCGATCGACGGCATCCGATCCACCGGCCCCCGGCTGCATCAACCTGTTCGCTACGTTGTTGGAGCAGGCCGTCGACTTCGGGGGCAATCACCAGTGTGCGATCCGAGTTGCCGGCCAGGCGGCGGAAAGCTTCATCGGCTGCCGCAACGCTCTCGACGACCTCGACCTCCACGGTCTCCACCGGGAACGGGCCCAGCCGGGCGTCCCAGGTGGTGACAATCTCGACCCCGGGATCGACCGAGAGATCCCGGGCCAGGGCCACCAGCATGGCACGCCCCTCGATGGCCAGTGAGCCCTCGAGTGGCCGATCGGCCCATGCTCCGCTGGTGATGTGTTCTGAGACAAGGACCCGTTCCACGGAGTCGATCCTCTGGTTGCCTGGATGGGGACGATGCTGCTGGATCAGCCCGCTGGGTCGCGTTGGTCTTCGTCTTGCCCGCTCGGCTCCTGCTTCTGCTCGGCAAACAGGTTCAGCACCTCGTCGGCCCGATCGGGTTCGACCAGCACGATCGCCGAATCCCCCGCTTTCAACTGGTCGTCGGGTCCGGGCATCCAGATGGACTTCGCGCGGACGATAGCGGCGATGCTGAGTCCCGGTTTCAGTGGAACGTCGTTCAGGGGGGCCCGTGTCATTACCGATCCTGCACCGACCGCCAGTTCGAGAATCTCGGCGTCACCTCCGGAGATCTTCCGCCGGCTGATAACCGGGCCGCTTTGCAGCATCGACAGGATCTCCTCGGCCAGCACCTCGCGGGGGCTGACCGATTTTTCGATCCCGACCTTGGTCAGGACGTCCGAATAGTCCGGTCGGCGGACGACAGACAGGATGCGCGGGCACCCCATCTCGTTGGCCTCCACTCCGCAGACGATGTTGTCCTCATCGTGGCCGGTGGCTGCGACGAACACGTCGGCGTTTCCCACCCGGGCTTCCTCGAGTTGGCTTCGCCGCGTGCCGTCGGCGTTGAGCACGGTCGAGGAATTGAGCCGGTTGGCGAGAAATTCGCAGCGTTCCTCGTCGTGTTCGATCACCGTCACGTGGAAGCGATCGCGCTGTTCGAGGATCTGGGCCAGCAAGAAGCCGGTTTCGCCTCCTCCGGCAACAACGACGTGCTGTCGAGGTGGTGGCTTGTGTTCGAAGAGCTGACGGATCGAGTCGATTTCTCCGACGTGGCCGATCAGGGTGACATGGTCTCCGACCGAAAAGAGGTCCGTCGGTCCGGCGATGATGCTTCGCTCGGAATTGGCGATCATGCCGACACGGATTTCGCTGGGGAGGTTGAGGTCGACCAGTTGCCGCCCGACCGCCTTGGCATCCTCAACGACCGCGACCTCCTGGACCTCGACCTCGCCCTGGGCGAGGTTTTCCAGGGCAAACAGTCCGTGGGTACGGATGGTCCGGGCGAGGGCCAGGGCGGTGAGTTTCTCGAGGCTGAAGAGACTTGCGAGTCCGAAGTGCTCGGCGATGTTGATCGTGCTGGTGTCGAGATAGGACGGATGCTGGATTCGCGACATGCTCCGTCCGGTTCCCATCTGCCTGGCGATGCTCGCACCGACGATGTTCACCTCGTCGGAATTGGTCAGGGCCAGGCAGAGTTCGGCCGTGGAAGCCCTGGCGTGGAACAGGACGGCGGGGTCGCAGGCGTTGCCGTGGATGGTGTGCACATCGAGCCGGTCCTCGACCTCGGCCAACGCCGATCGGGACTGGTCGATGATGAAGACGTTGTGGTGTCGCGCACAAAGTACTCGGGCGATCGAGGCACCGACTGTCCCGGCACCCAGGATGACGATATTCATGTCGGGTCGCTCGGTGCGTCTCCGGATTCGCGGGCCACGATGTGCTCGCACCGCGGGTTGTTCAGGCAGGCCTCGTCGATCAGGAGGTCCTCGAGCACCCGGCCTCCAACGATCGTCTCGTCAAGAATCCGCGGGACATCTTCGAGCGTCACGCCGCCGTAGAAGATGCCCTGGGGATAGATGGCCAGTGTCGGTCCGTGTTCGCACTGGTCCAGGCACCCGGCCGAGTTCGCCCGGACCGCCGGCTTGAGACCGCGTTGCTTGACCTGGGCCTTCAGGGCCGAACGCAGGCTGGCCGATCCGTCGGGATCGCAGCAGCCCCGGGAATGGCCGGGACTCCTCTGGTTGCAGCAAACGAAGATATGGTGCGTGAACGCCGCCATGCCCCCGTTTGTACTCCCTTGATCGGCTATTGACCAGCGACGTAATATGGGCCGCGCCGCCGGGGCGAATCTGGTCCTCCCGCCACCAACAACGGACGCGTGCTCGATGTGGGTCAAGGTCTGTGGGATTCGAGATCAGCCGGCCGCCATCGCGTTGGCGAATCTGCCCGCTGGGGACCGCCCCGATGCGGTGGGTCTGAACTTCTATCCGGGCAGCCGGCGATGTGTCGACCGTGACGTGGCCGAGCGAATCGTCGCGGCCCTGGGTGAGGTGATCGAGCCGGTCGGGTTGTTCGTCAACGCGGCTCTGGAACTGGTTGTCTCGAGGCAGCGGGACCTGGGCCTGCCGACCTTGCAGTTGCACGGTGACGAGACACCCGGGTTCCTGGCCGAGTTGCGCGCGGCCTGTCCGGGCGTGCGACTGCTGAAGGCCGTTCGGGTGGACGAGACGGGACTCGATGAACTGGCCGGGTATCTCGAGATGTGCCGGGCCGTCGATGCGGTGCCCGACGCCTGCTTGGTTGACGCCCGGGTCGAGGGGAAGTTTGGGGGAACCGGCCAGTCGCCTCCGTGGCCGTTGCTGGCGCGCGAGTACCGGACGGCCGACTGGCCACCACTGCTGTTGGCCGGCGGGCTGGAACCCGGAAATGTTGGCCGGGCCGTCCGTGAGGTGTCCCCGGCCGGTGTCGACACCGCCGGTGGGGTGGAAAACGATGACGGAGGCAAGGATCTCGAGGCGGTGGTGCAGTTTGTCCGGAATGCCCGCGATGCGGCCACTGACCGTCGGGAAGAGCCTCACGACTGAAATCGAACCGGTCTGCGGCCGGGCGGGTCCGGGAAGGTCAGCCGTTGAGAAAGGTCGATTGTGCCGCCACAATGGGGAATGTGATGGAGACTGCCAGAACAATTGTGCTGATCGAGGACGATCGGGAAACGGCCGCGACGCTGGTCGGAGTGCTCGAATCGGCCGGCTACGTGGTCCAGCACGCGGTCAACGGGATCGAGGGTCGGCAGTTGGTTGAAACACACGATCCCGGGCTCGTGATCACCGACATGATGATGCCGCGGATGGGGGGGTTCCCGGTACTCGAATTTCTGCGAACCCTGGAGAGTCCTCCGCGGGTGATCATGATCACCGCCAATGAAGGAGGTCGTCACAAGGCTTACGCCGAGATGCTCGGCGTCCACGACTATCTCCGCAAGCCCTTCACGATGGACGTGCTGCTCGAATCGGTCGAGCGGGCGTTGGCCGAGAGCGAGACGGGTGAAGACGAGTGAACCGGCGTGGTGTCAATCGACTCCGAGGTGACTTTCGGTCTGCCGGGCCTTTTCGGACATGAACAGGCGGCGATACCAGGGGTCGGGGTCCTTTTCGGCCACGTGGGCCGCTCTGGCCTCGCGGGTGAACTCCTTCCACTTGTCCTCGTTTTCGTCAGTCCCGTCGCGATAATCATGGGGTGACGGGGTGAATTGCCGGGTGATCTGCCGTGTCGAAGTACGGGTGGAATCGATCACCGATTGGCAACCGGTGGTCCACAGCAGGAACGCGGCCACCGCTGAGACGGCTACGCCGCGGACACGGAACGGGGGAGTTGAGTGCTGAGATGTCATCTGGTCCTCGCTCGCCCCCCGTGTGAGGCGGTATTCTGTTGAAAACGGAATCCGAGTCCAGAGAGATTTCTGGTGTTGGCACTCCGAGTGAAGTGAAGGACGACTGACGATGTCGAGTGGGTCGAGTTGTGCGGAGGTGAATTTCGAGGGTGATCCCCTGGATCTGCTCGTGGTGGCTCCCCATCCCGACGATGCCGAGATCAGTGTCGGAGGTGTGATCGCCTCGGCGGTTTCGGCGGGGCGACGGGTGGGAGTGTTGGAATTGACCGACGGTGAGCCGACTCCGAGGGGAAGTGTCGAGCGACGTGCGTCCGAGACGGCGGCGTCGACCCAGGTGCTGGGACTGGCCTGGCGGGATAACCTCGGCCTGCCCAACCGCAGCCTGCAGGCTGACCTGGTGGCGCGACGCGGGCTGGCCGAGGTCTTTCGCTTGACCCAACCCGGGGTGATCCTGGCTCCCTACTGGGAAGATGCTCACCCCGATCATGTCGCTGCCAGCCGCTTGGTCGACGACGCCCGCTTCTGGAGCAAGCTGACCCGGACCGACATGGCCGGTGACCCGTTCTGGCCACCCCGGTTGTACCACTACTTCAGCATCCACCTGAGAATCCACCCCCGCCCCTCGTTTGTCTTCGATATCAGCGACCACATCGACACCAAGATGCGGGCGATCGATTGCTATGAGAGCCAGGTGATCGAGGGGCGCAGCACCGAGTTTCCGACCCTGCTGGACGACATCCGCGACCGCAGCCGGTACTGGGGCTGGACGATCGGCCAGTCCTACGGCGAACCGCTGATCAGTCGCGAGGAGATCGGCGTCGGGGCTTTCGAGGCGATTTGCTGATGGACAGTGAAGGGGCCAGCGGTGTGACGGTCGAGTTCTTCGGGATCGCGCGGCGGAGGGCGGGCCGAACTCGCATCGTGGTTTGCCAGGGGCTCGAATCAACCCGGCTGGGTGACGTTCTGTTGGCCGCTGCCGAACGGTTGCCGGAACTGGCCGGCGAGTGCCTGGACGGGTCACGTCCCCAGGACGGCTACCTGGCCAACGTCAACGCCCGCCGATTCACCGTCGATCCCGATACGCCACTCCAGGCCGGTGATCACGTGTTGCTGCTGGCCGCCGATGCGGGCGGTTGAGGCTGTTGTTGCAATTCGTCGTCCGGTGGTCTGCAATTGGCACATGCCAACGGTCCCGGGCTACCACGGCCAATACCTCCGAATCGACCTCTCCGAACGTACCAGCCACCAGGTGCCCTGGCCGGATGGGGTGCTGCGAAATTTCCTGGGCGGGGCGGGACTCGGAGCTTGGGTGCTTCGTTGCGAAACGCCCGACGGTGTCGATCCGCTCTCCCCCGAATCTCCCCTGGTGTTCGTTTTCAGTCCGCTTGTGGGCAGTCCCCTGACCACATCGGCCAAGTTTGCCGTGTTGGCCAAGAGCCCGTTGACCGGGCGGATCAACGATTCGCTGTCCTCCTCACACTTCGCCATTTCCGGCAAGCGGACCGGTTGCGACGCGATCGTGATTGTCGGGGCCGCCGACGGCCCGACCACCCTGGTGGTCACACCCGACGGGGTGCGGTTCGAGTCGGCCGAGACAGAGTGGGGCCTGGGAAGTCGGGAGACCGGTCAACGGGTGCGGGACCGGTTGGGCGGCGAACGGGCTGGCTTCCGGGTGGCGGCGATCGGGCCTGCTGGAGAACGGCTGGTCCACTTCGCGACCATCTCGCACGATGCCCGTCATGCCGGGCGAGGTGGACTCGGGGCGGTGATGGGATCCAAGCGGCTCAAGGCGATCGCCGTGGCCGGCGATCGCGTGGTTTCGTTTTCGGACCCCGGCCGACTGGTCGAAATCTCTCGGGACATCTCCAAGCGATCGCTCGGACCGGCCACCGCCAAGTACCGCGAACTGGGTACCGTCGACAACCTGGTGACCTTCAATCGTCTCGGCTCTTTGCCGACCAGGAACTTCCAGGCAGGTGTGTTTGCCGAGGCGTCGATCCTGTCGCCGGAATCTCTGGAGGCTGACCGCGATCGGACACGCACCAGTTGTGCCGCGTGCACGATCGGTTGTGAACACATCTTTCCGCTGGCCGGTGCCGGACAGGAGGACGCCGGTGGCGTGCGGATGGAATACGAAAATCTCTTTGCCCTGGGGCCACTGTGCGGGGTTTCGGAACCTCGCACGGTGCTGGCCGCCTCGGCCCTCTGTGACGAACTGGGACTGGACACGATCAGCACCGGGGCGAGCATCGCGTTCGCGATGGAGTGTGCCGAGCGGGGGTTGGTTGATATTCCCGGACTGCGATTCGGCAACGGTGACGCGTTGCTGGCCATGATCGACGACATCGGCAACCGGCGTGAGTGGGGGGACCTGCTGGCTGAGGGGACACGGGCGGCGGCCGATCGGATCGGGGGTGATTCGCAGTCTTTTGCTCCGCACGTGAAGGGACTGGAACTTCCCGGTTACGAGCCCCGTGCCCTGCAGGCGATGGCGCTGGGGTTCGCCGTCGGCACTCGCGGTGCCGACCACAACCGGTCGGGAGCCTACGAGGTCGATTTTTCCCCGGAGGTCGGTCGCGTCAATGCCGGTCCCGAGACGATCGGTCCGGTGGTGCGGGTGGAGGACGAGGCGGTGCTGATGGACTCGCTGATCCTCTGCAAGTTCCTCCGCGGTGTCTTCGAGGATCGTGTCGCGGGAATGGCCGAACTGTTGAGACCGGTGACTGGATGGGACGTTTCCCCCGAGGAACTTCGTGAAACTGCCGGGCGGATCGTCACCGCCAAGAAGGCCTACAACATCGCACAGGGGTGGACGCCGGCCGAGGACACCCTGCCGCGGCGGTTTTTTGAGGAACCGTTGGGTGAGGGAAGCCGGCAGGGAGCACTGCTCGATCCGGATCAACTGGCTGCACAGGTCCGCGCCTACAATCTCTTCCGTGGATGGACCGCTGAAGGTTACGTGCCCGAGGATCGCCTGGTGGCATTGGGATTGGCCTGATCGGGCCGTGTCAGCGTCAATTGACCTCGGTGACCGAGGGTGCGAGAATCGCCGTGTGGCCCCGCTTCTCGGATCGTGAGTCCCATGGCTGAACCCTTCATCCTGATTCCCGGCCGGACCAGTCAGCAGGGCACGACGCTCAACGAGGGCAAGTACACCGAGGGGTACCGCGTGGAGATCAGCACGCTGCAGGTGGCTCCAGAGGATATGCAGCGGCTCGAACTGGAAGACGGAGATCTGGTCCGGGTCTACAACGACGTGGGCGAATTCACTGTGCCGTGCATCACGGCTCGCGGAGACGAATTGCCGCCGGGAATGCTGTTTATCAGCTACGGTGACAACTCCAGTCGGCTGATGGGTGGTGACACGCAGGGGTGTGGGATGCCCGACAGCAAGGGCTTGGACGTGTTCCTGGAAACGGCTAAGGCCTCCGAATAATCAGCGGACTCAAGACGATCACAAGGTGGAACTGCAGGCGATGAGCACGACCGAGGCGGCGACGGAGACGGCACCCGGATTGCGGGTTGTCCAGGATGCTACCTGCACCTTCTGCGGGTGCGTTTGCGATGACATGGAACTGACCGTCGAGGGTGACCGCATCACCAAGGCGAAGAACGCCTGCGTGCTGGGAAAGGCCTGGTTCTTCAATCACCATGTCGAGGAGCGACCTGAAGCGTTGATCGACGGCCAGCCGGCCGGTTACGACCAGGCGATGGAGCGGGCGGCCGAGATCCTGCTCTCGGCACGGTTCCCCCTGACCTACGGGCTCAGTGACACCACGACCGAGGCGCAGCGGGTGGCGTTGGCGATCACCGACTGGATTGGCGGCATCGTCGATACCACCACCAGCGTCTGTCACGGGCCTTCGGGAATTGCTTTCCAGGGCGTGGGCGAAGTGACGTGTTCACTGGGCGAGGTGAAGAACCGAGCCGATTACCTGATCTTCTGGGGCGGGAATCCTGCCGAAAGCCATCCGCGGCACTTCACCAAGTACAGCCTGATGCCCAAGGGGGAGTTTGTTCCCAACGGGCGGAAGGATCGGACGGCGGTACTGATCGACGTGCGGAAGACCAAGAGCGCCAAGGCGGCCGATCACTTTCTGCAGGTCAAGCCCCGTCGCGATTTTGAGTTGGCGTGGGCCCTGCGGGCCCTGGCCCGAGGAGTGGAACTGGACCCGTCGATCGAGGAGACAACCGGGATTCCGCTCGAGACACTCGAGGAGATCATGGACGGGATGAAGAAGGCCAAGTTCGGAGTCATTCTTTTCGGCATGGGCCTGACAATGACCCGCGGCAAGCATCTCAACAGCGAGGCCGTACTCGCCCTGGCCCGCGACATGAATGAGCACACTCGCTGGAGTGCCAAGCCGATGCGGGGCCACGGCAACGTGACCGGTGCTGACAATGTCGTCAGTTGGTCGACGGGTTATCCCTTCGGCGTGCACCTGGGCAGCGGGTTTCCGAGGTTCAATCCCGGCGAGTTCACCGCATCGGACGTGTTGGCTCGCGGTGAAGCCGACGCGGCGTTGATCATCGCCAGCGATCCGATGTCGAACTTCAGCCAGCCGGCCCGCGATCATCTCGAGGGCATTCCCAGCGTGGTGCTTGATCCCAAGCTCTCCGACACGGCCCGCACCGCGTCGGTCGCCTTCACCACCTCGACCTACGGCATCAATACCGGCGGAACCGTTTACCGGATGGATGACGTGCCGATTCCGCTGCGACCGGCATTCGATTCGCCTTACAAGAGCGACCTCGAGATCCTGCGGGGGATCGAGTCTCGAATCCGGCAGCGGCAACTGGCCGGGTCGCTCCCTGGCCCGGCAGTGAGTGGCGCATGAGTTCGCTACGAATCACCGGTGGGACGATTTACGATCCCGCCAACGGCATTGACGGTGACGTCGGCGACATCTGGATCGTCGACGGCCGGGTCGTCGAGGCTCCGGCCGAGCCCGATGCGTCCGCCGATCGAACGCTGGATGCGACCGGCCTGGTCGTGATGCCCGGCGGCATCGACATGCACTGTCACATTGCCGGGCCGAAGGTCAACACCGCTCGGAAGATGATCCCCGACGAAAAGCGGACGGCCGAACCGGTCCGTCGCACTCGCCTGACCCGATCGGGCAGCGGTGGCAGCGTCCCCAGCACATTCGCCACCGGGTACCTCTATGCCGGGTTGGGTTACACCACCGCATTTGACGCCGCGGTCCCGCCGCTGGGCGCCCGACACGCGCACGAGGAACTCGAAGACACCCCGGTCATCGACAAGGGGTTCTATGTCCTGATGGGCAACAATCATTACGTGATGAAGCAGTTGGCCGCCGGTGAACCCGGGCGGTTGAAGGCCTACATCGCCTGGTTGTTGCAGTCCACAAAGGGGTACGCCGCCAAGTTGGTCAACCCCGGTGGTGTCGAGGTCTGGAAGGGCGGCGGGGGAAACGTGAGCGGGATCGATGACACGGTCGCTCACTTCGATGTCACTCCCCGGCAGATCATCCGGGGCGTGGCCTCCACGGTCCAGGAACTGGGCCTGCCGCATCCCGTTCACATCCATTGCAACAACCTCGGTTTGCCCGGCAATCACTCCACGACGATGGAGACCATGAAGTCCCTGGAGGGGCACCGTGGGCACCTGACTCATATCCAGTTTCACAGTTATGACGGCGACCCCGACGACCAGTCGACATTCGGTTCGCGGGTGCCCGAGTTGTCCGCGTACGTCAATTCGCACGAGAACCTGACGGTCGATGTCGGCCAGGTGATGTTTGCCAACACCACCTCGATGACCGGTGACGGGCCCCTGGGCTATTACCTGCACCAGGTCACCGGTCGCAAGTGGTTCAGTGGGGATACCGAGATGGAGGCCGGGTGCGGGATCGTGCCGATCGTCTACAAGCAGAAGAGCCTGGTGCATGCCCTGCAGTGGGCCATCGGACTCGAATGGTACCTGATGGTTGATGATCCGTGGCGGATCGCCATGAGTACCGATCATCCCAACGGCGGATCGTTCCTGGCCTACCCCGAGATCATCTCGCTGTTGATGGACCGCGAGCGTCGTCGTGAGGTGCTGGCCGGCGCTCCGGCGGCCGTGTCCGACAGATGCACGTTGAAGGATCTTGATCGTGAGTACTCACTCAACGAGATCGCGATCATCACCCGCGCCGCTCCGGCCCGCATGCTGGGACTCGCCCACAAGGGACATCTCGGGCCCGGAGCCGACGGAGACGTGACGCTCTACAGCCCGGACGACGACATCCAACGGATGTTCGAGCTGCCTCGATACGTGGTCAGCCGTGGCCAAGTGATCGTTGACGATGCACAGATCGTTTGCGACACCCGCGGTCGTACACATTATGTCGAGCCCGAATACGATCCTGATGCGGTCGACGATATCCAGGCCTGGTTCGAGAAGACCTACTCGATCCAGTTCCGGAACTACCCGGTCGGGGATCACTACCTGCAGGATCCCCTGGTTGTGCCGACCAGTTGAGCCGGTCCCGACATCCGGCACTTGCCAATCGAAGTTGGCTGGGTGAGAATGTGCGCCCGGCAAAGTGCTTGGCCAGTCGAGCAAAAATCAGTTCGTCTCAGCCGGATTTCAGTGCAAACGGAGGGTTCCGATGAGGGTTTCGACGAGGACGGGGCTGGGCCTGTTGTTGGCCCTGCTGTTGATGGCCGCCGGTTCCGGCCAACTGGTTGCACAGGAGGGGACGCCGGGAAGTGGCGCTTCCGGTCAGCCGCCGGCCGGTGCTCAGCAGATGCCCATGATGCCTCCCGGGGGGATGAATGCGGGGTCTGCGAAAAAGGACCAGTTCGAACAGGGTGACGTGAAGATCGCCGGAGGCGGAGATCCTGACGGTGTCGGAGCCGATGCGGCACTGAAAGAGATGATGCCCTACATCATCGGAGTTGTCGTTGTCGTGATCGGGATCATCATTTACTTCGTGAAATCCTCCGGCGGTGGTGGCAACGGCGGAGAATAGTCAGCCGGAGAGTCCGCCGGATTCCGGCTGGTGTTTCGTCAGGACGTCTTGAGGAGAGCTGCGATGAACGCCGCAGTGCTGGTGGCTCTCTGGATAGGCGTCACACCGGTCGCTGCTGTGGATGGACCGATCGCCGGCCTGGCCAGGGCCGTGTCGTCGGATGCGTCGAGCCTCACCCGCCAGGGACTCCGCGATCGGTTCCTGGTGCTGATGAAGCAAACGGCGCGGAACCGACGTCCCCTGGCCGACTCGGCCAAGGTGGTCCCGGCACTGGTGCGGCTGGACGAGGACCTGAGAACGACCCGGAAGCTGTCGTTTGCTGAGCGTCGCCGGAAGCATTCGGCGATCAAGGGCCGGCTGGGTGATATCCTGCCCCGGCTACAGAGACAGCGTCGACAGTTTTCCGGGGCAGGGCTCGAGCGGAGGAGGCCGTCTCGCGAGAGAGGTTCTTCACTGGCCGGTCCGGCCGATGAACGTGCCGCCGGGGAGTTGATTGCGTTGATCCAGGACACGATCGCTCCGGACTGCTGGGACGTGCGCGGGGGCAAGGGGACGATCCGTTACTACCCCAACTTCCACGTGCTGGTGGTTCGCAACACTGCCGAGGTGCACCGTCGGATCGGTGGAACTCTGAAACAGCTGAAGAAATGACAACCCCAGGGAGTCGAGTCGTGAAGATGTCACCGATGTGCGTTTTGGGACTGGCCGTGCTGTTTTCGACCGGCCGGGGCTTGCCGGCTGCCGAGCCGGTCCGTGCTTTGTTTGTCACACAGAGCAAGGGGTTCCGTCACGGTTCGGTCAACCGTCGTCAGAAGAACCTTGCGCCGGCCGAGATTGCGATGACGCAACTGGGCCAGCAGACCAAGCTGTTCACCGTCGACTGCACCCAGGACTGCAAGGCCGATTTCACCGCGGCGAACCTGAAGAAGTACCGGATCGTGATGTTCTACACGACCGGCGTGCTGCCGATCAGCGACAAGGACCGCGACTATTTCGTCAACACGTGGCTGAAGACCAAGGGGCACGGTTACATCGGCTTCCACTCGGCGACCGACACCTACCGCACCAAGGATCCCAAGCACCGGTGGTACCAGGAGATCGCTGGTGGCACATTCAATGGTCACCCTTGGGGATCGGGCAACAACGTTACCATCACCGTCCACGACACCTCGCACCCGGCGATGAAGCCGTTCGGCAAGGAGTTCCAGATCAAGGACGAGATTTACCAGTATGTCAACTGGGTGCCGAAGAACGTTCGCGTGTTGATGAGCCTCAACATGGCCAAGTGCAACCCGAAGCGGCCCTACCACGTTCCGGTCGCCTGGTGCCGTTCATGGGGTGAGGGAAAGATCTACTACTCGAACCTCGGCCACAACGAGCGGACCTGGACGAACAAGGTGGTGCTGAAGTCGACCGAGAACGCGGTCCGCTGGGTGCTGAACCTCGAATCGGGCAACAGCGCACCAAACCCCGACGTATCGAAAGCCGAGGAAGCCCGGGCCAAGGCGGCGGTCAGATAGTTCCGGTGCTGTGATTCGCTGAGGCTGCTCGGGTCACCGGGGTCTTCGGTTGCCGGTAGCTCTCAGTTGGTCGCCAGGATCGGCACGATTGCTTCCTGGCACGGTCCCCCGGTGACGTGGACGGCTCCGTCGCCATCGACGAACACGTTCACCTCGCTGCGGATGCCGAACTCGGGCAGGTAGATGCCCGGTTCAATCGAGAAGCAGGTGTTTCGCATCACGCGTCGCTGTTCGTGAGTTTCCAGGTTGTCCATGTTGGCCCCGTTGCCGTGGACCTCCTGGCCGATGCTGTGCCCGGTGCGGTGAATGTACGCTTCACCGAATCCGGCCTCGACGATCACGTCCCGGCAGGCCTGGTCGACTTCCCAACCCTGCAGCAGCCTGTCCTCGGCGAATGCTTCCCTCACGCACGCGATCGCGGCGTCACGTGCGGCTGCTACCACGGCGAACACCTCGGCGTATCGATCGGGAACCTCGGCGCCCACGTATCCCATCCGGGTCAGATCGCTGTAGACGCTTTGCGGCCGGTCGACCTTGCACCACTGGTCGATCAGAACGAGGTCGTCCTGTCGAATGGCGGTGTCGTCGCCGGTACCGGTTTCGTAGTGGGGGTTCCCCGAGTGGGCATTGCGGGCGACGATCGGCGGATGATAGGTGGTGGCGTCGTGGGCCCGGTAATGGTCCATGATCACCTGCTGGATGGCGGTCTCCTGGACCTGCCCGCCTCCGGAGGTTGCCTCGGCGATGGCTTGCCAGGCCACGCCGAATGCCGAGGTGGTGATCGCTTCGGCCTCGCGGTGCATTGCTGCCTGGTCTTCATCCCAGGTCGCCTCGAATCTCTGTACGAGATCCCCGGAGGAGATGATCTTGCAGCCCGATTCGCCGATCAGTTCGATCGTGCCGGCGTCGATTCTCGAGACGTACGGGTTGCCGGCTCGTGGGGCGTACTCGGTGGCAACGGTATCGAGGCCCTCGAGCAGCCAGGCCAGTCCGGCTTCGAATTCCTGCCACGCCAGGTAGACCCGGCTTTGGCCGGGGATCGCATCCAGCGCTCCGGCCTCGATGCGGTGCACCAGTTTCCTGGGTGGGCCATCGGCACGCAGGCAACAGGCCCAGCGGCGGCTGCCGGCGTGTTCCCCGTCGAGGCCGAGTACGCGGCGGGCCAGCACGTTGCTGTTGCGAAAATCGTAGAGCAGCCAGCCGTCGAGTGCGAAATCGCGGAGGGCTTGCTGGATCGGTTCGGGGTCAAACATGGTCAATGCGGCTACGGCGCAGGTCGCCCCTGCTGTCATTCCGGCCACCTGGCCGGTTCGGGCGTGGGCCGCGGTGCCGGTCGGTTACTTGAGGAAGAAGAAACGCTCGGCGTCCATCACCGTCTTCGGATCCCGTTTCCTGAGAACGGCCAGGTGCTTCAGAGCGGCGTCGACATGCTTGGGGTTTGGGCCGGCCGTCTTTTTCTTGTTTTTGCCCTTGGGAAGGTCCTTGGAGCAGACCAGCATGTAACGCACGACGGCCCGCTTGATGGCGGGGACGTTGAATGCCTTGTCGTCGTACATGGTCATCAGCCGGTCCTGGATGCTCCAGTCCTTCCATCGTGCCAGGTCGGCGATGACCAGGTCGGCCAGCTCGGGACGATCGAGCAGGATTCTCATCGACTGTCGCAGTCGCGGCTTGGCGATGCGTCCATCGGCGTAGCTCCACATGAACCGCAGGGCCTGCATCGCCGCGTAGGTCTCGCTGAAGGGTACCAGTTTCTTTCTGCCCTTCTTGTCGGTCAGCACCTTGCCGTTGGCATCAACCAGGAACTGGTTCTTGAGCTTGAGCTGTTCGATCAGCGGCAGTCCCTTTTCTCCGACCAGCAGCAGGTAGCCGGACATCACCCCGTCGATGCCCAGTCGGAATTCCTCCGAGGGAGTCGAGATCTTCTTCTCCATCAGGCTGGCGTCGGTCTGGTTGCCCGAGAGTCCCAGCAGCAGCCCGTAGAGACCCATGCGAGTGGGAGGAGTTCTGGCGTCGGAGATCCAGCGGGCCACCTTGGCGCGGGGCACCAGTTTGCTGATCGCCGCGATGTCCTTGTACGGCGCGTTGGCGAATTCCGCGTACGCGTCGTCGGCGATCTGCCGGTCGGGGTACTCGAGGAATTTCATGAAGTAGACCAACCGCTTGTTCGCGGCGGCCTCCGGCGAGGGAGCCTGGACGATGTACTGGTAACTGGTCTCTGTGACCGGCAGCGGGCTGCCCCACTCGACCTTGGTTGCGCGGCTGCCCAGCAGCAGGAACATGTCGCCCTTCTTGCCCGAGCGGAATCGGGAAAGCCGGACGCGCTGGCCCTTCTTGACCGCCCCGCGTCCGTTGCGGATCACCTCGCGGATCTCGTAGGTCGTCTCTGACGGCAATCGCTTCCCCTTGACCTGGCGGGCCTTCTTCGCATCGGCCCACATCACCAGGGCCGCGGCGTCGGCCTGTGAGAGCTGCTCGGCGAGGGTCAGTGAGGGGGCCGCGCAGAACGGGCAGCTGCGCACGGCCGAGGTGGCCACCCCGGGTACGATGAACAGGCCGGAAAGGAAAACGATCGCCAGCGACAACATCGAGCAGGGGGTTCGCTTCAGTGACATGATGTGCGTCTCCGGTTGGCCTGTTCTCGGGTCCATTCTGGATCCGGTTGTGTTTGTACGAGGGGAATCACTCAGCGGTCAACCACGACCGCATCGTCCAAGCTATACAACAGTTTAGGGTCTTCTATCTTCTTGGCGATATGGAACAGCCCCACCACGTCAAACGGGCGGTTCTGGATGTAGGGCGAGGTGACACCCTTGCGGAGGACGACGCGGACCAGGTCGTAGATTTTTGGGTTGCGTCCGAAACAGCAGATCTGGTTGTCGCGGGCCAATACGAAGATCTCGACGGGATCCTGGAACGTGGGGTACATGAACCCGCGAACTCGGATCCGCTTGCCGTCGAGCTGCTTGAGCCATCCGGGCATGTGGTCGGGGGCATTGGGTGGTACCGGCTCCATGTTGAGCACCTTCAGCAGGTCGAAGTCGTCGTAGGAAACCCGCACGGCTTTCTCTGGACCCTCGACCTTGAAAGTCTTGTTCTTGACCAGCAGCTTGATCTCGCGGGGTTCCTTGGGATCGGCACCCGGTGCTTCAGTTGTCCGTGGAGTGGGGCGGCGCCCGGAAGGGTCCAGTGGCGGACCAAGTCCGTCGCCGGGGAGCGGCGGTCGCAGCGGATTGCCCGGAAGAGCCGGCCGTAGCGGGTTCACCGGATCGGCCCCGGCCGGCGGCGAGCCGGGCGGGTTCTCGAAAGACGGCGGTTCCACTGTGGAAACCTCCGGGGAATCCGGGTCGGCCGCGGTGAGGGGGTCGCCGGCCGCAGCCGATCCTCCGGATGCTGAGCTGTCGTTGATCTCCGGGCCGTTTGCCGACGGAGCGACGACATCCGCCTGGGTCACCTCGCGATAACCGGCATCACCGCCATCGCGACAACCGGCGAAGGGCAGCAGTCCACAGAGAACCACGGCGGTGAGATAGTCCGTCGGCAGTCGTCGGATTGGCATCAGAAGTCCACCTTGGCCCGTTTGCATATCTCGGCGTCGATCCGGTAGATCGGTCGGTGCTGCAGGTCGCTCTTGGAGCGGACGTTGGAAGTCCGGAACGTGCCGGCGACGCCGGTGAGGCCCAGTTCCAGGTCGAATGTCTGGCCGGCCGGCAGAAACACCTCGACCATGTCCGACTGGTTGGGTTGTCGGCCGAAGCAGCACTGCTGGTTGTCCTTGACGATTACGAAGCTGGTCAGGCCCTCACGCTGCTTGCCGCGGTACATGAACCCTCTCAAGTAGATCTTCTTGCCGTTGAGTGCGGCGATGTCCGGGTGCAGGGCCAGTTTTTCGCCGAATCCTTTCTTGGAGATGTCGGCGGTGAAGTTGACCGCATCGAACCCGTCGGGCACCTCGGTACTGAACAGCAGGATCGAAATGCCGACGTTGCCGACGGCGGCCACACCGCCCAGGATGACTCCGACCAGCGCCGTCTTGCCGCCGCTGAAGGCTCCCTGGGTCTTGCGGATTTTCGTCAGCGTCAACAGCCCCAACACCCCGGCGGCCAAGCACACGAAAGTCCAGGCAGTGATCGACAGAGGGCTGATGCCTTCGGCGAAGTGCCAGATCGGTCCCAGGCAGGCCAGTGCGCCGGCACCGGCTGCCAGGGGAGCAGACGCCGGGATGGGTCGGTATACGAACTTCTCGGGCTGCGAGGCCGAGTGCGTCGATGACGGGAGTGTCTGTGACATGGGAACTTTCCCCCAGGGGCCTTCATCTTATCACGATCGAATTCAGTCGCTCAACGTCCGTGCCACATCTGTGCGGTAGGCGGTCATGCCCGGCACGAATCCGACAAGCGACGCCAGGGCGATCAGTACCGGAAGCAGCACCAGTTCGCCCCAAGCGAACGTCCACGGGTCGATCACCAGCCCGTAACCGGCGACCACCGGCGAGGCGACCAGGATCAGCAGGTGGGCCAGCACGAAACCGGCCAGTCCCCCGACGACGCAGAGCAGGGTCGATTCAGCCAGGATCACCGTGAGCACCGTCTGCCGCCGCGCTCCCAGGGCCCTCATGATCGCGATCTCCTTTTTCCGGTCGGCCATCGAATTGTAGATGCTGACGAAGATGCCGATGCCCGAGACAGCGATGATCAAGGAGGTGAGTCCGATCAGCAGCGTGCGAATGGGTCCGATCAGGGTTTGCATCATGCGGTCGATCTGGACGATCGGCTTGACGGCCTGCGCCTGGACGCCCTCGTTGAGCCGGTTCATCAGGCGGCTCTCGGCCAGTACCTTTTCGCCGATCTCGCCCTGGATGTTCAGCAGGATCGCGGTGACTTCCTTCTGGGCCTCCGGGACCGGCCCGTGCCCTCCAGACTTCTCGGCTTCGAGTGCCCGAAGAGATTCTTCGCTGACGTTCCCGAAGAACTCGCGTTCGCGGGCGATGGCCTCCGAGAGAGGCTTCTCGTGACCGGAGATCATGTAGAACCCGTCGAGGTGAACAAACACGGTGCGGTCGTTGGGTGTGCCGGTGGCGGCCAGTACGCCGCTGACGGTGAATTCCTCGTCGTGCACGTGACCGTCGGATCCGCCGTGGACGAGTTTCAGCTTCGAGCCGACATCCCAGCCGTTCTGGCGGGCCACGACCGCTCCGATGGTTGCGTCAAACGGGTTGCGAATCAGGCCCTCGCCGGTGTGTTTGCCGTCCAGGCTCCTGGTCCGGAACTGGAATTTTCGTGGTGTCCCGTCCGCCTCGTGCATGTAGGGCAGCACGAAGTAGTCGGGGGTGGTCCCCACGATCGGGAAGGCGCCCTGCCGGGTCACGTCGCCCATCGTGATCGGGATCGCCCGGTCGATCCGGTTGCCCGTCTCGGAGGTCAACTCGCGGTAGAAACGGTAGGGCAGGGGTTCTCCGGCCACACCGATCCGGTAGATGCTGGTGAGCACCAACTCCAGTTGGCTGCCCTTGGGTCCGAGAATCAGGTCGTAGCCGGTGGCCGTCTGGACGAACATCCGTTCGGCCATCCCGTTGGCGACCAGGACCACGACCATCAACATCACTCCCAGTGCCACTGACAGCGAGGTCAGAGCACTGGCCAACGCCCGTTGCTTCACGCTCTTGACGGCGATCGACCAGAGGTTCACGGCGTGGCCTCCGGGGTGATCGTCGCGGCAGTGTTGAATTCGTCAAGACGTTCGATGCGGTCAAACTGCCCGGCGACGTCGTGGGAATGGGTCACCAGCAACAGCGACACGTTGCCGGTGGTGCAGGCCGAGCGGACCAGGTCAAGAATGGTCTGCTGGTTGGCCAGGTCGACGTTGGCCGTCGGTTCGTCGGCCAGCAGCAGCGACGGCTGGTTGGCCAGGGCGCGGGCCACGGCCACACGTTGCTGTTCGCCGACGGAGAGTTGTCCGGGACGATGGTCCAGGCGTTGGGAGAGTCCGACGCTTTCGAGCAGTTGCAGAGCACGGTCGCGGTCGGCCCGGCCCCGCGAGAAGCTCATTCCCAGCAACACGTTTTCGAGTGCGGTGAAGGCGGGAAGCAGGTTGAATGTCTGGTAGACGAACCCGATCCGTTCGGCCCGAAAGCGATCACGGATCTGTTCGGGCATTCCCGTGACCTCGGTGTCGTCGATCACCACGCGTCCGGCATCCGGAGCGGTGATGCCGGAGATGACATTCAGCAGCGTGGTCTTGCCCCCGCCACTGGCTCCGACCAGGGCCACCTGCTCGCCGGTCCCGAGTCCGAACCGTTCGATCTCCAGTACCGGCAGGCTGCCACCGTCCGGCTCTCGGTAGCTCTTGCGGATGTTCTCTAACAGCAATGACATCGTGCGTGTTCGGTTGAGGAGCCGTTCAGGTGTCCCGGGAAGGCTCGAAGGTAGTCGATCACCCGTCCATACGCCAAATCGACATTTGGAGATGGGTGAGTTCAGCCGGGTTCACGAACTCGAATCCGAACCGGATCCATCGGTCCCGGCTCCCGATTTCCAGTCGATCAGTCGCAATTCGACCGATTCCCGTCCGCGCCAACGGTTGATCATCGGCTCGAAACAGATCGACAGCGGGCCGTCGGCGGCACCGATCGGTTCGGCCCATTCTCCTCGGCCGAAGGCGACGGCTTTCAGCGGCCGGTCACCGGTCTTCAATGCCAGCCTGAGGTGACGATCTCCTTCTCCCATCGTCTGGGGGGCCTCGGCCAGTTCGACTCCGGTTGCTGAGAAGCGGGGTCGGGGATTCCCCTGTCCGAAGGGGCTGAGCTTGTTGAGCTCTTTGATGGCGTTCCGCGTCAGGTCCTGCAACCGCACCTCCGCGTCGACTCGCAGCTCGAGATCCGAGTCGGTCACCTTGTGGTGTTCGGCCACGTGGGCGGCGAAGGCTTCGCGGAAGGCCTCGACGTTTTCCGACCGGATCGACACGCCGGCTGCGGCGTGGTGTCCGCCGAAGGTGACCAGGTGTTCCGAGCAGGCGGCGATGCCCGAATAGAGGTCGAAGCCGGCGAACGAGCGGCCCGATCCCTTTCCGGTGCCTTCCATCGCCGAGAGCGCCAACATCACGGTGGGTTTCTCGAACTCCTCGGCCACCTGGTTGGCAACGATACCAATCACTCCCGCGTGCCAGTCGTTGCTGGCCAGCACCAGCGCGGCGGCGTCCTCCCACTCGGGATTCTCAGCCACCTGTTTCTTGGCCTGTTTGAAGATCCGCGTCTGCAGGCTGCGGCGGTCCTTGTTGAGCTTGTCGAGGTGCGTGGCCAACTGGCGGGCGCGGTGCTCGTCGTCGGTGGTCAGCAACTCGACAGCCAGGCGTGCCTGCTGCAGGCGACCGGCAGCGTTGATCCGCGGACCGATCGCGAACCCGATGTCCTCGGCGTCCAGGGGCGCCTGTTTGTCGGAGACGTCCATCAGTGCCTTGAGCCCGACACTGGCTCGACCAGGCAATCCGGCGAGTCCGAACTGGACCAGCACCCGGTTTTCTCCCAGCAGGGGCATCACGTCGGAGATCGTGCCGATGGCGGCCAGGCCGACGGCCGAGAGCAGGAACTCCTTCATTCTCGGAGAGGCGCGGCGTCCATCGCCGAGCCGTTGGCAGATGGCCCAGGCCAGTTTGAAGGCCACCGCGGCACCACAGAGATCTCCGAAGGGGTACTCGCTGCCCGGCAACCGGGGGTGGACCAGCACGGCGGCCCCCGGCAGCGTCTCGCCGATCGTGTGGTGATCGGTGACGATCAGCTCCATCCCCAGCTCGGCGGCCAAAGCTGCCTCGTCGATGCTCGCAATGCCACAGTCGACGGTGATCACCAGCCGGGAATTGTCCTGGTCGGCCAATTCCCGAATCGCCTTTGGATTCAATCCGTAGCCGTCGTTGAGCCGGTCGGGGATGGTGTAGTCGACGCGGCCACCGGCGAGTTTCAGGCAATGCCACAGCAGGCTGGTACCGGTTACGCCGTCGACATCGTAATCACCGTAGATGGTGATTTGCCGTTCGGCGGCGATCGCTTCGACGATTCGGTCGGCCGCCTCGTTGATTCCCGGTAGCAGGGCGGGGTCGTGAAGATCGAGCAGTCGGGCCGAAAGGAATGCGCGGGCCGCTTCCGCCGAATCGACCCCGCGGGCCAACAGCACTTGCGCCACCAGTGGCGGCACGTTCAGTTCGCTGGACAGAGATCTCACTCGGGGTTCGTCGTGGACCGCGTAACGCCAGACTCTGGCCATCCTTCCGGCTCCGTCCTGTCGGTTCCGGCCGTGCGATTCACCACCGGGCCCGGCATCCAAACACAGCCCGCTGTCGCGTGTCAACCTTCCCCGCGCCCGGCCGCTTCCTTACACTGAATTGTTTCCTCACTCCCCTCCGTCGATGGACGTGCACCGGTTTCGGTGGACGAGATCGAAGGTGGAAACGACTCATGAGACATGTGCTTTCGGCCCTGGTCACCAACCAGCCGGGTGTGCTCGCACACATCACCGGCATGCTGGCCTCGCGCGCCTTCAACATCGACAGCCTCGCGGTGGGAGTGACCGAAGATCCCGATTTTTCGCGAATCACTTTTGTCGTCAACGGAGACGACCACGTCCTGGACCAGGTCCGCAAGCAACTCGAGAAAATTGTCACCGTCGTCAAGGTGCTCAACTTTTCCAACCGCAACTACGTCGAACGCGATCTGATGCTGATCAAGGTCAGCACCAACAGCGGAATCACATCCGGAACCGGAAACGGCAGTCGAGGTGAGATCCGCGAACTGGTCGAGATCTTTCGAGGCAAGATCGTCGACGTCAGCCCCGGCCACGTGATGGTCGAGATTTCCGGACAGGAGCGGAAACTGGAGTCGTTCATCGACTTGGTCCGACCTTACGGGATCATCGAGATGGTTCGTACCGGCCGCGTGGCGCTGTTGCGAGCTGACCAGGAGGAGGAACCGGACGAGGAAGCTGAAAGCGATTCCGCCGAAGCATCCGAGTGAGGCGACCCGGTGGCGGGAGTTCCGGATCCCACCCGATGCCACCAGACAACAACGTAGAATGACCCATCCGAGATTCCCCCACATACGAGACAACAACTCATGGCTGCCAAGATCTACTACGACGACGATGCGGACCTGTCGCTGCTGAAGGACAAGACGATTGCCATCCTCGGTTATGGCAGCCAGGGGCATGCCCAGGCACAGAACCTCCGCGACAGCGGACTCAACGTCGTCGTTGGGCAGCGGCCCGGCAGTGCGAATTATGACCTGGCCGTCGAACACGGTTTCGAACCCATGTCGATCGAGGACGCGACCCGGGCGGGTGACCTGGTCAACATCCTGCTGCCCGACGAAGTGCAGGGTGATGTCTTCCGTGAACAGATCCGACCGAATCTCGAGACCGGCAACGTGTTGTTGTGCTCTCACGGATTCAACATTCACTTCGGGCAGGTGGTACCGCCGGAAGGTGTTGACGCGGCGCTGGTGGCCCCCAAGGGACCGGGACACCTGGTCCGTATCGAGTACGAAAAGGGCGGTGGCGTCCCCTCGCTGATCGCCCTGTTGCCCGGCGCATCGGACGAGTCCCGTCAACTGTCGCTGGCCTACGCCAAGGGCATCGGCGGGACACGCGGCGGCGTGATCGAGACGACGTTTGCCGAGGAGACCGAGACCGATCTGTTCGGTGAACAGGCGGTGCTGTGCGGGGGAGTCAGTGCCCTGGTCAAGGCCGCCTACGACACGCTGGTCGATGCGGGGTACCAGCCCGAGATGGCGTACTTCGAATGCATGCACGAGTTGAAGTTGATCGTCGATCTGTTCTACCAGGGCGGACTCAACTACATGCGGTACAGCGTGTCGAATACTGCCGAGTTCGGGGACTACACCCGCGGGCCCCGGATCGTCACCGACGAAACGCGTGCCGAGATGAAGCGAATTCTCAAGGAGATCCAGGACGGCCAATTCGCCCTGGAGTGGATGCTCGAGAACAAGGCCAACCAGCCGACTTTCCAGGCCAAGCGACGCAACGATCGCAACCACCCGATCGAGCAGGTGGGGATGGAATTGCGGCGGATGATGACCTGGATCGACTCGAAGGAAGTCTAGGGACGGAATGGGCCGATGACCGCGCTGCAACAACACCGGCATCATCCGCGGACATTCCACGACAACCGGTTCGTCTATCCTGTTCTGTCGCGTCGCAGCCACGGGTTGAGCGTCGGGATCAATCTCAATCCCGACAAGATCTGCAACTTCGACTGCATCTACTGTCAGGTCGATCGGACGAGCCAGGCCGAGACCCGGTTTGTCGAACTCGACTCCGTTCTCGACGAGCTCGATGCCCTGTTGGCCCAGGTGGCCGACGGTTCGCTGTGGGAGGATCCGGCCTTCTCGGCGGTCCCCGTCGACCTGAGACGGCTCAACGACATCGCTTTTTCCGGTGACGGTGAACCGACCACCTACCGGAACTTCGACGAGATCGTCGAGCGAGTGGCGGAGGTGAAAGCCCGCCGCGGGGGCCAGGATCCGAAACTGGTTCTGATCACCAACGCGAGCATGTTTCATCGGCCCGCGGTCGAGCGGGGACTCGAGACTCTGGATGCCCACAACGGTGAGATCTGGGCGAAGCTCGAGGCGGGGACCGAAGAGTACTTCCGCCTGATCGAGCGGACGGTGGTGCCGTTCGAGCGGGTGCTGGAGAACATCGCCGCGGCCGCGAGGCGGTGGCCCCTTGTGATCCAGGGCCTGTTCATGAGGGTCCAGGGAGAGGCTCCGCCGGAATCGGAGATCGAGGCGTTCTGCGACCGGCTGTGCGAGATCACCTCCGCTGGCGGACAACTGAAGCTGGTGCAGGTCTACACCGTGGCGCGGCCACCGGCGGAAAGTTTCGTGACGGCACTCGAGGACCGGGAACTGCAGGAGATCGCTTTGCGGGTTCGGTCGAGGTGCGGGCTGGCGACCGAGGTGTTCGGCGGATAGGCCTGCCGACGGGAGAACCGGCCCCGGTTACTGGCTCTTCCGCTTCTTCAGTTCCTCGAGCCGCTGCTTCATCACGGCCTCGTGTCCACGGTCGGTCGGTTCGTAGTAGGTCCGGTCGACGCCGAGGTAGTCCTGGTCGACCCAGCCGTCTTCGCCGTCGTGGGCGTAGGCATAATCCTGTCCGTGCCCGAGCTTCTCGGCACCGGGGTAGTGGGAATCCTGGAGGTGCCGTGGGACCGGCAGCACGGCCTTGGTGCGGACGTCCTCGATCGCCCGGTCGATGGCGAGGTAGGAGGCGTTGGACTTGGGGGCCAGTGCGAGGTAGCTGATGGCCTGGGCCAGGATGATGCGGCACTCGGGCATCCCCACCCGTTCGGTGGCCTGGGCGGCCGCGTTGGCCAGCACCAAAGCCTGCGGGTCGGCGTTGCCGACGTCCTCGGCGGCCAGGATCACCAGCCGACGGGCCAGGAACCGGGGGTCTTCGCCCGCCTCGAGCATCCTGGCCAGCCAGTACATCGCCGCGTCCGGGTCGCTGCCGCGCAGGCTCTTGATCAAAGCGCTGGCCGCGTCGTAGTGGGAGTCGTCGTCGTAGCGAACCGCTTTTTTCTGGACCGATTCCTCGGCGACCTCGAGTTCGAGCACTTTGCTGGTGCCGGCGGCGATCGAGAGCACCCCGATCTCCAGCGCGTTGAGAGCTCGCCGCGCGTCACCGTCGGCCACCTCCGAGAGGAACGCCAACGCCTCGTCACTGGCCGACACATCGAATCGGCCCAGTCCCAGCTCGGTGTCGACCAAAGCCCGCTGCAGCAGGGCACGGATGTCTTCTGGCTGCAGCGGCTGGAATTCGAAGATCTGGCTGCGAGAAACCAGGGGCGAGACGAGTGAGAAGAAGGGGTTGGCGGTGGTGGCCCCGATCAGACGGACCACCCCGCTCTCGACATCCGGCAACAGCACGTCCTGTTGCGTGCGGTTGAAGTGGTGCAGTTCGTCGACGAACAACAGCGTCCGTCGTTCTCCGGTCGCCAGGCGGTCTCGAGCCGACTCGAGCAGCTCTCTGAGTTCCTTGACCCCGGCGGCGGCGGCGTTGAGACGTTCGAAAACACACTCGGTCTGTCCGGCAATCAGTTCGGCCAGGGACGTCTTCCCCGTTCCGGGGGGGCCGTAGAAGATGGCCGAGCTGAGTCGGTCGGCGTCGAGGATTCGCCGGAGCAGTTGGCCGGGACCCAGAAAGTGCTGTTGCCCGACGAACTCGTCCAGGTTCCTCGGCCGCATGCGAGCCGCCAGCGGTCGCGCCCGGTCCAGGTTGGCCGTTTCGGCCTGTTCGAACAGCCCGGTCATGACACCAGACTAAGCGCCGGGACTCAAAAGGGAAGCGGGTTAAAAGAAAGAGGCCTTCACCAAGAAAACCCCGGGCTGGGTTTTGTTTGGACCCGTAAGAATCAGGTGGGGACCACCCGTCCGGGTTGTGTGAG
>MDTE01104062.1_pt1 | contig 39606 bp, 20 predicted proteins | sample 811231 | NCBI WGS metagenome assembly MDTE01 (sample SAMN05326651, study PRJNA326480) | marine metagenome | isolation source: seawater | place: Indian Ocean: Red Sea | collected 2010 | reverse complement strand
TGGAAACCACCGCCTGACGCTGATGGTAGGCGTCGGTGTTTTCACCAAAGTCGAGACTGAGTCGGGCCCACAGTCGATCTTGTCCATCGCACCAGGTCTGGTAGTTGTTGACGACGTAGCGCGGGCTACTGATGATCTCGACGTCGTATTTCCAGGGGTCGACTTCTGGTGCCGCAGCACTGGCCTGCCCTTGGAGGACCAGGCTGCCCAGCAGTAAGACCAAGACGGGTTGCCAGATGGTGTGGACCGCTGCGGTCATGACAATGTGATCCTGTGTGCATCCGGGGAGAACTTCAACAAGGGAACGCGTGCTGGGTTGTTTCCCAGCATGAGGCGGATCGGCCGACACATGTCATGCCACCCGAGCTCACCAACCCACTTTGGTAGAACTTCACGTCTGTTTTTCGATCCGATTTCCAGTCCATCCTAACAGGTGGGCCGCGGAGGGGCTGCTGCGGCAGCACTGCGGTTGCGTTTGTTTGCGGGGTGATCGCCATGGATCATACAATTGGCGGTTGACCAGGAGGATTCGGGTGGCGCCATCGCCGGCCGCTCTGACCGGGTGTGACTTGATTTCGCAAAGCCAGGAACTGATACGTATGAACAGAACTCTATGGATCTTTACGCTCGTCGCTGTCTGGTTGGTTGAGGGAATCGCCGAGGAAGACGGCTTTCCCACCGCCAAAGATGTGTCTCGCCGCCTCCCCGTGCCGACACCGGTCGATGCGATCCCACTAGAGAAACTCAAGACGCTGGCGGCTCGTGATCCGGGCGCCGAATACGATCCCAACCGGTTCATCACGCCCCCGATGCCGATCGCCATCCGGCAGCAGCACCCGGTCAAACCGACCTATCAGGAAGGTGTCAGCTACACGTTTCTGGTCCACTCGATGAAGTTTGCCCACATGTGCCGTATGGGGGACGGCCGGATCGCAATGGTCGCAACGGGCTGGGTGGAAGGGATCACGACCGAAACGCGGGCTTGCTTTATTACCTACTCGAAAGATGAGGGTCGTACCTGGAGCCAGCCACGGGAGTTTCATCGTGGGCTGGAGCGCCCCCAGCCGCTTTCCCTGGGTGGCCAGAAACTGTTACTGCTGCCGATGGACGACGATGGATTCCTCAGCTTCAGCCAGGATGGTGGGCAAACCTGGAGCGCCAAGAAACCTTTTCCACGGTTGGCGGGAGGCCGGATCACGTATCACAAGGGCAGCCTGCTGGTGGAGGGTAATACGGTAACAGGTGTTTTCACGGCCGAGGGCAAGCCGCACGGTCCGGTGGGCTGGACGGCCCAATCGCTGATTCGTCGCAGCCGTGATGGTGGCCGCACTTGGCAGGAGGGGATCTGGTTGCCACCCCAGTGGCAGACTTCCGAAGGCGCCATTACGCGGGCCGCCGATGGCGCCCTGGTCGTGGCCCTGAGAACGGCCCAGCCGGCCGGCTATCCCTCCTACAGCGATCACTGGCGGCGGCTGACGACGGCGCGGTCGATGGATGAGGGCCAGACGTGGACCGATCACCAGGTCCATTTCAAATATGGCAAGGTGCACAGCGATCTGGTTCGCTTGCGGGATGGCCGCCTGCTACTCACCTACGCCGCCCGCATGGGGGAACTGGATGGGCGCATTTACCATGGCATCGAGGCGGTGGTCAGTCGAGATCACGGCAAGACGTGGGACTGGGACCGACGTTTTGTCTTGTTTCGCTGGGCGATGCACCAGACCACACACAGCCCCTGCTCGCTGCAACTTGAAGACGGCCGAATACTGACCCTGTTCTTGTATCACTACGGCGCTCGCTGGGGCAAAACGGGTGTCGGTGGACCCGGGCGTACACTGGGCATTACTTCCGCGGTGATCTGGTCGGTCGATCCTGAGTAGGATGACTGCCGGCCAGTCTAGTGGTCTATCCGGTGAGCCTGTTTGTTTTCCAGAGCGCCGTCTACGGTGCTGTCCAGATCAGCAGGAGCCAATCGCGTGATTGGCATCAAGTGTCTTCGACCTGTCTGGCAGATTGTCTGCCGCATCCGTCCGACCGAATGTGGCGGTGATTCTGGTCGATGACCTGGGCTACGGAGATATCGGCTGTTATGGAAACCGGGTCAACCAGACGCCGCAGCTGGATCGGCTGGCCCCACGTGGACGGGCCCGAATCGTTCGCTCGACGGCCAACCGCACCATTTTCTAGGTAGCTGGACGGTATCCGGTCCCCGTACGCGGAAGTTCTCCCGGCTCGAGTTGCCGGTCCGCCATGCCGAAGTGCGCGGCGATCTGGTGTCGGAATACTGCGCGGTCTGCGACGATCAGCTCTACATCCTGGCGGTCAACCGGAAGCCGCCCAGAAACGTGATCGTACTCCCATCGAAACCGGCCTGATCTGCGCTGCGATATCTGGTTCAGCTGAGCGTCGCCACCAGCCGCTGTTCGCGAAGTTCGCGCATCGCCAGGTCAAATGCCTCGCATGCCTGGTCGATGTCCTCTGGGGTGTGCGCTGCCGACACGACGCCACCGGTCAGACTCATGATGTCGACACCATGTGTGCGCAGCAAGCGCTGGTATTCCAGGATCAGGTCGCCAGGCATTCCTTTAAGCCGCCCTGCATCACCGGTATAGAGATCGCTGCGGTCGCTGGCGCGGGCCAGGTGTTGGGGGTCGGTTTCAAAATAGACATGGAACGTCGAGCAGGGTCCATAGGCGTAGCCGGCGATCCCCAGGTCCTCGAGAATCGCATTCCAACCGGTTCGCAGCCGCTCGGCCATGGCGTTGGCCTGCGCCACCGGTTCCCCGGTGGCGATCTGCCGCAAGGTGGCAATTCCGGCGGCCGCCGACAGCGGAGCCGCATTAAAAGTTCCCAAATGGACTACCCGCTGGTGCCGGTCGTGGTGCGCCTCACCGGTGATGTCGAACAGCGCCATGATTTCGGCGCGTCCGGCCACCGCGCCACCCGGCATACCGCCGGCCAGCACCTTGGCCAGGCAGGTCAAGTCGGGCACCACGCCGTAGAGCTGCTGGGCGCCGCCGGGGCTGAAGCGAAATCCGCTGACCACCTCATCGAAAATCAGGGGCACCTGGTGGGCTGCGGTCAGTTCCCGCAGTCCCCGCAAGAACGCCGGATCCAGCGGGACGCGGCCCCAGGAGGCGCCCGAAGGTTCCACAATGACGGCTGCCAGATCCGTTTCACGCGACAACGCCTGGGCGACCCGATCGAGGTCGCCGTCGGGCAGGACTAGCTGTTGGTCATGCACCTGGGGTGGCACGCCGAGCGAACCGTCAGCGTCAAAGGGTGGCTGAAAGCCGTGTACCACGCCGTCGTGCCAGCCGTGAAAGTGACCGGCAAACCGCAGTATGCGGCTCTGTCCGGTGAAGGCCCGGGCCAGCCGAATCGCCAACTGGCTGGCCTCGGTTCCCGAGTTGACGAACCGTACCCGCTCGGCGGAGGGAACCAGTTGCTGGACCAGTTCCGCCCACTCGATGTGCAGTGGATGATCGCTGCCGAAGTGGGTGCCCGGCGGTGCAGCTTCGCGGATGGCCTCGACCACCGCAAGGGGCGCGTGACCCAGCATCAGCGCTCCATTGCCCATCAGGAAATCGACGTACTCATTGCCGTCGACGTCCCATTTTCTGCCGCCGGCGCCGCGCTGGATGTACATCGGCAGCGGCCGGGCATGCCGCAGGTCATGTCCCACACCCCCGGCCAGCACGTTGCGGGCCCGCTGATACAGATCACTGGAAATCGGGAAATCGGACATCGCGGTTCAATTCGTAGGAGGGGGGGATGGTATGGTCGGACGGTAATTCTTGTCTGATGACGCGGTGTCCCAGTTTTGACAAGGCGTCGTCGGTCAGTTCCTCGGGGAGTAGGAGATGGGCACATAATGCTTGTGGCGGATCTGGAACTCCAGGGAGTACAGCTTGGCATCTTTGAGATAGAACCGCAGTTGGATCGGACGGCCCTGTAGGGGATGGCAGTTGGCGCCCTGCTGCCAGGTCACCACGTGACGGACCTGGTCGCTGCTGATCGGTTGGCACTCGGCCTCTGAAAAACCCTTGATGACGCGTCCCAGCGCGTCGATTGCCTCGACACGGATTTCTCCCTGGGAGGCGTTGGCATTGATCACCAGGGTATCGCCCAGCGCGATGAAGGGCTTGGTCAGCAGAGATCCCTCGCCGGCCGCATCTACCGAGACAAAACCGTCCAGACGCAGCGTCGCCAGGCCCAGGCCACTTTTGGGCGGCTTTTCGTCGCCGTGGTAATTCGACCAATGTCGACTTCCCAGTCCGGTGTAGTAGATCCAGATTTTGTCATCAACAACAACCGGTGCGTGGTGGGCATAGATCTGGCCCCAGTCCCACTCCTGTTGGTGTTTCCCATACTGGAGGAACACCTGGTTTTCTGCAATCGTTTGCCAATCGCGGTCCTCTGAGAGTGCCTCATGGGGGATCACGCCTTGGGGTCCCACTCGGTTCCAGGTGACGCCATTACGGCTGAATGCCAGTTGCACATTGACTTTGTCTTGCCAGAGTTTGTCCTGGGGAATCGGTCCCAGCGTTTCCCAATGGTACATGTTGAGCAGCCCAATGAAATTTCCCGCGTAGGTCATGGCTTTCATGCCGTAGGGGACACTGCGAAACGGGGCGTCCAGTTTGGTCGCCCCCGGTGGAAACACGGTGATCTTGGGGGACCAGTGACGAAAGTCGTGGCTCTCTACGCGAGCGATGCCGCGCACGTTGGGGGGTCCTGTGCGGACAAAGGCCAGGTACGCGCGGCGGCGGGCATCCCACAACGGCGCACTTTGCGTGTCACCAAAAGGAATCACTGGATTCTGTGGATCGGCTGTCCAGGAAATGCCATCGGGCGAATAGGCGACACCCGTTTGCAGGTCCTGGGGATGGTCGGCCGGATGGCTGTTGAAGATCATCTTGTACCGCTGCGCCGGATTCTCCGCGCGCGGATCTTTCATGATGCCTTGACCGCAAAATCCCGCCGCGCCGCCCGGCGGCAGAATGCGATTGGTCTGTTCGGCGGCGTTGATCACCGGTTTGGTCCAGTCAATCCCGTTGCGCGAGGTCAAATAGGCGTAGAAGCCCTGGGTGGCTGCCAGTTCTTCACCCGCGTGTTTCCAGAGGTGGATCCAAGCTTTGAACAAGCGTTCCTGTCGGTCGTACAACACGGTCCCGTTGGCATAGAACCCGTGTTGTTCCCAGGGCAGGTCGGGGACCACCAGCGGGTTGCGGGGGTGCCTGGTCGGCCGGTTGAGGACTTTCTGCACGCCCTGCATTTCTGCGATCAGGTAGTCGTCGAGAAACAACTGTTTGCCGTTGAGGATCAAGGCCTCACCGGCCAGTTGATCGTTGAGGTCTTTGAAGAGCAGCGACCGCTGGTCTTCCTGTGCCGCCAGCGCGCGCGCCTCGGCGGAGATTCGGTAGATCGCCACGCGGGCCGTGTTGATATTACGGGCGATCCCGTCGGCCGCCAGGCAGAGATCAGCGATGTCGGGCTTCTGCGCCTTGAGGGCGGATTGGAGCGCTCCCAGCTTTGCTTCGCTGGTTACCGACGTCTGTTGCCCCGACCGCAGAATGCGCGCGGCGTCCTCGTCGCCCTGGGTGCCGGAAAAGGCCAGCAGTTGCTTCATTTCGGCGCGCAATTTCAGCAGCCGATGGCGGGCCAGCTGATATGTCTGCTGCGCGTAGGGGAGTGTGGCGGCCAGCGCATACGGCTTGGTGGGCGGTGTGAAGGCGACTGGGTGCTCAATCTGGTCGGTAATTCTGAGCTCATCGATCTGACCATGCAGGAAATGGCCCCAGCCATAGTCCCAGATACCCAGATGCAATTCACCGCCCTCGCCAGAAAGTGTTCCGCCGTCTGTCACCTGAATCACGTTCTGCCCATCGAGGAACACGTTGTAGACACTCTGTCCGGCACCACCCGAACAATCCCAGTGGAGTGCCAGGTGATGCCACTGATTGAGTTTCCAGGGGGCCGCCTGGGAGTACCCTTTGGACTTGGGCGTATGCAGGCCCAGGGTGAGGACGGAGTTCTGATAGTAGACTTCCATTCCCGATACGCGCTTCTTGTTACCCGGTTGATTGGGTGGTCGGTACCAGCCAAACAGCGGGTGGTACATATTTTCCTGATGCGCTGTGATGCGGAACCAGAAGTCGACGGTTCCCCGCTGCGGGTTGATATTTCCTTGCGCATCAAAAATACAGGTCGTGTCGGTGGCGGTCAGATCGACACTTCGTCCCCAGCGCCCCTCGTCGCTGGTCCCCGCCACTTTGTAGCCGTTGGCGGGAACCGGTCGCGCGTCGCGCTTACCGACCGCGTAATCGGCATTGGCCGTCGGTCCGTCGGCATGCAGCAGGAACAGGTCTTTACCGCGCAGTGGAGAGGTCGTGCTGACCAGAACGGTGATCATGAACACCAGTCCGTACGGTCCGTGCCGGGTTCCCATGGTGCGACGTGCGTGCGGTACGTTCATGCTGGACACCAATCGTATGAAGTAGCGTGTTGACAGGGAAGTCTGCTGTGGCGCTGCGCGCCGGAGCGGCAGGGCGGTCTACGTGGATCAGGAATTGGTCTGGGGCTGGTCATCAACCTTGGGCCAGCTGTAGTCCTGCCACTCTTTGATCTTGCCGTCTACGACCCAGAAAAATCCAGAAATGTGGAATTTCAGCTTGCTGTCTTCGAGTTCAAAATAATCGATGCGGTCGTTGAGAACGGTGTTTCCCATGACCGTGGAGCGCAGTACTTCAAAACGCGCGCTCTTGGCTTTGCCCAGAAAATCTTTGAGCGCTGCGATGATGGCGTCTCGACCTTTGGTGGGTGGGCTCGTTTCGATCATCCGGTACACGGCGTCTTTGGCCAGGAAGCTGCCAATTTTGGCCGTATCACGGGTCTTCCAGGCAGCGCAAAAATCATTGACGACTTTTTCGTTTGCCTTTTCGACCTCACTAATCGGTGCTGCGCTGGCAGCGCTCTCAGCTGCCAGGGCGAGTGCCCCAGCTCCGGTGGCACCCAGGAATCCGCGACGTGAAGGGGAAGTCTGACGTTCGCTCATGGTCGTGATGCTCCGAGGGAAGGCGGTCTTCAATGTCGAAAGCTCTCGTGAACAGAGGAAAAACTGCCGAGTTGATAGCGCCGGGTTTATAGCATGGCGCAACCGGCGATGCCATCAACGGATGCCGTTTCTACAGCTCTGGTCTGCCCGGATGAACCAAGTTGCTCAGCAGGTCCGCCGCCGCGGGAGCGGGCAGAGCAGCAGACAGGTTCCGCCCGCCGGCCTGTTTTGACGTGGATACCCGGGCCCATTACAGTGGGCATGGCGCGCGGGTCGTCGGCCCCCCGGCAAACACGGCTGCGCCAAACAGATGGACAGCGGTGTGAACCAATTGGTGTACGCGGGTCGCGTTGTTGTCGGGACCGCGCTTCGTTCTTCCCAGAGGTGAACCAAGAATCATGACGCACTGGAATCGACCTCGTTTTGTCCTCGTAATGCTGTTGCTGGTCGGTACCCGTATCTCGGCCGCAGAACCGACCAATTGGCCGCGGTGGCGCGGCACCCAGGACAATGGCAGCATCGAAGCGGGCAGCTATCCCACCCAGTGGAAAGCGGACGAGGTGTTGTGGAAAGCAGCGCTACCTGGTCGCGGCTGTTCCACGCCGATCCTCTGGAACAAAACAATCGTTTTGACCGCGGCAGTCGACGGGCGCGATGGCGTGCTGGCATTCGACTGGTCGGGCCGCCCGCTTTGGCAGACCGTGTTTGGCCCGGAAGACCCGGGCAAGCACCGTAATGGCTCGGGCAGTAATGCGTCTCCGGTCACCGACGGCCAGGCGATTTATGTCTACTTCAAGAGCGGTACCCTGGCTGCGCTCGAGTTTGACGGCAGCGTCCGCTGGCAAACCAATTTGGTCAAGCGATTTGGCCCCGCCAAGTTGTTCTGGGACCATGGCACGTCACCCATCCTGTCCGCCAGCAGTGTGATTATGGCGCGCATGCACAACGGGGAATCCTGGGTGGCTGCGTTTGACAAAAAGAGCGGAGAGATTCGCTGGAAGGTAGCCCGCAATTACGAAACACCTGTCGAAGGGGATCACGGGTACGCCACGCCGATGTTGATCAAACATGACGGTAACGATGCGGTCCTGGTCTGGGGTGCCGAACATGTGACCGTGTACGATCCCGAGGATGGCAAGTTGCTCTGGTCGTATGGGGGATTCAACCCCGAGTCCAATAAGCTGTGGCCTTCCATTTCGACACCCGTCATCGCGGGGGATATCGCCGTGATTGCCTACGGGCGCAACGATCGCGGGATCCCGCGACTTCACGGTATTCGCCTGGGCGCGCAGCCGAACCCGGACGCCCCGCGCCGCCTGTGGAAACGCAACGATGTGGGGACTTTTGTCCCAAGTCCGATTGCGTATCGGGGCCGTGTCTATCTGGTCGGTGATCGGGGTCGCGTGCAGTGCGTCGATCCAGCGACGGGGAAAATGTTATGGACGGGATCGTTTCCCAAGAATCGCGCCGCTTTCTACGCATCACCGCTGATCGCGGGCGGCAAATTGTATGCCCCGCGTGAAGATGGCGTGGTCTTTGTGGCGCGGATTGAAGAACGATTTGAGTTGCTCGCCGAGAATGATATGCAGGATCGCGTGATTGCCTCGCCGGTTCCCGCCTTGGATCGGTTGTTCATCCGCGGTGAGCGGCACCTGTTCTGCATCGCCGGGAAGTGAGCCGGCATTCGCGGTTGCCCTGCTATTCTGTGATGCCGTAAAGATGTGTCTTGGTCCGCAGAATCAACATTTTGTCGGCTACCGCTGGCGAAGCCATGAAGCTGGCCTCCAGTTTGTTGGTTGCTAAAGCTCGGTAACCCGCGGGGTCGGCGGCGAAGACGTGACAAATGCCTTGTTCTTCTTCGCAGCAGAAGACTCTCTTGTCGACGAGGATCGGTGACGCCGAGTACTTTCCACCGAGCCGCTGACTCCAGCGGGTCCGCCCGGTCTCAATATCGACACAGGAGGCGACGCCACTGTTACTCACCATATAGATCGAGGATCCGGCGCGGAGGACCGATGGCCGGGAAGGAACCCCGCGCATCATCGACCACTTGATGTGCGTCTGGGTGATGTTGCCCTGGCCCGCAGGGATCATCGCCAGCAAGCGGTTCGTGACGTCGCCACTGGTGAAGTAGAGTACGCCCTGGTGAAACAGTGGTGGGCAGCTTACATTGGCGCCGCCGTGGATGACCCGCCACAATTCCTGGCCGCTGGCAGGATCGTAAGACATCGTCGCCATGGCGCCCGGAATGATGACTTGTTTACGACCTTCATGCGTGATCACGCGGGCCGTCGAGTAGGCTTTTCGGTAGGGTCCTGGCTTGTCACCAAAATCGACGTTCCGATCGGTCCGCCACAGCGTCTCGCCGGTTCGCTTGTCGAGTGCGGCCACGTACTGAATGTCTGAGCCGTCGAATGGCAGGAACATCCGGTTTCCATCGATCGCGATACTGGACGCGGGGCCACGAAAGTGATTGCAGGGGAGATCCGTACGTTTCCAGATGACCGCACATGTGTCAGCATTCAGGCAAGCGGTGCCCAGGCTCCCGAAATGGACGTAGACCCGTCCGTCTTCCACCCAGGGGGTCGAGGACGCGTAACTGTTGAACGGATGGCAGTACTGCGGATTGTCTGGCGTGAAAATGATCTTGTCATGAAGCACCGCGCCCGTCTGGCGGTTCAGGCAGAGAACTGCCAGACGCTTTCCATCCACCGTGGCGGTGGTCAACCAGATGCGATTCTTCCAGACCACAGGGGACGACCACCCTTTACCCCAGATGGCCGTCTTCCAGGCGACGTGTTGGGTTTCACTCCAAGTGGTGGGGATTCCAGTAAAGGAGGCAGTACCATCGCCATGACCGCCTCGAAACTGGTTCCAGTCGGGGTCCCGGTCCGGGTCATTGCCAAGACCGATCGTGTAGAGCAGGCAGACCGTCGACAGGGATAACAGGTGTCTCATCAATCTGTTCCCGGATTGGCAGGGTGAGGAAGCTAGTCCAGCATCCGGCGGTCGGATGACTGTCTCTTATACCCCCCGAGCGCTGCGTGGTGTAGCCTCCCTGTTTCGTTCCCTCGGTGTTGCCTGACAAGCCGCCCATTGCAGGGTCCGTTACGCGACGTCTCCTGGGGAAGGGAAAGAGCAGTTACCGCCGTATTTGTCACGGTTGTGGGTTATCGTACGGTCCACCTGGCGGGAAACCGTGAGCTGGAGCTGTGTTAAGATAAAATGGCCCGGTTTTTCATGACCGGTCGGGTTTCCCATGACACCAGGATCGTGGCAGAGAAAGCACCAATGTTGCGGATTGCATGTGTTGTTGCGTGGGTTACAGCGCTGGGGATGGTTGCCGAGGTGGATGCCAGGGAATCACCGCCGGCGGCCGGCGCCGTAACCCAGGTGCAAGTCGTTTCCTTCATCAAGACGCACTGTGGTTCCTGCCATGCAACGGAGGAACCCTCAGCTGGCCTGGTACTCGATCGTGTGGCCACTGATTTCTCGAACGCGGAGCAGATTGATCTCTGGCAGCGTATTCTCGAACAGCTGGCACTCGGGGCCATGCCCCCCGCGAGTGAACCTGTTCCTGACAGCGCCAGACAGCAGGGCGTGACGCAGTGGATTGTCCAGCAATTGCGCCGCGTCCAGCAGCGGCCCCTTGTCGAACACAAGTTGCGCTCACCGGAATTTGGCAATCGAGTGAATCACACAAAGCTGTTTGACGGTTCCCAGCAGGGCCCCAGTGCGTCTCCTTCCCGACTGTGGCGACTCAGCCCGTACGTATACGATCGCTTTGTGGATGGCCTGGGTCGTGAACTCCGTCGGCAAACAGCCATTCACCAGCCCTACCCGTTGGACGCTGGTAAAGGGGTGCTAGGGGACTTCGCTGCACAGCAGTTTGCCGACGCCGCCACGCTGCAACTGTTGATGATGAACTGCCAGACGATTGCCGCCTATCAGACCACGGGTGTGGTCTACCGGGATCACGAGGACCAGCTGCGAAAGTTACGCAAGACACCACCAGAATTCGAGGCGATTCTCAGCGCGGATCCGATGGCCACGCCTGAACAGATCCAGCAGGCAATCGCACTGGAATACCAGCTACTTTTCGAACGACCGCCCACAGCGGCCGAAATGGAGCGGCTCGTCCAATTGTGCCAGCGCGCCATTCGCACCGGGGGTGCAGTCCTTGGACTGCAGACCACACTCCAGGCTATCTTGATGCAGCCCGAAGCCGTCTATCGCCTGGAAATCGGGTTGGGGCCCGAGGACGAGTATGGTCGACGAAGTCTGTCGGGCTATGAACTTGCCTTCGCACTGGCCCGTGCTCTGACTGATCTGGGTCCCAGCGAAATCCGCGTGCGACTGCCACTGGAGAGTACCACCCGGTCTGTATCTTCGGGCGAAGCGGCTGACGGTTCCCCAGTCGCTGGAGAGAGGGGGTCGCAGACGTTGCTGCAACTTTGTCTGGCAGGCCGGTTGTCAGATCCAGAGACCCTGCGGCACGCGGTCATTCAGATTCTCACTGACAACAACATGTCGACGGCCGACTACCGGATGTTTACCGAAGACCATCGTGTCCGAAACACGCGCGTCCTGCGGTTCTTTCAGGAGTTTTTTGGTTATCACCATGCCCCCAAAGTGTTCAAGGATTCCAAGCGCATCGGGCACGGGGATCGGTATCTCACCGAGCGCATGGTCGACGACGCCGATCAGTTGGTGATGCACGTCTTTGATGAAGACCGGGATGTATTACGACGCTTGCTCACGACGGATAAGTACTTCGTGGCCTATCTTGGGTCGCGGGAGCACATTGCCAAAGATCTGCACTACATCAAAACCAACAAGAACGATGCCAACTTTCGTTTCAACACCCAGTACGTGCAACGGGCCGAAGCAGCCGGCCGCCACCCGATTCCGATTGAAGGACCCGACGCGCGCCAGTACGTGGGGTTTTACAACCTGGATCACGAAACCTGGGATTATCCGACCGAGCAGCCGTTTACCATGCCCGCCAAACAGCGCGCCGGGATCTTGATGCACCCCGCCTGGCTGATCGCCTGGAGCGGCAACTTCGACAACGATCCGATTCGACGCGGCAAGTGGATCCGCGAACACCTGCTGGCGGGTTCGCTTCCTGACGTGCCGCTGGATGTGAATGCGGTGGTCCCGGATAACCCGCACCAGACGTTGCGGGAACGCCTGCAGGTGACTCGGGAGGCCTACTGCTGGAAGTGCCACCGGCAAATGGACCCACTGGGATTACCATTTGAACAATTCGATGACTTCGGTCGCCATCGGACACGGGCGCTCGTGGGTGAGTTGCTGACGATTTTTCCAGAGCGGCATACGGAAGCCGCCAGGCAGCCAATTGACGTGACCGGTGCCGTTGTCGCCAGTGGTGATCAGGCCCTGGATGGCGAGGTGGAAAATGCCTTTGAACTGGTCCACAGGCTGGCCGATTCCCCACGGGTGCGCCAGTCGTTTGTGCGCCATGCATTTCGTTTCTGGATGGGCCGCAATGAGACGCTTGAGGATTCACCCGTTTTGATGGCGGCGGATGAGGCGTATGTACGGACCGGCGGCAGCATGAAGGCGCTGATTGCCAGCTTGTTGTCCTCCGACGCATTCTTGTACCGAAAGCAGCAGTAAACCGATGTCGCACTCCCCGCGCAGAGAACTTCTCAAGGCGACCATGACAGCCGGGTTGTCTCCACTCTTCTGGCCCTTCCTGCAGCAAGTCCAAGTGCAGGCTGCCGGCCAGCCGTTGCGAGGTCCGCAGCGTTTCCTGTTTGTGGTCAAGTGCAGTGGGCTGACTCCCGCGCAGCTGGTTCCCCAAGAATTGGTCGGACAAATGGTCGAACCGGCGGAAGAAGCGGGCTGGCCTGATCGGTTGCGCCCTGTCGACACCCTGACCGACCTCTCCCTGGCCCAGCGGACGCTGCCCGATTCGTTGCAGCCGTTGGCACCGTTCCAGGATCATCTCACCTTATTGCAGGGCTTGTCGGGCAGGATGTGTCGGGGCGGCCATTCGGCCTGGTATGGCGCGCTCGGTTGTTACCATACGGGTAGCGAAGGCAGTCCCGGGCGAGCCGCCAGTCCCACGATCGACGGTCTACTGGCCCGCGCGCTGCCGGCGATTTTTCCACACGTGGGTTTGACACTGGGGGGGAAGGTGCTCTCCGGTGTCAAAGATTCTGTTGTCTACCCGGGTATTTCCGCCCTCGACACCGACCGGCCTTTGCCCTACCAGGCGAGTCCGCAAATGGCCTATAAGAATTTGTTTGGGCTCGCGGCGACCGGCCGAGCGGCCCGCGCGGAACAACAACTCAGTGCGATGTTGCTGGACCATTTGGTCGACGATATTCAACGATTGCAGCGCCGAATTGGAGGGGCTGATCAAGAGAAGCTTGATCAGTATTTGGGAGCGTTCGAGGATCTGCGTAATCGTCGCCGTCGCCTGCAGGGACTTGAAGCACAAATCCGTCGCCACGCGCCGCAAGTCGACGATAAATACGTTTCCGATGTCGAAACCGACCGGATCGAAGCCCACTTTGATATCGCCGCAGCCACGTTAATCTCCGGCTTGTCAAACGTGGTCACGGTCCGTCCCGATACGTTGGATGTGACGTATCGCGGCCTGGGCATTTCAAAACACGTTCACGGTCTGGGGCATGCTGAATCGGTTCAGGGCATGACGGCTGTTGAGGCGCGCAATCGTATTCGGCGGTTCCACATTGAACAAATCGCGCGCGTGGCGACCAGGCTCCGGTCGATTCCCGAGGGGGACGGGAGCATGCTCGACAATACGCTGATCGTTTATTTGAGCGATGCGGCGGAGAAACATCACGGCAGTTGTATCTAATGGCCCTTTCTGCTGCTGGGTGGACTCGGCGCTCGTTGGAGGCGACCAGCCGGAGGTCGCTATCTGCAATACCCGGGATACGGCAAAACAAATCATCATACGATCGCCAATTTCTACAACACGTTGTTACACGTGGTGGGGCAACCACAAGATCAATTCGGTCGCTTCGACTTGAATCTCGACCCGGCCACACAGCGGGGCCCACTGGCGGAACTCTTGGCGTAACGCGGGCTGGCATGGGTTACCAGTTACGTCCGCGCATCTCGTACAGGTCGAGCTCGAAGTTCCCCGTCACACGCGCGCCATTGGTGGTTCCGGCTTGACCCAGTGTGATCTGGCCGTCGAGCATTCCCGAGCCCCATCCGCGCCGTTGCCGGCCTTGTGAAAAGCGGCCCTGGACTTTGACAGGTTGTGTGGGGCTGGAACGAAATAGTGCCGGGGGGACGGTGATAGTGACAGTAATATCTTCACCGTCGGTGGACCGCACACCAAAGAGTGTGATGGTGGGTTGCGTTCCTCCGCGGCCCCAGCGCCGGGCACGCCCCATATTGGCGATGGCTGAGATGTCATTAATCGTGAAGGACCCATCCTCCAGTAATCCCCTGACTTGGGTGCCGTTGGATTGGGAAACAGGTTCGCCGTTAGTCCCATTCCAATACGTTTGAAACGATCCTGCGAGTTTGGCGACGGCGATGGTGTGCATCGGACGTCGTGTTCTGTTTTCCACGGCGACCGCACCGTCCTGGGTCTCCTGTTCAATCTCGGCACGGCGATTTCCAATAAAACGTCGGACTTCATCCAGACCTTCGCGGAGGCCTTGCTGGCGGGGATGGAGATGATCGTTGGCCAGCAAGGCAACCTGATCCAGCTCGGCATACAGAGCCTCTTCATCCCAGACTTCGTCCAGAACGATTTCCAGGACCAGTTGATACATCTCGCGGATGGCAGGATTTCGGTTGAAACGATTCGCCAGTAAGCCTTTGGCAAATACTGATTGATAACCGTTGCTGCGAGACCCAAAGCGACGGTTGGAGAAGGCAGAGTCCACTCCCCAGGGAATGAAGCGGATCTTGGCGTCCTCGCGGAGGTAGACAAAAAAGTTGTTCTGGTTTCCCGAATATCCGTCCCAGAACCCAATCAGACTTTCCACCGCCCAGAATTTGAGAAATTCGTATACGTCAATCAGTTCGTCGAGCTGTTTGTCCGTTTCTGGAGTTTCCGTTTCCAGTGCGTCGCACAATTGTCGAAGAATTTCGCGCCCCTTCGTCTGGGACCATTTCTTATTGCCTTTGTTATCAAAGCGTTCCAGACGATCGGCAAAAAAATCAGTCAGGGTCCCTTCGAAGACCGCACCCGCTGTCGTCCCAAAATGGCGGTCGACAAAAGGTCTACGGACCGCCTCGACGTGTGAGTAGATGCCCAGGTTCTCGCCGTTCACGGTGACCACTGCCAGATTGCAGCGTGGGGCCGGGACGCCCGCCTGGTGAAACAAATGGTAAGACAGATACTGGCTGGCCAGCGATCGGTCCTGCCTGTTGTTATTGAGCGTCAGTCGGTCCATTCCCTCCAGCGTCCGCGTACCATCATCAAAATGGTTCAACTTGATTTTCAGTGAAGGGCGCACGTTGTCCAGAGAACCGATGAATCCTTTCTTGCGGATACCGACGGATGACAATTTTGTTCCGTTGACAGTGATATCACCACGAAAGTAAGAGAACGGAGTGGGCCCAGGTCGTAGACTGAGCGCTGTGGCCATACTGCGAGTCTGCATTCGCAGGGCGGTCCAGTCTTCCTCTGGTAGAGTGATATCCACGCGCAGCAGATGTTGCCGCGCAAACAGTGATGGCGCCTCGGTGGTGGCGTGTTGAGATTGGGCTGGGGTTTTCTGGGGAGGTGGTTGTGGTGGTGGACTGGTTGTTCGCACCGACTTGGTCGGTCCGGTAGTTGCTGGCGGTGTGTCCGGAGTGCACGCGATCAGAAGAGGACCGAACAGGGCGGCGCACCACACCAGACTGCCCAGTGATGCACGCGACTGCTGCGCGGTGGATCTCGCAGGGAATGGTGCGCGGTGGGCCATGTATTCGGATCCCGGGAAGTGGATTTCGCAGAGTCTATTTTTACGCGCCACTTGAACCATGTCACCTGGTGGCCAGTGTCTTGCGCACAGCTACAGCACTGGTCGCCGAGACGCTGGTGAAGCGCTAGTCGAACTGGATTGGGGTGGCCGAGGACACATACCGTACGAGATCGGTCGGCAACCCCTGCTTGATCCGCAACTCGCCGATGTCGAACAGCTGCGCCATCAGCGTACCCAGCAGGTTTCTGGAATTGCAGGGCGCGGTCAGCGGTTTGCTGCCATCACGTGTGGACTGCCCGACCACCTGGCCACCGCGAATGCCGCCACCGTACACCAGCAGCGGCGTCAAGCCACCCCAGTGATCGCGGCCGCCATTCTTGTTAATCCGTGGTGTCCGACCCATTTCTCCGGTGCTGACCAGCAGAATATCATCACCCAGACCACGCGCCTGGCAGTCTTCGATGAAGGCCGAAACCGCGTGATCGAAGGGGCGGCCGACTGCCGCCATGCCCTGTTGCATGCCGAGGTTGTTCTGGTCGCCATGCATATCCCAGACAAAACGTGTGGTGATGGTCACAAACCCGCACCCGGCTTCGCACAGACGGCGGGCGAGTAACAGCAACTTGCCCAGTGTCTGGGCGTTGTTCTGATACCAGCGGCGCTTGACTTTGCCGTTTGTTTTGTGGGCGTACGCGGTTTCGTTGACAAACGCGCTGGTGTCGTAGCGGGCGAGGGTCTGCGGGTCTTCTTGGCTCAGGTCAAATGCTTTGGCCACACCTTGCAGGACCATCTCAAAAGCCTGCAGGCGAAACTTGTCGATCCCCTCCAGGGTTCCTGAACTATCGACTTTCGATTTCAATCGATCGAGGGCGAACAGCAGCGCTTTACGGTTGTCTAACCTCTCGGGAGACAGTGCCAGCTTGAGGTTTTTTTGCAGCTCTGACCCGCCCCCTGGCACGAATGGTTCGTACGACTTTCCGAACGGGCCAGTTTGTGTGAACTTGCCAAACCGCTCGTCAGCTCCGAGCGCCTGGGGTTCCACAGAGTTGGGGTAGAGAGTGACATTGAGGGGCATGCCGGATTCGCGGTCGTTGGTACCTGCCAACCGGGAATAGAGGGAGCCCATATTTGCCTTCAGCGATGCTTCACCAATGATCGGGCGTGTACTGTGCGCGTTACTGCCGGATTGGTAGGAACGCACGATTGCCAGCTTATCGGCTTGCCTGGCCAGTCGCGGGAGTGTCGCCCCTAAATGGATCCCCGGTACCGCGGTTTGCGTCACACCACCGACGGTCCGGATGCCATCGGGGACGTCGAGCTTGGGGTCTAAAGTTTCAAATTGGCTGGGCCCACCATGTTGCAGTAGAAAGATCACGCTCTTGCCCGTGGTGATCGGTTTTTCTCGTCCCTTCGCCAGCGCCTGGGCAGCCAGCAATTGGGGCAGGGAAAGTCCTCCCAGACTACCGACGGTCAAGAAGGCCCGGCGATTCAGAGATCGGTCTGGAAAAAAGGAAAGCATGAAGGGTGCCGGCAAACAAATGACAACGGGCTGATGACAAGCAACCGGTATCGTGGAGGTAAATCAGATGACTCTGGATCCGGTCGTGACCTTTCCAATTATAACCGCGGATTGGACGTCGCGGGGACCATCGGAATCCTGTTTTCCGGCAGCGCGACTCGACGACCCTGGCATGACCTGAGTGACTGGGCATTGGCGAACAGAGCCCGCAAGATAAGAGCCAGTCCCCCGGTACCTGCAGTGACGAAATTGCGGTTACCACTGGCCGTCGTACGACCTGGCGTCGTGTGCGTCACGACCAGGACAAATCGTGATGCTTTAGTGGCAAGTCACGAATGCGTTTCCCGGTAGCTGCAAAAATCGCGTTGCATAATGCCGGGGTAAATGAGGCAACTCCCGTTTCACCGACACCGGCAGGCGCCGCAGTGCTCTCCACAATATCGACGACGATGTCCCGAGGCGCGTCCTTCATCCGAGCGACTTGGAAATCATCGAAATTGGATTGCTGAGCGCGGCCGTTCTGGAAGGTGACTTCTCCCCAGCGGGCGTGCGAGGCAGCCATAATCGCGGCCCCTTCCACTTGTGCGTGCACACGGTCAGGACTGACAATCGTACCGGAATCGAGCGAGCACCAGACGCGAGGAATGCTGAGTTGTCCCTGTGGGCTCACTTCGACTTCGACGACATGTGCGGTGTAGCCGAGAAACGACCGACAGCAAGCGATTCCCAGGCCCTGGCCTCTGGGCAGGTTGCTGTTACGCTGCCAGGCTGCGTTGTGCGCGGCGCGGCGTAACACGTTCTTCAGGCGACCGATGTCATACGGATACACCCGGGGATCGGCGTCGCGATTTTTCAGCCCCAGAGCAGCCATGTCGAGCTGCCGGTCGTCACCCAGTGCTGTCAGCACAAACTCGAAAGGATCCTGACCGGCCGCATGTGCCAGCTCGTCGATGAAGCAACCTACCGCGAAGTTCTGCTGGATGTGGCAGACCGAGCGCAGCCAACCAGTCCGGACGTGCGACCGCGCCCGTCCCACCTCGAGACGCAGGTTGGGAACGTCATAGGGCAAGTCGGTGTGCCCCATTTCCGCTTCCCAGGCGGCCGGCATCTTGTTGCGGCGCTTGGTCAGTGCCTCAATCGAAGGGTACACGGCCCGCTGCAGCCAGGCCGTAATTTGTCCCTTGTCGTTCACAGCACCTTCACAGTGGATTGCGGAAATGGCGTGGAAGTAGTCGTGTCGCAAGTCGTCTTCCCGGGTCCAGGTGACATGCACGGGGCGCTTTAATTCGCGGGATAAACGCGCCGCTTCGACGCAGTAGTCCGGTTTGCTTTTGCGGCCAAATCCTGATCCCAAAAGTGTTACGTTGACCAACACATCCTCGCCGCGCATCCGCATGGCTCTGCCAACCGTTTCCTGGACAGCTTGTGGATTCTGTGTGGCGGCCAGGATGTGGCATGTGGTGACACGACCCGAATTGTCGGTTTTCACGTCGGCCACAGCGCATGTGGTTTCCATGGAAGCGTGCGCCAAATGGGGCACCGAGTAATTCGCTTGGATAACGCGGTTTGCGTCTTCGAGTGCCGCCTCTGTGTCTCCCGCAGCCCGTAGCAGTGTTCCCGGTCGCGCGGCAGTTGCTTTGAGCGCTTTCGCGAAAGTCTGGCTATCGTACGATCCGTTGGGACCATCGTCCCATTCGATCGTGAGTGCGTCGCGTCCTTGCCAGGCGGACCAGGTGCTGGTGGCACAGACTGCGATTCCACCCAGTTGTTGGAATTCTGGCAGGCCGCGGTATCTGGGAAGTGGAACGATCTCGACCACGCCGGGTAGCTTGCGGGCGGCGGTCGCGTCGAATGACTTGACTCTGCCGCCGACAACGGGCGGCCGAGCAATCACGGCAAACAGCTGATTGTCCAGGCGGGCATCAATGCCATAAATGGCTTTTCCCGTGACGATGTCATCGAGGTCGACCAGCGGCGCATCTTTTCCAATGTATTTCCACTTTTCACGCGGCTTCAACCTGAGTTTGTCCACGGCGGGAACTTCCAGTGTCCTGGCAATTTCGATCAGCGCGCCAAATCCAATACGTCGGTCGGAATCTCTATGTATGATCTGGTGGGTGTCGGCAAAACACGTGCTGACATCAACCCCCCATTGTTGCGCGGCCGCAGTTTCCAACATGGTGCGGGCGATAGCTCCCGCCGTTCGCATCGTCTGGAAAAAGAACCGGATGCTATTGGATCCATCCGTGTTCTGGTCACCCAGATTCTTGTCCCCTTTGGCTTGCACGATGTGGACTTGTTCCCAGTCGGCTTCCAATTCGTCTGCCAGCACCCGCGGCAGGCCGGTGCGGATGCCCGTTCCCATTTCCGATCGATGTGCCAGGATGTCAACCCGTCCGTCGGTGTTGATGGAGACAAACAGATCGGGAGCAAAGGACTCCACGTCGACCCGGTTCGGGTCGGCGAAAGCCGGAGTGGCAGATCCCTTGCCCATCAGCAGCAGTGAACCGGCCGCAGTACCAGCCAGAAAGTGGCGTCGCGATAAAGTGCACAGATCATGGCGGGGTACGGGCCGGTTGAGGTAGTCAGGTGGTTCAGGTCGAACAGACGTCTCTCGGAGTGTTGGCTGTTTCCGGGGATGACTCATTTCCGCAACTCCTGGGCGGCAGTTTTGACAGCAGCACGGATGCGGGGATAGGTTCCGCAGCGGCAGATATTCCACATACTCTCATCGATGTCTGCATCGGACGGGCTCGTGTTGTCGCGGAGCATGGCCGCAGCCGCCATCATTTGTCCGACCTGGCAGTAGCCGCATTGCGGCACGCTGTGTTGTTTCCACGCTTTTTGAACAGGGTGGGAACCATCGGCCGAGAGACCTTCGATGGTGACGACTTGCGCATCGCCAACTTCGCTCAGAGTAGTAACACAGGATTGCCTCGCTGCGCCATCGATGTGAACGGTACAGGCTCCGCACTCGGATACGCCACACCCGTATTTGGTCCCGGTCAGACCCAAGTGATCCCGTAAAATCCATAGCAGCGGTGTCGTATCCGCGACATCAACAAGTTCGTGCGCTTCACCGTTAACGTTGATACGCGTCATGCTGCGTTACCCTTTTTCAAGAGAGAGCAATTACCACTTCAAGACCGTATCACCCCACTCGCGATATCTGGGCTATCGCAGTGACCGGCCGCCGCGCAGAGCGACGACCCGTCCCGCGGGCTGCGCAGGTCCGCAGGGGTTGTTGGCAAGGCACTCGTTGACTGGAGTCCAAGCGGGCCACACTACTTGGGCAGGTTTCCCAGCTTGAATGCCGTCAGCGTGTTGTCGAGCATATGCGGTAACAGCAGTGTTTGTGTGGCTGGCAGGTACGCATGATCCGCGGCACCTTTCTCGTATTGCTGTAGCAAAGAGACGGAACCTGCCTTGGTAATGTGGAATACCTTGCCGTGGATCCAGTCGGTCACAATGAACCCGCCCTGGCCGTCTACTTCCACACCATCCAGATGCCCAGTCGGTTTCTGGGTGATTAACGTTTTCTTTTTGGTTTTGAGGTCGACCGAGAAAAATCGACCCAGGACTTTGGTCGAGAAATCTTCTGGATTGAATCCAGTACCCCAGGCGCCCACATAGAGTGTCTGCCCAACCACCAGTAACCCATTGGGGTGTTCCAGGTGTTCCCCTGAATCAAAGACGGATTGTTTTCCGTTCTTGTACTGGTGAATGGTGCTCTTCACCATATCGGCGACGTAGACCGTGCCATCGGGACCGGTCGTCAGATCATTGAGGAACGCAGCGCCTTGGATTGCGACTTCCTCTACCTGTTTGCCACTCTTGATGTCGACAGCCACAATGCGCGTGACGTCGCTGACCCACAATGTTCCTTTGTGCGACCGCACGCCTTTGGGATCTTGTAGGCCTTCAAACCATTTCAGTTTGACCATTTTTCCTTGCAGGGTCAGTTTGGAAATGAAGCCGTTTTTTTCCTGATCCGCGCCGCCGTTGCCGACGTGAGAGAGGAATACAAATCCGCTCTCCGCGTCGTAGTACGCGCTTTCGGGGCCATCGAGACCTTCACTCACCTGCCAGAGTTTTTCCTGGTCTGCTGCCATCGCGTTACTGCCGAGACCGAGAAAAACTGCTGCGGAAAACAATAGGCGTACAAACGGGAACCGAGTTAAAGTCATAGTGGTTCTTTCATCAATAAAACAGATAGTTTTGTAGCAATAACGCATAACCCAACCCTGATGATTCTAGCCAACATCTGCTGGCGATGTGATCTCCCACGACAAAGAAATCTCAGGTACCCGAAAAGATCCAGGTTACGTCAAGTGGGTTGCCTGATAGTCTGTGGCTGCCTGGGCGGACTGTCTTGCACAGGCGACTGCGGCGGTTCTACCACGCCATACTGGCAGTCTTGTTTTCTTTTCCTGCAGTGCTACCGGTGGCCTTCGTCGTCGCGCTGCCAGTCACGCTCGGTGCGTACGGGCGACTCTGTCGGCTGGTGGCTGACAGTGTTGCTGCGAGAGGGTCTAAGGCGGGATCATTCACTACGGTGAACGTCGCAGATGCACGACGATCTCGCCCGCATTATCGCCAAGGGCGTTGAAGTTGTCTTGGCAGCGTAGAAAGAGCTGCCCGTCCGAAGGCGCGCGGAATGTGGAGGACGATCCCAGAGTCATGACCGGCGAGAGCCGATAATCACGGAACAGACAGCCAATGAGTGTTCCCCGCCCCGTGTCATCGCCATCAGCGTCGTAGCGGGTGCCGTCTTGTTCGAGTGCCCAGGTGCCAGTGGCCGCTAGGTCATACGAGATTCCCTGCTGCAGCGTGACGCCACTGGCTTGCCAGCTGTAGGCGGCCTTGATTTTGGCTTGTGCGCGTTGTTGTGCCTTGAGTCGTCTGAACTTGGTGTTCCATTGCCACGCGCACAAGTCCGCCCGATACCCCAACTCCATGTGTTGCAGGAACAGGCTGTATTCGAAGGAAATTTGTGGTGCCAGTGGGCCGTAGACGCTGGTAAAGCTGACGCCTTCTGTGCGTTGCATCAAGGCAATGGCCAGTGGCTTGAAGCGCGTCGCGTAGTTGGGGTTATGGGCCAGCATGTGGCACAGCGCCCACCGCCAGGCGTAGTCGCGCCAACCCCCGGCTGGCACGTTGCCTGGTACGGCAATATCCAGCAGTGTTTTTTTCGGCTTTGCTTGTTGCAGATACGCCAGTACCCGGGGATTGATATCGACTGCGGTTTGTCCCAGTTTCCAGTACTGTCCCAGTTCTGCAATTCCTTCCGCCAGCCAGGTAGGGCCTGTGGATCCAAAAGTAAGACTGCAAAATCCATGCGTACACTCGTGTTGGATGACCCCATGGTCGTCACAGGCGTACAGCGTGGCGCGACGCTGGTTCCCGAGTGAACTGGTGAAACAAATTCCAGCACCTTCTCGTATCTTGGCAATTCCGGACGGTTCTGTAAGGACACCCTCTGGCCACACACTCAGGTCGCTGACAATAAATCCTTCCATCCGAGTCTTGGGCCCGCGCCCAAAATATCTGGTGAGCAAGGTGGCCATGGTTTCGAGCTTATCGAGCAGGATCTTCGCTTGCCGGTCGGAAATATCGGTCATGAACGTGAAGCGTGGCGATCGCACTATGCGGGGTTGCCGCCGGGCGTCAGATAAATGGCTGTACTTGTTTTTCAGCCGTTCATCGAGTGTTTCCGCTCGGCTTGTCAGCGCGTTGATTTCCACACGGAGCGTTTTGGCAACCAGGTCTTTCGTGTTCAGTCGGACCACCTCCAATTGGATGACCTTGGCCCCGGCCCGCGCCCGACTCGGATCGGCAGTGCGCAGTTCGGCCCTGAAGTTGTCGGCCATCGCAAAAGAAAGTGTCGAGCGCCGCGTAAACCCATTCTTGGCTGGAATCCGCACGAACAGCCGACCCTTGGAACTACGGATGAAATTGCCCACGATTTCGCACTCTGAATATTCGTTGGCTTTCCGTGCAGCCTGCAAGACTTTGATGCCAGTCGTGACGGTTTCATCGCTGACGAGTTGGAGTGTCTGGAGAGGGCCTTGTGTTTTTCCCAAACGGTTGACAGCGCCCTGGAAGCGCAAGATCTGACCCGCTTGAAGTTTTTTGGCCGGGTAGCTTCCGACAATTTGTATGTCTGCTGGAAAACGCAGGCGCTGGCCACTGGCGAGTGTCACCACATCGCGACCCGCTGGCGCGACCAGCACATTCCAGAGCTTCCCACTGCGGTCCTTGAGGCTCAGACGGCCAGGTCTGATCGAGGCGACCGTACCTTCCAGCATCAGGGTTTCCTGAACCACAATACGGCCATTCTGGATGCGCTCGTTCTGTTGCGTTTGTCCAATTGTCTGTTGATCGATCAGCAGGGACACAAGCGTTGTGATGATGATGAGTCTGCTCATCCAGTAGATCCTGTCGATTGGCGGTGCTGTCTCAAAGGTCCGTCGCGATCGAGTGCGGTGAACAGAAGCGGAAAACGGTCGAAATGGCGCCGATGCGCCCAGATCAGGGCGTCGTCGTGTTGGCGATGTCTCGCTGCGTGCGATCGAAATCTGGTATTCCGTCCGTCATCGTGTAATGCAGCCGATGGGTGACCGCTGCCCCGTTGGCATGTACGCAGACGAGCCGCAATTGATGGTTTCCGTCCTGGAGATCACCAACTCGAATCCAGAATTCCTGTTGCGAGTTGACGACCGATGACCAGGTCGTGGCATCGTAATCATTATTGACCTGATATCTTTGTTGGCCTGGGTTTTCGCGGTCGTTGTAGGCGATCATCGCAACTGCTGGGATCTTGGCTCGCAGCGTTCCGCGCACATGGATGTGGTTGTCGTCAAAAGATACGCGCAGTGATGTCAATTGTAGGTCCGGCGATTGATCGGCCTGTTGTGCGGTGCCACTGAAGAGCGGGTGAACCAGTAACCGGATTGCATGCGCATGGGTGAGGAAGGAACCTTTGCCCTCCTGGCGCCATTCCTGGCGATAGGTGTAGTTGCCGGCGCCCATCAAGGCGGTACCGCGTTTCGCTTCCCCTTGAGTGGCGTGGTTATGGGGTAGTGACAAGCCATGACCCAGCTCATGGATCGTTCCCCCGATGTATGTGGTATTGAACCGCGCCAGGCTGAAAGGTTCGTACCCGCGGTGCTCTTTAACCTGCAGTACCAGACCTTGTGGGTCGGGCTTGAGCCCTGCGATCGTCAGCCAATCTGAGTCCGCCACAAAGCAAATGCCTTTCGTGTGGTCGGCACCCATTCCGTAGTAGGGCGAGTAGATTGTGACCTTTTTGTCCTCGGTGCGGGAAAGTCCACAGACGATCAGAAGTGTTTCGCGCTGCGCGTCGATTCCTTTCTGGGCCAGGACTTTCACGATTTCGTTGTAGATTCGATTGCCGGACCGATACGAATAGCTGCCATCATCGTTGGCCGTCCCCCGTACCTGATGAAGTTTGAGTTTGCCCTGATCTTGTTCTAGTGCAAGTGTGACATCTCCATAGCCCAGCGTGCGCATCTCATCGCGATAGAACTGGCGAATATCGGCCATGATGTGATGCCAGCGATCGATGTGGCCTTTGAGTGGTTGTCGGTCTTGAGGATGGAAATAAACCACGCGCAAGTATTTCTTGCCGCGCGCCGGATCCGGTTTGCGCCAGGCCCGTAGCTGGCGCAAGATGTGCGCGGCCTGCTCTGGTTGGGAGTCGACCGTGGACCAGTCAAATGGGAGAGTTGTTGGCGCGGCGGCTGTGGTGCCGTCACCGCACAATGCAATCAGGCAACATATGAGTAGCGCTTCGAGGGCACGGTCTGTGTTGGTACGCCGCTGGCAATACGAAACATGGGGCGTAGCAGGTGTGCCGGACATATGGTCGGGGTCCACGTGTTGGAGGGAAGCGTTGGCGGCGGACAAAGCCACTGTACCAAGTCTACAAGTTTGAGTCAGAAAATGACTCTGCGATGGGGCTGTTTTTTGGCAGGTCAGGTCAGGTCAGCTAGATACCTGTTTCCCAATGGACGACGCCGAGTAACCAGAAAGATCCGCTGTGGTCCACCGGGTTGGACTCTCTAGACCGGCTCCGGGAGAACCTCCTCAGCCGCCACGCGCGCGGCAGGCTTGTACGAAATGGGCTTGCGCTCATGGATCAACAGATCCCACGAGTCGGTACCGAAATCTTCCTATAATAGACTGGCAAAAGGTTTCCGGTCAGAGGTCGCGTCAGGCGGACTTGCCACTTGTACCGTTCTGTCTGGCATTCGTTTGTGAGTGGTGTGACCGGTACAAGCGAGATCAAATAACAGCGGTAATTCGGTATCTAAGGGAGGTCTTCCGTGATGCACAGAACCAGTCGGAGTTATTCCTTTCTGATCGGTGTCAGTCTGCAACTGTGGATCGGGTACATGACTTCGAGAGCAGCTGAGGTCGCCTCGGTTCGACAACTGGAGCAGGCTGTTTTTCAGCGAGTCGGTGGTTCTGCCGGAAAGGGTGCCTGCCTTGGTACCGGCCGGGCGGGCAGCTGGAACGATCGCTATATCGGTTCCCCGACGGTGGTCTACGACGGGAGGACCTATTGGATGTGGTTCACCGGGGGCCAGCTCACAACCGACACCCGGTATCCTTACGGGGTCATCGAGCAGATTGGAGGCGCGACCAGTCGCGACGGGGTCCATTGGACCCTGCTGAATGAAGGCCAACCCGTGCTTCAGGTGGGAGCGGCCGGCACTGCGGATCACCGCGGTTTGTCCCACCCCTACGTGCTCAAAGTCGGCAAGCGTTTTCTGATGTGGTACGGGGCGATCGACGGTCGGTCGGGGAAAGATCTGGAGATTGTCCCGCCGCACGTGCGGGTTGAGCAGATGTGCCTGGCTAGCAGCGTCGATGGGGTGCATTGGAAACGCGAAAACGGGGGACGGCCGGTCATGCAGCTGGGGAAAAAAGGAACCGTGGATAGCCTGCAAGTCACGGGTATGCACATCCTGCACATCGCAGAGGCAGAGCGACACGTTTTCCGAATGTGGTATGGCGCGTACAACGGCAGTCATCGTTTAGCATTGGCCGAGAGTTCCGACGGAATCCATTGGAAACGCTTGTTTGACGGTCAGCCGATCTCCGGATTACGCGGTGGCCAGCAGGGTCAATTAGGCCCCAGTGTCCATTTCGATGGCAGCCGCTACTTCCTGCTCTACTGCGGTGACGTTGGCAACGAATGGAAAACGTATTCGGCGGTGAGTGATGACGGGTTCCATTTTCGCCAACTGAACAACGGCCGCCCCGTACTGGGACCACCACCACCGGGAAATTTTGGATCGGCGGGCAGGGGTGCGAACCATTCGGTCCACGCGAGCCAGCTGATCTTCGTCAACGACCGTGTCCGTACCTGGTACGCTGGCGAAGACAACCAGCCACCCCGCCACCAGAAGATTGGTCTGATGGAAGCCGTTCTGATGCCCTAGCCAGATACGACTGCAGTCGGCGAACGGTTCCGATTTTGCCACTTGCCGGCAGTATTGACACCCGCGCGAATCTCAGCGGTGCGGTCTACTCCTTGCCCTGACAGGCAATACTTGTGGAGCTGTTCAGATGCCACGAGAACACAGCTGCGATCAGAAACAGTGTGTTGCACAAGCTATTTCTGGATGTCCAGCGCCTCGAAGTGTTTACGAACGGTTGCCAGCGGGTGATTGCGCAAGGTCAGGAATTCGTTTTCGGTGAGCGTCAGCTGCCCTGATTTGATGTGCTTTGCCAGTGCGTCACTGCGCAGCTCGGTGCGCAACAGTCCTTCCAGAGCGAGCTGACGATTACGGCCTGCCAGATAAGACAGGGCACCGATCAGTAACTGGGTGGAATCCGGTGACTCGACATCAACCAGGCCGCTGACCGCGCCCATCTGGAGTTCGGTTGGTGTCTTTGGACCAAGATATTTTTGCAAGTGTGGAATCGCTTGTGACGGATCCAGCAAGGCAACCATACGCAGCGCGTCGTAACGTGTACCTGTGCGGATACGCGGATTTTCAGACATGCGCACGGACTTTTGCAGCGTTTCTGGCCAGGTAGCTTTTACTGCAGGCAGACCGACCAGAATTTCGTTGAGTCGTTTGTTCGGCCAGACGCCAATTTGCGTGGCTCCATTGATGAGTCCACCACCCAGTACCACAGCTTGCCAGTCGCGCAGTGGTTCGCTGGCGGATGGGACCGCCATTTCCAGGACGTCGCGGATCTCGCCACCGTCGTCACGCCTGGCAACCGCGATGGCAACTCGCCAGATCCAGGGAATGCGTCGGTATTCGTCGATGGTATCCCCCGCATCGAGATCGGAGACGAGTTGACTGATGATGGCTGGGCCCAGTCCGGGCCGCTGGTCGATGACCTGCTGCCGCCGGTCGGTCGGTTGCGCATCATCGAGCAGGAAGGGTGCGATTTGATGTGCCCGGCGCGGCAGCGCGGTTTGCCGCGAGCTGGTCCTGGGGAAGTTGGGCTTTTGTCCGACAGGTACCAGTTGTAGCTCGCGTAGATCGAACAAGGCGCGCTGAATGGGCGCCGCAGCGCGGACGGTAATCACATGGCGTCCGGCAGTCAGCTGCGCGGTGCCTGTCCGGTACTGGCGGTAGTGTTGCCAGCCGCCTGTACTGTCGACTTTTCCCGTAATGACTTCTGCCATTCCCTCAATCCGGAAAGAGTTGCCTGCGGCCTGATCGTCACAGGATGCATTCAGATAGACGTCAAACCGACCGGACTGCGCCACGTCCACGCGCCATGTGACCGTGTCGGTTTGATGGTGCCAGTAGCCGATATTGTCATAAGGGGATTCAAACCGAATATGGGTACCGCGGATTTCTGCTGTGGCGGCAGTGAGGCGGAAGACCCCTGAACCCTCGGGCGCGACCAGCTGCGGCATATTCCCGGAGAATGTTTTGGGGGGAGAAACGAAGCTTGTCAGGTAGGCGATCACATCACTCAAATCTTGTTGTGACAGTTCGCGTTCGAGACCCTCGGGCATGACGGACTTGCGCGACGACTGGAATCGATCGAGCTCGTTACGCTTGATGAGATGTTCTTTTCCACCCGCCTCGCGCAGACGGATGGTGGTCGCGGTTTCTTCAACAATCATCCCGGTCATGGTTCGGCCTCTGTGGGTGATTGCGGTCCACGCGAGATACCGCGCATCGACCTCCTTGTTGGGGTCCAGAATTGTGGTCAGTAACCACTGAGGATCGCGATTGGTGAGCGCGGCGAGGTCTGGACCGACCACGTGCCCGTGATCTTCCAGGCGATGACAGGAGGCACAGCGTTTGCGGAACACCAGACGCCCTTGATCAATGGACCCCGCTAGCCTGGTTGCCGGCAGATGTGCGGTGACGATGGCACTGCGACTTGACTTGTTGGTCGCACCCAGCAGCCGTGCTGCAGTGTCACGCACAGTGGCTGCGCCATTGCCCAGCAACTTGTTACGTTGGCTGACATTCAGGTGGTCGGCACGTACGATTTGTCTGTCTATTGCCGACAGCAGTGCTGTTGGCCCACCGCGCTGGCTGAGCAACGCATCGAGTACCTCAACCCGCACCAGTCCGCTCAGTGAGGCATAGGTACCCAGTAGTAGCTCCGGCGCGTCCGCAGCGGTTGTTGATGTGACGGCAGCCACTGCGGCTTGCTGCAGCGACAGGGAAAAACGGGGCGATACGAAATCGACCAGCGCGGCAGCTCGCCTTGATGCCGAAAAATGCTTCCGGTCGTCCATGTGGGAAAGGATCCGCTGGGAATAGGGCCCAAAGGCGCGTCCCAGTAGTGAGAAAGCGGCGCGGTATTCGGGCTCCTCGCGGGTGGAGTCCTGGAGCGTCGTCAGCGCGGCGCGAAAAACGTGTTCTGTTTTCGGAGCGCCTCCAATTGTCTCTACAAATCCGTTCGATGTTGCCCGTGCGTCAAGGGCATTCAAGACGAGTGTCCAGGGCACCGCGTCTTTCACCTGGGTGAGCGTGTGCATGTCGGGAAGGTGTGTGATGACAACGTCACGAACGGTCGTCGCGTCCGCTGCCCGGGCCGTGGTTTCCAGTAGCTGGTGCCAGGTACGCAGTGATTGCTGCTGGGTCGGCAGAAGCCTGAAGCCCTGTACAACCTGCCGCAGGTTGCCCGTCGAGGCGGAATGGAACGCGGCACTGCGGACTCGGTGGTCCTGTTGGCTACTGAGTAGCCTGGCGATGGCGCGGGCGGCATCTGCCTGGGTACTGGCACCCAGCGACAGGGCGACTTGTCGGCGCAGTCGTAAGCTCTCGGTGGCGGTCAGCTGGACCACCGCGGCGCGCAGTGCAGGGGTCTCATTCAGCCAGGGCTCGCTCAACTTCACGGCAAACCGCTGGACCTCGGCGCGCTGTGATTGCAGCGCCCGATTTATGTCGTCGGGAGTTAGTTTACCCAGTCCGTCTAATGCTGCGAGCGCCTGGATACGAGCAGCCGACAGTTGCGAATCGATTGCCACGTGCCGCAGGTCGGGTGCTACATTCTTAGCCTGCCGCCAGAGCAGCAGTTGATGCGCAAGATCACGGGTTGTCCCATTCGAGGAGTCAATAGCTGTAGCAAGTTGCGCGTCGGTCAAGGCAGTTAGATTGGGGATCACTGGTTGCGGTGTTGGTGGTTCTTGACTTTGCCGGGGAAGTATCCGGTAGATACGGCCGCGACCCTGGCCCGCGTAAATGTCAAGATCGTTCAGGCTGGACTGTGGGATCCAGCGCGAGTGCTCGATCACATAACGGTACATATCCACGATCCAGAGCGCACCATCGGGGCCGGTGCGAACTTGAACGGGCCGGAACCAGCGATCGGTAGAGCTGAGAAATTCACGAGATTTCTCACCAACACCGCGTCGGCCAATAAAGGTGTCGTGGCTAGCTTGAAAATCGATCCGATGGACGGCCTGGTGGACCGGTTCGCAGGTGAATGCGTCGTTCTGAAAATCGTCTCCCAGCGCTACATCCCGGTAGATGCCGATCCCGCAGGCTGCAGTGGCGCGGCCTGGTGCTCCGGATAGCTCAAACGTCACCAGATCGTCGGGTGGATACAGTCGCAGGGCTTCAGCATTTGTGGAGAAAACGTGAAAGGGAGCGAGCACGGCATCCGGGTTTCGGCGTTGATAGTCGTCATCGGCAGCAATCGGGGTAAGCAGGGCACCGTTTGAACAACCAAACCAGTCGCCCCAGTCGTTCCGGCAGCGGCCTTGTTGTGTACGGCCGCTGACTGCTTGAATCACACCGGTGTCCGGGTTGAGTCTAAAGTCGCGGTTGCGGCAGTCGACGGTTTCGCCTGTCCTGGTGCTGGTAATCTCGCCACCGAACAGTCCCCCGGCCCCGTAAATCCAGTTGTCCAGACCGAAACGCAGGCTGTTGACGCGGGCCTGGGCATTTCTGACTTCGAACCCGGTGAACAACGTATCGACCTGGTCTGCCTTGCCATCCGCGTCTCGGTCACGAGCCCACAAGATGTCGGGGGCGTCACAGATCAACAGTCCATCCCGCCAGACTTTGACGTCGGTCGGAAAGCGTAGCCCCTCGAGGAATGTTCCAGCCGTTTCGAAGTAACCGTCCGCATCGGTGTCGCGGAGCCAGCGCACGCGACTGGTCGGAGGAAATGATGCATACACGTCGTGCCCGTAGTCGTTCATTTCGGCGACCCACAGGCGTCCGTCCGGACCAAAGTCAATGGCGACTGGATCCTTGACGTCGGGTTCCGCAGCGGCCAGCACGATTCGTAGATTGGGTGCGGTCTGCATGCAGCGCAGGGAATCCTGTGGTGATTTGGCGGGTACGCCTTGCGTGCCCGCGGGAACATGAAAGGACTCCGGCACCTGACTTTGGACTTCGTCCACAATTTTTTGTTCCAGGCCACTCTGGAAAATCGACGGCAAGGCGAAATAAGGCATTTCCGCGCCGCCGCCGTAACCCCCTTCTGCCAGTAAACGCTCAGACGGAATGTAGCAACCAAAATCGTTACTGTAGGCGTTGAGCCAGAATCGTTCGCGGTTCAGTTCCAGTTTGAGTCGGTGGGCATAATCGACACAGACTTCACCCGCCAGGAAGGTCATGCACAAGCTGTCGCCAAACGTCCAGGTTTGAATTCGGTAGTCGACTTCCTGGATCAGCGGCTGGCCACCATCGAGGCGCTGTAGTTGTGTCAGCGCGTTGTAGCCATGCGCTCCACCCGCCTTGGATTGGGCGACCAGTTGTTCCCGGGTGGGCGGGGTCTCTAATGGCAGGGCAATCTGACGGCGTACCGCTCGAGGAGGACCACTAATTGGTTTGAGTTCACCTGCCAGCAGACGCTGGACTTCGGCAGCAATTTGCAGACCCTGGGAAGCCGCCACCTCGACTTTGTCGCCGGTTACGCCGGAAGCAGGATTCTGGTCTGAACCCGCTCCGATGGAGACTAGTGCCACGGCGCCGGGAAACTGTCTCTCAATCATCTGCGCCGCATACCCGGCCCAGTCTCCGCTAATCTGGTTGAACGACAGCGTGACGCAATGACACCCATAAGAGACATAGACGGCCCGCGGTTGGGAAGTGTTGGTGTCGCGCACAACGAGCATTGGCAAATCATGGTCAACAGGACCATTGGCGCTGCGGCGATTCTGGGCGAACGTTACCGTACCAATTGCCCACGCAAGGTGCGCCGGCTTCATCGCGTCCAGCGCCTGTTGCGCTACCTGGGTGATTCGATCAGTGAGCTCTTTTGTGTAGCGATCGATGTGTTGCTGGTGTGCAGCAGGAACAGGTTCACTGAAAATGTTGTCGCTTGCGCCATTCACCTTCGGCGTGCAGTGCGAATGGGTAAACGTGACGACGAGATTTGCAGCGGGCAATTGATGCGAGGTCATCAATCGACGGGCGACTTCGTCCACCATCGTTTGTCGAATTCCCAGGCTGTCGAGTGTGACCAGCACAAGAGGTGGAGCCGCCGCGTCACCGGTTTCGGAGATGGCCAGCGATTTTGCGTATATGTGCTGGGAAACTCCGACCGATTCCTGCCGCCGGTTCCCGAATCCATTCAATCGAATAGCGTAGTCCGGCGTAATATCGACGCGCGAAACCCCGACTTGATAAACATCGTTTGCCTGCGTCGAGTGGTTGCTGACCAGCAGCAGTACGATGCTCATTGCCAGAAGCTGTTTGTTCATTAGATTGCTCGGCCGGTTGGCGTTTTGCGAGAGTGGAGCGGCGGGGTGACGTTCTGCAAGCAGGTCATCTGGGGCCGCTTGGCAGGTGAAAAGCCAGGGCACAGCTTGCAGAGCTGATAGTACCGCCGTCGCAATCTACGATCGTACTGGTTTGCCTGCGCGACAGCCAGCAGGACGTATCCATTGATCGGCAGAATGGCGTGACACGTCCGGTGCATCACCGCGAGCGTGGCTCGCAGGACCGGGTGCTGTGGGATCCGGATTGTCGACAGCCCAACTTGCTGATTGCCCTCTTCGAAGGTACGGTTTGGGCATGTCACTCTACATCGCGCCCAACGAAGACGTGGTTCCACCAGCCGGTCAGCCGACGATCAAGGAAGTCCGCGCGTATGTTTCCCGCAGTGATGAATACGGCGCCAGCGATGTCCATGATACGGCCGATACGCATTGGATTATGGGACTGCCAGGTCCAGAGGGTGACTGGGACCACAATCGCACGCACCCGCCGATTACCAATCCGATGTCCCGTTATCCCAAGTACTCCGGGTCGCGCAGTTCGTGGGGTGTGGCTCGGGTCCCGACGGTAATCGTCGAAATCGAGGATGCCGAGGGACGTGTCGGGATTGGTGCCAGCACGGGCGGTGAAGCGGCCGCCTTCCTGATCGAACAACATCTGGCCATGTTTGTTGAGGGTCAGAATGTGCGTGATCGCTCGGTGATGTGGGAGCAAATGTGGCGCGCCTCGATTCACTATAGCCGCAAGGGCCTGGGTGTCCATGCGATCTCGGCGATAGACATTGCCTTGTGGGATCTGGCGGGCAAGACACTGAACGAACCCGTTTACCATCTGTTGGGTGGTCGCACCAAGCAACGCGTTCCTGTCTACGCGACCACATCGCGCCCCGATCTGGCCAAAGAACTGGGGTTCCATGGTGCCAAAGTACCGCTGCCCTACGGTCCCAGCGACGGCCCGTCAGGCCTCCGCCAGAACGTCGAGTTCATCGGTAGCTGGCGGGACAAAGTGGGGGCTGAGTTTCCGCTTATGCTCGATTGTTATATGGCACTGGATCTGCAGTATGCTGCCGAACTGGCCCGCCTGCTGGCCCCTTTTCATCTCAAGTGGATGGAAGAGCCGTTGATGCCAGACGAGTACGTTGCCCACGCCAAGTTGGCCCGTAAGCTGGAGGGAATTGGCACTACCACCTATCTGGCCACCGGGGAACACGAATACACACAACATGGATTCCAGCAGTTGATTGAGGCCGGTGTCGGGTTGCTGCAGCCCGATGTCATGTGGATGGGGGGGCCGACGGAGTTCGCCAGAGTGGTTGCCCAGGCCAGGGCCCAGGCGGTTGCCGTGGTACCACATGGATGTGGAGTCTACGGCTATTACATGGCCATGGCCTTCGACAACATTAATCTGGCCGAGTTCATGATGATGAGTGAACGGGCGGATACGATCGAACCCAATTTCGGCACGTTGTTCCAGAACGAACCGCTGCCCGAAGGAGGGTACATTACCCTGCCCGATACTCCGGGGTTTGGTCTGGAATTGAATCGTGACGCGTTGCATCTGGTGCGACCGTATGCGCACTGACGTGGCGCGCCGGTCGCTCTTGGAGAGCGCACGCTTCAAACCCGCAGGGGGGGACTCGTCGAAACTCGCCTCTGGCAAGCGTCCAAGACGAGACCCAGGCAAAACCGGGTCCGGCAGCTGTCCGCGATCATTGACTCGCTCCCGTCGTGGGCCGGTATGGTGGCCTTGTGACTCTGTGTTTACCGCTTGGGCATAGGGGAGGAGGGGGGCACTGTCGCACTGGCTGCCTGCTTCAGTTCCATCAGCCGGGCGGGACCCTGTTCGTGGATTTCCATTAAGAAACGGACCAGGTCGAGAAATTGGTTGCGGTCAGCCAATTGGTTAGCCAGGCCGGCGGGCATGAGTGAAGTCGCCCCTTTGCGCGTCTCTTCGATGTCCTCCTTGTCGATCGAGATTTCTTTACCGGCAGCCGGCTCACGCAACACGACCCGGTCTGCGTCGTCGGCAATGGGGAAGCCGGTTACGATCAGCCCCTCGAGGGTCACCACCACCAGGGGTTCAAAGCCTTTGCGGAGGTGCTGCGACGGCCGCAGTACCGAATCCACCAGGAACACATCACTGACGCCTTCCCGCTTGGACGAGAGATCGGGCCCCAGGCGCTTTCCGGAATCCGGTTCATGGCATTTGGCGCACGATTGCGTGGGATTGAAGAACAAGGCCGCGCCACGCGCCGCACTGCCTTGCTGGCGCGCCTGCTGCGCCAAGACGGTGGGACTTTCTGCGGCCAGGCGTTGTGACAATGACAACGCAGCTTGCGCCGCAGCTTGTGGGGAGAGCCCCTTGATCGTCAATTCATGAATCGACCAGTACTTGTTCGGGGATTGACCTGTTTGCGTGATGCGAATGTGCGCGACCGGTTGTGGTGCATTCAGCTCGATCTGCGTGACGGGCAGGTCACCGCGACCTGCGGCCACCGGTTGTCCCCATTCTTTGCCATCCACCGATGCGTGTACCTGATAGTCGCGTGGGTAATCGTCGTTGGAACCCCGGGTGTCCAGGATCAGCGACATGATACGCATCGGCTCGGGGAGCGTGATTTGAAACCACATGCCCGGACGCTGGACCCCTTGCGTATCCCAACGGGTAGCAGGTTTGCCGTCAATCGCAGACGCCAGGGCTTTTGCATTGTGACTGCTGGCGAGTTTCCAGTCGGCGCGATTGGTCAGCGGTGGCGGATCGTAGAGAGCCAGTTCGCTTAACGTCCAGGGTTCGTTGCGCGGTGCGGCCGCGGAGCGAATCTGTTTGACGTCAACGTCTTCAATCAATGACGCCGAATTGCCAAAACTATTGCGAATGTATGTTGCCACGTCGGCAATCCAACGATCGCTGTTACGTCGCATCGGCAGCATTAATCCGCCGGCGTAGGTTTTTCCTTCGATGGGCCCCAGCAATCCGTGCAGGAGCACTCGTGTCAATCGTTCCTTGTGCCCCAGTACGCGCGGCGAACCCGCCAGTGCTGGCGCCAGCATTATCTCTTTTCGATCGGGCGCGGGGCGTCCCTTCCCGTCGCGACCGTGACAATTGACACAGAGTGTGCTGTAAGTCAATTGGCCACGTTCCACCGATTCCGCGAGCAGCTTGTTGCGCCGGCGCAATTCCTCGATGCGGAGTCGTTCTGCACGGATTGCTTCCATCCGCGATCGAAATTGCCTGGCCAGATCGCGAACAGAGGGGTTGGAGTCATGCGTCTTGACGATGTGATCTGCCAATGCCAGAGCCTGGGGATGCGCGCCGCGACCACTCGACAACACAACTTGAATCGCGACATCAGGGTCCTGGTCCTGGGCGAGTTGCTCAATGGCACCATCCAGCGAACGATCCTGGTTAATGAACACCTCGGCGATCCGCATTACCGCGGACCGGACTCGCGGGTCAGGATCGCGGAAGCCGACTTGCAGAAACTTGCTGTCAATCGCACTAAGTCCCTCGAGTGTCCACCAGGCGTGTAGCCGGCCCAGCGGCGCCCGGCCAGCGACCGCCAGCTGCTGGAGCGTGTCCACGACGCTCAGATCTGCGTGCAGGATGATCAGTTTTTGGGCTTCGCTGCGCCACCAGCCATTCGGATGTGATAAATGGGCTACGAGCTGGGCTGGCGTCTCATCGAGCATCCTGGGCTGCCGTCCGCGTTTTGTGGTTTCGTGTTCGACACGGTAAATACGTCCACGGCCAATGTTTTTTTCGAGTTCGTACTCTTTGACGATATCACGCAGGTAGGAGCCGCTGCGGACCCAGTTTCCCTCCTGGATAATCCCTCGGTACATGTCTACCAGGTAGAGGCATCCGTCGGGCCCGGTGGCACTGTTGATCGGGCGAAAATTGGGATCCCGGGACGCAATAAATTCCTGTCGGTCATAGGCATTGGACACGACCAGTTTGCCGTGATCGTTGGTTACTTTGGCCCGTCGTATCAAGCGTCCCACCGGCTCGCAGATGATCAAGTCTCCGTGGAAATCGAGGGGCAGCCGGTCCCCTCGAAAGATTGATTGGCCACAGCTGGCGGTAAAATGATTCAGGGTGTTGTTGGCGCGTAATCGGCCCCGGCCACCCTGGGTGTCGGGGATATCGTCGATCGGGAAGACCTCGCGGAATCCGGGGGCCTGTTCGCCGGGTAGCCGCAGGTGGCCGTAGACCAACGGGCGCTGGAAATCGGCCACCGGATTTTCGCCACCCGCAAATGAATAGAACAACCGTCCTACGTTGTCGTGGGTCAGGCCCCATTGACCAGAACTACCCGGCATCCGGTCGCGAATAATCTTGCCTGAGGTGACCCGATAACGAAATGGTGACATAGCCGTGTACAGCCAGTTGTCGACGTTCCAGATCAGGCCGCTGGGCTGATGCTCAAGATTGCCCCCCCGTGGTCCTCCTTGATGGACCAGTTCGACGCGATCGGCCACACCATCCCCATCGAGATCCTGGTAGCTCTTGAGGTCCAGTGTGTTGGTTTCACGAATGAGCACGCGGTCGCGCAGCGGTAGTACCATCCGCGGCAGGATTAACTTGTCGGCAAATATGGTGTGTTTGTCATATACTCCGTCGCCATCCGTATCTTCGTGCCGTGACACTCGGCTCTTTGGGGCAAACTGGTTCTGACCATCGATGTCCTGCATGTAGGTCCGCATCTCTACCACGTACATCCGGCCATTCCCGTCCCAGGCAATCGCTGAGGGTTCGTGGATATGCGGTTCCGCCAGGACAGGCACCATCCGATAGCCGGACTGGATTTCCATACTGTTGACCGTCTCCTGGGGTGATCGCGGTGGCGCTTTGGAGCTGACTTGCTGGGCATAGGCTCCGACTGAAAAGAGCAACACTGATCCGAGCAGTGCGACTGATTTGGTCATTTTGTACTCCGTCGGTTTCTCCGTACCGGGACCGTTGGGACACGGCATCGTCGTTATCCTCCTTACCGGGCCAGCTTGAATCAAGACCTGTGTCATTCCAGTCCGATGGTTGAATCGCTCTGTTGTGTCATGTTCAGTGCGCCACAGTGGTCGCACGACTCAAGGACTTTTCTCCTTGCGAACGGGATCCCAAGTGGCCGAACTAGGGTATTTGTTATGATGGTGGCTTTGCCAAGATCGCTGGGAAGCCGTCCTTGCCAGACACACCTGTCACGTAGTTCTCGAACCCGCAAAGCAGTCATCGAACCATGATCTACCGCGCATCGATCTACCGCACATCCGTCCTCGGCATGACGATCTTCATTAGCGCCTTGAGCTGGCCCTGCTGGGCACAGCCAGGTGGTGCCGTCAAAGTTCTGGATCTCGGCTCACGGAGGGAACTGCTGGTCGATGATTACCTGATCGATTCCTTCCACGGCGCGGCGAGACCGCGGCTACATCATCCTGTCCGACGAGAAATCGCGGTGGTCCACGACGCGCCTTGGGAAGGGAACGGGGGTGGCTACCACACAGTGTTCTATGATCGTGATTACAAGGAGACCGGGCGCTATCGTATGTACTATCATGCCTGGCACATTCCCAGCGATGGTGGACAGGATCATCCGCTCTACATCGGTTATTGTGAAAGTAAAGACGGAATTCACTGGGAGAAACCGGAACTCGGACTGGTTGCATTCAACGGGTCCAAGGCGAACAACATTGTGCTGGGGACGATCAACGGCCGCCAATGCCATGATTTGTCGGTCTTCAAAGATACCAACCCAGCTGCGGCGCCCGGCTCTGAGTACAAGGCGGTCGGCCGGGGACAGAACCCGGCCGGTCTGTATGCGTTCAAGTCGCCAGACGGTATCCACTGGACGGCGTACAACGACTCTCAACCGGTCATGACCGGTCACCCGTTCGATACCCAGAACCTGGCTTTCTGGGATCCCAACATCGGTAAATACCGCGCGTATATTCGCGATTTTGACAACGGACGGCGCGACATCAAGATGGCCACGTCGGAGGACTTTGTGCATTGGACGTCGCGTCAGTTCCTCAGCTATCCCGGGGCACCTGCTGAACAACTCTATACAAATCAAATCAAACCCTACTATCGCGCGCCACACCTGTTGATTGGATTTCCCGCGCGGTACGTAGACCGGGGGTGGATCGATGCCCCCCGTCGCCTGCCGTCACTTGAGTTGCGACAACAGCGCGCCAAGACGCATCCCCGCTATGGTTCGGCTGTCACCGACGGTTTGTTGATGACGAGTCGTGACGGTCTGTCGTTTCACCGTTGGGATGAGGCGTTTCTACGGCCCGGCTTGCGCACCAGGCACAATTGGGCTTACGGAGACAACTATCTTGCCTGGCACGTTGTGGAGACGGCGTCGACTGAAGACGACTCACCGCGCGAGCTTTCGTTGTATGCATCGGAGAGCTACTTTACAGGAAAATTTTCCCGGTTGCGTCGCTACACGTTGCGGTTGGACGGTTTTGCCTCGGTGTTTGCGCCTCGCGCGGGCGGCGAGTTCGTGACCAAACCGCTTATTTTTGCTGGCCAGCATCTCAGCCTCAACTTCTCGACTTCGGCTGCCGGCTCGATCCGTGTTGAGCTACAAAACGCCGCTGGTCGACCGATCGAGGGTTACACACTAGCGGACTGCAGTGAGGTTTTTGGTGATGCGACGGACTACGTTGTGCGCTGGACGTCCGGGGCCGACGTTGGTGCGCTGGCTGGCCAGCCGTTGCGCCTGCGGTGTGTGTTGCGGGAAGCGGATCTCTACGCGCTACAGTTTACATCTAAACCAGCGCGGCCGTAGAAGACGAACGTAGAAGGCGAACACAGTCATGCCGCTGCCGCTATCACGAGGTGCGGGCCACCAGCCTCTCGGCGAATCGGACCGGCGGCGCTGCATTCCTGCCCGGGTTCCTGTCC
>MDTE01078812.1_pt1 | contig 39615 bp, 39 predicted proteins | sample 811231 | NCBI WGS metagenome assembly MDTE01 (sample SAMN05326651, study PRJNA326480) | marine metagenome | isolation source: seawater | place: Indian Ocean: Red Sea | collected 2010 | reverse complement strand
GGGCGCCACGACACTTGGTCGAGGCGCCCATTTGCGTGTTGAGGACCTGGTGAGGCCGCTAGTTCCCGATTCGCTTGCCGAATGACTCGGCGAAGAGCAGGAAATCGCTGAAATCGACCGTCCCGTTGCTGTTTATGTCCGATGCCGGGTCCGTCGTGCCGAAGGCGCCGGCTAATATCAAAAAGTCGGAGAAATCGACCAGACCACTGCCATCGATGTCGGCGGTCAGCGTCGGCGGTCGGCGTGGCTGGAACGACCACGCCCGTCGCAGTCGCGGGGATCCGCAATTTCGCAGCGTCAGGGTCGTTGGTGTTCAGGATGACCTCACCGGCGAAGGCATCTTCACTCAATTCGGGTGTATAACGCACCTGTCCGGTTTCGCCGGGCGCTATACGTGTCTGGCCTGTTCCTGTTACGCCGGTCGAGGCATCGTCGATGGTAATAGGGAGGTCGACGTGACTGTCGTTTCGAACCGATATGCCATACGAGCGTCCTCGTTAGATATCTAAGGTGGCGAGGTGGGACCGTTCCGTGACCAACTGAGCCACCGGATCAGGGGGCGCCAGAACAACAGCCTCAAACCGCACGGCCAACTCATCGGAGACCGCGCCAGTCGTGCGGATGGTGATGTTTTCGATTTTGCTCCCGGTCTCGCTAGGCATGAACGTAACCCTGACCTGGGTGCTGTCTCCTGGGCAACAGATGTGGAGCCTAACTCCACGGTGATGCCGTCGATGTCCGAGGATGCGCTCTGGTGCCTAGGGTCCAAGAGGCCCGGGTTCCCGATATCGAAGAACCGTTCGAAAGAATCCCCAACCAGGACCTCACCCGTGGACAGTTGCGTGGCAGCGGTCTGATCGACGGGAACGTTCCGAAGACGGTCGATCTCACCAATCAGCTTGGTGCGCCACTCCGTATCTCGTCGGATGTCGACGATCAACTGCCTGGGTGCCGGCTCTTGTCGATCAGCTGATTTCGTCCCACCAGGCGCCATACAGGGTGCCGTTGATCGCCATCTGAAGCAGCGGGAATGAAACGCTGGTCGTCGACTGGAACAGAGAGAGCCGGGCCGTCGTCCCGTTGTAGACGTCCAGTTCCAGGACCGCGACCTCTCCGCCGTATCGGCTGAAAATCTGGTTGTCTATGGACGGCGCCGCCGCCTGGCAGACGCTTCAGTTGTGGTCGACGAAGGAGAGGACAGTGAACTGACTTTTATACTGTTCGTAGAAATGGCGCTTCCCGTGAATATCGACGAGGTCGAACTTCGGGATCGGGTCGCCTGGACTTGCTGAAGCCGAGTGTGAAAGGAACGTCGCCGCAGCGATCAGGGCTGAAACAACGCTTCGGGAAAGGGGTCGTATACGCTTTCTCCGATTGAGCTCTACGTGCGTCTATCCGGGTATAAACGCACGGCTCCTGAATTGGTTGCCATTGTGATTTGGCCTATATTAGGCCGCCAATACAGGGAAATCTATAGAATTTCTCGAATTAGGTAAGATGGAGCGCGGACGGAAGATGGATCGAACGTGAGAAACTGGAACTGGAATTTCAAGCTATTGGCCTGCGCTGTCAGCGCTCAGGGGGTCTTCTTCGGTGTCCTGATGTCGCTCTTCTACAACTTTGTCGTCGAGCGTCTCGGGATCGAGCCTCACGAACTCGGGGGACTGGAGGCGTTGCGCGAGGTCCCTGGATTCCTGAACGTCCTGTTTCTGGCGGCCATGATCCGGTTTGCGCCGCCGATCGTTGGGGCGGCCTCCATGGTGGTCATGGGGCTGGGGCTGATGGCCTACCCATTGGCTGATAGCGTCTTCTGGCTCGCGGTCTACTCGTTTATCGCCAGCATCGGCTTTCACTGCTGGATTCCACTCGAGCAGGCGATGGCGCTGTCCTTCTCGCCGGAAGGGAACAAGGGACGGTGGTTAGGGGTTCTCAGGAGCGTCAACAGTTTTGCGTGGCTGGCGACAATCGCGATCTGTAACGTCGCCTTCGATTGGGTCGAATACAACGGTCTTTTCCTGATGGCCGGTGTGGCCACGATTCTGGGGGGCATCGCGGTCTTCTTTTCCGACAAGCAGAAGCCGCCCGCGCAGAAGGGCTTTGTGCTGAGACGCCGATACAACCTCTACTACGCGCTCAACTTCCTTCAGGGGCTTCGTAAACAGGTGTTCATCACCTTCGCGATCTACGCGCTAGTCAAAGTCCACGGGATGCCGATCAAGACCACGCTGAAGCTGGTGTTCATCAACCAGGTGCTTCTGACGGTCACGGCCTCGTGGATGGGCAAGCTCGTCGACCGCTATGGTGAACGGATGATGCTGAGCCTGAGCTACGTGGGGCTCGCGATCGTCTTTTTCGGCTACGCGACGGTCCACCATCGTCCCACGCTCTACGTCCTCTATTGTGTCGACAACCTCATCTTCTTCGGGGGAATTGCGCTGACGACGTATCTGCACAAGATCGCGTCCGAGGAGGATCTCAAGCCGACCCTGTCGATGGGGGTGACGATGAATCACGTCGCCGCCGTGGCCGCCCCACTCATGGGTGGGTTTGCCTGGAAGTACTTCGGGTACGAGGTGATCTTCCTGGCGGGATCCGTACTCGCCGTGATCTCGCTGATCGTCAGCCAGCGGGTCGATCCCGAAGGCCTTCTTGAGCGGGAGCGCTTGCAGGCCGATCCCGCGGGCGTTGCCCAGCCTGCAGATTGACAGGGATATCGTCACCACCATACTGCGCCCCTTTGGTGACCCTTCAGGCTGGGCCTCAACCGAACGCCGCGTTCTAGATTCACCATACACGAAGATCTCAATAACCAGGAGGAGTTGTGTTTACCTACGAAAAATGTCTTCCCCTGCTCGATCGGGCGGTGGAAAACCTGCTAACACGACAAGTCGTAGACGCTTCGGACGAACGTCTCGGCGGATTCATTGCAGAAGGGCTGGAGGGCGGGCAGGGCGTGTCGTCTCTCTCGACCCTGGGCTATGCCTATCTCCTGGATGGTTCTGCCTGGCAGGGGAGCGACGAACTGGTAGACCGCATCAAGCTGGGAGCCGCCTGGTCCCGTCGGGTGCGCAGACCTACCGGTTGCTATGACCTCGTGACGACCAACTTCGATTCGTCGCCTGACACGGGTTTCATCGTCAACGCGTTGTCTCCAGTGGTGAAGGTGGCTCGACAAGCAGCCAAAAATGGGGACAGCGGGGCCGGTGTCATTGCCGAGGAGATCGGAGAGATCATTCAGGCTGCGGTTCCGGGCATGGTTGCCGGCGGGTTCCATACACCGAACCATCGCTGGGTGTTGGTGTCCGCACTCTCACAGGCGTTCGATCTGTTCCCCGATCTCGAGGGTAAGGAGATCATCGATACCTACCTCGATGAGACCGTCGATATCAACGCGGATGGCGAGTATATCGAGCGAAGCACCGGGGTCTACAACGCGATCTGTAATCGGTTCCTCCGTATCGCGGCGGATCGCCTCGATCGGCCGGAGCTGCTCGAGCCCGTGCGCAAGAATCTGACTCTTTCCTACTACCTTCTGCACGCAGACGGATCGGTGGTCACCAGTATCTCCAGTCGTCAGGATCGGGGCCAGAAGACCATCCCGACCGGGCTAGTCGACAGTTACTATGCGCTGGCCCGGCGGGACGGAAGCGGGTTTTTCGCTGCTTGCGCCGATTGGCTGTTCGACCTGAATCCGGGCGGGGTGCCGTGGGCCATGCATCCCTTCCTCGAGCATCCCGAATGGCGTGACGATGATCTGGATCGGGAGCCCCTCCCAGACAGTTACTCCAACGTGTATCCCGTGTCGGGGATGTGGCGCGTGCGGCGTGACCGGGCGAGCGCGACGACGGCGAAGGGGATTACGGCCCCGTTCAGCCTGACCGTAGGTGCGGCGGAGTTGACGGCCGTAAAGGTGTGTGCGAGTTACTTCGCGGTCGCCCAGTTCAAGGCTTCATCCTTCGAAGGGGACGAGATGGGTGTTTCGCTGAAGGATCTGGGGCGGGGATCTGTCCACGATTCGCCGGGCTATTACCAGCCGGTCGGGACGCCTGTGACGCCAGAGACCTGGGGCGCCGTGCGAGGACGGCGTGACCACTATGCGCTGCCTCCCTTCGAGATGGACATTCGGATCGATGAGGTGGACGGTGGGTTCGACCTGAAGGTTTCGTCCGACGTATACGACAAGGTGCCGTTCCAGATCGCGTGTGATTTTGTGCCGGGTGGGGAGTTGGATCTTGATTCGGGGGTCGTTCAGGGTCGTGCGGGTGAGGTTGCGCTCCTCAAGTCCGGATACGCGATCTATCACGTTGGTGGGGATGCCATATCCATCGGGCCGGGGACGTATGGCCATCGGACCTGGCAGATGCGTGGAAGTGAAGCGGCGCCAGGGCTGTTCAGAGTGCTGCTGACATCGGTGACGCCCGTGGAGCAGACGGTCGAGATCCGTTACGGTCGCTGGTCGGTGGCCACCGAGTCCATCGTGTGAGGCCTAGGCCTGCAGCGTTTCCAGCCAGTCGTCCAGTGAGGTCGCGACGCGCTCGGGCGACGATTGGCTACGTGCGATGAACCCCGGGACATCGGCTCTGCCCGTCGGTAGGCTGGGGTCGCTGTAACGGATGTCCAGGCTCCAGCGGACCGTGTTGCTGACGTTTGAGACGGACCGATGGATGGTCCGGTGCTGCAGGAGGAGAACACCGCCGCGAGGTACCGGGCAGCATACGGGAGCCGCCGGAGGCAGTGCGTCGTCGGGGATTCCTTTGAAGTTACCGGCAGGTCCCAGATCGCCAACGTGATCGATATACGAGAGATGGCTGCCCGGTATCACCTCTAGGCAGCCATTTTCTTTGTCTGAGTCGACAAGGGGCACCCAGAAGTTCACCATGAAGGTTTCTGCTGCGTCTTGCTCGAGATACCCGAGATCCTGGTGCCAGGGGACGACAGAGCGATCCTGGTTCGGCAGTTTCGCCCGGACGTTGAACTGAGGGTGCGCGAGGATCTCCGGCCCGATATACGCTTCCACGATGTCGAGCAGATGAGGGTGGGTGAGGAGAGCGAACATCGCGGGTGACTTGTGCTTCCCCCGAAGCCCCTCGAACAGGATTGATCCCTGGTCATCTGCTGCAGCGTGATCAGGCGAGGATTCGACGAGACGTGCAAGGCGGGTTTCGAATGGCTCATGTTCGTGAAGGGCGTTCACGAGTCCCTCTGCCATCGCCCGGTTCGCGTTCCGATCGACCGCCTCGGTGAACTCATCGATCAGCGGTTCGAGATCGCCTGCAGGGAAGGTCTCTTCGATGACCAGATATCCGTCATGGAGGAAGGCATCGACCTGTTGTTGGTTCAGCTTTGGCAGGGTCTTGCAGAGCTCCCTGGACCTAGATCTGTGATCGATGAATTGCCTCGACGAGTTCCATCGTCTTGATCGCATCGTCCAGATTCGTCTCTGGCTGTCGCCCCTCTCGGATGCAATCCAGGAAGTGGCGGTTCATCGTGTGCTCACCGTAGGCACGGTAGGGCTTCTTGCTCCGGCTGATCTTGTGTCCGTCCAGCAGCTTCGCCGGGTTGACATCCCCCTCTATGAAAATCCGCCCCCCTTCCTCCGGGTCACCGAAAAACGAAATCCCATCCGAGTGCGCCTCCACCGCGAAGATGCGGCGACCCATCTTGTAGCCCGATTTCAGGAAGCCAGTCGCGCCAGAGCTGAAGGTGACGAGTGCCTGGAAGACGGTCAGGTGATCGGCGCCGATGCGCCGGACGCTGCTTGCGACGCTCTCGACGTCGCCCCCACAGAGATATCGCAATGTGTCGACGGCGTGAACACCGTCTACCGTCAGCTGGTCCACGGCGCCCTTGTAGGTGGGAGGGGATCCAGGTCCGGTATACTTGATGAACATCGCTTCGGCCGAGTGGACGGGGCCGACCTCCTCGCACAGTTCTTTACCTGTCCGGATGACGGGAGCGAAACGCCGCTGTAGCGTCACGCCCGTGATCACCTTGTTCTTGCGTGCCAGGATCGCCAACTGACGGGTTTGTTCGGAGGTGAGGGTGGGCGGTTTCTCTAGGATCAGGTTGCATCCCATTTCGATGACGTTCGCTGCGATATCATACACGTGATGGGGCGGCATGATCGCGTAGACTACGTCCGGTTTCTCCGTCTCGACCATTTCCTGATACCGATCATACTGACCGGGGATCCGAAACTGTTTGGCCACACGCCCTCGGCGTTCTTCGTTCAGTTCGCAGATGGCGCAAATTTCCGCGTCCTTCATCTCGCTGAGCGAAGGATAGTGAGCACCGACCGCCCGGTTCCCGGCGCCAATAAAGGCTACGCGAAGTTTGGTGGGAGTCTCTTTCGTTTCCTTTGCTTTCTTGGACTTGGCCATCGGCAAGCTCCTTAGGGGTCCTCCCGGTCTTTGGCTCGGATCGATCTTCCTTCGTGCTTTCATGACTTTGTGGTTCTGACGTTGCCTGCTACGCTTCGCTCCAGAGGCTCTCGATAAACCGGACGTCGATACGGCACAGGTCGACGACTGTGTCTACATCCTCACCGGAGTATTCACTGTGGAAACTGACGGGGCCGTCGAACCCGATCCGTTTAATCGTCGAAATGAGTTCAGGCCAGTCGCCGAATCCCGTTCCGAGTCTGACCACACCCGTCTTGCGAGTGCCCTGATCCTTTCGGCCCTGGGGGCGATACTTGATCAGATCCTTGAAGGCGAACACCGAGACGTAATCTCTGACGATGTCGATCGCCATCTCGATCGGTTCCCCGCAGAGCGAGAGATGTCCGGGATCGGTGAAGATGCCGACGTGTGCCGGATCGAACCCTTTGACGATGTTCATGGCCGCACAAGAATTGAGACCCATGGATTTGCCCGAGTGGTTGTGGACGACCGTCTTGACACCGGTTTTCGCCGAAAGCTCCTCGAAGCCTTCCATATACCGGCGGACTTCATCCAGGTGATCCCAGTAGTGTTTGGCCGCCTTCCAGTGCCAGTAGCCCAGCTTGATGTGCCCCACACCCGCTTCGCCGCAGGCGGCGTAGTATTCTTCTGCGTATTCGATGTCCGGACGCGTGAAGTCGCCCGGAGCCGTCACGAGCGGAATGACAAGCCCTTCGTCGGCGAAGGCCTTTGCTGCCTCCGGCAGAGCGGTCGAGATATTCTCGGGATTCACCGGGTATCCGGGACGTACGCACAGATCCGCCCCTTCTACCGTGGCTGCCTTGAGGCCGTTGATGATTCCCTTAAGGTCAAGTCCCTCAAGGTGTTTCGTGAACATGATCTTCTTCATATTGGCACGTCTCCATCATCAGGTTGCATCGTGCGAGTCTCGACAAGATTGACGGACCTAGTGGCTATGTCAAGGGCCCATAGGCTGGACAAATTCCTTTAACGGGTTAAGGGCAATCGTTATATTTTCCGGACGCCGTAAAATCGTGCCGGCGGAATTCACGCCGAGATCCGCCCGCGAAAAGGGAGACCCCGATGCCCAATGCTCTGCTCATAAGCCCTCAGAACCCGATCACCTTCTGGAGTTTCGACGAGGCTCTGAAGATGATCGGCAAGAAGAACGCCTTTCCTCCGCTTGGCCTGCTGACAATCGCGGGCATGATGCCCGATCGATACGACCTGCGTCTGATCGACATGAATGTCAAAGACCTCAGGCCGCAGGATCTCGAGTGGGCGGACGTCGTGATCACGTCGTCCATGATCATCCACTGGTCCTCGCTCGAGGATGTGATAGCTCGCTGTAATGAGGCCGCGGTCCCCGTTCTGAACGGTGGGCCATTGCCCACGCAGTATCACGAGGAAATCGACGGTGAGGCGGTCTTCTACTTGGGCGAGGGTGAAAACGGGTTCATCGATCTCGTCGACGAGATGGCCGCGAACCCGGGGGGCGCTGAGCGGATGACGATTGATCGGCGCGGTGAGTTCAGGGATCTTGTAAACACCCCGCTGCCGCGCTGGGACCTGATCGACTTCCGCGACTACAGCAACATGGTTGTGCAGACCACCCGGGGCTGTCCCGAGAGTTGTACTTTCTGCAACATCCCCTCCCTATACGGCAAAAAGACACGCATCAAGGCCAAGAGCCGTATTGTGCAGGAACTCGACGCCCTTTACGATGCGGGCTGGCGTGGGGCGATTATGGCCGTCGACGATAATTTTGTCGGGAATGCCGACGCGATCCGCGAGTCGCTGGAATCCGACGTGATTCCTTGGCAGGCCGAGCGAGGTTACCCGTTTCAGTTCCACACCCAAGCGAGCATCCGGGTTAGCGACGACGAGTTACTGCTCGAGGCGATGTGGAAAGCGGGGTTCGACAAGGTGTTTGCGGGGATCGAGTCGCCGGTGGAGGAGAGCCTCAAGTTTATGGGCGCTCGCAAAAACCTTCAGGGGGACACACCTCTGCTGGACAAGGTGAAGAAGCTTCAGACCTTTGGTTTTGAGGTGCAGGCCGGTTTCATTATGGGGTTGGATACCGATCCGGCCGATATCCACGAACGGATGATCGCGTTCATCAGGGAAGCGGGGATTCCCGTGGCCATGGTCGGTATTCTCGGAGTGCTGAGGGATACCCCGGACTACAAGCGATTCAAGCGGGCAGGACGTCTGATCGAAGGGGCGAAGTACTCCGGAGATTCCGGTGTCTTCAGCCGTCAGCTCAGCTACGTGCCCAAGATCGATGCGGAGCTGTTGATCAACATGCATCGCTATACGGTGGAGACGCTGAACAGCCCGGAAATTTTCTTCGAACGATGCACCACCCTTTTCGAGCACCACAAACGTAGGCCTCTAGGGAGCGTTCCGATCAGATGGCCGGAGATCAGGGCAACGCTCCTTTCTATCTGGAAGCAGGGGATCGTCGGATCGTATCGGTCGATCTACTGGAAGTTCCTGATCGACACGGCTTCAGTACATCCCGAACACCTGCCAGACGCGGTTCGTCTGGCCGTCCAGGGTCATCACCTCATCACGACTACGCAACAGGCCCTCCACGTGGATGACGTAAAGAACTTCTTCGAGATCGCGACGGCGGAGCTCGAAAAATTCGCGGATGGATCACGTGAAGCCCTCCACCAGGCTGAGGAGTATGCGTCGGGGCTGATGCGAGCGATTCAGCATCACTTCGATCAGGGGACAGGCGAGGTCAGGGCACTGCGCGCCAATGCGGACATTCTGCTCAAAGCGGCGAACGTATATTGCGACGCGGTCAAGAATGAGTTTCAGCATCAGGTGAGTGAGCCCCTGGAGAAATTCCAGGAAGAGGTCGAGCGAATTGTAAAGGGCGCGGCCGCTCAGCAGACCAGCTAGTCCTGGTCCAGGCAACGGAAACGAGAACGTCCCCGTGTCAGTGTGACGCGGGGACGTTCTCGTTTAGGGACTGTGCCGGAAGCGTCCTAGAGTTTCCACAGCGATCCACGTCTCGCTGATAGTCGTTCACTTTACCGGACACGAAGTCAGCCGCTTTGACGACCTGGCCGGATTTCCCGGATTCGTAAACCAGCTTCGCTGACTGCCTTGCTCTTGAGGCCTTCGGTCGCGTCGATCTCGACCGGCCGCGCTTTGGCCAACGCATCGACGAAATCCCACAGTTCAATCTGGCATGGTTTTTCCTCGATAGGGGTGTCAGGAATTGGCGACCGCCTTGACACGACTTGCCCATCCGATACCTTACACGCCACACTTTTAGAGCTACAGGAGGTCCGAATGGAGCTTGCCTACTTCGCGGACGAAGTGAGCAAAGAGGATTTTGACGAGGCGGTACGGCTCGGCGTCGAAGCCGGCGCGACCGGTATTGAGCTTCGCGGAGGGATTTGGGGCAAACGCGTCCAGGAGATCGAGGACGACGAGGTCAAGCGTGTCCAGGATGTGTTGGCCAAGTATGACGTGCGCGTTTACTCCTTGGGGTCTCCCGTTGGAAAATGTCACGCCGATGACCAGGCCGAACAGGATGAGCATCACCGCATGTTCGACAGGATGATCGAGCTGGCGAACGCTTTTGGCACCACCATCATCCGCGGTTTTGCGCTCTGGAATCCCCGGATCAAGGTGGAGGGGCTGGAGGGAAGGGCCCGGAGCACAGAGCGACCGGATCTCGATGCACATCTGGACACGATCGTGTCGTTCCTTGGACCAATCGTCAGCAAGGCGAGCGACGCCGGTGTGACGCTCTCACTCGAGAACGAGGGAGCGACCATCGGAGGGACGTGCGCAGAGGCGAGACGGATCGCAGATGCACTGGATGAAGCGACTGGCAAGCCCGATGGCTTCACGTTCTGTTGGGACGTCGTGAACGGCGTTCATTGCGGGGAGCAATACGGTCCGGAGGCTTATGCCCACCTCAAGGGGCGTGTGACGCACCTCCACGTCAAGCCGAATGCCGTCAAGGAGATCTTCCCGATCCTCGGGACCGAGGATGCGTCCTATGACGATCTGATTCGGACCCTCCAGGCTGACGGATATATCGGTGTCGCGAGTGTAGAACACTGGGGATCGCCTGAACTGATGCTGAAGGGTGTCCGCCAGTTGAGAGTGGTTCTCGACGGGCTATAAATAGAAGAGATGACTGTCCACCCTCAGGAGGGGTCGGATAGGAGCGATGTATGAAGCTGAACGCTGAACCAAGAATCGCCTATTTCTAGATGGAGATCGGGCTGTCTCCGGACTTGCCGACCTACAGCGGGGGACTGGGTGTGCTGGCTGGAGACACGATCAAGTCTGCCTCCGACTTGAAGCTTCCGATGGTGGCTGTGACACTGATCCACTAGAAAGGCTACTTCAACCAGTCGATCGACGCCAAAGGTTGGCAGGTTGAGGAAGATGTCAATTGGTGTCCCCGTTATCAGATGGATCTGCTCGGGCCGAAGGTCGAGGTGTAAATCGAAGGGTGACGCGTGGACGTGCAGGCGTGGCGGCACGATGTGCTAAGCCCGACCGGCGGTGTGCGGATTCTGGATGCGCTCGACGTAGATGTGAAGAAGTATCACCTGAACGAGGGGCACGCCAGCCTTCTGACGATCGAGCTTCTGCGCAAGAGCAAGCGCTACCTCGAGAAGGTCTGGGACGAGAGGCTTCAGTGGGACGATGAGTTCGTACGCGAGCGCTGTGTGTTCACCACGCACACACTGGTGGCGGCTGGACACGACAAGTTCGGATACGACGTCGTGGAGCAGGTCCTCGGAGACACGGTCGATATGCAGCTTCTCAAGGAGCTGGCGGGTGAGGATGGTCTCAACATGACGGTCCTGGCGCTGAACCTGAGCCGCTACGTGAATGGCGTTGCCAAGAAGCACGGCGCAGTGTCCCAGAATATGTTCTAGGGATACGCCATCCACGCGATCGCGAATGGAATCCACTCCTACACGTGGACGGCTGAGCCGTTCAAGGCCCTGTTTGAACGGTATATCCCGGGCTGGGCGAACGAGCCCGAGTTGTTTGTGGCGAGTCGACCACGTTCCCGATAACGAGGTCTGGGAGATCCACCAGACCTGCAAGCGTCAACTTATCGACTTATGACGATCGGTAAGAATGCGTATTACTTCAATACGCACAGGATGATACGTCGATACGTCACTGAAGCATATCTTCGCTGATCTGTGCTGATTCACCCTTTACATTTGGTTGAAATCTGCGGTGGAAGAGGAACAGGAAGGTGACGATTCTTTCCTGGCGGCTCTAATGAGCTAGCCCATCAAATAATCTGGAAGTGGAAAGAGGCCGACTGCAGAATGTAGTCGGCCTCTTTTTTCTTAAACGACGCGGAGAGTTTGCTACGCAAACTCGCGAGCAACGCGTAAGCGTTTCCCGGATCGATAATCACCCACCGGCATCGGAACCAACCTCCCCTAAAGCGACAGCAAGTCCCGAATGCGCTCCTCTGTCGGCGGATGTGATCGGAGCCACGACGACTCTGCCGTATTCCCCGTCGCATAAATGAAGCGGAATCGGCGATAGACCCCGGCCATATACCGGTTGTATCGCTCCAGTTTCGTAAGGGCTGACGCCAGTGATCGTGGATCACCGGTGAGCACAGCTGCGTCCTGATCCGCCATCCGCTCCCGAGTTCTCATCAGGCCGGCACGAAGAACCTGGGCGGCATAGGGTGCAGCCACGACGACGAGAGCTGTGCTGATCAAGTCCGGCTTCATATATCCGCCGAGCGCGAGCAACAGCAACAGGAAGCCGAACAGTCCCGAAATGGTCGAGATGCTCTGAACGAACAGGCCGTCGGAAACACTTACCAGGCTGTCTCTGTTCTTGAGGTGTGCGACCTCGTGAGCCACGACACCTTTGACCTCCTCGAGGTCGAGAATCTATGTTAGTCCTGTACTGACGGCGATAAACCCTTCCTCGCGGCTCGCGGACATGGCGAATGCGTTCGGGACATCCGACGGATAGATGGCAAGAGTCGGTCTGTCGATCCCCGATCGCTCGGCCAGTTTTGCGACGAAGTCGTGCAGATAGGGCGACTCGCGATACTGAAGCGGTCTGGCTTTGTGCAGCCTGAGGATCATTCGTGCAGTCGGATCCCCGGGATCCTAGATGGCATCACTAGGCCCAAGCCGAGGATGATAGTGGCGAAGGTGGTGACGAGAACGGCGTATCCGATCAGGGCGAATACCCAGAAAAGGGCAGCGATGATCAGTGCAGATTGAATGCGGTACATAGCGTTTTCTCTATTGAGGTTGAGATGGCCTGACTGGATGTAATGCGTGTACCTTATGGGTGAGTGGCCATGAGCTTTTTATTAACAGATATATATGGGGATCGTCGTCATGCAGTTGGTGGTGCCGCATCGACGGGTTGGTGGGGGCGGACTATCAGGATGGCAGTGCGTCGGTGGGCTTCCCAATGACCAAAAGGATCGTCAGGATCACAACGACGCCGATCCCGAGGCCAACGATCGATGGGTATGCGGCAGCGGTGCCCAGGTAGCCACAGACAGCGGCGACGCCCATCGTCGTGAGGGCATAGGGGACCTGGGTTTTGACGTGGTCGAGATGATCGCACGATGAAGCGATGCTGGACATAACAGTTGTGTCGCTGATCGGAGAACAGTGGTCGCCGAAGATGGCACCGTCCAGAACCGCCGCCGCGGCCAGAATCGTGAGAGCCATGTCCCCGAGGTTGTGAGCAAGCGGAACGACTGTCGGAATCAGGATGGCCATGGTCGTCCATGAGGTGCCGATCGAAAAGGCTACAACGGATGCGAGCAGGAAGATCAGCAGTGGAAGCAGAACCGGCGATATGACGGGGCTGAGCAGGTGAGTGAGGTAGTCACCCGTCCCGACGTCGTCACAAACCGCCTTGATCGCCCACGCGAGAATCAGGATTGCGAACGCGTACCACACCCCCCAGGCACCGCGAAAGAACGTGCTGATGGCCAGCGGCAGGGAGATTGGTCGATCCGGAGATCCGTCCGCGCATCTCGTGAGGGCGAGAACAAAGGCCAGGAGCGCGCCGAGGATGGATGCTCGGAACAGGACGCCGGCAGAGTCCGCATTCTTGAAAGCGTCGGTCCAGTAGGCGCTGGTCAGGTAGCCCTCCGACGCGGCAGATACGACCTCTGCGTTTGCGCGTGTATCCCATCCGATCCCGAAGATGACGGCGGCGATGACGGCCATGACGGGCATTGCGGCGACCCACCACCTGGGGTTGATGGATTCGATGGTCTCGACGTCGGCGTATTGCCCCGTCATTGGTCGCGCGCCTTCTGCCAGAACCTGACCCGTTTGCTGTGCCCGACGTTCCGCCCTGAGCATCGGGCCAAAGTCGCGGCCTAACAGCGTGGACGAAACGACGAAGACCAGCGTCAGGATGCAGTAGAACCTGCTGGGGAGCGCTGCAAAGAATAGCTGATAGCCTGAGTAGCCCGTGCCGAGATCCTTCATCAGGTCTTCGAACAAACCGACCTCATACCCGATCCACGTACTGATGATGGCAAGACCCGCGATCGGCGCAGCGGTGGAGTCGACGAGATAGGCCAACTTCTCACGTGATACGCGAAACCGGTCCGTGATCGGGCGCATGGTCGACCCGACGACGATGGTGTTCGTGTAGTCGTCGAAGAAGATCGCAAGGCCCATCAGGAAGCTGGCCAATCGACAGGAGCGAGCGCCGGCAGCGCCCTGCGAGAGAAGGAGCGCGATGCCCCGGTTGCCGCCTGCCAAAGAGGTTACGCGAACCATCCCGATCAGGCAGGCAGTGAAGGCGAGGATGTGGCCCGAGAAAGAGTTGAAGACGGGCTCGTAGAGATAGGTGATCGCGATCTTATGGATTGCGACACCCGCGACGGCGTCTGATGCCAGGACTCCGCCGGAGATCACAGCGAGGCTCAGGCCCAGGATCAGGCGCCGAGTCAGGATTCCGACGGATATGGCGAGGATCGGTGGGAACAGACTCCACGAGGAAGCGTCGCCTGCCCGGGGCAAGAGTGCACAGAAGCCTAAGGCGAATGCGAACGCCAGGATTGGTCTCATCCAGACGGGTCCGAACAGGTTCTTCACGCGGATACGCTTTGAGGATCGTGGTGCATGGCGAGCGCAGTATACTTTGACTCATGTGACCCGTCAACGTAGCTTCTTCCGTCCTGCAGCCCCGGAATACGCGTGAAAATTAAACACCGCACATACGAGATCATGGAGCGCGCCGAGCACGGCGATCGCACCAGTCGTGCCTTCGATGCGTTCATCGTCTCGCTGATCGGGCTGAACGTCGTGATGGTGATCGTCGAGACGGTCGACATCATCGCGCAAACGTTTGGCACGTTCCTCCAGTTGTTCGAGGTGTTCTCGGTCATCGTCTTCTCGATCGAGTATGTCCTCCGGCTCTGGTCCTGTACATCAGAACCAAGGTATCGTTCCGCAGTCAGCGGTCGTCTGAAGTTCGCCCTGAGTGGTTTTGCCCTGGTCGACCTGCTGGCAATTGCTCCGTTTTACCTTCAGCTGTTCCTGAATCTGGATCCGACCTTGGTGGGCGCGGTCCGGCTGTTCCGGCTTTTCCGCCTGTTCAAGATGGGACGCTACATCCGGTCGATCCGAATCCTGGGGGCGGTGATTCGCGAGAAGCGATCGGAGATGTATCTCGTGGTGACGGTGTTGACGATCGTGCTCGTGATGATCTCGAGTCTTATGTACTACGTGGAACACGAAGCACAGCCGGAAGCTTTCTCCAGCATTCCGGCTGCGATGTGGTGGGGGATGGTTACGCTGACGACGATCGGCTATGGCGACGTTTTTCCAGTGACGACGCTAGGCAAGTTCTTCGGTATCCTGATCGCCATGCTGGGGATCGGTATGTTCGCGTTGCCGGCCGGTATCCTGAGTTCGGGGTTCATAGAAGCCATTGCACGTGACAGCGATGCGCCGGTAGAGGCGAGTGAAGCGACCGTAGGCCGTTTTGTGGAGGCGATCAATCGACACAACACGAACGACACGATTGGAATGATGTGGGGTACACCGTCCGTCTCGGATCCCACGTCGGGCGAGATTGTCGGGATGGAGGCCTGCAGTAGCTACTGGACTGCGCATCTGTCAGGTGAGTCTTCCTACGCCATCCAGATCGGAACCATCGCCTCGAGGGAGGAGCGAGTCTTACTGACGGGAACGCTCATTGACTCGGATGGGGAGCCTCGGCCCGCAGCCTGGGAGGCCCGAATCGAAAATCGACTGATTGCCGAATGGACGGCGTATCATCACACCTAGATTTCAGGAGAAGTACAGTGGCGGAACATACGATTGGTTCGACGACACGGCCCTACAACAAGCTCTCATTTTCTGAGGCTTGTGAGCGCATCGCAGCCGCGGGGTGCACGGATGTGGCGGTGTTCGCCCACGATCGCGAGATACCCGTCGATTCCGGGAGCAGTGCGGACGATGTTGCACTTGCCCGATCGGCAGCGGAGAATGCCGGGTTGAAGCCGTCGATGCTGCTGGGGCGGACCCACCTGGAGCTCGGGCTGGCGGAAGCGACGGACGACTACAAGCGTCTGATAGACAACGCGGCATCACTCGGTACATCGTGGATCCTTGAACTCGGGACGAGCAAAGAAGAGCAGTATGCGGACTACCCGAAGCTGATGGCGGCGGTCGTCGATCACGCTCAGGGGGCGGGTGTCGGGATTTCGCTGAAACCGCACGGTGGGATAAGCCTGACCGCTCAGGAACTGATCGATTTGCACGACCAAGTTGATCACCCGGCCTTCAGGATATCGTACGATCCGGGCAACATCATCTTCTATACCTGGGGTGAGGTGTGTCCCGAACAGGAGGTCGAACTGGTGGCCTCACGGTCCTCGACGCTGATCATTAAGGACTGCACCCTCGAGGGAGAGAATCGCGACGTGATGGTGACGGCGGGGGACGGTCTCGTGGACTTCCCGTTTGTGATTGAGAAGATGCAGGCCGGTGGGTTTAAGGGACCGATGTATGTGGAGTGTGTGGGAGCAACGGAGCCGGATGACGTGGATCGAGAGCTCAAACGCACCCTGTCATTCGTTCAGGGACTGATCTAGTCAGCGTACAAACTGTGTGATAGCGGAGGAAGTGGATGGCGAAGTTCAACAGAGCGAAGGATATCAAGGTCGGGGTAATCGGATACGGTGGGGCGTTCAACATGGGGCGTCGCCACCTGAAGGACATGCAGACGGCGGGTATGACTCCTGTGTGTGTCACCGAGGTCGATCCCGAACGGCGGAAAGTGGCCGAGGAAGAGTTCCCCGGTATCGATACCTACGCATCCGTGATCGAGATGCTGAAGAAGTCGGACGTGAACCTGGTGGTTTTGATCACTCCGCACAACACCCACGCGAAGCTCGCTTTGCAGTGCCTCAAGGCTGGTCGGAATGTGATCAGCGAAAAGCCGTTGGCGATCACGACCGCCGAGTGCGACGCGATGATCCGGGAAGCGAAGAAACGTCGACTGGTGCTGACGACCTATCACAATCGACACTGGGATGGTTGCGTTCTCGAAGCACTCAAGCACATCAAGCGTGAGAAGGCGATCGGTGATGTCTACCGCGTCGAGGCACACATCGGCGGCTATGGACAGCCCGGTGACTGGTGGCGGTCGAGCAAGTCGATCTCCGGCGGGATTCTCTACGATTGGGGCGTCCATCTGCTGGAATACGCGCTGCAGATCATCGACGACGACATGACCGAGGTGACTGGATACGCGAGCAAGGGCTTCTGGGCATCGAAGACGGCTTGGAAGAAAGACACGAACGAAGACATCGCTTCAGCAGTCGTCCGGTTCAAGAGCGGAAAGTGGCTGACCCTGACCGTGTCGACTATCGAGTCGAACCCGAAAGCAGGTCAACTGGAGATCTCTGGGACCAAGGGTAGCTACGTGTTCGACGGTGGGACCTACGAGTTGATCCATCAGGTGAGGGATCAGAAGGTGCACGTCAAGGGCAAGAACATGCCGAGTGAGTGGGCGAAATTCTACAAGAACGTGGCCAATCACCTGGTGAAGGGAACCAAGCTCGTCATCACGCCGGAGTGGGCGAGACGGCCGATCCATATCCTCGACCTGGCAGGGCAGAGCGTGAAGCGAAAGAAGGCGCTGCCGACGAAATACAGATGACAGCAGAGCCGTGATCGATCGCCTACGATTCATCGCGCTGACAGTGTTTTTGCCCGGGGCTCTGAACGTCTACGCGTATTTCGGGTTCGTTCCATACTACACGAAGGACTCGTTCTCGGTTGCGACGTTTCTGGCTCAGTACGAGTCGAGTGTCTTCCGATACCGGATCCTGGGGCAGAAACTGCTGCTCGCGATCCACGATGCCCTGCTGTCCGTAGGCTATACGAGCAACTTCGACGTTCACATTCTCGACCCGGTGGGGACAGGCGCGTTTTACTTCGCCTACTTTTTCCTGAACACCAGTGCGCTGATCGCGACTGCTTTAGCGCTGGGGTGTCTGCTCAGACTTCCCTGTGTCAGGGCCACGGCGATCGAGCGTGATCTGCTGACGTTGGTTCTGGTGTTCTTTCTCGTCGGGTCACAGTTCGTGGTCGTCCCCTACGACCAGCTCTCGTATTTCTTCCTCGTGATGGGGGCCTTTGCGCTACTCTGGTCCGGGCCATATCCGGCACGACTGACCATCCTGGTCCTCTCTGTCATCCTTGGTACGATGACCCGTGAGTCGACCGCACTTCTTCTCTCTTTGTGCGGTGCTCTTCTGGGGACCTCACTTGCCCGAGAGCATCGTATCGATCGGCGCCTGCTCAGCCTACTTGTTGGATACTTCATCGCGACCTACGTGGGGCTGCGCATCTGGCTCGGATCGTCGGAATCGGCTGTCTCCGAGACCGTCCGGTTTCACCAGCACTTCGGGAAGTCCAGCCTGATCAGTCTGATCTTCGCCGCGTCCGCTTATCTCGTACTCGTCCATGGAAAAGGGGATGCGCGTCTCAGGAACAGATTCCTGTTGTTCGCATCCCCTTATCTGCTTGCCATCCTGCTGTTCGGTCAGTTGGCGGAGATCCGTCTCTGGATGCCGCTGCTTCTGCCGTTCGTGGTCCTCTCCCGCCTCGATATCACCTGGGAAGAACGTCCAGCTTCCTGATCAATCTCGCTCTTTTTTGAATTCCTGCTCCATTCGTAGCCGCTGGGTAAACGAAACCCTCGCAACCATCTCCATCGGTTTTTCGTCGCCCTGAGTGATCTCCACTGGCTACAGCCGCATCCTGTGCCAGCCGTTTACCTCCTCTAGCGTGACCTTCAAAGAGCGGGCACGCCGGACCTTCGTGACGAACTCTTTGAGACGTGGGAAGTTGGTGGACGTCTCCAGCCATCAATTAGAGATCGTTACTCCGTTACAGTGGCTGTAGAAGAACAAGAACTGGAATAGGAAGAAGGCGCTGTAGAAGACGAAGATGAAGGGGAAGAGACTCGCGACACGGATCGTCCAATCGACCCCCATCCCGGCCAGGGCGATGCTGAGGAGTACTAATGGCCACTGCTTCTCCAGCCAGAAGGGCGAGAGGTGGACCGGGTAGTCCTTCCGCTCGATGATGAACTGATACTCGATCCAGCATCCGATGAAGATCGGCATCGCCGAACCCGGAACGGCCAACCAGAGGGTGCGAATGTCCTCCAGGAGGACGGTGATCAGGACGCCGATAAGGGTGGGGACAAAGCTGCCGTGAAAGAAGAGAGAGGGGTTGTATCCCGGCCCGAGATCTTCACCTGGCTTGGGGTTAAAGATCGGCTCAGGAAAAGCACTCCGCGTTGCTCAACGGAGTCCGACGAACCAGGAAGCGAAGAAGACCAGCCACGGGAGTAAAAACATGAGCTACCCGCACACGAAGACGTGGCCCTACTCGGGGATGTGGAAGGGTTCCTGAAGGTCTGGCTAAAGCCTATCCTTGACCTCTGACGGATAGCCAACTGTCCAGTAGCTGTTCTGTCACCTGGTAGGGTCCGAAGTGTTGCGGGAAGATGTAGCTGGGTCGAATGGCCTCGATCATCGTGACCATCGCGTCAATGTGCGTGTTATGCAGTGCCGGGGAGACGAAAAAAGCATCGCCATCTCCGTAGTCCTCGACGTGTTGCTTTAGCAGCACCGTGTCACCGACCTGGTAGGCGCGCTTTCCCGCTAACGTGAAGATATACCCGCAGTCGTCGATGCTGGCTCGTCGGTAGATGGTGAAGTCCGTGTGCCCGTGGAAGGCTCGCTGGGCCTAGACGGCGATTCTGCAGACATCCACGGGGGTGAGTGTGGGCTAGCCCTGTGGCTGGTGGTCGGGGATGGCGACGGTCAGGCGGTTGTCTGGGATTCCGAACTCATGTGCCCGCGCCACACAGTTTGCGGGGAAGATAAACTGACAGCTGGAGGAATCGACAAGGATTCGGGTAGTGGGACCGGAAAAGTGGTTGCCGTGTTCGTGTGTGGTGAACAGCGCGTCGAGGTGCAGACCAATCTCTTCGGCCGGGATTGGCGAGGGTGAGAGTCTGGTGTCGCGGTCGAGATCGAGATCCATGGGGATCAGCTTGTCGTCCGACCTGAGCAACCACCCCAGATTGCCAAGCCACACGAGCCTAACCCCGTGCTCGACGCCCAGCAGCTCATCGAGCGATCTCGCTCAAAGCGGCGCTTTCTGCTCCGTGCGGACGAAGTAGTCTTCGAGTTGCAGGTCGAGGTGTTCCCGGGAGGAAAAGCAGGCTGTGAGTTCGATCTCCCGTTGGCCTGATTCAATGATGCGAAGGTCATAGACACCGCGTCGACGGCGCAGTATGCGCATCCCGAGCGCCTTGGTACGAGGGCGCCTGTGCGTAAAAGTGCGTAGCCGTGGGAAGCTGCGGACATACTCAAAGGTCGTGGGGGAGACCGATATCTCGTTCTGGTAGGTGAAGAACAGGCGAAAGGTTGTCAGGAAGAACGCGCTGAACCCGACGAGGAGAAGGGGAAACTGAGACCCTGTGAGCGCCCACCAGGCGGCACCCGCGACTCCAACACTCAACCCGAGGAGGGCAAACGGCCACTGCTCCGTAATCCAGTGAGGCGAGATCCGGCGGGTCGTGCGGGCCCCAGCTTGCGAGCTGTGTTCCATCATCAGGACGACCCCTTGTATGACGGGTGCCAGGAATCCGGGTAACCCGAACCAGAGCATCTGGGCGTCTTGGTAGACGCTGGACAGAATTACAACCAGAAGCACGGTCGTTAGGCCGAGGTGGAATACGAGCGTCGCCGCTGAAATGGGGCCAGGCTCAAAGGGTATGCCGGGCATGTGATCGCGTTCAACCGTGAAGGCACGGTGTGTCGCTCGCTGCAAGGCATACAGCCAGAGCGTAAAGAACACGATCCAGAGGGTCAGCCCAGTAGGCATATCAGTAAATGATCAATGAAATCCAGTGTTATTCGCAGTACTGAATCGATCCGTAGGGGAATACGGCGACCTTGCTATCGTCTCCGTGCTGCTTATGCAGCTCAGCGAGCACGTCCTCCCACGTCTTGCAGAACGTGGCGTGTTCGCCATACATCAGCATGACATCCCACTTATTCAGATTGGGAGAGAAGATAATCGTGCGCCATCCCTGGGGCGACGGTTTTGCTCGAAGTTCCGCGCCGGCACCAAAGACAGAGTGGAATCCCATCCCCTCGGGTGAGGCCGTCGAGAGCACCACAGTGGTGTCATCTTTTAGTTTATCGGCATTTCCACCCCGAATCGGCACCATTGCCATGCCTGCCTGCGTAAATTCTGCGTCTTTGGGCCACGCATTGAAGACAGCAATGTCCGGTTTCTCCGGAAATGGTGACGCATAGACCCTTTTTCCGATCTCTACGCCCTCCCAGAAGGCGTGCACTGGGTCTCCAGTGACCAACGCGTCGATTTCCAGATCCGGGTTCAGACAGGGATTCACCAGATAGTCCAGGCCGACCAGACGGGCTACCTCGTCCAGATGCTCGCGAAAACCCTCATGAACATAGCGGTGGTTGGCGGCGATCGACACGCGTCCTGATGCACCGGGCAGGACCAGCTTGGCACCGCCGCCGAAGAATCCGCCTCTTGGGGTGATCATCCCAAGCGCGATCCGGACCTGGCAGGCCATGAAGTCACGGTTGACCCACATCGGAATGCCCCGGCTCGTGTGGCCCAGGAAGTCCAGGTTGTCATCCGCGTTGTGACAGATCACCTGCATTCGGTCGACGATGTCCTGACCGAGCTTCTTGATGAAATCCTTTCGGATCATCGCGCGGTGCGCCGCTATGGCGCCGATGATGCGCACCTGATCCTCGTGGATGCCCCCCGCCTCGAGCTCTTCGAGGATATACGGTACCAACTGACCGGCAGGCGTTGGGCGTGTGAGGTCGTCAATCAGGATAGCCGCTGACGTTTTACCCTTCGCGATCTCGGACAGCCGAGCTGACCCGATGGGATTCGCAAAGGCTTCCCGTATGCCTGCGTCTCCGATATTCGGACCGCCGACCATCTCCGACACTTCAACCGACCAGCTGTCGGGGAAAGTCATCTCGAACGGTTCGTCGTTGTAGTACATCCCGAATGGAACGTGGACGGATTGCATCGGCATACCTCAGTGACTAGAATTTATCTTAGGAACCGCAGAGGGGGCTTGGGACGAGCTTACGGACAAGATATTTGGTTGTGCTATAAGAGTCTGCAAGGGACTTGGGCCGGGATTCCTCGAAAAGGTGTATGAGAATGCCCTCTGCATTGAACTAAAGGATGCCAACCTCTCGTTCAGGCAACAGGCGCCGATCCCGATCAGCTATCGCCAGACCGTTGTTGGTGACTACGTTGCGGACATTGTGGTTGAGGATTGGGTCATTGTTGAGCTGAAGGTCGTGAGAGAGTTCGACAAAATCCACGAGGCACAGCTACTGATCTACCTTCGCGGGTCTGAGATAGGTCGTGGACCGCCGTTGAACTTCGGGAAAACACGTCTCGGAATCAAGAGAATGGTACTGACCCAAGAGTGTCGACGATTGCAGGGCGTTGACGCTTAGTCGCGAACTACCCTCTGTGTCCTCCACGTACTCTGCGGTTCCCTGCCTTTACCAATTTGTAAAGGACCCATCCGATCGATGCAGTCGTGGACCGTGGATGGCCTTGAACGGGTACTTCTTAGCCGCATCCTCATTGAACTCGACGCCGAGGCCCGGTGCGGTGGGGGCAAGCATATACCCATTTTTGTAAGGAACCTGGACGGGGAAAAGGTCTTCCATGACAGGATTCCCGACGAGTCCCGCTTCCTGAACGGCGAAGTTGTCCGTGGCGATGTCGAGATGGAGGCATGCGGCGGCACTGATTGGGCCCAGTGGATTATGAGGGACGATCTTGATGTAGTGGGTCTCGCACCAGTTGGCGATTTTGCGTGCCTCGGTCAGGCCCCCGACGATACAGAGGTCGATTCGGGCGTAATCGAGCAGCTCCTCCTCGATCAGCTGGCGGAACTCCCATTTCGTGGCGAAGTGTTCGCCGATCGCCAGCGGCACCGGGACCTGCTGGCGAACCAGCCGATAGCTCTGCGGGTTCTCGCAGCGTAGGGGATCCTCGACAAAGAACGGGTCATACGCTTCGAGCTTACGGCCCAGTCGGATCGTATCAGGTGGGTCGAGACGTGTGTGGACGTCGATCACGATCTCGATATCCGGGCCGACGGCCTCCCTTACGGCGGCAAAGTGGTCGACGGCGTCGCGCACGGCAGTCGGTCCGTCGAGTACGCCGTTCCGATCTATCACACCGAGACGTAAGAACTTCCAGCCTTCCGCCACTCGCTCCTTTGCTGCGCGGGCTGCATCCTCGGGCGTCTTTCCGCCGATGCCTTTGTAGCAGGCCACGCGTTCTCGCATCTTGCCGCCGAGCAGCATATACGCAGGCTGATTGAGCGCTTTCCCCTTGATGTCCCACAGGGCGATGTCGATCGCGCTCTGCGCGGCCATGGCGACGCGTCCTCCCGGGAAGAAGTCACCGCGGAACATCAACTGCCACAGGTATTCCGTATTCAGTGGGTCCTGGCCGATCAGGTCGGACTTCAGGTGTTCGATCACGCCGATTCCGGCATGCTCCTTCCAGGTAATGCCAAACTCGCCGACCCCGTAGAGGCCCTCGTCGGTCTCGACCTTGACGAAGAGGTAGTTCCGGCTTGCGCTGAAGCAGGGGAAGCATTTGACGTCACTGATTTTCAAGAGGATTCTCCAGATTTCAGTTGGTGTAGGGGACGGCGCCCTTCTCGTCGACCTCGAATCCCCACTTGTCAATGTAGAATTGCGCAGGCTCAAAGGGATCGTCGCGCTCCGCGAGCAGACGGATGAGATAGCCTTCCAGCTCCTCCTGCAAAGCGGCATACTCCGGCTGATCGATCATGTTGTTCTGCTGGTAAGGATCGGTCTCGTTGTCATACAGAAGCCACGGGCCATCCAGACGACGCGCGTATGTGTAGCGTGAGGTCCGTACACCCCGCCACGGCAATCCTGTATACTCGGCGAACGGTGTGATACACATGGTGAGCGCCACATCATCACCATCCGGTTCACCCCCTGTGAACAACCTCGATAGGTCCCGCCCCTCGACCCCGTCTGGAATGTCGATTCCCGCGAAGCTCAACAGGGTGGGCATCAGATCGACCATGTTGATCGGCTTCTGGAGCGTGGAGCCCTCGCCCTTCAGTCCGGGGCATTGGATCACGAAGGGAACACGAATTGACTCATCCCACGGCTTCTGTTTCCGCTGTTCACCATGGGAACCGACCATATCGCCGTGATCGGATGTGTAGATCAAGACGGTGTTCTCCATAAGGTCCTTCTGCTCCAGGAGATCCTGGATCCGTCCGAGTTGCTCGTCAAGCGCAGTCACGTGCGCGTAATATCCGGATAGTTCCTCCTTGTTCGGCGTCTCACAGTTCGGGCGGACCTCTGCCTCATCAACCGGATACTGGTCGAGATAGGCGTCGGGAATATCCCGGTAGGGATTGTGCGGTGGCCCCCACGACAATACGAGGGCGAAAGGGCGGCTGTCGTCATCGGCTTTGTTGATGAAGTCGACTGCCGCGTCCGTCTGGGTGATGGCGTCGTAGCCGTCCCACTGGCGAATCTGGTCGTCGTCATTCAGATAGTAGCGGGATTTCAAGTAGCTGTGGGTGCAGTTCAGGACTGCCCACTCGTCCCAGCCTTGTCGGCGCGGGCCAGGTGGGATATAGCCCGCACGTTTGTTGCCATCGAGATGCCATTTGCCGACGTAGCCGGTCCGATAGCCACCGGCTTTGAGGCAATTGCCCAGCGTCGGGATGTTGGTCGAGAGGCGGACATCATTAAGGAATACGCCATTGGTCAGCGGATACTGGCCGGTCAGGAACGCGGCACGCCACGGGGTACAGACCGGCGCGTTCGAGATGCAGTTAAGCATCACGATACCCTCGGACGCCATTCGCTCGAGGTTCGGTGTTACTACGGCAGCGCCTTCGAGGCTGGTCGTGCACGCACGGTGCTGATCGGAAAAGATAAAGACGATGTTTGGCTGCACGTGAGCTCCCAGTTTATGCGATCAGTTCGCTGATCTGTTTGGGTTGTCCATCCGTGGTCGTCTGCACGGCGGCGATGACCATGGCGAAGCTCTGGATGTTGTCCTGTATCCGGGTCGCCGATGGGGGACCGCCGTCAAGCCAGTCAAGAAACTCGGCAAACAGGTGCTGGTGGTTGTCCCACGTCAGAGTTGGCGCCCTATACGTTTCGTGATCCTGGCCCACGCGTGTGATTGCAACCTGGTCGGTGCCCCAGACTTCTACAGACCCTTCCTCGAACTCAGCCCGATAGTATTCGTTATGCCAGCAGTTGGTGATGCCGGCGGCGGAGCTGTTTCCCTCGTAGAAGGTGTGCACGCCATTGCTCATCTTCATGAGATACATGCCGCTCGAGAAGTGCCTGAAGCTCGACCACTCGGGATTCCAACCGAATCCCACCAGCGTTTCACAATCCCCGCCTGAGAGGAAACGCAGCATGTCGAAATGATGCACAGAGCCTTCGAACAGCAGGCCGAAGTCCATGTCGTGACGCCATTGCTTTCCCCACGAGCTGGGCTGGCGGTAGTCACAGGCGTATCGCCCAATCACGTGCTGCAGACGTCCGAGTTCCCCGGATTCCCGGAGGCGAACGACCTCCTGCTTGTTCGGCTCATATCGATAGTTCTGGATAACCGCACACGGGAGGCCGGTCCGGTCTGCCGCATCGACCATCCGTCTTGCCGATTCCAGGGTGTCGGCGATGGGTTTCTCCGTGATAACGGGCATGCCGGCCTCCAGGGCGCCGACGACCGCCTGTTCGTGGAACTGAGGCGGTGTGGCGACTCCGACGAAGTCCGCTTCACACGAGGCGAGCGCCGTCGCGGTATCGGTAAAGCGCTGACTCGAATCGAGGCCCAGTCGTTCACCCTGCGATTCGAGCACGTCGGGAGCTACGTCAACGAGTCCGACGATCTCGGCTCGATCGCCGAACGAGCCGGTTATCCAATCCACCCATCGACCGGCCATCCCGCTTCCGCCAAACATCAACATCCTGTGTCTTGCCATTGCTCTCCTGCCGTGAGGGTTACTTCGTTTCGATATTCCAGTTTTGTCGCCAGACGAATCCTGGCGCGTCCAGTAGGGGCGTCTCGTCGGCAACGGAATCGCCTGTCGTGACAGACAGGGTTCCGTCGGTCAGACGACAGCCCGTCCGGGTGGGCTCGATCGGGGAGACACTGGCCGCACCGGTCTCAGAAATGCCGATCCCAATTGCGACTCGTGTCGCCCTGGGGGCAATCACTTCGATGGTGAGCTGATCGGTCTGGTAGTCATTCCAGAGGAAGAGGGTCGTAGATGGCTCCGGGCTCATTTCTGCCACCCGGAACGCGATCGTTAGCGACTCTGTCGTGAAACAAGCGACCTGCTCTGAACCGAGGGCACGATAGTCTCCGTCCCAGGGCGTCTGATCGATCGAGATCGCATCGAATTCTGACCGGCGACCCAACCTGACTTTCATCCACGCGTGAGGTGGGGCGGCGCCAAACTCGCTGTCAGGGAGATCGAGAAGGATCAATGCGTTAGGACCATCTAGCGCCGCGTGGGTGGCTGGCCTGACCTCGGACGCTTCGTGGAGATATACCAGATGCTGACGCTTGCCCGGGTAGGCGATTGTCAGCGGCAGTTCCTGCTTGCCGTATGCGGGGCCTGATTTCACTCCGAGGGCGAATGTGTTTCCGAAGTAGGCCTGTCGTTCGATGTTCAGGTCTGGAATCGCCGCGCTGACGGTCGTGCCTGCTTTGTCGATTGTACCAACAGCCCTTAGCCGTTCCGGCGCCAGATACTCGGATGCGGCCGTGAAGGGAGTCGTCAGGTTGATGGCCTCGTGAGGCTCACCGAGCTGCTGAAACGCGATATGGTTGGTCATGCTGTTGTGTAGCCAGTCGCCAGGGTAGGCACGAGACATCGCGCCTGCCAGACCGCCGGAGGGCTGGTGATAGTGCCAGAAGAAATCGGCATACAGACACTCGAGCGTCTGCTCGACCTGTGCCCGCATGGCCTCCCGACAGAACAGCAACATACGACCTAGGGGTGCGAGCGCCGTGACGATGTAGGTGGGACTGTTGTACTCGGTCAAACCGCCCTTTCCGGTCTCGACAAACCAGAGGTCCCAGTCGTTCTCTGCCTTTTCGAGTACGTCGGAGCGATCGAGGGCGCGTGCTAGGGTCAGGCGTGACAGGATGTTGAGGAGGAAGATGTTCGTGTATTGCCAGCGCGGTCGGTGTCGATCAAGGCCTTCGATGCACAGCTGAAGCGTGGCTTCCAGCTCAGCATTCGTCTGGTCTGTCAGCAAGTCACGGTGTTCGAGGTAGATCAATCCGGCTTCGGGAGACCAGAAGCTGATGCCGTTCCGATCCTTAACGTCAGTCCATCCCACGCGCCAGTAGAGGTTCCCATACGTCTCAGACGACGAATCGCGATCTTGGTAGCTCGCCATTGTCGAGACCAGGCGGTTCAGGCGATCCCGCTCACGTTCAGAATTCTCGGGATGATCCCTACACCAGCGCGCCAGGCTGACCGCATACCACACCGAGCTCTGAACGACGTCGTACCCCCACCGATCCTTGAGGGATGTCTCCACGTTCGGCCTCAGGACCAGCCCGAGATGGTCCGAATAGACCTCGTCACCCAGCGTCTTGCATCGCTCGAATAGTAACCTGTTCCGGTCGGCAATGGTGTCAACGATGCTCAAAAGGCGTTGGGCCTTCCCTGTGCGCCGTCCACCGGGATTGAGGCGCCGTTGACCCAGCTTGCCCGATCGGAGGCCAGGAAGACAGTTGCGTCCGCGATTTCTTCGGGAGTGCCCAGCCGCTTGGTCGGGAACTCCCGATCAGCGAAGCGCTCGTAACCTTCTGGATTGTCGTTCCGAAAGCGATCCCACGCACCGCCCTCGAACATCGTTGAGCCCGGACAGACGGTGTTCACGCGCACTCCGATTTCGCCGAGTTCCCACGCGAACGCTCCCGCGAGAAACATCTCAGCCGCCTTGGTCGCACCATATTGCGCGCGCGACGGGGCAGGTTTCCAGCCCGATATGGAGGAGATGATGGTAATCGATCCACCACCTGATTTCCGGAAATGGGGGATTGATGCTCGTGAAGCGCGCACCGCGTGGAACAGGTTGAGGTCAAAGGTCCGCATCCAGTCTTCGTCGGTGCTGTCTTCCAGACCTTCACCCTCACGACCACCGACGTTGCAGACCAGCGCGTCCAGACGCCCGAGTTGTTCCACTGCGCCGTTGACGAATGCTTCGGTCGCACCGGACTCGGTCACGTCAGTCGGGATACCGATCACTGTCGTGCCGTGTTTCTGGAGGTCTGTTACCGCCTGGTTCAGTACTTCGCTATCCCTGGCACAGATGCCGAGGTCTGCGCCCTCGGCCGCAAAACAATCCGCGATGCATTTTCCGATGCCACGGGATCCACCCGTGATTAATGCCACCTTGTCTTTGAGATGCAGGTCCATGGATTCCTCTCTAGTCGGGATACAGCCATGGGACGCGTTGTATAATCTGATCTCGCTGCTCGGTCATCACGACCTCGATGACGGTTGGGCCTTCGTGGCCAACGACGTCCGCGAACACGCTTTCGAAGCGATCGGCGTCTTCGATCCGGATGCCCCTGGCCCCGAACGCGATCGCTGCATCGGCGATGCGAGGGACCTTCATGTCCGTGTCACATACGCGTCCATCGAAGGTCTTGGCCTGTGACCCTCTGATGGCGCTCAGGCTTCCATCGTTCACGACAACAACGGTTATTCCGATTCCATGTTCCACCGCGGTTGCCAGTTCGAACGAGGTCATCTGGTAGCCCCCATCCCCACAAAAGGCGATGACTTGGCGATCGGGCATCCCGAGTTTGGCGCCGATGGCACCGGGGAGGCCATAGCCGAGCGTGACCGAGTGACAGGGGTAGAGAAACGTGCGCGGTCCGTATACGGGGAGCTCGTCGAACGATCGGTAGCCGAACGAGGTGACGTCGACCGAGAAGATCGCGTCCCCGTTCGTGTGCTTCCGGATTGCCGAGAACAGCTCGAGAGGCGGCATCGCCGACCGGATGTCGCTAACGGTCTTCGATACGGCCGTAGACCAGTCGGAATCCGGTTCCCGTGTGATCCGGGTCGTGACCGCCTCAATTGTTTCGGCGAGTGGGCCCGAAGCACCGGCCTCAATGTCATATTCCCGGCCGAGCTCGTAAGCGTCCACGTCGATTTGAACGATTCGGTCAGGGATCGGGAGCTGCCAGCTGCGGGTGTCGATCTGCGTGAAGCGACAGCCGATGGCAATCAGTCCGTCCGCCTCGCTCAGGAGACTGCGTCCGACCTTTGCGTGGCAGTGTCCCTTGACCGCGGGATGGGCATCGGAGAGCGCCCCCTTGCCCAGGCGTGTGAACAGGATCGGCGCATTGAGTCGACTCGAAAGAGCTGAGACCTGACCGGCTGCATCCGTATCCGCCACGTTCTTCCCGACGAGGATCACTGGTCGCTCGAACCCGTCGATTGTGGATGCACACGTCGACAGTTGATGGTCGTCCGGTTGCTGAAGCTGCGGGCTGACGATACGATCGGGGATCCGGACATCGCCCGACTGGGCCGCGATATCAACCGGGAGCTCGAGGACGGCAGGACCCGGACGGGGTGCCCGAAGTGCGGCGAATACGCGCTCGACTGACTCCGGTATCTGGTCGACCGATGAGGGGCGCTCGAAGGCCCGGGTGATCGGGGCAAAGAAGGCCTGCTGATCCAGCCCGTGGAAACACTTGCTTCGGTCCCTACCGTCGAGGGCGACCTCCGTACCTCCCGTTATGAGGAGTACGGGAACGGAGTCCGTGTATGCGTCAACTATGCCCGTCGAGGCGTTGGTCGAACCCGGCCCGGGAACGGTTAACGCGACGCCTACGTCGCCCGTCGCCCGTGCATATCCGTTGGCGATCAAGGTGGCGCCCTGTTCGTTGCGGATGAGGTAGGAATCGATCGTCGAGTCGGGAAGAGAGTCGTAGATCCAGATGTTCTGGTTCCCGGGCATCCCCACGACCGTGGACACCCCCTGTGCCTCCAGGGATCTGACGAGAATCTCTCCACCGGTCATGTCGGCTGCTCCGTTCGGCGGGGATAGACGGCCCTTGCGGTCACGGGGAAGTTTCCCGGATCACAGGCCTGACAGATCTGTACGTCACAGGCTGTACTCATCAACATGTACGCGTCTTCGAATGAAAGGTAGAGTCGGTTCTGAAGGAAGCGGGCCATTTCTTCTGCCGCAACGCGAAGGGCCACGGCCGGGTCAGGGTCGTCGCCCGTGGTGAAGATCGGCAGGTGGATCGTGTGGCCCCCGTCGTCACGTAACGGTTGTCCATGTTTCCGCCGTGGGCGCCGGGATAGGCTGTCTCGATCGCGTCACCGTAGGGCGCCGTCCCAATGACCCCAACCATGGGCCGGACGGGAAAGCGAATGCCCGGACTATAGTCGATCCAACCGTCTCGAACCCTGACGACGCGTGTGGCGAACTTATCGGCTCTCTGGGCGAGTAATCCTACGTGCTTCTTCACGGCCACAAACGCGGTATCAGCCAACTGGATGTCGAGAATGCGGACGGCTAGACTGTCCAGAGGGTGCGCGTCTCGAATCCACACGGGACCCGTGGCCGGGTTGGATCCATCGGGATGAGGCTTCTCGAGGAGGTCGGCTGTGGAGGTGATCGTCCCGGTTCTTGCGTCGTGCGTTTCGAACCGGACGGTTTCACCCGAATCGATCGTGAGTGCAAGACTCGTCTGCCGGTCAAGCGCGTAGACGATGCGGTCCCTGGAGAGCGTTCTGGGTGTGCCGTTCATGGACGAGCGTCGTGAGGGGTTGAAGACGGAGCATGATGCTACACGCCTCTGATGGTGTCAAGGCGATCACCATGTGGCACGGGCGTCTTCAGTTGTTATATTCTACGATCACTTTACTAGATGTATGAGGCAATATGATCAACATCCCGGAAGAGCTCGAATCGGTGTGCGGGGAGGCCAGGGAGGCGGGCTTAATCGGTCTGGACACCGAGTTTGTTTGGGAACGAACCTATTATCCCCAGCTTGGCGTGGTGCAGATATCGATCGGCGAGGATCGTTGCTACCTGGTCGATACGCTGGCGCTCGATGATTACAGGGCATTAGCGGGCGTACTGGAATCATCCGATGTCGTCAAGATTCTTCACGATTCTCCTCAAGACCTCACTATTCTGAAGCGACTGACCGGCGCCTCTCCGCGGAACATCTTTGACACGCGGATTGCGGCAGGGTTTGTCGGTCTGCGTGCGTCCCTGTCCCTGCAGGATCTTACACGGTTCCTGCTGAATCTGTCGCTCGAGAAGACCGAGACACGTACGGACTGGCTGAAGCGACCATTGTCCGATAAACAGGTTGACTACGCTATCAATGACGTGCGTTATCTCCCTGCCATGCGAGAGAAACTCCTCGATCGCGCGGCAAAGAACGGGCGGCTGGCGTGGATGCAGCAGGAGTTGGGAGAACTCGACGACGCGACCGCCTATGATCCTCGGGATCCGGAAGAGCAGTATACGAGGGTCAAGGGGGTCGGCCGTTTATCGGACCGCGATTTGGGGACACTGCAGAGTGTGACCGCCTGGCGAGAACGCCAGGCGGAGAAGCGCGACCTCCCGAGACGACACGTCGTTTCCGATGAGGTTCTGGTCGCTGTCGCCAAGATAAGACCCAAGACGATTGGCAAGCTGCGTCAGATCCGGGCCGTTCAGCCTACCGTCGTGGATCGTTACGGTCACGATCTGCTGAAGGCAGTGGCCGATGGCGCAGACCGGAAGCTTAAGCCGTTGCCAAAGCCGAGTCAGTCCACCCCGCACGATGATGTCCGTGTCGAGTTTGGTCTCGCGTTTGTTCGAGGACGAGCCATCGACGAAGGCGTGGATCCGGCCTTGATCGGGTCCCGCAGCGATGTCCGGGACGCTGTGCTGAACGGGAGCGCTGAACAACCGGCGCGACTGATGTCCGGATGGCGAAGGGAATTCGTCGGTGACGATCTGCAGAGGGTTCTCCGAGGCGAATGCGCGCTGCGGATTGGAGGGAAGCACGGCTTGCCCAAAGTGGAAGGGCTGAATGCCTGACGAGAAAGGCTAGTGGAAGTCTTGCTGCAAAGCTCTCGATGCGAGTTCTTCTTCGGCCGTTTTTCGGTCGGCGGATGACTTGATCTGCACCACGTTCACACCAGGCTCCGGTCGAGGGTGAAGGATCCGGCTTGCCCCGGCCTCCTGTACGGCGGCGATGACGGGTTCCGGGTCTTCGGTGAGCGCGATGATCGTGCCACCTCCACCTGCTCCCGATAGCTTCGCCCCGATAGCTCCGCCGTCAAGCGCGGCCTCAATCAGCGCGTCGTTCTTGGGGCCTGAGCCTCCCAGATCTTTCTGGATCGCGTGATTCTCCACCATCAGTTCCCCGAGTATTTCCCAGTCCTTCCCGAGCATCGCACGCTTACCCAACCTGGCGAGATGCGCGATGCGCTCATAACAGCGCGTGACTTCGCGGTCTCCTTCCAGCCAGCGCTCCCGAATGGGTTTGTGTACCATCGCCGAACTGCGCTTCACACCTGTGTGGGCGAGGATGAACGGAAACGCGTCGATGTGATCGTTCAGAGATTCCATCGTCGTGTAGGGTTCATCACCAAAGGACCTGTAGAACTGCTTGCGGCGGAAGTCCATGTAGTTGATGCCGCCGAACGTGCACATGTAGGCGTCCTGGTAGCCACATAGAACCAGGTAGTGCAGTTCGATATGACGGGCCATCTCGGCTTTGTAGTAGAGATGCTCGTCCCGTCCGAGGTATGCGAGGATGGCGCTGAGCATGGAAACCATCATGGCCGACGAACTCGAGAGTCCCGCGCTGAAGGGCACGTTGCACGACCACCTCAGCCTGAACTTCGCGTCACTCAGGTCGAGGAAGTCACAGATCGCCTTCGCGACGTCGAAATAGCCGCCATCGAGGATCAGGTCATCGGGGCCGTTGACGAGGAAGGTCTCTCCGGCGACCTCGAAGGTAAGGTGGTCTGCCGGTTCGATCAGGACGGCGGCGCGCTCCCGTGTGGAGACCGAGATTACGCTCCCCCCGTACATGTCGGTGGGATTCCCGATGATTCCCGCTCGGCCAGGAGCTGTTGCCAGGTAGGTTCCGTGCATCTAGAAGTCGCGGAGTCTCTGCTGGAAGTGCTGCCGGATGCGATACCCGTACTGCTGGTCGGACAGGGCGAAGTCGATGAACGCCCGGTAGTAGCTTTCTGGATTACTGATGTTGTACTGGTGCTCTTCTTTCGTCAGGTGCACGCAGCGGACGTTGCGACCCATCTTGATCAGGTTTCGGATCGCGTCTGTCAGTTCGACTTCGCCACGATACCCGGGGGCCGTGCGTTCTATGGCGTCGAAGATTTCCGGAGTGAACACGTAGCGGCTGGCAACGGCGAGGCGGCTTGGCGCCTCATCTGCCGCGGGTTTCTCGACGATGTCGTCGATCTCGAAATTCTTGCGTCCACGGCCCGCCGGTGACACGATCCCGTAATGAGAGACCTCATCGGGCTCGACTGTGGTGACCGCGATGGTGCAGGCCGATTCGTTCTGGATGTGCGATTTGACCATCCTGCGGATCAGGCCGGCGTGGTTACCGGACCGGATGATGGTATTTCCCAGGGCGACCACGAATGATGCGGAAGACACGAAGTCCTTGGCCGTGAGTACCGCGTTCCCCGATCCGGCCGGGGTGTGATACCCTTTGGGCACCATCTGACGGGCGTAGAAGAACCTGGCGTCTTCCTTCTCGTAGTCGGTCTCCTCGAGAAGCCCTTCCTCACCGATCTGGGACAGGTGGCTGATGAGCTCGGGATCCCGGTCGAAGTGATCCTCGATTGTCCGTTTGTTCCGCCCGGTGATAAACATGATCTTGCTCATCCCCTGATCGACCATCTCCTCGACGACATACTGAACGACTGGCTTTCGGCCGACGGGTAGCATTTCCTTCGGCTGGGACTTTGTCGCCGGAAGGAGTCGGGTCCCGGATCCTGCGACTGGGATAACGACTTTCTGGATCTCCATGTAGACCTCTGGTTTGGCTGACATTCGATGAGGACTGAACGGGGGAGCTTCTTGACGCAGTTTCCCATAAGCCTTAATGTTTCAACGACTTATCAGGATAGTCAGGGAAGATGAGACGCTCCAAATAATAGGAGCCGGGTCGGGTCAAATCAAGATCTATCTCTCTGAGCTTGTTCAACTGGGCGTGTGATAACCGCCTTAGGAAACAGTCGGTTACGGTGAGCATCCATGGCGGAAGAAGAGGAAGAACCACAGGAAGGAGAAGGCGGGGAAGGTGAGGCTTCCCCAGAGCCGGAACAGAGCTCCAGGGTCCCTCAGTTTATTGTCCTGATCTTCGTGATCCTTGTGGGACAAGGTGCGGCCGTCTATTACCTGATTACCGAGGTCTATTACCCGGGCCTGCTCGGCGAACCCGATGAGGTCGAAGGGAAGGCGATGGAGCGGGAGCGACCGGTCTTCGAGATCGATCAGCCGATGCTTCACGAACTGGGTGAGATGGTCATGAACCCTCCGGATCCGGAAGGGATCCGGTTCCTGTCCGCCAAGGTAACGATCGAAGTTGATACACCTGAAGCCCTCGCCTCGTTCGACGATCCGCTGGCTGCAGCCCAAGTCCATGACCTCGTTTTCGGACTGCTCACGTCCACACGTTTCAAGGACATGGATGAAGCCGAGGACCGTCAGAAGATCAAAGAGCGGCTCAAGGCTGAAATCAACAGCTCGCCGTTGCTGGAAGACCTTGGGGAGGTGACGAACGTCTACTTCGAGCGTTTCGTCCTACAGTAACGGCTGCCTATCAGAATAAAAAAGGGGTGGCAACCGGGTTGGCTCCCACCCCTTCTGCGTAGCTACAGTCTGAACTTATTGCCTAGGCGGCAGCACCCTCCAGCACGCCTTGTAGCTTGTCCACGAGCTGACTCTTGGGAACGGCACCGACGATCTGCTCGGCCATCTTGCCGTCCTTGAAGATCAGGAGCGTCGGGATGCTCCGGACGCCAAAGTCCGCGGCCAACTGTTGTTCCGCATCAACGTCAACCTTTCCGACCTTCAGCTTTCCCTCATACTCGGTCGCCAACTCATCGATCACGGGAGCGACCGCACGGCACGGTCCGCACCACGTCGCCCAGAAATCCACCAGCACAGGCACGTCGCCTTCGATCACTTCAGACTGGAAATTGTCCTTGGTCAGTTCCATTGCAGCAGACACGATTGCACCACCTTTCTGTTCTTCCGGGTCGTTGGTCAATACCGAATGTATACGTTCTGTCCCCGGTAAGGTTCCAATCTACCGGGATGCGCGATTGTGTCAACCCGCACCAGGTTGCGTCAACCCGGCGTGCTCGAGAGGGCTGGCTGGCAGACCTCCGCGACCGTCCGCGTAAGCGTCACCTGATGTGTGCGGGCACGGCTCTTGATCCTGTCTTCAGCTCTTAGGAGAGATCGATATGCCGCCCAGAGTTCGGCGTCCGTGAAGTTGCCGGCCTGTTCGCTGTATTTTTCGACGGTGAATGGTGGCACCTTGAGCTTACTCGCATACTGGGCCCGGGGGAGACCGGAATCAAGAAGCCAGCGCGTCTTTCTGATGATGCCGATATGCCGGATTAAAAGGGCTAGGATCCCGATCGGACTGTCGCCCTGCTCGAGCAGGTTGCGGAGCAGTCTCAACGAGGTGTTCAGGTCTCTCCGCCCGACGGCCTCGGTGAAATCGAACACGCTTGCTTCGCGTGAGGCACCTGTGACCCAGGCGATGTCTTCGCTTGTGACCGTGCGTCGGTCGCCCACGTGGAGGTCCAGCTTCTCCAGTTCGTTGGCGATCTCTCGCGGTTTCGTGCCGATGAAAAGGGCGAGCAGGTGGGTCGCTTCGTGGTCGAACTCCAGACCCAGCTTGCGTGATCGCGCCTGGATCCAGCCCGGTAGATCGTTCTCTCGCGGGAGTTTGAACTCGACCGAGACCGCCGACTTCTTCAGGGTGGCGAAGAACTTCCGCCGTCCATCCACCTTGGTTGCCGTGAAGATGAGCACCGTTCCATCGGTCGGGTTTTCCACGAGGGGCAGGAAGTTCCGAGCCGATGTCTCAGGTACGTCCTCGACCCGCTTGATGACGACGACCCGTCTGGATCCCATCATCGGGAACGCGGATGCGCGGTTGACGGCGTCGCTCACGTCCAACTCGTTCCCAACCAGCATATCCAGATTGAATGCGCGGCTGGCAGGATCGAGCGTGTGGTCGATCAATGCGGTGACCATTTCATCGCGCTCGAGATCCTCCGGGCCGTGGAGGAAGTAGACCGGGGCGATCTCTCCTGACTCGATTTGAGAACGGAGCCACCCGGCGTTCTTCGCGGATGTTTTCTTCGCGCGTCTCTTACCCATCAACAGACTCCCTGATCGTGCAGTCTTCACGGTCGAATACATCGGTGTTCAATTTCGTGCCCAGGCCCGGTAACTCTGGCGGATACGCATATCCGGCCTCGATCCGGGGCTGCGTGGTCGTCAGGTCCGCATAGAAGCCCCGATAGTAGGCGCGGACGCTTTCCTGGATGAGCGCGTTGGGGCAGTGGACGGACAGGTGGATCGAAGCGAGCAGTGTAACAGGGCCCGTGCAATCGTGGGACACAAACGGGAGATTATACGTTTCAGCGTGCGAAGCGATCTTCCGTGACTCGGCAATGCCTCCCGTCCACGTCACGTCCGTCATGACGATGTCGACCGCCTCCTGCTCGATCAGGTCGCGCACCCCGTAGCGTGTGAGTGCCAACTCGCTCCCGCAGATCGGGATCTCCGTTTCCTGCTTGAGCCTGGCCAGCGTCTGAGGACTGTCCGGTTTCATGAAGTCCTCGAGCCAGAAGGGCTTGTAGGGTTCGAGGGCACGAGCAATTCGGGCCGCAGCGGGAAGGGACCAGTATCCATGTCCCTCCATCATGACCTCAATGTCGTCGCCGACGGCGTCGCGGATCTTCCGGATCGGCTCGAGTCCACGTTCGACATCGCGCAGGCTGATGCTGGTGCCGTTCGTTTCGCGAGCGTAGGCGTCGAACGGCCAGATCTTCATGGCAGTGATGCCTTCCGAGAGCAGATCCGTGGCGAGGGCGCCAGCATCCTCGTGGAACGCGGTCAGGTCCTCATAGGGATGATCCGTTCGGCGAGCCGACTCGTGCCTGGGCACGCCAGGCGTGCCGCGGGCATACAGTGGACCGGCACAGGTGTTGTATATGCGTATCCGATCGCGAAACGCTCCGCCGAGTAGCCGGTAGATCGGGAGGCCGGCGACCTGGCCGAGGATGTCCCATAGCGCGACCTCAAGGGCCGATATGGCCCGCATCTCGTTGCCGCGGTTCCCGTAGACGTGGGTCGCGTCGTAGAGACGGCGCCAGTGAGCGTCGACATCACGGGGATCGTGCCCCAACAGCATGGGAGCCCCGACTTCGTGGACGAAGCTGCGAGCGGTTTCCGGTGTGTAGTACGTTTCACCGAGGCCCACGAGTCCCTCGTCGGTGTGGACCCGAACAAAGAGGATGTTTGTAAACTCGGCGATGTGGACGGATTCGACTTTGGTGATTCTCAATGTTGGAGTCGTTTCCGGGGAGAGGGGCGGATCAGGCGAATTCGTATGGGGTATGGCTCCGGGCCCACTGGAAACCGGCTTTGACGGCGCGGGCCTCGTGGGCTGCGTACGCGTCGTCATAGTGCATCAGCCAGGTTTTCTCGCGTATCTCTTCGGGGAGTGAGAGGAGGTCGTCGAGGAGGGTGTGGACGATGCCGCCCCCGAATTCAACCTCGTGGTAAATGATCTCGGAGTCTTTACCGTTGGCAAGGATCATTGCCCGGTCGAAGACTGTGTCACCGGAGAAGTAGATCCGGTCATTGAGCCGGAAGCCGCAGCAGTATTTGTCGGGGATGTGCTTGGTGGGGATCAGGTCGAAATGCAGTCCGTCAATATCGAAGGCGTCGGCGACCGGGTGGACGTCGAAGTAGTCGTCAATCCCGGGGGTTCCTGAAGCCGCATCGGCCAGGCTGCCGCTCAGGGAGTGGTCCCATAGATCCGGGATCAAGGTCTCTGGGAGATAAAGTCTTGGACGCGACCCTCCGTTCAGATACCGGTTGAAGAAAGCGCACTCTTCAAGGCCACCGATGTGATCCGCGTGGGTGTGGGTGATGAACAGGGCGTCTACCGTGGAGAAGTCCCTCCCCGTGTCGGAGAGACTACGGGCAGCCGTGAACCCACAGTCGATGAGGATATGATCATCGATCAGCAGGTTATTGTGATAGTCCTTCTTCGTGAAGAAGTTTCGGACTCCCAGGAACTCGAGCTTCATGACGGTGCGTCTTCTCTCTTGGTCACGTCGCGGAATTCGGCATCCCGGATGACGGAAGGATCAACCCCCAAGTCTCGTGATGCCGCCTCGGATGAACGACTCGACAGGTATGCGTGCCACTTCCTCCGGATCGCAGAAATGATCAGGAGGATGGTGATCGTGAACAGGGCGAGGCGCAGAGCCATGCCTATCCGTTCACAATCTGGATGCGGATTTCGGGCGAGGGGACCGTTTGGCCAATCACGAATGCCTCGGTGCCCGATTCGCGAACGGCCGAAACCGCTTTGTCTGCTTCGTCAGCAGCCACGATAAAGACGTATCCGACGCCCATGTTAAAGTCCTGGAAGAGTTCCTCGGTGTCGATGTCCTCCCCGATTTTCGCGAGAAGATCGAAGACGGGGAGCTCCGGCCAGGTTCCGCGCTCGACCACTGCCCCCTGATCGTCGGGAAGGGAGCGTGGGATGTTATCGATGATGCCTCCGCCCGTAATGTGGGACATTCCGCGGATGTCGGCCACATCTGCGGCAGCCCTGACCGCATCGACATACGACGGATGCGGCGCCAGGAGGGTTTCCCCAACCGTCTTCCCAAGCTCCTCGACGTGCGAATCCACCTTATATCCGGCCGTATCGAACAGGAGCTTGCGGGCGAGGCTGTAGCCATTGGTATGGAGACCCATTGCCGGAAGACCGATCAGGGTGTCTCCTACCTCGACACGAGTACCGTCGCAGATCTTCGGTTTATCGACCATGCCAACGATCGTCCCGGCGAGATCGTACTCACCGGGGGAGTAGAAGTCGGGCATCTCCGCCATCTCGCCACCGAGAAGTGCGCACCCACTGGCCTTGCACCCGTCGGCCACCCCCTGAACGATGGCCTCGACGATGTCGCCGTCGTGTTTGCCCATCGCCAGGTAGTCCATGAAGAAGAGCGGTGTCGCTCCCTGAACCAGGATGTCGTTCACGCAGTGGGAAACAAGATCGGCGCCCACTGTGTTGTGGACGCCGGCCATGAAGGCGACCTTCAGCTTTGTTCCCACGCCGTCGGTGCTGGCGACGAGGACGGGATCTTCGAATTCCTTCCAGGCCGGTTGGAAGAGTCCCCCGAATCCGCCGATCTCGGTCAGGACTTCCGGGCCGAAAGTTCCTCTTACGATCTGTTTGATTCTGTCCTTGGTTTCGTTGGCGCCATC
>MDTE01044196.1_pt1 | contig 39665 bp, 52 predicted proteins | sample 811231 | NCBI WGS metagenome assembly MDTE01 (sample SAMN05326651, study PRJNA326480) | marine metagenome | isolation source: seawater | place: Indian Ocean: Red Sea | collected 2010 | reverse complement strand
CTGCTAACGTAAGTGACCGTCACTTCTACGTTGCTGGTTACAAGGGTTCTTCTGCCTATGACGCTGGTCTGTTCTACTGCCCCTATGTGCCGCTCCAAATGGTGCGTGCCGTTGGTCAGGACACCTTCCAGCCCAAGATCGGATTCAAGACTCGCTACGGCATGGTCGCGAACCCCTTCGCCGAAGGTACTACCCAAGGCAGCGGTGCTCTTACCGCTAACGCCAACCGCTACTACCGTAGAGTCCTGGTTGACAACCTCATGTGATTCATTCACAAAACTTTATCCGAGAGACCCGAAAGGGTCTCTTTTTTTGTACCTATGTAACGAGTTTGTAAAAAAGCAATAAATGTACATTACGATACCAAAACTATCATAAGTAATAGTAGAAACCAGCGAGGTGATGACATGCACTCAAACTTCTATTTGTTATGCAGTACATCTTATGGTGATCATCATGAAGAACATCGTTTCACACAATCAATTAGATGAGTGGAGACACTTCGCTCAGACTATTGACGAACTAGAATCAGAAATGGACGACGTGAACGAGTATTATGAATGTCTGATTGATTGCCAAGACACCCAATCGGTGTGTAAACGCATATGCAAGGAGATGCTTATGTAATGAAAACCGAACATACTATCCAAAATGGTGCCGTCAAGGCACCTTTTTTGTTAAATAGTTGGTATAATGTACGTAGAACTCTTTATGTGGGATACCATGGGACGTGGACGTATCAGCAAGACAGATATGCTTGCCCGAGTATACAAACTTAAAACTGAGTTATTCGACGGTAAGTACAGTCATAAGAATGGAGACTGGCACGATGGAAGGCACTCCGCTCTTAATGAAATGCTGGACATGCTCAACGAATACTCCCAATGAACCCTGATCAAAAGAGAGAGTTTTATAAACAGTTACGTGAACGGATCAAACAACTAAGGATGCAGCACCTCTTTGAGGAACCTTGCCCTTTGTACGAACCAGAGTGGGAAGAAGACCATTACTGGGACTGCCGTTTAACATACGACTACGACGAAAATGACTAACACCCCTATTAGTAAGGAAGAAGTGGAGGTAATGATTGCCGATGCCATACGCAGACACAATCGTAATGCTTCAATTATTTCAATGTGTGTTGGCTGGGTTGTTCTTGCACTTTTTGCTGAGGGTTTGCTTCGACTTATTGGAGTAATTCCACCAATCCTACCATGGTTGAACATAACATTGAACTGATTGGTACAGTAATTATAGGTATCCTTGGACTGTCATTGATAGTTCAGGGATATTTTATCGCGTCTGGAAGACATCAGTATAGACATGCTGAAAGAGAACAGACGAAAATGGACAAGGCACGTAAGCAAGTAGAAGAACTGTTTAAGGATAAATAACTAAAAAAGATCATGCCTGCTGATTACGGTGCTTGGAACAAACAGGTCGAGAACAGAAACTTTCTGTCACCGATCGGATTTAAGATGCAACTGGAAGGATACCCTAAGGTAACTTACTTCGCACAGTCTGCATCTCTTCCTGGTCTGTCGATGAATACTGTTGAGCAACCTACTATCATGGGACGCCCAGTCCCTTGGGAAGCGCATGGTTTGAATTACGAACCGTTTAATATAACTTTCTTAGTTGATGAAGATCTCGAAAATTATCTTATCCTACATAACTGGATGCGTGGTATCGCTGGCGGCGGTGAGTCTCTTAGAGAAAGAGTGTCGATGGAACAAGCAGGTTATCCCGTCAGGTGTGATGGGTCTCTTGCCGTCTTGAATTCTAATATGCAGACTAACTTCTTTGTGACCTTTAAGGATCTCATCCCTGTTAGTTTGAATGCGTTAGAATTTAATGCTACAATAGATGGTACAGAGTATGCCACAGCAACTGTTGAGTTCAGGTATATCTCTTATGAAATCCAAGACATCGATGGAAACAGGAGGACTGTACTTGAATGACACTTGATGAAATTCGTGACATGTGGAGAGAGGACTGTGTTGTTGACCAGAACGATCTCGACACTGAAAACTTTAAGTGTACCGTTATCCATGAGAAGTATCTGAACATCTGGTCTCAATTCAAATTGATGCTATCAGACGCTGAGACCAAAGGCAAGATGCTTTACAAGGCAAAGTTTGAATACTATTCAGGCAAGGCACCAGCAAAGGTATACGTTGACAAACCATTTAACCACAAGGTTCTCAAAGGAGACCTGAACACATATATCTGGGCAGACGAAGAGTGGTTACGAAACTCCCAGAAAATAGACTATCTTCAAACCTGTATAAATTACTTAGAGATGATTCTTAAACAGTTGTCCTCACGGGGATTTCAGATTAAGAATTTTATTGATCTGAGGAAAACAGGTGATTACTAGGATTACGAAGAAGAACGAAGTCTACATCAAAGTTAATACAGATCCACATGTACATCAGGAACTAGCAGATCATTTCTGCTTTGATGTACCACAAGCAAAGTATATGCCCCAGTACCAAAAGTACAAGTGGGATGGCAAGATCCGTTTATACTCCCCAGCAACAGGGGAGATATATGCGGGTCTTTTTGATTATCTAACTGAATTCCTAGATCAGAGGGATTACCCCTGGCAAGTAGAAGAGTCTGAACACTATGGATCACCAACAGATACTGAACCTCTCATATCTCCTGAGGCAGTTGCGGGGTACGTTAGATCTTTGGGACTACCTTTTAAGGCACGAGACTACCAGTTACGAGCAATTTACCAAGCACTTAAAAAGAATCGCAGACTTCTACTATCCCCCACAGGATCAGGCAAGTCTTTAATCATCTATGCCCTAGTCAGATGGCACCTAGGGATGGATAGACAGTGCCTGATCATCGTCCCCACCGTTTCACTTGTTGAACAGTTATACAAAGACTTCCAACAATACGGATGGAAGGCAGATGCATACTGTCACAAGATCATGGGTGGCACCGAGAAGTATACCGATGCTGATGTGGTTATATCTACTTGGCAATCTATCTATAAGGAACCCAAGAAGTTCTTTAACAGGTTTGATGTGGTCATCGGTGACGAGGCACACCTCTATAAGGCGAAGAGTCTGTCAGGTATCCTTACTAAAATGCATGACTGCAAGTATCGTATAGGACTGACAGGTACTCTCGATGGTATGCACACGCACCAGTTGGTACTAGAAGGATTGTTTGGTAGATGTGAACAGGTTACTAAGACAGTAGACCTGATGAAGAAAGGACATCTCACACCTCTGCAAGTGAAGTGTCTGGTATTGAAGCACGGATACGTTCCCTTTGATGACTATCAACAAGAGATGGATTACATCGTCAGTCATCCTAAGAGAAATAATTTGATTGTGAATCTGGCAGCAGATCTGAAAGGCAATACACTCATCCTATTCAACTACGTTGAGAAGCACGGAGACCCTTTGTGGGAGATGCTAAATACTAAGGTGAAGGGCAATCGTAAGTTGTTCTTCATTCATGGCGGTATTGATGCTTACGACCGTGAAGAGGCGCGAGCAGTATGTGAACAAGAGAAAGATGCAATCATTCTCGCTTCATACGGTACGTTCTCAACAGGGATCAACATCAAAAACCTACACAATGTTATATTCGCAAGTCCATCCAAGTCCAGAGTAAGGAACCTCCAATCTATTGGTCGTGTCCTTAGGAAAGGTGAAAACAAGGCACAGGCAGTGCTGTATGACATCGCTGATAACTGCGCCCGAGGATCTAGAAGTAATTATACCCTTCGTCACCTAGGTGAAAGATTAAAAATTTACCAGGAAGAATCGTTCAATTACGAAATTAAGGAGATCAAACTAAAACATGATTAGTTACATTAGGCATGACGATCAGTTCTACGGAACTATGAAACTCACAACAGGTGAAGAGATCCTGGGTGAGATTCTAGTGACAGAAGATCCTGAGACAAAGACAGATCTTATCTTTGTACAACATCCTGCTAAGACTAAGGTTGTAGAACTTGATCCAGATAAGGACGCTAGGTCCCAGAAAGTTGCTATGGGATTCATCCGTTGGATGAACTTCTCAGAAGAAGATTTCTACGTTGTACCTGAGAATCAGGTCCTGACGATTGCACCCATGTCGCCCGAGGCGGTAATGATGTACAAGCGTTGGGTCCGTAAAGAGATCCATAAAGAACCCGACAAGAGTCCAGAAGTACCCATGAATGAAAGCATGGGTCTCATTGGTAACGTCAGTGAGGCAAGAAAACTTCTGAAAAAGATCTATGACTCTCCAAGTTTCTTTAAGTAACTAGATACTTTGCTTTTCAACCCTGACAGTGTTGAGTATAATTATTATTATTCACCTTGTCAAGCTCTTGACGATTTGGGTCTCCAAGTGTTAACATTATGTCAACCGTGAACAACCTTTATGTCGGTACTAATGCCACGGAAGTCCACCAAAAAGAAAGAACACTACGTAGATAACAAGCAGTTTCTTCATGAACTGATTATCTATCGCAACAAGTGTGCCCAGGCAGCAGAGGCAGGTAAACCCAAACCTCGTGTGTCCAATTATATTGGTGATTGCTTCTTGAAGATCGCAACACACCTATCATATCGTCCAAACTTCATCAACTACATGTACCGAGAGGACATGATTGGTGATGGTATCGAGAATTGTATTCAGTATATTCATAACTTCGATCCCGATAAATCGTCCAACCCGTTTGCATACTTCACACAGATTGTGTACTATGCATATCTCAGAAGGATTGCTAAGGAGAAGCGGCAACAAGCAATCCGAGAAAAGATTCTGGAACGAAAAGGATTTGAAGAGGTCTTCCATACAGATGACCTTGACAACATGAGTGATATGAACTACATTAAGTCCAGAGTGGAAACTAACACCAGGTACTCCTAATGAACGACAAGTACATGTCCAACTATTGGCGTGGTGGTACAACTAAGGATCGCATCGCCGAACTTCTAGCAGAACTTTCTGATCTCACAGGTGGTAAATCGTTTTCTAGACGTACGGTTTCTTCATATGGTAAAGATACGGTGCAACTTGTGGTAGAATATAATGTAGCGCGTGGGGTCACCGATGAAAATACTGTTAATCACTGACCAACACTTCGGTGTTCGTAATGACAGTCCAGCATATCTTGACAAGTACCGTGCCTTCTATGAGGGTACGGTGCTTCCCTACATTGATAAGCATAAAATCACCAACATCATCTGCTTGGGAGATACCTTCGACAAACGTAAGTCCATTAACTACGTTTCTCTTGATGCTGCTAAGCAGATGTGGTTCAATCCCCTGGCGGAACGGGGAGTACATATGGACATGCTTGTAGGTAATCATGATATTTACTACAAGAATACTCTCAGAGTTAATAGTCCAGAGTTACTCCTGCGAGACTACGACAACATCACTGTCATTTCTGATCCTACTGAACTACGGTATGGTGATGTTTCTGTATTGCTTTTGCCTTGGATTTGCCCTACAAATAGAGGAGAATCCGAGCGAGCGGTGGAGGATAGTTCTGCAACTATCTGTCTGGGGCATCTTGAACTTAATAATTTTGATCCTATTCCTGGATATACCATGGAACATGGGGATGACCCGAACATGTTCTCCAAATTTGACCTAGTGTGTAGTGGTCATTATCACCACCGTTCTACCAAAGGTAACATTACATACCTCGGTAATCCGTACCAACTGTATTGGAATGATTACGGTTGTGATAGGGGGTTCCATGTACTAAATACAGATACCAAAAAACTTACCTTCGTTAAGAATCCTAATACCATGTTCAATAAGATCTGGTATAGGGATGAAGAGACCGCAAAGATCAATTACAAATCTTTGAAGGGAACTTACGTCAAACTGATTGTAGAAAAGAAAGAAGATCAGGTTCTGTTTGATAAGACATTCAAAAAGATTGTCGATGCTGATCCTGTTGATCTTAAAGTTATAGAGGATAACTTTATTGTCCTTGATGAAGTTGATGATTCAGTTGAAACAGAAGATACTCTTAGTATTCTTCACAAGTGCGTAAGTGAAATCGACAACAAGGATGAAGTTTTCGGTATACTTAAATCACTATATGTAGAAGCGCAAAGAGTCTGATGTACGTTTTAGTTGACAAAAGTAGTGGAGGTGTGTATGCTGTTCGGGATGACAACCAAGACGGCGAGCGCGTTGTCCAGTTGTTCCTCGAAGAGGATGACGCTGAACGTTATCATGGGTATTTGATTGCCAATGATTACTCACGTCAACTTGAAATTATGGAAGTAGAAGAGGAGACAGTCAAAGAGAACTGTTCCTCCTATGGATATCAATATACTATTATTCAACCTGACCAGATTGTTTTCCCGCCTAACGATACATGATTGTTTTTGAGAAGATCCGTTGGAAGAACCTCCTGTCCACTGGACAGCAGTTCACTGAGGTGGATCTAAACGGTACTACATCATCCCTAATCATTGGTAACAACGGAGCGGGCAAGAGTACAATTCTTGACGCTCTTTGTTTTGGGTTGTTTAACAAACCATTTAGAAAGATTAGTAAGAGTCAACTGATCAACTCTGTCAACGAACGCGAACTTGTAGTTGAAGTTGAGCTACAAATTGGCAGCATCTCTTATAAGATAGTCCGTGGTATGAAACCCTCGGTCTTTGAAATCTACCGAAACGGAAAACTCGTCGATCAAGACGCAGCAGCAAAAGACTATCAGAAGTACCTTGAACAAAGCGTACTTAAACTTAACTTCAAATCTTTCACTCAGGTTGTTATTCTTGGCAGTAGCACTTTTGTGCCTTTTATGCAGCTTAATGCTAGTAATAGAAGAGAGGTTATCGAAGATATTCTAGACATTCAGATCTTCTCCCAGATGAATACTCTCCTGAAAGAGAGAGTCAAGACTATTAAAGAAGAACAACGTCAGTGTGAATACGAACTGGACATTGCACAGCAGAAAGTTGATATGCAAGTTCGTAACATCTCGAACTTGGAGAAGGTTGATGCTAGTAACACCAGCAAGAAGCAACAGAAATTTGATGAGAATGAAACTCGCATGTTTGCGATCAAAGACGAAATCAAACGGTTAGATAAAGAATGTGATAAACTTACCCCGCAAATCGCTGAACTCGATCGTGCTGTTGAGAAGCACGAAAAATTCAAAGAGATGCGTACTAAACTTAAAAGTAAGTTCAATGATACCCGTAAGCAGTACGATTTTTTTCTCAACAATCATACGTGCCCGACATGCACTCAGGAGATCGATCAAACGTTTCGTATTGACAAGCAAGCGGAACTTAATCAAAAGTGCATCACTCTTACAGACGGACACTCCCAGATTACGATGGAGATCCAGAAGTTCGAGAAGACAGTAAAAGATCTCAGAGATAAAGCAGAGCAGATCAATGGTTATCGCTATGAGATTGCTAATCTCACCAAAGAGAGCACTAGGTTGTTGAAAGAAAACACTTCCATCCTTACTGAGGTTGGTAGTGATTCAACTAACCTTGAAGGTGAACGTCAAGATCTGTTGAGAATGAAGAGTGATCTTGACAAAAAGCAAGAAGGATGCTCTAATATAAACAAGCAGGCGGATCACTTAAAAACTGTTGGGGAACTCCTGAAAGATGGCGGAATCAAAACCAAAATCATCAGTAAGTTCATCCCTCTTATCAACCAACGAATAAATAAATACCTGCACAGCATGGATTTCTATGTGAACTTCACGCTGGATGATAACTTTAACGAGAAGATTCTCTCACGATTCCGTGACGACTTCTCGTACTCATCCTTCTCCGAGGGTGAGAAACAGAAGATTGATCTAGCACTATTGTTTACATGGAGAGAGGTTGCCAAACTGAAAAACAGTGTGTCAACCAACCTGCTCCTACTGGATGAGGTCTTCGATTCATCCCTTGATCAATCCGCAACGGATGAACTCATGAAGATCTTGCGTAGTATGTCTGATAGAACCAACATGTTTGTCATTTCACACAAAGGTGAGGTTCTTCTCGACAAGTTTGAAAGAGTGATTGAGTTTGAAAAGAACGGAGATTTCTCAATAATGAAAGTTGGAGCAGATGAATGAGCACAATGAAACATATCCTCTTCACTATGAAGGGGTGCGCCTATCACCTCCTGGATGATGAGGCGCATGTGAGGACAATGCTTGCTAATGCCACAGTCATGGCAAATGCTGAACTGTTGGACATTACATCACACAAGTTCTCACCCTTCGGTGTTACTGCCGTTGCTCTCCTTGCTGAAAGTCATATCAGTATTCATACCTGGCCAGAGAAACTCATGGCAGTATGTGATGTTTTCACATGTGGCACCAAAGCAATTCCTAATGCAGCGGTGAACTACATGATGGAATCGATGAACTGCGAAGAGATTGTCCGTGCTGATTTCATCAGACCACTGGACGAGGATCCCCACTCATACGAGGAGGGACAATAAAATAACTGGTACACTCCCTCTGGATTTTGGTTCAGAGGGTTTTATACTAGGTACATACCAAACGAACTGCACATGAACATCGAAATCAAAGGATCTCTTGCCCGCCTTCTCGCGACAGAGAACCTCTTGGTTGAGCACAAGCAAGTTCAGACTGCCTCCTTCAACGTGGAGAAGCGTGTGCTCACACTCCCTATGTGGTCTAAGGCAAGTAATACTGTATACAACCTGCTCGTCGGTCATGAGGTCGGACACGCCCTCTACACACCGAACACCGATCTTTCAGATTGTGGATGCCCTAAGTCATACATCAATGTGACTGAGGATGCTCGTATCGAGAAACTCATGAAACGTAAATACCCTGGTCTTTCCAAAGATTTTTTCAGGGGTTACGAAGAACTTGATCAGGATGACTTCTTTTCTATCAAGGATGAAGAACTCGATCTACTCCCTCTGGTCGATCGTATCAACCTCCACTTCAAGATTGGCGCATATTCCATGATGCCATTCACACCCTCTGAGACCCCTCTCAGAGACGCTGTGGGCGCTGCTGAGACCTTTGAGGAAGCAGTTGCTGCTGCGGTTGCTATTTACGAGTATATGAAGGAAGAGCAAGAGAAGGAGAAAACTAAGATCTCTGCTCCTGTTAACCCTGATTCTACTGGTGGTGGAGATGAGTCTGAGCAACAGTCCGAGGACCGTCCTTGGTTTACTGAGGATGATCCTATGGATCGTCCTGCTAAGAAGTCAGACGACGCTGACCTAGATACACCATCCTATGACAAAGAGAACCACGATCAAGGCGAAGACGAAGAAGACGAAGAGGGTTTCGGCACCCAGGCGAACGATATGTACGGTGACCCGTCCATCGATGAGGTTCGCACTCAGTCTTCTTTTGATTCAAAGGCAGAAGATTTGTCTTCAACTTATGCTGGCGAGATCACTTACGCTTCCTATCCGAAGATCAACCACAAGAAAGTCGTAGTTCCTGCTCACCTTGTATGGGAAGATGCTGTATCTGACTGGACAAACCAGTATCCAGCAGAGGAGCATTCTACTGATCCTTTCACTCAGGTTGACTCTGACTTCGTTGAGTTCTGCACCAAGTCTTCTAAGGATGTAAACTACCTTGTCAAGGAGTTTGAGTGCCGTAAGTCTGCAACTGCACATGCTCGTGCCACTACATCTCGTACTGGTGTTCTTGATATGTCCAAGTTGCACACCTACAAGTACAACGAAGATCTTTTCAAGAAGGTTACTCGTACTCCTGACGGCAAGAATCACGGTCTTGTATTCCTCCTTGACTGGTCTGGTTCTATGTGTGACGAATTGTTTGACACTGTGAAGCAGGTCATCAACCTCGCTCAGTTCTGCAAGAAGGTTGGTATTCCTTTCGATGTGTATTCATTCGTTTGTGATCCTGGTATGTCTATCCTGAATGGTGATGAACCAGGTCACATCAGTCCTGTGTCTAGCAACAAGGAAGGTGAACTCTGGATTGACAATCGTTTCAAACTTGTCAACCTTCTCACCAGCACTGTGAACCAGAAGGTATTCAATCAGCACTGCAAGTATCTCTACCGTGTTGCTTACTACTACGGTAATCGCAGGAACTTCTGCTTCACTCCTCGTCCTCCTAGGTTCATGGGTCTTGGTGGTACTCCTCTGAATGATGCACTGATTGTCATGGAGTCATTCCTTGGCAAGTGGAAGTCACAGAACAATGTAGAGAAGTGTCACCTGCTCATCTTGACTGATGGTGAGTCACAGTCCATGGCAACTGGTCGTGTTTCTAAGTACGAAGATGACAAGAGAGTCTATCCTTCTTACCACAGTCCTAACGTCGTCATTCGTCGTCAGGGTCGTTACTTCCCTGCTATCACAGATAGTCAGTCTGAGGCAACTAACCAACTCATCAAGAACCTCAGGGAGGTATATCCTGAGAGCAACATCCTTGGATTCAGAATCTGTAAGGGTCGTGCCTTGGAGCAGTACATGAGGTATCACCTCGGCGTCAGGTACGAAGATCGTGAGAAGGTTACTAAGCAGTTCAGGAAGAGAAAGTCTGCTGTGATCAAGGGAACCTCTTACAGTGAACTCTATGTGATCGCTGGTGGTGCTTCTGAGGACACAGAGATGACTGTTGTAGAGAATGCAACCAAGTCTCAGATCAAGTCTGCATTCGTTAAGTCCTTGAAGTCAAAGGGCATCAACAGGATCATGCTCTCATCCTTCGTAGGACAGATCGCATAGTGTCCACTACCCCCTTACAGGGGGTTTTTTTCTTGGTATCATTATTACATAACAAACAAACAAACAAACATGACCTTCGCTCCTCATCCTGTCACCACTGAACAAATCGTTGAATTCCTCTCTGGCGCTCATGGAGAACAGGTCGGTAACGCTCAACTTCTCACCGCCGCCGATCACTTCGGTTGCAGCATGGCGACTGTGAAGAAGCGTCTGAAAGATTACAAAGCAGGTATTGGCAAGTGGAACCTGACTGTTGCTGAAAAACTCGAACAGACTTTCCAGACCATGACTGCTGTCAAGAACCTTGTACCTTCTAAGGACTCCAAGTATGTACCCTTTGGCAACTTTGCAGATGTTAAGCGCATTATTAAGTCCAAACTCTTCTACCCTATCTTTATTACTGGACTTTCTGGAAACGGCAAAACGTTCGGAGTCGAGCAAGCATGTGCTCAACTGAACCGTGAACTAATTCGTGTAAACATTACTGTTGAAACTGATGAAGACGATCTTATTGGTGGGTTTCGCCTTGTGGATGGGAACACTGTTTGGCATAACGGACCTGTCCTTGAAGCGATCCAGAGGGGAGCAGTCCTGCTACTCGACGAAATTGACCTTGCTTCTAACAAAATCCTCTGCCTCCAATCCATTCTTGAAGGCAACGGTGTGTTCTTGAAGAAGACTGGTCAGCAGGTCACCCCTGCACCTGGTTTCACTGTGATTGCTACTGCAAACACCAAGGGTAAGGGTTCTGAGGACGGTCGTTTTGTCGGCACCAACGTTCTCAATGAAGCATTCTTGGAGCGTTTCCCTCTCACCTTCGAGCAAGAGTATCCTTCTCTTGCCACTGAGGCAAAGATGCTCAACAACTACTGCTCTGAACTCAACTGCTGTGACGAGGAGTACATCCAGAACCTCTGCACCTGGGCAGAGATCATCCGTAAGACTTTCAAGGATGGTGGTGTTGACGAAGTGATCTCTACTCGTCGTCTTGTCCACATCATTCGTGCGTTCGCTATCTTCAACGACCGTGTGAAGGCAATCAAACTCTGCCTCAACCGTTTCGATGATGAAACCAAGGAGTCCTTCCTTGAACTGTACAGCAAGATTGATGCTAAGATTGAACTTGATGATTCCGAATTGCTGAAAGACTGATGCTGTATCGCACAAAGATCCTTGATGAGGAGGGCATCAAACATGCCCTCTCTTATGGTCGTCCTGGTCAAAAGAAAATAGAGACCTGGAACAAACAATGCTCTGAGATCAAAGGTTGGGGAATGGACTACGGTGCATTCTATGCTGAGTGGTTAGACCAAGAGATTGACAAGTCTGACCATGAAGCAATTACCCTTTCCAATGCTAGAACAGGGTTTACATATAAAGAATACTCTAAACTTGATAGTTATGATTGGCATTCTGATGAGGTTACAAGCAGTGACGGTCTACGATTGGATGTATCTACTACTCTATTCTTGTCTGAACCAGATGAATATGAGGGTGGCGAACTAGACTTGCGTTTTGGCGACTTTTGTATTAGTATTAAGTTGCCAGCGGGTTATGCCTGCATGTATCCCACGGGTGTCATTCACAGAGTCAAACCTGTACGCTCTGGCATCCGTAAGGTAATCCACTGGTGGGATCAGTCCAATGTTCAGAACCCATTCGTCCGTGATTCAATCATCAATCTGTCGGGTGGAACTAACACTGATCTCTATACGTCGCAACTAGAACGGTTCTGTTGATTATGAACAAATACAATGAAGAGGAGACCCTTTCGGAACTCCGAGAATATATCATCTCTACATACAACCAGCACTATTCTGCTGGTCCAGACAGCATTCAGACTCTTGATCTGATTGATGCATGTGGTGATGGTGAAGCGTTCTGTCGTAGCAACATCTTGAAGTATGCATCTCGCTACGATCGGAAAGGAACTGCACGTCGTGATATCATGAAGGTGCTACACTATGCCGTGTTGTTGATGCACTTCAACAACAAATCCAATACTATTGAAGAATACCCTAATCGATGACTTGTATGAAAATCACTGAAAATGAGAACGAAGTTCTGAACATTTTCAAGAACATTAACCCTAGTATCCTGTTCAAACCAGGCAAACGGGTGTCTACTATTTCCAATAACAAGAACATCATGGGTGTTGTTGAATTTGGTAAGTTGGATATGCCTGTCAAGGCACCTATCTATGACCTGTATGTGTTCTTGAACACCATGTCTATCGTGTCTGGCGGTGAACCTGATCGTACCGACATCGATTTCCAAGAGAACCTGGTTAACATCAGGTCTGGACGTAGTAAGATGAAGTATTACTATGCCAACGAGAGCATGATCACTGCTCCACCTGATAACATTGCCAACCTGGGTGAACCTATTCAGCGTGTGACCATTGATTACAGCGACTTCGTGAAGATGTTTGCTGCTGCTCAGACTTACAGTCTGCCTGATATCTGCTTCACTGCACATGAAGGCAAACTGAATGCTATCGTGACTGACAAACGCAACTCTGCTAGTAATGTATTCACGATTGATCTTGGTGAGTCTGACAAAGAGTTCTGTTTCTGTGTTAAGACAGAGAACCTTCGCATCGTGAACAGCAGCGGTCGTGTGTCGAATGTTGTAGCATCCTATGATGTGTCGCTTTACTCCCAAAAGGTTGCTAAACTGACAGCGAACATCAAGAAAGGTGCCGAAGACGAGGTTCGTTCACTTGACTTGTTTGTCGCACTGGAACCTGACTCTGAATACTGATGGAAAAGAAAGACTACGATGGACCACTCTACGCTCCTTGGAGTAAGGTAGTCGAAGGCAGGGGTTTCGACCCCGTGGAAGAGCGCCGCAAAGCAAAGAAAGGTCCACTTACCCCTGTCCTAATGTTTCTGGGTGTGATCATTGCCACCCTCAGTGTCATTGTGGCGGGGTACTTTCATGGTAAAATGAACATTGGTGCCGTTTGGCATAATTTGCACAACTTTAATTGATTATGAATGAGTTTCTTTGGGTAGAAAAGTATCGCCCCGAGACTGTTGATGAGTGTATTCTTCCTGAGAACACCAAGGAAATGTTCAAGGGGTTCCTAGAACAGGGTGAAATCCCTAATCTTCTCCTTGCAGGACCTGCTGGTATCGGTAAGACCACTATTGCCAAAGCATTGTGCAAAGAACTTGATGCTGACTACTATGTCATCAACGGTTCTGATGAAGGACGTTTCCTGGACACCGTGAGGAACCAGGCAAAGTCTTTTGCTAGCACTGTGTCTCTTGCCTCTACGGCAAAGCACAAGGTAATCATCATCGATGAGGCAGATAATACTACTCCTGATGTTCAGATGCTCCTCCGAGCGAACATTGAGGAGTTTCAAAATGTTTGTAGGTTTATCTTCACCTGTAACTACAAGAACAGGATCATTGAACCTATCCACTCTCGCTGTTCTGTTGTAGATTTTCACGTCAAAGGCAAAGAAAAGCAGCAACTAGCAACAACATTCTTCAAGCGAGTACACAAGATTCTTGCAACCGAAGGCATCGACTTTGAAATGAAAGTTGTTGCAGAAGTTGTACAGAAACACTTCCCTGACTTCCGTCGTACCCTAAATGAATTACAGAAGTATGCTTCTAAGGGGAAGATCGATGTTGGGATTCTCGGTGCTACTGGCGATGTTGCTATTGATGACTTGGTTAAATACCTCAAAGGGAGGGAATTCACGCAAGTGAAGAAGTGGGTCGTTGCTAATCTAGACAACGAACCACAACTGATCATGAGAAAGATCTACGACTCGCTGTATACACACCTGACACCCAAGACTATCCCTGAGGCAGTCTTGATCATTGCAGAGTATCAGTACAAGTCTAACTTTGTCATGGATCAAGAGATCAATCTGCTTGCATTCCTGACTGAAATGATGATTCGCTGTGAATTCCAATGATGAAGAAGCACGGGTTATTCCCGACCGATATATATGAGTTTAGACTCGAAGACGAAGACATGTGGATGTCAGATCAGGCACTTGATTTTATCAAGACCTTAGAGATGTCCATGTACAACTACCCTGCTGGTGTCAGAACCAGTCGTGGAGACATACATAAAGAGGAACCGATGCTCCCGCTGATTGGATTCTTCCATGACTGTCTGGAATACATGCGTTGTGACCTTGCATTGCAGGTTGAAGAACTTAAAATCTCGCTTTCTTGGGCGAACTGGGCACCTGGTCAGTCAGGTGCTGGTCATCCTCTTCATCGTCATCCTTATTCTTATCTCTCTGGTGTATACTACTTCACCGAAGGAAGTAGGACTGTCTTTCAAGACCCTGTTGATATCCGTAATCTTGATACCTTGGAGATCATTAGGGATCACTTCGACGGACCCTATGAAAAGTTTGAGGCAGAACCTGGTAAACTTCTTATCTTCCCTGGATGGTTGAGGCATTTCAGTGAACCGCAGGCGAGAGAAGACGATCGATTCACGATGTCTTTTAATGCACTCCCACATGGTGCAGTTAATGCTGGACCACAAGGCGTACCTATGGCAAGAATCAATGTATTATGAAGTTATTGAAGACCCCACTGCGATACCCAGGTGGTAAGTCACGAGCAGCAAAGATGCTGTATGACTGGTTCCCTCCTGGTATCGAAGAGTTTCGTGAACCATTCCTAGGTGGTGCCTCTATGGCACTGCTATTCACCCAGAAGCACCCTGATGTACCTGTGTGGGTGAACGACAAGTATTATTATCTTTATAACTTTTGGGTTACCCTACAAGAACATGGGGATGATTTATCTGATGTATGCTATGCGACGAAACAAGAACACCCTACTCCCGACTCTGCTAAGGAGTTATTCATTAGGAGTAAAGAAGAAATTTCCGAAGCGGATCCTTTTCGCCAAGCTGTGCTTTTTTGGGTTCTTAACAAGTGTAGCTATTCTGGGTTGACTGAGAACTCTGCGTTCTCTCAGTCAGCATCACAACAGAACTTTACCCTTCGTGGTGCTGCTAAGTTGAAGCAGTACAAAGACCTTATTTCTCACTGGGAAATCACTAATCTGGACTACGAAGAGGTCATGCAACCTGATAACGACAATACTTTTTGCTTCCTTGATCCTCCATACAAGATTGGTAGTTATCTTTATGGCACTAATGCTGAGATGCACAAGGATTTTGACCACAATCGCTTTGCAGAAGTGTGCAAGAAGTGTCCAAATGACTGGATGGTGACCTATAATGTAGATGAAGAGATCGAAGAGATGTTTGGTGACTTCCACCAACGCTATTTCTCCATCACATACGGTATGCAACACCGTGAGAACAACAGGAAGTCAGAACTTCTGATCAGCAACTACGACGTAAACCCACCATCTACCCTGGAAGCAGCACTCTATGGACAAAAAGTATGATTTTCAACTGAAAGACTACCTCAACGATATCAATTTGAAGGCGGGTAAGTTGACTGGTGATGAAGATGCTATGAAGAAGTATCCTGCATACGTTATCAACAAGTGTATGTCACATCACACAGACACTGTGCTGTATGCCAATGAGATGAATCGCTATTTCACTCTTGACAATGATCTTCAATATCAATTCTATATACATAGTATCAGGAAATCCAAGAGATTTGCTCCTTGGGATAAACAACAGACTGATAATGATCTAGAACGTGTTAAACAGTTCTACGGATATAGCACTGACAAGGCACGCGATGCATTGAAACTGCTAAACAAGGGTCAACTTGAAGTCATCAAATCTAAACTAAAAGTTGGAGGAAAAAATGAGTGAAGAGATCTCGTGGTCTCAGGATATGATGTTAGAAGTTGCATTGAAGGAACCTGATGACTTCCTGAAAGTGCGTGAGACCCTAACCCGAATTGGTGTTGCTTCTAGAAAAGATCGTAAACTGTACCAGTCTTGCCATATTCTTCATAAAAAAGGCAAGTATTATATTGTACATTTCAAAGAATTGTTTGCCCTTGATGGCAAACCTGCTAACATTACAAAGAATGATGTTGAACGTCGCAATCGTATCGCAAAACTTTTGTTTGACTGGGGTCTAGTAGACTTCCATGCAGAAGACCTTGTTGATATTGCACCTTTGAATCAAATTAAAGTTCTGTCTTACAAAGATAAGGCAGAGTGGACACTTGAATCTAAGTACAACATCGGGAAGAAGAAAGTTACTTCTGAAACCTAATATGTATGACCAGATGGATTGTTATGACAAGGCGATCCAACTCTTTGGAACAAGAGTTGGCATGATTTGTGCTATGGAAATGGCACAGAAACTCGATGCAGAGACCGCCTACTCAAACATCAAGTACGAACTGAACGAATTGAAGAAAGTTCGTAAGAAATGGAACAAAAAACAGAACAAAAACAAATGTGAGGACTGTTAATGAAATTTTTGGGATTACGTCTTGACGACCATGATTCCAATATCACTTACACTAATGGAAAAACAGTACGATATTGTGCCACCGAACGTAAGTACGGTATTAAACATCATGGATTTGACAACGCATGGCAATGGGAAGACATCCTGAATGGTTGGGGTGTCAAAGTCGATGATCTCGACGCCATTGCTATGATCACTGACCAGATAGAGTTTGCTGAGGGCGAAAACTATCGGGAATTGGACATGGGTTTTCCTTGTAGAACCTTTGCTGTTGATCATCACTGGGCACATGTTCTGAGTCTTTGGCCACTTGGTGACATTCCATTCACTAACTTCGTCTTCGATGGGTTTGGTAACAACGACCGCGCACATTCTCTCTATGTGGGTGGTAAATTGCAGTATACACACGATGTAAACGAGTCTGGATCTATTGGTGTCTGCATGGCAGCAGTGGGTCGCAAACTTGGTTTGTCTGGTGATGACTGGGGACTCGATCTAGCAGGTAAAGTCATGGGATTACAGTCCTATGGGATGCTAGACGAGTCCTATTACGAGAAAATTGACATGTATCCCCTTAGTCAGATCCGTGGGATCTGGAACTATGACTCATGGCATAGGAAGTGGGACAATGATTTTGACATCAACTGGTTGAGAACAGTGCATGAGGTCACTGGTGACAAACTTGCCGAGTATATTGGCAGTGAATACCCATGTGATGAACCTGTTGGTTACTCTGGTGGTGTAGCGCAGAACTGTGTGTTCAATGGGAAGATCCATAAGACTGGTCAGAAGGTCATGATTCCCCCTCATGCCAATGATTGTGGTCTTTCACTGGGTGCTGTTGAGTTCTTGCGTCAATTCTTCCATGAAGAAGCGTTCAGTACCAAAGGATTCCCCTTCTGGCAGGACGATGAGAGCGTAGAAGAACCCGATGACGAGACTATTGAACAGGCAGCGATAGCACTAGCAGATGGTCACATCGTTGCATGGTATCAAGGACGTGGTGAGATCGGTCCTCGTGCCCTTGGACACCGTTCTATCCTCATGAATGCCCGTAACAGTAGGGCGAAGGACTATATCAACAGTAGAGTCAAACATCGTGAGCATTTCAGACCATTTGGTGCTGCTGTGCTCAAAGAAGATTGCAACAAGTTCTTTGACTTTGATGGTGATGCACCATACATGAACATCTCTGTCGATGTTAAGGACACAGAACTCACATCTGTCACCCATGTAGATGGATCCTGTCGCATTCAGACAGTAGAGGGTGACGATTGCTTTGCACGTTTGATGCAGAGGTATAAAGAACTGACAGGTGACAGTGTTTTGCTCAATACATCACTGAATTTGGGTGGTAAACCTATCGCTTCTAAGAAGTGGGAAGCAAAGGAATTGTTCTCTAAAAAAGGTATCAATGATCTATTCATTGGAAACGATCATTTGTCTAAATAGAGTTGCCTAACCAATAGAAATATGTCTGAGACTCCTCATAATCCTGAGGAGACCAAACCCGTAAAAGTGAAAAAAGAAAAGTATGAATGGCATGATGAGGGAGTAGCAACTCTCGTACGTTTGATTATCCTCGGGTGGTCTGCCGCAATTCTTACGATCAATTACCTGCAAGTCCCTGGACTCGCTAAGACTAATATCGATCCAACTTTCATAGCCAGCGTTTTTACTGGGACGTTAGCTACTTTCGGGGTTGCTACGGCAAAATCTAACAATGGTAACAGCAAAAAAGACGAACCTCCTAAGTAATCATGCAAAAAGTAATTAACGCACTCGCAGTTATTTCTTTCATCGGTACTACTAGCATCATTGGTGCTGGTACTGTCGTTTATTTACAGAGAGATAGCATTGCTGAACGTCTGAAAGAGAGAGCAGCAGGTCTTGTGACCACTGCCGTGATGGAAGCACTTCCTCTTGCGCTTGATGGTGGCATCCCAGAGATCCCAGAAGCGACTGGTGGAGCAGTTCCTCTTCCTGTTGTGCCGTTCTAAATCATGTCGATCCCTGAGATTAAAATTACAGGGACTCAGATCAGTGAGATTAAAATCCCCGATGTAATGCAGCAGTTACCTCAGGTTCCCACTGCAATACCTGTGTACCCACCTGTCACAGAGACGGTGGGTGTTCCTATTATTAACATTCCTGGATGCGTAGAGGCACATGAACAGAACTCTTCTAAGGAGAAGAGTGGTGTGCTATCAGAAGACGATCCTAAGGGTGTGGTTACCTACTGCGATGCAGGTATACCATCATTCAATCCTATTGATTACAACAAAGATAAGTTAAAGTTTGAATACGAAGCACCTATTCCTAAGGTTAAACCACCAGAAACACCTGATGTAGAGACACCTGAGGTTCCTAAGAATACTGTTCCTAAGGACAAGTATGAATGTCCTGGTCCTAATGCACCAAGGATAGGTGATGTAGCACAAAACCAAAAAGAAAGGGTCTCTGGTTATGAGACCCGTATTATTAACAATGAACAGGTCTGTGTGACCTTGTATGAGGATATACCACTAACTTCTCAGTACCTTCCAGCACCTCAGGTGGTCGCTACTACCGCTGCTATTGCTGCTGTTGCAACGACTTCCGCACTGCTCGCAAAACCGCTTGCCGATCTTCTTCTGAAAATTGTAAAACCTGCTGTGAAGAAGGGGATTGCTGCTGCGAAGAAGAAGATTCTTGGGAAGGAACCTCCTCGCCTGAATGTAAGGGACCGCCGAGATGAGCAGCGTCAGAGGAGTCATGCCCTGAGGACTTTTCGGAAGATGATGGGACGGAAATAGTATGAGCGTGTTGCTTTAATGCAGTCACGTTTGTTACTTGCACATCAGCACAGATCTTTGCATATTCTGTACCTGGAACGAAGCGAATTCCCTCCTTCATTAACTGTCCGCAATTTTTTAATCTCGCGATCTCAAAGTCAAGCCGCTTATTGGCAGTTAGTTGCTGCATCATTTCGATGTTTGCTGCTGCTGCCTGCTTACATTGGTCTTGCAACTTCTTATCTAGTGGTCTAGACCATGTTGCACTGACACCAATAGACAAGTTGTAGTTATCTTTCTGTCCTGTACGTGTCGGTTGCATGAATAATATGGCACCAGGATTGTCTGGCGCACCGTCTTCATCTAGGTCACGCATATCATAGACAGGCGTGTCATACCAATCCTCGTATGGTTTTTGAGCACTCGCTGCACCAGTTATGTATGGGGTTATGTTCATCGTAGGACCCTGACACTGGATCCCATTCCCATAAGTGTTCGTTATATAAGGACCTTGCAAAACCTGAATGGCTTGGTTGGTCACTGAGCCCGAACTGTTCGCCACGGGCGCTGCTGTTGCAGAGACACCACCCACAGTCTCTGCTCTCACAGGTACTGGGGTCATGCCAAATAAAAGACATGCTATTGTTGGAAGATACTTGTAGTGTCGGTGACGCTTGTCACCTCGGTGGTTCTGTTGATAATTGTGTGGTTGCTTAAACCAGGTCCCTGATATGTTTCTGTGAACTGAAACGCCCCTCCTGGGGTTGTCTGTGTGAACTGTGGTTTGCTTGTTATGCCTGTCCATGTTGAAGTCACGCCATCAATAGTTACATTGTTTGTTCCTGTACCTGGGGACAGGTTCCCATTTGCAGTAACACCAGTACCCGTCGCCGAGTATTGATATCCTGTGTTATAGTCCATCGAGTTGATTGTCTCAGTGATCTTACTTGTAGTCTCAGTGTGGCTCGTCATCGAGCCCTGAGTGAAGTTCGGGACCACTGGCACTGCATTCGCAGGAGAGTACGTAGACAGGATACCCGTCAGTACGCTTAGTACCGCCACAGGTATCACATATCTGCCAGTCCCACGGGGGTGGGTCCTGTCCTGTATACTCCCAAGTACACCAGTCATCTAGATTTACCCTGAATCGTTTTCTAGGCAATTACCGTACGGTAATTTCGGTCACAAATTGACCTGTTGCCGTAGTACCAGCTCCACCAGCGGTCAAATCGATAGCACCACCAGTATCGATGGTCCCAGCAAGATCACCTGCTGATCCCGCCGCCGTACTGGTCTGGATACCGAAGTTGCTGACAGCACCTACGGTAGGGGCACTAGCGTGTGCGTCACCTTGGTTGAAAGATTCACTAAATGTGAAACTTGTAGCACCAGATGAAAGGTCATACGACCCTTGAATCTGCGTAGCAGCAGCAGTTGCCGATGCAGGAGCAGTCAGACCACCAAAGGTAGTTACATCGATGTTAGAACCAGACACCGCATAGGATGAACCAATTCTTTCTACCTGAGTCGCTGCTGCATTCACAGTAAGTTGAACGCTGCTTGACATTTTTGTTGTAATATCGGCATATGCTGGTGCCGTCATCAAAGTCATACCAAAGATGATTGCTGCCTTTCTCATTGGATTAGAAGAAACACCTCGTAGCTCTATTTAGACATAGGATTCTTTCTAGATAGCACTACTTTTGCGTTCGGTATCCACCCGTACAAAAACCCTGACATATGCTATAAATATATGTGATTGCCTTCGGGGATCACACAATACAAACTCGCTTTATAAGGAGCTATGGACATTAAGAAGTTCACGTCGAAAGACATCGACGCAATTTTCGATGCGTCACAAAGATTTTCAGTAGGTTTTGATGACCTATTTTACCGCTTGCATTCCTACGGAGTAGGATCACCAGGCGGACAGTATCCTCCCTACAACATCATCAAGGAATCAAATGTCAAATGGAGGATTGAACTAGCACTTGCTGGGTGGGCACCAGAGGACGTAGAGGTAAGCACAGAGAGCAACGTCCTGCTCATCAAGTCCAAGACGGCGAAGGAACGCAACGATGAAGACGAGTACATGCATAGGGGTGTGTCCACTCGTACCTTCGCAAGAGGTTTCAACTTGGCAGACGATGTGGAAATCGGCACAGTCAAGTTTACAAACGGTTTACTCGTGGTAGAATTACGGAAGATCATTCCCGATCACCAGAAACTGAAAGTGTATGAAATCGATTCAGGAGGTGCTACTGCACCCAGTGACCCTACTTAATGGTCTGCTTGTTGGGTTCTTAATCCTTGTGGGTTTGGCACATAACCATGCTCACTTCACCATGGAACAAGATGCTGACTCATATGTGAGAGCGTGGTGTAAAAAGAACCCTGACACATGTCAGAGTTACATAGATGATTACTAACCTATATAATGTATAACCGAAGAGACCCGTGGGGTCTCTTTTTGTTTGGAGGTTCTATGAACATGTATGTAAATCTGTGTCCAGCGTACACAGAAAAAAGTGAAACGCTAACAGTGGATGTTCCTACTGATCAGATGGATGATTTCATGCAAATGGTTCACATCCTGAGTGAGGAGAAGAACATCTCCGCTAGACGTGCCTTTACTGATATGGTACGATATACATTTGACAACCTTATGGAGAAAGAGTATGACCGCAAGAGTCGTAAGAATGCTAAACGGCGAGGACGTAATCGCTGACGTAAAGGAAGTCAGAAAGGAAGAAGATGGTCCTGCTTTTGCATACCGATTGACTCAACCCTACACTATTTCTATTCAACAACCACCTGAGGTTTTGTTTGAAGCAGATGAACATGCTGCTCCTGTTGACTTTGATAGTCTTGAAGTAGAGTTCACTGTGTGGGTTCCTTTCTCGGCAGAAGAACATATCTTCGTGCCACTCCCTTCGGTGCAATTCATCTACAAACCGATGAATTCCCTTGTTGAAAAGTACAACCAACTATTGAATCATGGTAAAGATCCTAATTTTGAAGACGGAACCGTCACTATACTTGATCGGAAAGATGACGGAACTGGACGAGGAACCGTCATTGCTGATTGAGAACTGTCACTCGATCGCACCTGATGGAACTCTGTCCCCTTACCCCCTACACACAGATCAGCGAGATTTGTTCTTGACTTCTGACCTGACTTTGACTATACTAGACCCGTCTGCCACAGTGGCAGATGCGTACAAGCGGTTGGTTAGTTGATGAATTTCTATACGGACGTACTTCTTCTCGGCGATGACATCCTTTATCGTGGATACGAGAACGGTTCACCTGTTCAGTATCGTGAGAAGATCCGTCCTACTCTTTTCTTTGTGCCTAGGGATCAGTCCAAGGCATCTAAGTACAAGACACTCGACGGTCGTTATGCTCACCCGAAACGTTTCGACGGCGCTAGGGCAGCACGCGATTTCATGCAGCAGTATGAGAACGTAGAGGGTATGGAAGTGCATGGTTACGATCGATTCGTATACCAGTTCATCGCTGACAAATTCAAAGACGAGATTCGTTTTGATATGGATCTCATGACGATCTATACGATCGATATTGAGGTCGGTTGTGACAATGGTTTCCCCTCAGTAGAGGCGTGCCAAGAGGAGATGCTCTGCATCACCATCAAGAATCTCATCACCAAAAAAGTAATCACCTGGGGAACTCGTGAATTTACTCCTGATGGCACTGAATATCGGGTGTTCTGGAAAGAACAAGAGATGCTATCTGACTTCCACCAATGGTGGACCGAGAACACTCCTGATATTATTACTGGATGGAACTGCAATCTGTATGACATCCCGTACCTGTGCCGCCGCTTGGAACGTGTTCTCGGGGAGAAGTGGAAGAAGTCACTTTCTCCCTGGAACCGTGTACTAGAACGTGAGATTGAGATCCATAATCGCAAGCACCTGCAATACGATATTAGTGGTGTAGCGATCCTGGATTATCTGGACCTGTACAAGAAGTTTACATACTCTGCACAGGAATCTTATCGTCTAGATCATATTGCAAATGTCGAACTGGGTCAAAAGAAAGTTGACCACAGTGAGTACGAGAACTTCAAAGAGTTCTATACAAAAGACTGGCAGAAGTTTGTTGAGTACAACATCGTTGACGTTGAACTTGTTGACCGTTTGGAAGACAAGATGAAACTGATTGAGTTGGCACTCACTCTTTCTTATGACGCCAAGGTGAACCTCAGTGATGTGTATTCACAGGTTCGCATGTGGGACACCATGATCTATAACGATCTTCAAAAGAAGAACATCGTGGTTCCCCCTAAGGTTTCTACCAAGAAAGATGAACAGTATGCTGGTGCCTATGTGAAAGTGCCTGAACCAGGTGGGTATGATTGGGTTGTGTCGTTTGACCTTAACTCTCTGTACCCTCACCTGATCATGCAATACAATATCTCACCTGAGACTCTTGTTGAGAGGCGTCATGGTGCTGTAAGTGTTGACAAATTGTTGGAACAGGAGGCAGAAATTGACGGTGAGTATGCTGTGTGTGCTAACGGTGCTCAGTATCGTAAGGACATCCACGGTTTCCTGCCTGAAATGATGCAAAGAATCTATGATGACCGTAAGATCTATAAGGGAAAGATGCTTACTGCTAAGCGGCAGAATGAAAGCGCCCCGACCGTTCAGTTACAAAAGGATATTGCAAGGTACAACAATATCCAGATGGCACGAAAGATCCAACTCAACAGTGCCTATGGTGCCATCGGCAATCAATACTTTCGATACTTCAATCTGGCAAATGCTGAGGCGATTACTCTCTCAGGTCAAGTCTCGATCCGTTGGATTGAAAACAAAGTAAACGAGTATCTAAACAAACTGCTCAAAACAGAGGACAAAGACTATGTTATTGCAAGCGATACTGACAGCATCTATATCTGTCTTGATCTACTTGTCAATTCAGTATTTGATGTACAAAACGTTCCTAAGGAGAGGATTGTTAACTTCCTCGACGCTGCTTGCAAGACCAAAATCGAACCGTTCATCGACAAGGCGTACCAGGAACTAGCAACATATGTCAATGCTTATGAACAGAAGATGTTCATGAAGCGTGAGAACATTGCTGATCGTGGTGTGTGGACTGCTAAGAAGCGATACATCCTCAACGTCTGGGACAGCGAGGGTGTCCGCTATGAGAAACCCAAACTTAAAATCATGGGTATCGAAGCAGTCAAGTCTTCTACACCTGCACCCTGTCGTCAGGCGATTAGGGATGCACTTAAAATTATTATGAATGGCACAGAGGAAGATGTGCAGACGTACATCTCAAAGTTCAGGAAAGAGTTTGAGAGTCTCCCTGTTGAGGAGGTTGCCTTCCCTCGTTCCTGTAATAACCTCGGTAAGTTCTCCTCACCACGCGACATCTATGCCAAAGGTTGTCCCATGCACGTCCGTGGTTCTTTGATGTATAATTATTATGTCAAGAAGAAGAAGTTGTCTCACAAATATCCTCTGATTCAGGAGGGTGAGAAGATCAAGTTCGTTCACTTGAAGATGCCTAATCGTATCGGAGAGAACGTAATCTCTTTCTTCCAAACACTACCCAAAGAACTTGACTTGCATGGTAGTATTGATTGGGATATGCAATTCGAGAAATCATTTCTTAGTCCCGTCAAGGTTGTCCTTGATGCTATTGGTTGGACACCAGAAAAACAAAACACCTTGGAGTTTCTATTCGCATGAGTTTCTTAAATGATGTAGTAAAGGAGATCGGCAATGAGTACGCTGGTTTCGTTAGTGAAGGCGTTGCTGCTGGCGACGTTACATCTTTCATTGATACTGGGTCTTACCTGTTTAATGCCCTGGTTAGTGGTTCGATTTACGGAGGTCTTCCTTCCAATAAGATTACTGCCCTGGCAGGAGAGAGCAGCACGGGCAAGACTTTCTTTGCTCTCAGTGTGGTTCGTAATTTCCTTACTACTGATCCTGAGGCTGGATGCATTTATTTTGAATCTGAATCTGCTATCTCTCGTGACATGATCGAGAGTCGTGGTATTCCTTCTGACCGTATGGTTATCGTTCCTGTCACCACAGTGCAGGAGTTCAGGACTCAGGCATTGAAGATCCTGGAAAACTATATGAACCAGAAGGAACGCAAACCTATGATGTTTGTACTGGACTCTCTGGGTATGCTGTCTACCACCAAGGAAGTTCAGGACTCTGCTGAGGGTAAAGAGACCCGTGACATGACTCGTGCTCAGGTCGTGAAGGCAATCTTCCGTGTGCTCACCCTGAAACTGGGTGCTGCTAACGTGCCTCTGCTGGTCACCAATCACACCTATGATGTCGTTGGTGCCTATGTGCCAATGAAAGAAATGGGCGGTGGTAGTGGACTAAAATACTCTGCATCGACTATCGTGTATCTATCCAAGAGCAAGGAGAAGGACTCGGACAAGAAGGTGGTGGGTAACATCATCAAATGCGAGGCGAAGAAGTCTCGTTTCACTAAGGAGAATTCCAAAATTGAGACTCGATTATTTTACGACAGTCGTGGACTTGACAAGTATTACGGACTACTGGAACTGGGTGAGCGCCACGGAGTCTTCGAGCGGGTCGGCAATCGCTACAAGATTGGTGGATCTTCTCTTTTTCCTAAGTCTATTCTCGCTGATCCCGAGAAATACTTCACCCCCGAAATCATGAATCAACTTGACAAAGCAGCGGAGGAAGAATTCTCTTATGGATCTTGAAAAATATGTTAGGGTCTATGATGATGCACTTGACGTAAATACATGTCGTGCTATCATTGACCAGTCCTCCAAGATTAAGTGGGAACGTTGGAATCGTGATGGTCGTCCTCAGTTCGACCAGTTCAACGTTACTGGTGAGGCAGAGATCCCTCCTATGAATGGTCCATGGACCAAGATTCATAATGAGATGATCCTGTCTATCAGAAAATATACTAATCAGTACATGGAGGATGTTGGGTGTGTAGATCAATGGCCAATGGAAAATGCATTGGAACAACTACGCCTCAAACGCTACAAAGTTGGGGAGAATGATAGGTTCGAGTGGCACGCCGACGTAGGTGACCACAGCAGTGCCCGTCGTTTTCTCGCAATGTTTTATTACTTAAACGATGTAGAGAAGGGTGGAGAGACAGAGTTCTCACACACCAAAGTAAAACCTGTACAAGGTCGTGTGCTAATGTTCCCACCTATGTGGATGTTCCCGCACGCTGGTCTTGCCCCTGTCAGCAATGACAAATACATTATCGGCACCTATTTACACTACGTCTAATGCAAAAGATTGAAGAGATTGCTCTTAGCAAACTGATACTTGATGAGAACTATTGTAAGAGTGTTCTTCCCTTTATCAAGGAAGAATACTTTGAGCAGTCTGAACTTAGAACTCTCTTCGGTGAAGTAAATAACTACGTCACTCAGTACAATACTATGCCAGAACCACTGGCATTGAAGATTGAAGTTGAGAAGCGACGGGATCTAAGTGCTGAACTCATCAATGAAATTGAGAAGTTTCTTGACGAGAGAATTGACAATCAACATTACAATGATGAATGGTTGATGGACACCACAGAGAAGTGGTGTAAGGAACGTGCTATATACCTTGCCCTGATGGACTCCATCAAGATTGCTGACGGGCAAGATAAAGCACGAACCAAAGATGCTATTCCACATATTATGTCGGAGGCACTTGGCACATGTTTTGACGATACCGTTGGACACGATTACTTACTAGACGCAGATGACCGCTACGACTTCTACCACAAACAAGAAGACAAGATCCCGTTCGACCTTGACTATTTCAACAAGATTACGAAAGGTGGTCTACCTAGCAAGACTCTCAATGTCGCCCTTGCTGGCACGGGCGTCGGGAAGTCTCTATTCATGTGCCATATGGCTAGTGCCTGCCTCTTACAGGGGCGCAACGTACTCTACATTACACTTGAAATGGCAGAGGAGAAAATTGCTGAGCGAATTGACGCAAACCTCCTCGACGTACCAGTCAAGCAACTCTCTGACCCCCTCTTCTCAAAACAACAGTTCAGAAACAAAGTAGATAAACTACAAAAGAAGACGCAGGGTCGCCTTGTTATCAAGGAATACCCTACTGCTTCTGCTCACGTTAACCACTTCAAGTCTCTGCTCAATGAACTGAGTATGAAACGTGGTTTCTCTCCTGACATTGTGTTCATTGACTACCTAAACATCTGTGCATCAGCACGTTACAAGGGTACGATCGTGAACTCTTACACATTCGTCAAAGCAATCGCAGAAGAACTTCGTGGTCTTGCAGTAGAATGCAATGTACCTATCGTCACTGCCACACAGACAACTCGTTCTGGTTATGGTAGTAGTGACGTGGACATCACTGACACCAGTGAGTCCTTTGGTCTACCTGCAACTGCTGACCTGATGTTTGCTCTCATCAGTACAGAAGATCTGGAACAGATGGGTCAGATTATGGTCAAACAGTTGAAGAATAGATATAATGATCCGACCATGAACAAACGATTCATCGTGGGCATTGACAGATCCAAGATGAGATTGTATGATTGTGATCAATCCGCACAGGACGACCTGATAGATTCAGGTCAAGACATCAAGGATGAGATCCTTGAAGTAAAATCAACACACAAATTCGACTCTTTCAAAGTATGAGTACCCAACCACCTAACGGCGCTGATAATGTGAACGTCGATTACAACTCCGCTGACAAAGCAGCAAGTGCAGCAGAGGAAGTAATGAACAAGATGCAGGACTTGAAGGACAACATGTCCGAGAATGCACAGAACATTGAAGATGAAACTCCAAAGACTCCCGAAGAGTTCATCAACCAGAAAGGTTTCAATGCCTGGCGTTCTGCTGAGCAGGTCAAAGAGAAACAAAAGATCAAGGAAGACAACGAAAAGTTTGCTGTTGATCTTGATAAGTATCTGGAATTTGCTGACAACACTTGTTCTGACTTCTCCAAAGATCATGAAGCGTACATCAAACGCCTGAATGATCTGCAAGAACTTGGATGTAACATCTCTCGTCTTGACACTGCTGCTTCTGGTCTCGCTGCTGAGTCTGGTGAGTTCATGGAGATCGTCAAGAAGATGAAGTTCCAAGGCAAACCTTGGAATGAAGAGAACAAAGAGCACCTTACCAAAGAACTTGGTGATGTGCTGTGGTATGCTGCACAGGCAGCAATGGCATTGGAGATTCGTCTTGATGATGTCATCTATATCAACACACTTAAACTGGCAAAACGCTATACTGGTGGTGCCTTTAATGTAAGTGACTCTGAGAACCGTGCCCCTGGTGATATCTAAGATATGGAGACTATGGGCAAAGGCACTCGGTGAAAAACAAGGATCTACTGACAGAGAGGCGGATGCAGTGGCTATCATACGCTCTGCTATACTCCTTTCTTATCTCATTACTAATTGTTTTATTATTTCAGGCGTAATTATTCATTGGAACGACAATCAATGCACGGAAAACTTGACCCAGACGAAGACGTAATGAGCGACGAACTAATTTCACAACGCAAATCATCTGCCTTGATGAAGGCACTGCACGATAACATCAAAGATACCATCGCAGAACTTGGATGGGATTGTTATGACGATGTTGTTGTGCAGGTTGGTGGCACCTCAGTCTATGAGATTGATGGTGCTGGAACTAAGTGGGCACCTGTTAAGGGTACTCGCAAATATAACAAGGATGCATTCATTGTTATTAAGAATAGAAGCAGGGAACCTTTTACCCCATCCCAAGCACCAGTACATGACTGTTAATAAATAGTCAAGTAACTGATGTCCATTCATGGCAAGGACTATTAAAGATGCATGGAATGATTACAAACGTCATTACATTGCAGGATTTGAAATCGTAGCAAAGAAAGACATCCCTGTGTATTCACAGGAGACGGGTCGAAACTCTGTTGCGACCATTTCTAAGGGAGATGGTGTCCATGTCAAACCGATTAAAGGAACTGAATATAAACCTCGAATCGAAGTCATCTATCAGAATGACAAGACAGGTTGGATCTCTACACCTGCTTTGGGTAAACCGAGATCTCAAACTGGCAAGATGAAAATGCCTGAATTAAAACCTCAGGCATTTGATATCCCTCTGGATAAGAGGATGAATTTTGAAACCTACTACAAGAAAGTTCTCGCAGCAATAGATAAGCGAGATGACTTGCAAGCGGTGATCAAAGTATATCTCAGAGAACTCACTGAGTTCTGTATGCATCACGGTGCAACAGAAAAGAAAGAGTTGAAAGATGCCTATGCTGATTTAGCAGCATCTCAGTACGCTGGTATCATAAACAATGTAGAGAAAGATTTCTCAGAGATCACTGCTCCCCTATGTGTTCTTGAACGTGGTGCAAACGAACTTGATAAACTAGGGTATGGTAAGTTAAACAAGAATAATGCACAGGTATTTCTACCTGGTGCTGGTAATGAACCACTGATTGACTTCCTGATCTATGATGATATGGACAGAGAGTATCCTTTCTCGGTCAAGAAGATCAGTAAGACTACTAACGTAGTCAAACCACAAGATATTGTTAGTCTCTTGGAGAAGAAGAAGAGAACCAAGTGGGTGAAAGAATATAAAAACAAGGTTGAGTACAAAGTTCTCAAAGTCCTGGCAGACAATGGTGTCAGACAGGGATCATTCCTGGCACTGAAAGTCTTGGCAGAAGATAGTAAGTTGAAGAGGAAATTACCACAGAATGTGATCCTCAACATTGATGCCATGGTGAAGAACGGTGACCCCACTGAGTCAGATGTAGAAGTGGCACACAAGTGGTGGTGGGAACTGGCAGAGATGTATTATAATGATGCCATAGAACACTGGACCGAACCCAAGCACCGTAGTGGCATCGTTGGTATCGCAAGTCTCATATGTCAGATCGCACTTCGCAAGATCTCCAATGATGGAGACCTGGTGTACCGCGACGTGATTCAGAACTTCGTGATGCAAGAGGTGACCTACTACAAGTTCGGCACCAACGCAGGGATGCCTGTCTTTTACATGGAAAACCATTTGAAGAACAACCTCAAACCAAATGATGAGTATCACCTAAGAGAGAAGTCATCCATCGGCAACCCTTATCGTGATAAAGTCGGAGTCCAACCATGAGCAAGAATACACACCTAGAACACCTCGAAGACGACATCTTCAATCAAGGATATGCTGGTGCTGAGAACTCCCTCAACTTCCTGGAATCCCTCAGGGATATGCTGAGCACAGGTAGTGGTGGTAGCAGCACTAAGGTTACAGTCAAGTGGGACGGTGCTCCTGCAATCATCTGTGGTATTGATCCTGAGACTGATTTGTTCTTTGTTGGAACCAAGTCTGTCTTCGCTAAGACTGAACCTAAGATCTGTTACTCACATGAAGAGATTGACCTGTGGTATGCAGGCACTGGTGTGCATCCTAAGTTGATCGCTGCCTACGATTACCTGTCTAAACTCCCTATCACTGGTGTACTCCAAGGTGACTTGCTCTACACAGAGACACCACCTGAGACTACTATGGGTGGCAAGAGGTGCTACAAGTTTCGTCCTAACACCATCACATACTGTGTGGAGAAGGGTACAGAAATGGGTGACAAGGTTGCTAAGAGCAAGTTAGGAATTGTATTCCACACCCGATACAACGGACCTACCATCAGTTCGATGGCAAGTAGTTTTGGTGTTGATGTGTCTGGTATGCAAGGTGTTTCTGATGTAGCAGTATTCTCTGCTGAGTTCCAGAACGTTAATGGTATGGCAAACCTTTCTCCCAGTGAGAAGATCAAACTGAACAACACTCTTCGTGTTGCTAGAAGGAATCTGCTCCGCTCTCGTCCATTCCTGAACGTCATTGGTGGTGGCACCAAGACCATGGACTACTCTGCTATGTTCAAGATCTACTTCAACCAAGTCATCAAGTCTGGTAGGATGCCTACTACCTCTCAGCAGATGGCGATCGGGTACAAGAAGTTCGTGACTGACCGTTACAACAAAGAAATCGATAAGAAGAAGACTGAAAAGGCAAAGAAAGACTGGACCAAAAGGAGAGACGAGTCTATCAAATACCTAAATAGTAATCAGAGTGCTATTTTCGCTACTTTGTCTGGATTCACTAACCTGATTGCAGCAAAGGAAATGATCATAAATAAACTCAAACGTATTGAGGGTATCGGTACGTTTCTAGAAGATGAGAAAGGTTACAAGGTCACGAGTCCAGAAGGATTCGTCGCTATCAAGGATGGCACAGCAGTCAAACTTGTTGATCGACTTGAATTCTCTCGTGCAAACTTCACCGTAGCAAAAGATTGGGGCAAATGAGATTTCGTCAGTTCATCATCGAAGCAGCACAAGCCGCTGCTAAGAAGACGACAGCAAAACCAAAGAAGAATGAAGTCGTAGACAAGCATGTCGCGATCACATTCGGTAGGTTCAATCCACCCCATGCTGGTCATGGTAAGTTGTTGGATGCCGTGAAGTCTCATGCTGGTGACTCAGGTAACTATCGCATCTACCCATCTCGTTCTCAGGACCACAAGAAGAATCCTCTACACCCTGAGCAGAAGATTCAACACATGCGTGGTATGTTCAAGCATCATGCTGATGCTATTCAGAACTCGGAACAACATAGAAACATCTTTGACATCCTTCGTGATCTGCATGACGAAGGTCATGAGCATGTCACCATGGTGGTTGGTGATGACAGAGTAAAAGAATTCGAGAACCTAACTCAGAAGTATAACGGTAAGCACTACGACTTTAAGAGTATCAACATCAAGAGTGCTGGTGCTCGTGATCCTAACAGTGAGGATCCTATTGAGAAGTTGTCTGCTTCTGCTATGAGAAAGCACGCTCAGTCAGGAGACCACGACTCATTCCATAGTGGCACTGGTGGGTACAAGAAGTCTAAGGAGATGATGCAGCATGTCCTCGATGGCATGACACCTCCTAAGAAACCAGCAAAGACAAAAGCAAAAGAGAAGGCGGCAGCAGTCAAGGAATCTGTATGGGAGTATGCTCCTAAACTTGACTTTGAATCCTTCCGTGACTACTACATGCTCGACCACATCTTCAAGGTCGGTGCAATCGTAGAGCATGATGACACTGGTATCCGTGGATCTGTTGTCCACAAGGGTACTAACTACGTTGTGTTCAAAGACGAGTGGGGCGACGAGCATCGTGCTTGGTTGCAACACGTTAGTGAAGTGAATGAAGATGCTGATACCACAAAGGATCAGACAAATTATTCTGCCGATGATGGTAGCGGTAACGACTGGAAAGTTGGCACTGATAAATATAGAATGGCGGTGCAGGCAATGACGCCTGGACAAGCAACAAAGAAGTTTTCTGATTTCAGAAAGAATTTCAAGAATAAATAGTTCTATCACTTTAATTAGACTGATGCTAGACATTAAAGTATCTGCCGCCCTCATGGGTTTCACGCAGAGCGAGCAAAGAAAGATCCTCGATGCCGTATATGGTGGCGATACCGTTTCTACTGAGCGCCTGAGTGAAGCAGTAAAGGTGGTCACACAGATCATTGAAGACCATGAAGAGGTGGTAGAGGGTTACGCTGGTTTCCCTATCGAGAAGGAACTGATCCAGAAGAATAAGGAGAGGTTCAAAGACGATAGGAACATCGGCAGAGTGATCTCCCAAGGAGGTCAGTCAATGGTTATCACTGGATTGAAGAGCGACGGTCGTTACCAGGTCGTCGGCAAGAAAGGTGAGAAGACCGCTAAGGCACCCGAAGATATTGGTCTCAATATGCAACGTGAGCATATTGACATCGATGATCTGCATCAGCAGATGGTGGAAGGAATGAAGCAAGCACGTAAGAACGTGGGCGCTTCTACTTGCTGGGATGGTTACAAAGCAAAAGGAACCAAGAAGAAAGGCGGCAAGGAAGTTCCTAACTGTGTCAAGGAAGAAGAGATCCAAGAGAAGAAAAAAGATTGCGTCAAGGCAGAGAAGAAGACCATGCACAACTGTGCTAAGAAGGTCTGCTCTGAGCAGTGGGGTGTTGGAGAGTGTGTCTTCGGACAGCACGCTGTCCCCGATGCTGAGGGATTCGTTGCCTGGTATGACGTTCTGTTTGAGCATGGCATCGAAAAGGGTGTAGATGTCTCGACACTGGAAGTCTTGGAAGAAGGTTCTCACGGCGAGCACGTTGAGCACGAAGGTCAGAAACTGGACGAACTCTACAAGGGTAAGCACGGTCAGTCTGAGAAAGAGTATCAGGACGGTCGCTCTGATGGCGGCAAGATGATCTCTGGCGACTCCAAGCACAGTGGTGCAGCATACTCACACCGCTCCTACAAGGGAGTTGGTAAACCTGCTAAACCAGGTGAGCGTCAGAAGCACCAAGGCAAGATGGACAAAGGCACCAAAGCTGATCTTGCTTATCGTAAAGCAAACCTCAAAAAAGAAGAGGTAGAGCAGGAGACTATCGAAGAGAAGAAGAAAGGTCTCTGGGCAAACATCCATGCCAAGCGTAAGCGTGGTGAGCGTCCTGCTAAACCAGGCGAAAAGGATTATCCTAAGACCCTCAACATCGAAGACATCCTTCATGACTGGGATGATGAGGAACTGGATACCATCTCCTTTGAGGAGTTGGAAGCGATCTGTGTTGAGGCACTCGAAGAACTCGATGCAGACGTGTTGACTGAGGCACTTGACATCATCGATGGCATGGAACTCCTCTCTGAGGACTACTATGACTCTGCTGTTAAGGCGTCTAAGGCAGCAAGCAAGACCCCTGCTGCTAGGGCAGGTCGTGCTAACCTCCGTAAGGAGAAGATGAAGGCAGCACTTAAATCTGCTGGGTCTGCTGTCAAGAAAGGTTTGAAGACTGCTGGTAAGGCAGCGGCAAAGGGTGCTGGTTACGCTGCTGGTGCTACTGTTCGCGCTGCTAAGGCAGGTGCTTCTGAGTTCAAGAAAGGTTATGATCGTGGACGTGCAGGATCCAAAGGATCCTCAGGGGGTTCAAGTTCCACGTCTACCGTTTCTGGTGACTCAACCCGTTCTAGTTCCAGTGGTGGATCTAGCAGCGGTGGATCAGGTGAATCCCGTGTACGTCTCCGTGATAGAATCAAGTCGGGTATCAAGAGAGTTGTCGGTGGTGCTGCCCGTGCAGTGTCCCGTGGTTCTAGAAACCTGGCAAGACGCATGTCCGAAGAGCGTTATTCCTGGCGTAAAGAAATGGGAATGGACGAATGAAACCTGACCAAAACAAAGAGGTGACTACCACTAAAAAGAAAGGTAACGTCATCATCAACCCTAAGAAAGAAGATCTCATGTCTGAATCACTAAGAAAGAAAATTCAATCCGAGGTGGAGGCACTACGAGAATCCGCCAAGAAGAAAGCAAAGCACATCAAAGCAGCCAAGGCGGGTAAGCGTTGGCAAGACTCCGATGGTGATGGTAAGTGGTACGAACCTGGCGAAGATGTTCGCAAGGAAGAGACCGAAGTTGCCGAAGGTGCATGTGCTCCCTCTGTTGATGACTCTGCTGCTAAGGAGAAAGCAAAAGAGCGCATGAAGCAGAAGATGATGCAGATGACGAAAGACTTTGATGCTAAGCGTCAAGGACGCCAAGCAAAATGAACGAGGAACTAGCACACCTCAAACAAAAGCGCGAACACGAAGATCGTGATAACCGTATGAAGTACGGTAAACGTTACAAGGAAATCGTCGCTGCTAAAAAGAAGGAGAAAGAGAAGTCCACTCTTACAAAGAAAGGGGTCCGCGCACTACATAAAGGTCAGTGGGGTTACATGAAGGATCGTAAATTCACTCCTGATTGACTATATAGAGTAGACCCATTTGAGTATCAAACCATGCTTGCATTTCTACTCCCCCTCGCATCAAAAATCATCAAGGATGCCGTCGCAAAGATTCCCGACGACGCTGAACTTGGTGAGAAACTGATCGACATCTGTCTTGTTGTTCTTGGTAAAGCAGTGAAACTTACTAAGACTGACATGGACGACAAACTTCTAGAAACGGTCAAGGCAGCAATCGCTTCCCGCGACTGATTTCATAGGGGACTAAGGTCCCCTTTTTTTATAAATATAAAAAGGAACACAACAATCCGTAGGGAGAACAATGGCAATTTTCGGAAAAATTGATGCCGCAACCTTCTCGAACAACGTCGCGGTCACCAATGGTGACGCCACTGTTACGAAGAACGCAGCGGATACAGTAGCACAAGGCGACATCCTCGAACTGGGTGGCGTTGCTTACGTCGTAGCACAGGTCACTAGCACCACCGCTATCGAACTGCACAAAGCATATGCTGGCAGCACTAACGCTGCTCTGTCTGGTGCTGTTCGCAGAACTGCTCCTAAGGCAGTCGCAGAATTTGTAGTCAAGGGTGGCGACTCTCGCTCTCGTGACTTGGTGTTTGTTGATGACACTGAGCAAGCAGTTGCTGCTAACAAGGCTCGTGGCATCTGGGGTCCTGGTTGGTGGTTGTATGAGTCTTACACCACTGCTGCTGGTGACACCCGCCACAAGGCAGAGTGCATTGCATTCGTACATGCTACTGCCGCTGCTGCTGGTGACGACGCTGATGACACCGTGGTGGCAGACGTGCTTGAAACGATTACGATCGGCACTCAACCTGCGAACCAGACCACTTCTTCTGGTGCTGCAACCTTCACTGTTGCTGCAACCGTCGATCAGTCTGGTACTATCACCTATCAGTGGCAGAAGAAGACTGCTGCTGGCACACGTTGGACCAACGTCTCTGGCGCAACCAGTGCATCTCTCGCACTGACTGGTCAACTTGCTGCTAACGATGGTGACAAGTACCGTGTGAAGATCAACTCCTCTAAGGGTGCAGAAGAAGTCGTATCCTCCGCCGCTACTCTGACTTTCGGTAGCTAATAACAACTGACAATTTGATATGTACTTTGATGAGTTAAATGAGAAGAATCATTTAATGTTTGCCATCAAGTATTACGAGAACCCTCACTCAGTTACACTCGACGACTTCATGGAAGACATGAAGAAGTTTAAGTACCTGAAACGATTACTAAAAAGGTATATCAAGACGGGGGTTCTTCGTACTAACTTGATCTTGAATCATTTAATTGTTCTCTATAATGTATTTGGTGAAGGAACTCTACCTCTTCTGATGTATAAATTAGAACGAGAGTATTGGTCCGTCCTTAAAACATTCATCATCTATCTCAATAGATACTCTGACGATGAACCAGGTTCATTGCAATCGGTAGATATTGATGACGATGTAAAAGCAGTATTAGATACGCTATGATTAACGAAGACGCTCCTACTAATTCTGTTGGCACTGGTGCTGAGACTGCTCTCCCTCCGTCTCATGAACCACCTGGTATCACCAAGCTTACTCGTGCCAAGGTAAAGAAGCGTCGCTTTGAGAAGAGCGTGTCTGATATGTTGAAGACCGAAGAAATCTCAGAACAAACTGACGGTTATCTGCCCTTCCGTGTGCAGTATGAAGACTCACAAGACTTCATCCTCTACGGTAAGTCCGAAGCACAGGTCAAGATTGAATTGCGTAAGATGTATAGACCTGAGATGGCGAAGAAATTCAAAGTCAAGAGACTATATCCTGCCCAGGTGATTAAGTTCTATTGGGACAAACGACAACAGGCAATGAGTGTGCAGTAATGCTAGGGTTCGGAAAACTCAATACTATTGAGGCAAAATTTGAGATCTATGAAGATCTCTCCAAAAACATGTTGGAGAAGTTGGAGCGTGCTGTTGGCACAATCTCTGAGAACTCCAATAGAGTTGCAATCATCTTGGAACGACATGAGAATCGTTTGGATGAGGGCGAAAGAACTAATGAAGCGATCATGAAACTGGTCGAACGTGTAGAACAGAAGGTAGATAAGGTAGAAGAAAGGGTTAATCAACTGTCTAGGTTCCGTTGGATCGTCATCGGATGTACTGCTGCCCTAGTGACAGTCATGGAAGCGCCCGACATGATCAAAGATATGTTGACTTCTCGCACTGAGTCTGGTAGCATTGTTGCAGTGGACTCTCGTATGAATGAGCACAGTCGATCAAGACTATATTCAGAGGGCATCGTATCGCCTGGACAAATTTAAGAAAGTCAAGAACGGACTTTACAACTTCCGCTGCCCTTACTGTGGTGACTCACAGAAGCACAAGAATAAGGCACGCGGATATTTCTTTATGATCAAGCAGCGTATGGTCTACAAGTGTCACAACTGTGGCATCGGTAGAACCTGTGCTAACTTCCTAAAAGAGATTGCACCAGAGGTATACTCTGAGTATCAACTAGAAAAGTATCGCCAAGGTCGCACTGGTAAAGGTAGCACCGTGGAAGAGGTTGTGCTGCCAGATAGTAAACCACGGTTTACTAACAGAACCAAAGATCTGAAAAAGATTTCTGATCTAAATAATGAACACCCAGCGAAACAATATCTCCTCAACCGACAAATCCCAGAAGAACAACTGGGACGGTTTTACTATGTCGATAGGTTCAAGCGGTGGGTAAACTCACAGAAACAAACCTTTGATTCATTACAGAATGACCGACCTCGAATTATTATCCCTCTCATTGGTGAGGACGGTGTTTGGTTTGGAATCCAAGGTCGCTCTATGGATCCAACAAGCACGCTACGATACATCACAGTGATGTTTGAGGATCGTCTCAAACTATTTGGACAAGACAATGTAAACTCTGAGGAAACCGTTTATGTCACAGAAGGACCCTTCGACAGTTCTTTCATTACCAATGCTGTTGCTATGTGTGGGAGCGATGTTGACCACAGCACTCTTCCTTATCGAGATCGGGTCTGGGTTTTCGACAACGAACCGCGTAACAGACAAATCGTGCAGCGGATTGACGCTGCCATCAGAAACAAGGAAAAGGTGGTTATCTGGCCAAGGTCAGTAACCTGTAAGGACATCAATGATATGGTATTGCAAGGACTTGATCCTTCTGCTATAATCAAAAACAATACTTTCTCTGGATTAGAGGCACAACTTAAATTTACCGATTGGAAAAAAGTATGACCATCAACGTCGTCAAGCGTAACGGGCACAGCACGCCCCTGGACCTGGAAAAGGTTCATCAAATGGTAGAGCACGCTTGTCGTGATCTTGCAGGCGTTAGTGAATCCCAAGTGGAGATGAATGCTAACCTGCAATTCTTCGACGGTATCGAAACAAAAGATATTCAAGAGATCCTTATCAAGTCTGCAAATGATTTGATCTCTTTGGACGCACCAAACTATCAATTTGTAGCAGCACGTTTGTTGCTGTTCTCTCTTAGAAAGTCAGTGTACAAGGCGCATCCTGACTCCCACCCCACTCTAAAAACTCAGGTAGACAAGGGTATTGTGCTCGGTGTCTACGACAAGACCCTTGCAGGGGCATACAGCGACGACGAGTGGGAGATCCTGGACTCATACATTGACCATGATCGTGACTATTTGTTCACATATGCTGGCATTCGTCAGGTAGCAGATAAATATCTCGTACAGGATCGGAGTAGCGGCGAAGTATTTGAAACTCCCCAGTTCATGTACATGCTAATTGCTGCAACTCTCTTCCAGAAATATCCAGAGGAGACTCGTCTTGAATACGTCAGACGATACTACGACGCAATCTCAAAGCACCTCATCAACATTCCCACACCTATCATGGGAGGGGTGCGAACTCCACTTCGACAATTTGCTAGCTGTGTTCTTGTTGATGTTGATGACACCCTCGATAGCATCTTTACTTCTGATATGGCTATCGGCAAGTATGTTG
>MDTE01036314.1_pt1 | contig 39671 bp, 39 predicted proteins | sample 811231 | NCBI WGS metagenome assembly MDTE01 (sample SAMN05326651, study PRJNA326480) | marine metagenome | isolation source: seawater | place: Indian Ocean: Red Sea | collected 2010 | reverse complement strand
TAGCTTCATTTATTACCTTCTTTACTAATTTAGTACCATCTTCTCCCGACATGCAACTAACCCTGTTAAACCAAGGTGAAATTTTTGCAATTTTTTCTGCAATACCAGACACATCATTTATTATAAAATTAAATTTTTCTTTTTTCCAGGGCTTAAACAGATCGCCCTCTTTAGCATTAATATTTACACAATTTTTTTTGGCATTGAGTTTTATTAGGTTAATTGTTTTTTTATCTAAATCTGACGCAGATAATTTAAATTTTTTTTTAAAAATTTTTAATAATGCTATACCAACATAACCACTTCCAGCACCCACATCTAATACAGTGCCATTCAACCTTAAATTATCCTTAATAGTTTCAATTAACAAATCACTAGTACCCGTGGGATGAAAAACATTACTAGATAATTCTAACTTGATATATTTATTTTTAAATAATTTCATTAATAAATTCCAATAAAATTTTCTATTATTTTATTTTACATGTTCAATTATCGACATTGTTTGTATTGCATTATCAAGTGAATACAAATTATTTTTTCTACCATTGATTTCTTTATATAACTCTTCATAAACCTTCGATTGAGACAACATAATATCTGACTTAATTTTTTTAAAAGTTTTTGATTTATAATTTTTAATATAAATTTTTTGTCCACCTGATAAATATTTTAAATGAAAAAATCTATTTTTTGTTTCAAATGCACCATGAATTTTTTTATAATTACTTTTATATTTAAAATTAATTAAAATATTTGGATATTTAATCGTAAAATTAGAAGCAAAATCTTTAGATAATTTTTTTTTAAATTTTGATTTATTAACAATATAATTATTTCCAAAAAAACTTAAAAATAAAGAAATATAATGACTGGCAGAGTTTAAAATACCATCAGAATAAGTTACATTAATTTTAATATTATCTTTTTTGTAGAAGATTTTTTTTATTTTTTTAGTTGAATTTAAGTATAATCTTTGAAAATTAACAAAGCATTTTGAATTTTTTCTCTCTAATAAATTTGATATTTTTTTAATTTGTGAAAGATTTTCAGTGCACGGTTTTTCGCAAAGAATAAATTTATTTTTAGTAATTTCTAGTATTTGTTTTAATATTTTGTATTGTTTTGATGTTGGTACGCTTAAAATGACCAAATCAAATCTTTCTCTTTTAATTAGCATTTTTAAAGATTTATAAGTATTAGTTGTATAAAATTTTTTAAAGCTTCTAAGTTTATTAGAATCATTATCAACTCCCGCTATCAATTTAAAATTCTTAGATAAATTTATTGCTTCTGCGTGAGAAATACATTTGTTATTTTTTAAGTTATATAGGAAGCCAGCTTTTCCCAAACCTATTATTACTGCATTATAAATTTTTTTTTTTTTCAAATTTTCTTTTCAATACTTTTGTTTCATTTAAAATTTTATATTCTTCAATCAATTTTTCTAATTTGATACCTGTTTTCAAGCTAATTTCAAAAATATCTCTACCATCACAATATGCAATAAAATTCATTCTATCTTTTATGTTCTGAGAATAGTTTCCAACTTTTGAAATGAAAGGATATAAATTTCTTTTACTCATCATTGGTTCACATTTGTATGTAGCTGTTGGATAAATTCCCATTTCAAAGGAATTAATAATATTTTTAAATACTTTGAGCGATTCAGCTAAATATTTCTCTTTTACTAAATCTAAATTGTCCAAACTAGTATGGTATTCCTTATATTCTCCAAATTTTGATCTACAAAATGTTGCCATAGGAATATCAACTCCCGGTGAACAATACTGTCTTTCGTCTGATCCTCTTTGAAGATAAGAATATATTTTAAATTTATTCTTTTTTATAATTTGACATTTTAAAGCTTTATCTGAAATTGTATTTCCATTTTTACTTTCTACGAGACTATAAGATTTTCCATCACCTACACAAGTTAAGTTGAAAGCAGCAATTACATTTTTTCTTAAATATTTGTGATTTTTTGAAATGTAAGCAATTGAGCCTATTGTTTCTGGCATTAAAACAAACCTGTAAGTATAATATGTTTTTTTAAAGTTCTCTTTAAGATATTTAAGTATAGCATTTAGTAATATTGGTCCTGATAACTCATTATTAGCCATTGATGGATGACAAACATAGCTTGAAAACAAAATTTCTGTTTTTACTTTGCCTTTAATGATTGCATGAGAACCATTCAAGTATCCTTTTTTCAATTGACTATCTATATTTACTTTGTATTTTCCTCTAGGAAGTTTATTGAGTTGACGTTTATTTAAACAAAATCCCCAGTCTTTTTTGTAGTAAGAAGTTACATATGGAATAGCATTTGGTATTTTGTGAGAAATAATTTTTTTTTTCAATACTTTTAAATCTAATATTTTTTTAATTGGTATTGAATATCCTACTAAATGAAGGTTATTTTTTTTAAATTCAGCAAATTTTTTTTTTGTTTTTATATGCTCAATATAAGCATCATTAACATTCCATTCTAAAGGTATTTCCCAGTCAAAAACTTTTGTACCTGTTTTAAATTTAATTATTTTAAATTCATTATTTATCTTTTTGAAATAATTAAGAGTTTTTAGTGTATCTTTTCCAGTTATGGATCTATTTAAATGAAATAAATCTTTTAGACATTTTGTAAAATTTAAATCTTTCATAAAATTTTTTAGATAAATTAATTATCTTGAATTTAGTATTAATGTGCATATATCTAATCTAAAAATCAATAATTGACTAAACTAAAATAGAGTAATCAATGAAAAAAAGTGTATTTTATATACCTTGTTATCCAAAAAACACAAAAACTCGTAAAATTATTGAACAAATAAAAGAGTCAGTTTTACTATGTGATAAATATGGTTTTGTTGAGGCTTTTTTTGGTGAACATATTGCAGATAAACATGAAAAAATATCATCAAGTTTAATGATTGCAGCATCATTAGCGCTTGTGACAAAAAAAATAAAACTAGGTACACTTACAACCAATTTAAATTTCTATCATCCATCTATTTTAGCTGCCCAAATTGCTCTTATTGATAATTTATCTAAAGGCCGATTAATTCTAGGCGTTGGCTCTGGAAGCAACAGGTCAGACGTTGAGTTAAATGATCTTATAAATCAAAATAATTATCTTTTGTCACTAGAGGTTTTAAGGATAGTAAGGAAACTTTTAAATGAAAAGGGGTTAATAAATATAAATTCAAAAAACTTCAAAATATCATCTAAAAAATTTGGAAGTAAAATTTTAGGACTTGGTTATTTTGATAATTTATATGAAAACAGAAAAAATCTTGAACTAATTATGCCAGCACTAAATCCAAATTCGAGAAATGTAACAAATTGCGCAAAAAAAGGATGGAGTATAGTTATTTCAAATTTTTGTGATCTAGATATTGTAAAAAATCATGTTGAAAATTATTTAAAACATAGCTCATTTACAAAGAAACAAGCATTAAAAAAAATAAAATTAGCAAGATTTATATATGTGGTTAAAAACAAGAACGATGCAGATAAAGCATTTTTAAAATCATCCCCTTATATGCAGGTTTTGAAAATAATTCATAAAAAGTTAAGTAAAAATAAACTAACTGGTTGCTTTGGTAATAAAAAAAAATTGAGTGATATTGCAAAAAGTTTGATTATTACAGGAACTGCTAAGGAAGTTAGTAAAAAAATTAAATTTATGAAACATGAAATTGGAGAACTAGGCAGTCTAACTTATGTTCATGTTCCTTTAGTAAATCGCAAAGTATTCGATGAATCATTAAAACTTTTTTCAAAAAATGTCAAAATTTGATACTAAAATTTATTTAGATCCATCTTTGTCAAAAAAAATTTTAGCCTCAATTAGAGATAAAAAAAAATTAAATTATAAATTATTAAAAATAACACATTTGAAGAAAAGATTAGAGGATTTAGAAAAAAAATTTAGATTAAAATTAAATGACAATTTAAAATTGAATTATAAAAATTACTTATTTTGGCAACTTGTACAGGAAGAATATGGTTTAGAAAATTTAGATATAAAAAAAAAATTGTCTGGAAATAAAAAAAATGAGGTAAATATAAACTTTACATATTTTATTAAATTTTTAGGTTTTAACCCTTCGTTGTTAAGTTTATTAATCTTTTCAAAAGAAATAAAAAAAATTGTTAAACAAAATAATTTTTTTGAAAGTTTGCAAAATAAAATTGATCTTGAAAATATAAGTTCTTCAGAGCGTATAAACTTTATTAATTTATTGGATAAAAAAGAAATAAATCTTGTATCACCACTTTGTCCAGATTATGAGCATGTTAAAATAGGAAATAATTTATATAAATATACATTCAAAAAATTAGGAAACGGATTAGGTATGATGGGTTTAAGATTTCACTCTATTTATTCTGATCTTCTTAAGCTTTTTTTAAAAGAGAATACAAAATTAAATTTACATCTTTTATATGGTGACTTTGAGGGTTTTAGCAAACTTAATTGCAAAAGACTTAAAGAAACTGAGGCTAGTTTTTTAAAAAAAATAGATCAAAGTTCACAAAAGTTATCGCAAAAGATAAATTATAAAAAAACTTGTAGTGCAGTTGTAAAAGAGCTTGCAGATAAAAAAAAATGGAAAGCAGGTGTAAAAAAAAATATACAAATCATAAAAAATAAGATGAAAAAAGATTTAGAGTTTCGTATAAAAGTTTTAGAAATAGCAGAATCTAGAGCTCATCTTTATGCATCTTGGTTTCCAACTTTAAAAAAAAGTAAATATTTAGACATATCAATCGAGCAAGGAGCTGAATACACTACAATGGGTGATTTGTTCTTTAAAAAGTATAAAAATCTTTGTGTCCTTGCTTTTGACCACTCGAAAATGAAAATTTTTTATACTTTGAATAATTCCTTTCCAGTGCTATATGGCAAAAGAAGATATTAAATATCATGATTAAACATTCAAAAAATTATCTAAATAATGGAACGGCTTATATACCTGTTGATGAGAGTCCATTATCGAACGATGATTTAGAAAATCTAAATAAGTTTTGTTTAGAGGTAGATAAAGAATTTATTGAAATTGGAGACGCAGGTGAGTCAAATCATTTACTTGTTGGAAGATTTATGACGGATATAGAGAAACCAGAAAAAGTAAATAATAATTTTTCAGAAAAAGTAATTAAAATTTTATCTTCAAAAAAAGTAATTAATTTTATTAAAAAAATTTGTAATTGTAATGATGAAATTTTCATTAGAAGGGTTCAATACAACGAGATAACCGAAAATTGTTTTGTTGGATATCATTTGGATAAAGATAGTAACCCAGACTATCTAGCGGCAATTGTTTTACAGCTTGGAGTAAACTTTAATGGCGGTCTATATAGAGTTTATAATAAATTTAACAAAAAAAATTATATTGATTATAAACCAAATTATGGAAGTCTTTTGATAAGTGATTGTGAATATCCTCACGAGGTAACAAAAGTAGAAAGTGGAAAAAGAGGTTCTCTTGTTTTTTTTGTATCGAAAAATAATGGAAAGAACCCTAGAAATAAAAAAAATTGATAGATTTCTCGAAATTAAAAGGTAAAATTTATTTTAACGAAAAGTTTATAGATAACTCAAAAGCAAAAATACATGCTTTAAATCACTCACTACATTTTTCAGCATCAGTGTTTGAGGGAATTGCAATATATGATAAAAAACCTTTATTTGAGTTTGATCATTTTAAGAGGTTACAAAATTCAGCAAAAATATTAAAGCTTGACTTTAAACTAAGCGCTAAACAATTTTCAAAAATAAATGCTAAATTAGTTAAACACAATATTAAGTCTAATGGTTATATAAGACCTATAATTTTTAGAACCTCTCATTCAATGTCACCTGATACTACTTATTGTAAGTCCTCAATAGCTATTGCTTGTTGGAGTTGGGGAACACTTTTTAACAAAAAATCTATTACACTGGGGATATCAAAATGGCCAAAATTAAATAGGAAAATCTTTCCAATTGAGGCTAAATCCTCAGGTTCATACCAATCATCCGTTATTTCTAGAATTGAAGCAAAACAACAAGGTTTTGATGATTGTATAATGCTTGATAATGAAAAATATATCTCTGAAACAACAGCTTGTAATATTTTTTGGATTAAGAATAATATTGTTTACACACCTTCAACAGACTCTGCACTTAATGGAATTACTCGTCAAGCAGTCATAAGGATATTAAAAAAAGTAAAAGTATCTTGTAAGATTGGAAAATTTAGAATGAAAGATGTTCTGAACGCTGATACAGTATTTTTAACTGGTACAGCAGCTGAAGTTCAGCTAGTTGGAAAGATAAATAAAACTGATTATAGTCTTAATAATTATATTTTCGATATGATTAAAAAAAACTACGATCTTATAAAATCTAAAAGTTTAAAAAGATTAAGTTCAATATAATTATTAGTTTATAAATCTATCTAAGTTATCTAATGTAAATTTCTTATGTTTTTTTTGATATTTATCTATATCGAATTTGTACTTTTTACTAAGCATTGTGACTAATGTAACAAGATCCATGGAGTCTAAAATAGCTTTTTTAACCAAATCGTCATTGGGCTTTATTATTTTTTTTTTTAATCTAGGGAATAATTTTTTTAATGCCTCTTGTGTTTTACTTTTCATTTTTTACCAAAAAAAATTTATTTTTTTTTAATTTATTTTTTGCAATATCATAGTATTTATTAAATGGTAACAAATAAATATCAAAAATATCAAAATTAAATTTTTTAATAATTTTATTTTTCAACAGTATTTTGTTAATTTTTCTGCCATCTTCAATTTTATTTTTTGAATAATTTCTAACATACATTTTTTCTTTAACAATTTTTTTTGTAGAAATATTTTTCCCTTTAAAAGTTTTAAAATATCTATAAGGAACCTTAGAATTCTCTTCACAGTAATGAATTACTAACCAATTGAAAATTTTTGGATCAATATTAATTCCTAATCCATAGGAATTATTATTTACCAAATATCCCAAAATAGAGTCATCTCCCCATGCGGTAGTTTGATTCAAGTTGCAGATGTATTCTGCATTTGGACCACTGACTGCATAATTATACATTGGTTTGCTAGATCTTTTAAGCTTGAATTTTTTTACTAAAAATTTGCTTAGATACCCTGTTGTAATATCATTTGTTGAGTAACTTGTTTTTTTGGTTTTTGGAAAGTTTAAATTAAATGTGGGTATTATAATATTTTTATTTAACTTTTTTAAATTTTTATAAAGTTTAATTATATTTTTATTTATATCATTAATATTATGTTTAAAAATTAAATGTTGAAGATTAGAAAAAATTATAACATTTTCAGAATTTTTTAAAAATTTTTCCATGTTTTAGATTAAAAATATTTTTTATAGTACGCTTTGTCTACTTTACCATTTTTATTAAATTTAATTTTTTTTAAAATTAATATTTCTTTAGGAATCATGTAAATTGGAAGGAATTTTTGAATGTGAGAATAAATTATATTTTTATTTATATTTTTTTTTGTAACAATTAATAAAACCAAGTAATCACTTTTATTTTTACTGTTTAAATAACAGTAAGTGTAATCAATGTATTCTAATTTTTTAATGACTTTTTCTATTTCAGTAGTATCAACTCTATATCCTTTAATTTTAATTTGAGTATCATTTCTTCCTTTACAAAAAAAAATGCCATTTTTTTTAGTTAATATGTCTCCTGTATTATAAAAATTATTGTTCTTTATTTTTATAAATTTACCTAGATTTAATTTTCCTGAATTATCTAAATAACCTGGGGAAATAATCTTTCCTCCTATAAACAATTGATTTTGTTTATCTAGTTTAATTTTTAAATCATTAAATGGTTTCCCAATAGGAACCTGTGACATTTCATTTATAATTTTATCATGTTTGGATTGATATTTATAAAAAAATGCCCATGGTGATGTTTCGGTTGATCCATAACAATTAAATAAATGATTATATTTAAATTTTTTTTTTATTAATGTTAAAATATTCACAGGAAAATTTTCACCACATAAAATTATATTTTTTAGATAGATTTTATTTTTTGGTAAATTAGCCTTCATAAAAAGTATAAAAGATGGAACAGTTATTAAAATAGAAATTTTATTTTTAACTATATGTTTAGACGGGAAGAATTTATCGTAACTATTTGTTAATGGAGAAATAGAGCAATTTAAATATATAGCTGGAAATATAATTACAAGACTCATCACAAAGGAATTGTCATGATAGTCAGAAAAAGTTTCTAAATTTTTTTTATATTTTAGATTTTTAATTTGAAAATAAAGACAAGAAATAAAATTTTCGTGTGTTATTTGAACTCCTTTTGGCAATCCTGTTGAGCCGGAAGTAAAAAAAATCATTGCGTTATCTGTTTTTTTTATTTTAGGTAATTGAAGTTTATTTTTTATAGATTTTGTATTTTGACTTAATATTTTATTAAGCAAATAAACTTTTAGTTTTTTTAATTTTTTATTTATTTTTCTTTTAAAACTATCATCATAAATTATTATCTTAGCTCCTGATATTTTAGAAATTTGAATAATTCTTTCATCTGGTATATTTGGAGAAATTTGAATCCAGGTATTCCCAGTAAGCAAAATTGAAATTACTGATATATAATAACCGATACTCTTGTCCGAAAGTACCATGATGCTTTGTTTTTTATGTTTACTAATAATTGAGGTAAGAATAATAATTTTTTCATAAACATATTTATAAGAAAATTCTAAATCATTATTTTTATAAAATATATTTTTACTATTTTTTAAATTATAAATTAATTTTTTATAAAAATTTTGAACTAAGTTTCTTTTCATTTGAAATTAGTGCTTTTTTAACATTTTTAATGATTTTTTATCAAAATATATCACACACTACCATTTTAATAATAATCTGTTATAGAAACAACATACTTTAAAGTTAAATATCATAAAAATGTCTAAAAAAAAATTTAAACTAGGATTATTTGCTTTTAACGCAAGTTCTGGTTCTACTATCACAAATCATAAAAAAAAATGGAGAGCTAATACAGATAAAATTATAAAACTTGCAAAGGAAGCAGATGAATGTGGTCTAGATTTCCTTTTACCTGTTGCTAGATGGAGTGACTGGGGTGGAAGTTCAAGGCCACACAGAAATACCTTTGAAACTTTATCTTTAGCTTCGGCTTTATCGATGATAACAAAAAAAATATATTTATTCTCAACTATACATGCGAATTATATCCACCCAATTATTGCTGCAAAAACCCTAACTTCAATCAGTAGATTTTCAAATAACAGAATTGGGATGAATTTTGTATGTGGTTGGAATAAAGAAGAATATGAAATGTTCAACGTAGACTTTAACTTATCTAGTTCTGATAGATATAAATATGGAGAAGAATGGTTAAAAATATTTAATAAGCTTATAAATCCAAAAATTGATAAATTTTCTTTTACTGGAAATTATTTCAAAATTAAAAATGGACAAAATTTTCCTAAAGTTCTTAATAAAAATTTTGTTAAAATTTCAGCGGCATTTTCAAAGGATGGTAGAAAATTTGCAAGTAAACATTTTGATGTTCTTTTAACTATGTTTAACAATTTAGATTCATTAAAAAAAACAAATGAAGAGTTAAAAAATAAATCAAAAAACAGAATTCAAATTTTCAATCCAGTTCATTTAATTGTAAAAAAATCAAAAACAGAAGCTGAGGAATTTTACCATGAATATTCTAGTAAAAATCAGGATACAAAAGCAGTAGACAATTTTATAAACAATTTGCAATGGTCAAATAAAAAAATTCTTGCTTCATATTTAAAACAATTAAAACAAAGGGTTTCTGGATCATTAGGTTCTTTTACAATAATTGGAGATAAAAAATCTGCTCTTGAACAAATAAATTCTATATATAAATCAAAAACAGATGGGATAGCTATGACATTTTTTGATTATTCAAAAGATTTTGAATATTTTAGAAAAAATATATTACATGAAATAAGAAAATTTTAATGATTAATTATTCTAGACAGTCGATAAATTCCAAAGAGATAAAAGCTGTTACAAATGTTTTAAAGTCAAATTATTTGACTCAAGGACCGTTGGTTCAAAAGTTTGAAAAAAGAATTAAAAATTTTTGTAAGTCAAAATATGTTGTCGCTGTAAATAGTGCAACAAGTGGATTACATATTGCATGTATGTCATTAGGTATAAAAAAAAAAGACATGGTTTGGACTTCAGCGATTAGCTTTGTTGCAAGCGCTAATGCGGCCGCTTATTGTGGAGCAAATATTGAATTTTTAGACATTTCATTAAATGACTACAATATAAATATTTCAAATTTAAAAACAAAACTTTTTAAGGCAAAACAAAAAGGTAAGCTTCCTAAAGCAATAATTGTTGTTCATTTTGCGGGAAATCCATGTCAGATGGATGAAATATATAAACTAAAAAAACAATACAAATTTAAAATTATCGAGGATGCTTCTCATGCTATGGGAGCAAAATTTAAAAATAATATTATTGGTAATTGCAAATATAGCGATATGTGTATTTTTAGTTTCCATCCAGTAAAATCAATAACAACAGCAGAAGGTGGAGCTATTACAACAAATGTGAAAAAATATTATGATGATTTAAAATTATTTAGAGAACATGGAATTAAACGAGAATTTAAGAAAAAAAAAATTAGACCAAAATATTATGAACAAATAAAATTAGGTTATAATTATAGAATGAATGAGCTAGAAGCAGCTCTAGGCATCGAGCAAATAAAAAAATTAAGTCATTTTATTAATAAAAGAATAAAAATTTTTAGAACTTATAAAGCAGAATTAAAAAATGATTTATTTATTTATCCAAATATTTCAGTAAATTCTAAATCATCACATCATTTGTTTGTAATTCTTTTAAAAAAAAACTCTAAAACGCTTAGGGATAAAATTTTTTTAAAATTATTAAAAAAAGGTGTGGGTGTAAATATTCATTATATTCCAATTTATAAACACCCATTTTACAAAAAAAAAAATTATTCATTAGATAATTCAGAAAAATATTACAACACATGTATTTCAATACCAATTTTTCCAACTCTATCAAAAAATCAACAAAATTTTGTTATTCGTACAATTAATTCGATTAAATAAATGATAGTAGCAATTTTACCAGCTAGAGGAGGAAGCAAAAGAATTAAAAATAAAAATATTATTAATATAGATGGAAAGCCTATGATACATCATACTATTAAAATATTAAAGAAAACAAAAATATTTGATGAAATAATTGTAACTTCTGATTCAAGTAAAATACAAAATATATCAAAAAAAGCTGGAGCGAAAATTTATTTTACTAGACCAAAAAACTTGTCAAATGATCATGTGGGCGCTTTTGAAGTTATTAATCATACAATTAATTTTTTAAAAAATAGATATGATAAACATCCAAAATATGTTTGTTATGTTTATCCTTCATCAATATTATTGAATAAAAAAGATTTGATATCTAGTTATAAAAAAATTAAGGAAAATTGTTGGAATTTTGTAATATCTGTTACAAGTTTTGGACACCCTCCTCAAAGAGGTCTTAAAATAAATAATGGTAAAATTACAATGATTGATAAAAAAAATTATAAAACTAGAACTCAAGATTTGGATAAAATTTACCATGATGCTGGACAATTTTGTTGGGGAAAAACAGATTCGTGGTTAAAAAAAAAAATTATATTTTCAAAAAAAAGTTTTGGATTCAAATTACCAAGATATAGAGCGATTGATTTGGATGACATGGAAGATTTGAGTTTATTAAAAAAAATATATTCCTCCCCTTTAAACAAAAGTAGGCAATAATCTAATAATAAAATTAATGTTGATAAAAATTGAAAATTTCAAAAAAGTTTTTCCATTTAATTTTAAGTATTCTAAAAGTAAAAAAAAATATGGACTTTTAATTGGTGACAGAATTCAGACTGATGCGAATTTAAGGTCTTTAATACTAGCAAATATAATAAAAAAAAAATATGATTGTAACTCATATTTAGTCTCTGACGTAAGCGATAAAAAAAATATCCCAGTTTATAATAATGTTGATATAAAAAACTATTCAATTAACTTTAAGTTTAAAAATTTTAAATATTTTTTGATTTTTTTAATTTCTCTTTACGATCTTTTTAAATTTTATTTTAAAACATTATTCGTAAGTGATAAAATTGAATGGTTAATAAAAAATTTTAAATGTAAAAAAATTAAAATAGGTGATCTTGTCTATGATATTTATATAAGATATGATTTAAAGTTTCTTGATCCTTCAATTTATGAAATAAAATTTTTTAAATCATTATTCATTGGAATATTAAAAACACACTTTATAGATTATCTTGTAAAAAAAAATAATATTAGATTTACAATTTCAACCCAACTGAGCTTTACATCTTATGGAAACCTAATATCAAGATATGGAACGAAATATAAATTGAAAACTTTTACAACTGGCTATAATTTTGTTAAAAAATTTAATAATCATAAAGAAACTTTAACAAGTACTTTTAAAATAAGAAAAAAAAAAATAACAAATAATATTAAACAAATTGAATTAAAAAAAATTGAAAAATTTTATAATCTTAGAAAACATGGAAAATTATATGGTTCTTACGTTCCAATTAATACAATTAGAAAAATTTATGGATTGAGTGAAGATAGCAAAATAGTAAAATTCACAAAAAAAATAAATAATATAAAAAAAAACCATGAAGTAAATGTATTGGCTCTTCATTGTTTTTCAGATAGCCCACACTTTTGTGCTGATATGATTTTTAAAGATTATTATGATCAGTTTTTACAAACAATCAATTTTATAAGGAATAATAATAAAAAAACTTTTTGGATTATAAAACCACACCCTTCAAGATCTCAATATCATGAAGAAGGCATTATAGAAAAAGTAATCTACAGATATAAAAGTGAATTAGAAAATGTAATTATGTGCCCAGAAAAAATAAATAATTCAACATTATTCAAATTATCAGATAATCTAATTAATTGTGTTTCAACGATTTCACTTGAATTTGCTTGTTATGGAAAAAAATCAATCATTGCTGGTGACGCTCCATATTTCCATAAAGATCTTTTCTTTAAACCAAAAAATAAAATAGAATACTTTCATTTAATAAAAAATTTGAATAAATTAAAACTTAAGCTTAACAAAAAAGAGATTATTTTAGCCAAAAGAATATTGTATCTTATCGAATTAGAGTCTAATAATAATTTAGAAAAATCGAGAATATTACCTGATATTTTTTTATCCAAAATTAATGAGACAAGTTACATTAAATATTTAAATGAAAATATTAAAAAAAATAAAAATTTTTCAATTTTCAATGATCCACTTTATAAAAGCTTAGACTCAAAATTATCGAAAATTATTTTTTAGTATTATAATTTTGTATAATTAGTTTTAACATATATACATAATTGAATTCATAAAGAATTAATACAAGTATAGAAAATAAATGAAAGATGATTGTATAATTGTGTTAGGTTCAGGATCAAACAAAATTCCTGATATTGAGGTAAAAGAAATTTATTCATCAAATGGTAGTGCTGAGCTAGGAGCTTTGTATAAAAAAAAATATTCTGATGTTACACATACTTGTGTAATTAGTGCGAGATCATTTTTAAAACTTGATCATGTTAAGCCTCGAGTTGTAAGAGCAAATCCTGATAAAATTCTTATAAGAGATTTTGAAGAAATTACATATAATTTGGTTAAAAATTTATTTGATCAAAGTGTAGAATTTACTAAATTTACAAGACTAGAACAGTTTTCTTTTCAAAAAAATTTTTTTAATTCAGGAATACTTGATTTGCTTAAAGCAGAAGCCTCCTATGAAGATAATATTTTAAAAAAAATAATTCATTTTTATAAATTTTATTTTTCAAATGATTTTTTGGGTGTTTCTTCAGGCTTTTATAGTATTTTGTATGCTATAAAAAAACATCCTGATAAAAAAATAATAGTATCTGGGATTAGTTTTGAAGGTGGAAGTCATTACTATAGTTCAGGCATGATGAGTTTAAATAGAGGTAGAGTAGATAATTATCTTATAAAAAATCTCAAAAGCAATATTAAAAGCAAAATATTTGTATTAGATAAAAATTTATCAAATAAATTTGGTTTAAATTATTTAGATTTAAAACTTTTAATTTAGTCTTTTTAAATTTCAAAAATAGTATAAATATAAGAATATGCACAAAATTTGGAAATCAATAGAATCTAAAAACTACAAAAATATAAATGAATGTATAAAAGAATTAAAAAAGAAAAAAATTTATGTAAGTGTTTGGATTGAAGACATAGTTAAAAATAAAAAAAATAGTATAAAAATCACAAAAAAAAAAGTTAATTTATACCGTATCAGGGTTTCAGCATTAGGATTTTCAAAACCAACAACTTTAAAAAATATTTATAAAAAATTAAAAAAAAAAAAGTATTCATGTGTGCCGCCTGATATAGCTCTTAGGTCAAGATTATTTTATAAGGAACAGAAAACTGGAGAGTGGTTAAGATTTGCTACCCCAATGAACTCAATGATAGACAGTGATAATGTCCCACATTTGCCTAAGCTAGGAAAGGCATTAGGAAAATATTTTATAGAAACCTATTGGTCTTATCCAGGCGCAGTCTTTCATCCCCATAATGAATTTGTAGTTATGAAATAGTTTAAATGTTATTTGATAAATTAAAAATAAATAAGGTATTTTTAAAAAACAGAATAGTAATATCTCCTATGTGCCAATATTCTGCAATAAATGGAAGCCCTACACTTTGGCACTACAACCATCTATCTAAATTAGCATGTACAGGTGCAGCCATGCTCATGATTGAGTCAACAGCTGTAAATAAAAATGGAAAAATTTCACATAAAGACTTATGTTTAAGTAATAAAAAACAAGAACATAATTTAAAAAAATTAAAAAATCATCTTCAAAAAATAAGCGATATTTCATTGGGCATTCAAATTTCTCATGCTGGCAGAAAAGGATCATCCATGGTTCCGTGGGTTAAATCTAATTCTCCAATTAAAAAAAAAAATTCTTGGCAAACTTATGCACCATCATCAATTAAAAGAGCCAAAAATTGGCCTACACCAAAAAGTTTAAATTCAAAGCAAATTCGTAAAATTATCGTTGATTTTAAAAAAACTGCAATAAGAGCAAAAAGAATAGGATTTGATTGTCTAGAAATACATATGGCTCACGGATATTTATTACATCAATTTTTATCGCCAATCTCAAATAAAAGATTAGATGAATATGGAAGTAATAGAAAAAATAGGACAAAATTACCCTTAGAAATTGCATCAGAGATTAGAAAAATCTGGCCAAAAAATAAAATATTAGGTGCAAGAATTACAGCAACGGATCATTTAGACGGTGGCATAAATTTAAAAGACTCAATAGAATTTGTGAAAAAACTTAAAAAAATAGGCTTTGATTATGTTTGTGTTTCAAGTGGTGGGATTTTACCCGTTACAAAATTAAAGTTAAAAAATGCATTTAGAAAAAATTTTAGCAAAAAAATAAAATCGGAAACTAAAATTTTAACAAGAATAACTGGACAGATTGATGACGTTAGAACTGTTAATAGATTATTAAAGGACGGATCAGCAGATTTTATCGCTGTAGCGAGAAAATTTATAAAAGATCCTAACTGGATACTTAGAGAAGCTAAAAAAAATAAAATTAAAAATTATATTCCCAATCAGTATTTAAGGTGTTTATAGATATATTAAAATTTTTTCTAACGTATAAAAATGTGTTTAATCTGGAGCAGAAGAAATTTTGTATACAAACCTAATTACTAGTCGATCAGTTTTGCTTGGCATAGATCCTCTATGGACTCCAGATTCATCAAATATAAGTGCACCACCTTTATCAAGCTTATAATCATACTTAGTTGTATTGTATGGTTCTTTTTCAATGAAACTTGTACTATTTAAGAAATTTTCAATTTCATTTGGATCAATTTTTTTTTCAAGATTTTTTCTGTAACTTTCATCTTTTATAACATTTCTAAAATCCTTTAAAGACCAATAGGGTCTGTATTTTATTTCTTTGTTGTAAATATCTTTTTTTAATTGGTAAGCAATTTTTGCAGTTTTTGGAATATAACCTAAACAACCATTGTCCGAGTCTACTGATGTTAAGTATACAAAAAATTTTAACGCTGCAAAATTGGGATTAACAAAGCTTTCAACATTTAATCTTCCGGAGTAAGCTTGATCAACATGCCAGTCTATAACATTTTTATTTGATTTTTTTGAGAAATAAGAATCAATACTTGTCAATTTTGTTTTTTGGCCCAAAACATTATTTGCAATATTTTTTAGTTTTAATTTTTTTGTCAATCTTATAATTGTCAAGCAATCTATTAATTTTGATATCTGAAAATTGATTAATTTTTTAAATAAAAAATATCTAATTCTAGATCTATAAAAATAAGATTCACTATCTTCTTTTTTTGATTTATATTTATTTAAAATTTTTTCTACAGTATTTAAATCTTTATTATTTAGAAATTTATCAATTTTGTATACACCTGTTTCTTTAATTTCTCTGGCTATATCATTTTGAATATCTAAAAGATTCATTTCTAAAATTTTTATTTTGAATATATATTTTCCCAAGCACTTGCATGTTTTTTTCCAAGTATCGTACCATCAGCATTACATAAAGTGCAGGGATTATAACATCTTTGTCCTTGTAGTAAACTTTTTCTATATTTTGTAAATATTTTTCCACTCCAAATTTTAAATATATTTTCTTGCATTATATTTCCCATGGTCACTCTTCTTTGCCAATCTTGAGGGCATAGAAAAACATCACCATTCCAGTCAATAAGAAATTGGTAGGCTGGGTAAAAGCATTTTTTGTATTTACCTATTTCTTCTTGTTCTCCTATACTTATGGTGCCAGTTCTATTTGTTAATTTAAGGCCGTAATCTTTTTTTTCATCATACCATCTATCTCGCAAGATAACAAAGTCCTCAGGTACTCCGGAATCTTTTATCATTTTTTTAAATTTATCAATTTGAAACTTTCCATCATACATACTTATTAAAAGTTTATTGACATTGTTATTATAAAGATCTTTTATTTTTTTTGAGTTGAGTGTGTCACCATTTGTAACAACTTCTACAAAGGCTGCTTCTGATAGTTTCTTACAAATTATATAAACTTCTTTATGAAGCATTGGCTCTCCATATCCGCACAAAGTAACAGATCCTTTGTATTTCATTTCTTTTAGCTCCCTTGTCAATTTTTCTATAAGAACCATCTGCATTTGTTGATAAGTGTCAGGAGCAATTTTTGGATCAGATTTAGGACAGAACAAGCAACTTCTATTGCATACATCAATTATGCTTAATTCAATCCAACTTGGGATAGGAATATTTTCATGAAATGATAATACATTATTTACAATTGCTGTCCTTCTTTTTATATTTATCTTAATTGTTTTAAATAATTTCTTATCTCTTTTTTTATTTTTTTTTACTTTTTTAATTATGTTTTTACTATTTGCTATTAAGTCTTCTCTATATTTTATCTCAGAAATTTTCTTTTCATCAATATTGATAGCATCATCCTTAACTATGTCATCATATTCCTCTATTTTCTCTTTTAAAAATTTATGAGCTAGTTCTGTTTTAGTGGAAATACCTTTTGGAGTAAGAACGTAAGTAGAGTTTGCTTTTCTTGGATCTTTGCTAAAGTTTTTAGTTTTTATTAAACCATCCCCCTTCAGTTCTGTTAAGCAATAATTTAATTTTCCTAAACTAAATTTTAATTTTTCAGCCAGCTCCCTTTGAGAGGAGTTTGGATTAGCATCTATCTTAATTAATATTTCTAAAATGTTTGATTTTTTTAATATTTTATTCATTAGTAATATATATAACGTTCAAATATTGAACATCAACAATAAAATTAGATATTTACAGATACTAATTTAATTATATCAGAGGTGGAGATGTATTAAGTAATACATTGTTGTATATTTTAATAATCTAACTTAAATAATAAATATGACTTTAAATATTGAAATCATAGGTGCCCCTGCATCTGGAAAAACATATTTTTATAATTATTTAAAAAAATACTTAAGTGAAAGAAAAAAATTAAATTTAAATACAATATCATTAAAAAAAAATTTTTTTGATTTTTATTTTAAAAAGAAAAGTAATTCCACTACATTTAAAAAAATAATTTACAGCTTTTATATAAAAAAATTTCAAGTTAAATCCAACTTTTTATTCAAAAAAGAATATAAGGATTTAAATAAATTTATTACAAAAAATCTTATTAAAGATAAGAATTATAAAAAAATTATTATATTGTATGAAAAATATATTTCTACTACGAAATATACAAATGAAAGAAAATATAGAGCTTTGAAAAATTTTGAAATAGATTATCTTGGTTCAAAGTTAAAAAAAAAAAAATACAAAATTTGAAATAGTTGATGAAGGTTTTTTTCAAAAAATTTTTGTAAATTTTAAGGGAAATAAAAATTTAATTTTTAATAATAAAAATAAAAATGATTATTTAAATTTAGTCCCGAATCCAGATCTAGTTTTATTTTTTAATACAAATATTAAAATTTGCCTAAAAAGAGCAAAGAGAAGAAAAGATGGTTTTTTATATCAAGCAGATAAACTAAGCTACGTTTCACCCAAAAATTACTTATGTAAAAATGTGATGAATTATATAGTTAAAAAAAAAATTCCAATTATAAAAATGGATGGGTCTAAAGAATGTAAAAAAAATATGCAATTATTTTTTAGTAAACTTCAAAAGTACAAATAAAATTTATATATGAAAATTTTACATGTTGGATATTCAGATACATTAGGTGGAGCTAATATAGCAATGATTAGATTGCACCAATCTTTAAAAAAGTTTGGAATAAATTCTAAAGTATTGGTAGGTGAAAAATTAAGTAAAGATGAAGATATAATTGGACCAATATACAAATATGAAAAGAAATATAATGAATTTAAAATTAAATTAGCGAGACAAAAAAAATATATCTATAAATTTGATGGGAAATATTCTCACTCTCTTAATTTACTCAAAAGTGGTTTATTAAAGAAAATAAAACACATTAAACCTGATATTATTAATCTACATTGGATTAATAATGAATTGATTTCTATTAAGGAAATATCAAAAATTAATCTTCCTATAGTTTGGACCTTTTTAGATATGTGGCCAATGCTGGGTGGTGAGCACTATACAGATGATAATAGATATATAGTTGGATATGAAAATTCACCAATGAGAAATGATGAAACTGGTTTTGATATTAATAAATTTATATGGAAAAAAAAAAAAAAATTTTGGAAATCAAAAATTAACCATGTGATATGTACAAGTAAATGGTTAAAAGACTCTGTTGAGAAAAGTCAGCTTTTCAAAAAAAATAAAATTTCAATTGTACCTTGTGTAATTAATATAAGTGAATGGGAAGCTCTAGATAAAATGGAAGCAAGAAAAGCTTTAAAGCTTCCAAATGATAAAATTATTCTACTTTTTATGTCTACAAACGGAATCAAAGATTTTCGAAAAGGTTTCAAATTTGTAAAATCTTCTTTGGATTATTTGTCCAAATTTCATGACAATATTATATTGTTAAATCTTGGAAAAAATATAAGTTCCACAATTGGAAGAGACAATATTATAAATATAAATAATTCATTTAATGGAGACGCAGCAAAGTTAAAATTATATTATTCAGCTTCAGATGTTTTGCTTACCCCAAGCATTATTGAAGCTTTAGGACAAGTTGCTACAGAGGCTGCAACATGCGGAGTTCCCTCAATAGGGTTTAAAGAAACTGGATTAACAGATGCAATTTTGCATAAAAAAACAGGCTATCTTTCAAATTACCAAGATCAAGATGATTTTAATGATGGTTTAAATTGGATTATTGAACAAATAAAAATAAACAAATATTTTTTTAAGCAGGAATGTCAAAGTTTTGCTAAAAATAATTTTTCATCTGAGATTATTGCTAAAAAGTATATTGATATTTATAAAAAAATTTTAAATAAGTAATAATTATGAGTTCATTAAAATTTTTTTTTCATATCATTTATGGAATATATTGTAACAAGAGTTTATGTAGAATATTGCAAAATATAGAATGTAAAAAAAATAAAATTTCTGGAAATATTATTGAATTTGGAGCAGAGCCTTTATCTAAGAATAGCTTTGTATCATTAGCAAAAAAAATAAGAGTTAAAAAAATAGATTTTAGTGACAAATATATAAAAAAAGTTGGTGTTATAAATGCAGATTTAAATAAAAAAACTTCTTTAAAAAAAAATAAATATAATAATGTTTTATTATTTAATGTATTGGAGCATCTAACAGAAATAAATAATGCAAAAAAAGAAATTAAGAAAATTCTTAAAAATAAAGGGGTTTTAATTGGATCAACGCCATTTTTATATAGATTCCATGGAGCTCCTTCTGATTATCTAAGATTTACAAAACCCTTTTTAATTTTATTTTTTGAAAAGGATTTTAAAATTATTGAGGTTAAAAATTTAGGTTTTGGTCCATTTAGCTTATGTTTTTCTTTGATATCTGATTTTAGTAAAAAAATACCATTCTTAAATATTATAATTTTTCCTATCGCTTTTTTATTAGACACGATCTTAAATTTATTTGTGAACTATGATTTAAAAGACATTTATCCTATTGCTGTTTTTTTTAAAGTACAAAAAAAATAATTTATAAAAAATTTTTTTTAAAAAATAAATAAAACTTACCAAAATTAATTCTATTATTGCTAAAAAAGTTTCTAAAAAATTTTAGGAAAAAGATGATTAATAAAAAATATTTATTTTGCTTGTTATCAATTCTTATTTGAATCTTTTCAAAAAAATGGTCCTCTTTATTTAAGGTAGCTGATATTCCTCCTGGTCTAAATATACCAAAAACCTCACTTTTTTTTGTTGCAACTCCCTTAAATTTATTATGGACTATTAATCTATAAAAATAATCAAAATCTGATGAATATTTATATTTTAAAGAATATTTTCCATTTTTTTTTGCAGCATCTCTTTTTAGAAAAAAACCAGTTGAATGGCTTGTATAAAAAAACCAAGAATACATTATTTTTTTAGGATTGTATCCACTTATTGTTCCCCAATGTTTTTTTACAGATCCAAAATAAAAATCAGCATCAGTATAATTTTTGTGATATTTGATTAAAATTGAAGTTGCGTCTGGTAATAAAATATCATCAGAATTTACAATTCCTATAAGATCACCTGTACATAAAGACAAACCTTTGTTTATTGCATCATAGTTACCTAAGTCAGGCTCACTTACAAAATAGTCTATAAAATCTTTATTATCTTTAATTATATCAATCGTACTATCAGAAGATGCACCATCTATAATAATATACTCAATATTTTTATATTTTTGATTTTTTATACTATCTATAGTTTCTTGTATAAACTTTGACGAATTTTTTGATACTGTTATTATTGAAATTAATGGGTCATTATTTTTCCTTGGTAGATTTTTAAACCTATTGCCACCCTCATAAATTCTTTTAGGATTTTTTGATAAAAATTCTACAAATTCTATTTTTTCAAAATTTGGTATCATTTTATTTTTTTACTTAAATCATTTTTAAAAAAAAATTTCTAGAAGGTTTTTCAAAATTTTTTACAGATATCACCGATATAATCATTAAGATTACTATATAAAATAAAAAAAATAAAAAATTACTAAATAAATTTTTATCAAGATTTAAAAGGTTAAAAATTAATATAAAAAACAATTGAAGCGGAAAATGTAAGAGGTAAATCGAGTAAGAAGTATCCATTAAAGTTTCAAATTTGTTTATTATCTTATTAGAATTAAAATAAAAATTTTGACACAATAAAATTAATGAAAAAAATAATAATACGGTTGATGGTATTGATTTGATCAAACCATAAAATAAACTGAAGTTATAATTAAGACTTACAATTGAGATTGCAACTCCAAAAAAACCAAAAATTACAAATTTTTTTTTATATTTATTATTAAATTCACAAATATAAAAAATTGAAATACCCAAATAAAAATAAAAAAAACATGCAGAAAAATTAAGACCAGTTTGATTTGTGTTAACTGCAAAAGGAACTATATAATAAAAAAAAACCATTATAAAAATTGAAAAAAAAATTTTTAAATGTTTTAGAAATGTAAAAGTTAAAAAAAAGAAAATTAGAACAGGCACCAAGATAGACATAAACCATATGGGTGCATTAAAACTCTGAGCTTTTTCAATTCCCCAGTTTGATGCAAAAAATATATTCAATGTAAAATGATAAATATCGTTTAAATAACCAAATTCAGTTTTTCCGAAAAATTTAATATTTAAATATTGAATAATAAAAACTAAAATTAATGTAAAAAAATGCAATGGATAATATTTTGCAAAGAATTTGATAAAGAATGATTTAAACTTAATTTTTTCATCTTTGTGATAAAGATATATAAAAAAAAATCCAGTAATAGCCCAATATAAATACACAAAGTTAGCACCATATTCTTTTTTCTCTAATAGATAATTTATTAAAGAATTTTTTTCATAAAAATTTAGCTCAAACCATAAACCATAGTGAAAAAGAACAATTACAAAGGAAGAAAACCAAGTAAGAATTTTTAAAAAGTATAATTTTTGATTTTCATCTATCATTTTAACTTTATATAAGTTTAATAATTTGTTACTTTATTTATTATATTAAATAAACATTTTTTTAAAAAAATATTCACCCACTTGAATCACAAATTCATTTTTTTAATGCTATAAATAAACCATGAGATATGACAAAATCAAACTCATAATTATCAAAAAAATAAGAGATATAATTTTCTTGATAACATTTGGCCGAGGAAAATTTTTTCTTTTATTTTTAAAAACAAATGTAAGACATTTATTTTTTAGTGAAAAAATAAATCATGATTTTAAAAATACGAATTTTTCTAACAAATGGTTTTTTGATAATGTAAGTTATATTTATTTATTTTTTAAAAAAAAAAAAAATCAAATAAATTCAATTTTGGAAATCGGAAGTTATGAGGGTCAATCGGCATCTTTTTTTCTAAATTATTTTCTTAATGTAAAACTTACATGTGTAGATATTTGGAAAAATCAAAATGTAAATTATGAAAATATAAATTTTGATAATGTTGAAAATAGATTCGACGAGAATCTTGCAAACCATAAAAGTCAAGTTACAAAATTTAAAGGGTCATCAAAAAAATTTTTTTTTCAAAATAAAGTTAAAGATTTTGATTTAATTTATATTGATGGATCACATTATTTTAAACATGTCTATTATGATGCGTTACAAAGTTTTAAAGTATTAAATATTAACGGCTATATTTTATTTGATGATTATCTATTTAAATATAAATCACAACAAAATTCACATCCAATTTATGCAATAAATAAATTTTTAAAAAAATATAAAAATAAAATTAAAATTATTGCAATATATAGACAGGTTTTAGTTCAAAAAATTTCCGAATAAAAAGTGTAAATATCTTTTATAAAATAATTTAGAAAAAATAAGATATTTCATACATTTAATGGCGATTGATATATCTAACTTTTTTATAGCCCCGTTCAATACTGGTATAAATGCTTTTGTATAAATATGTTTTTTAAATTGTGAATATTTTGTTTTAGGAATGATTTTTTTGTATTTTTTAAAAAATATTTTTAATGATTCCTCTCTTACATAATAATTTCTTGAAATCTGAAAATAATTAAAATTTTCAGTATTTACTAAATTTGCATTTATATAATTTACCCTTAAATCAGATAAAGCAATTCTGAACCACAGATCATGATCTTCAGATCCCCTAAGTTTTCTATCAAATAACCCTAGTTTAATTAAAGATTTATTTTTAAAAAAAAAAGAGGAACTATTCGGATTTGACCAATTGTTTATTAATCTATTAAAAATTTCTTGATTATTTTCAATTTTTTTTTCGATAAAGTTAGAGCTTTTATAATTACAATATACAAAATCTAATTTATTTTTTTCAGCCATATTATATTGCAACTTAAGTTTATTTTTTTTCCATAAGTCATCGGTATCAATAAAACATACATATTTTGTTTTACATAATTTGATACCTTTATTTCTGGATTCTGAAACTCCAATATTTTTTTTGTTACGAATTAATTTATATTTAAAATTGTACTTTCTATTTATTGAAATTTTTTCAGAAGAGGCATCATCAATAATTAAGACATGCTTGGGAATGAGACTTTGATTATTAATCGAGATTAATGCTGACTTAAGAAGATTCAATCTTTCTTTAACTGGAATAATTACAGTAATATCTCCATATTTCATATTAAGTTTTTATTAATTCTTGTTCAGCATGTTATAAACATGAAATTATTTATATTTAAAGTATAAAATAATATTAAATTTAGTTTAAAAAATTTTATTAATTTATTTTTATAATTAGCAAATGCATTTAAGAAATAAGGAGATAGATTAATTTCTTTGAAAAAATAACCTTTTTAAATAAAAATGAGATGAATTATAAATGAAAAAAAAATATTTTACTGGTCTCCTTTTTTCTCAAATATAGCCACAATTAAAGCTGTCTTAAATTCTGCAATTTCAATTAATAAATTTTCTAGAGATGATTTAAAACCTATTTTGATTAATGTAATAGGAGAATGGGATGAATTTGAAAATATAATCGCAGAAAATAATATTGAGGTTGTTGATTTAAAATTAAGAAAATATTTTAAAAAAAAAAAAATAAATGGTTTTTTTTCAAGTAGGTATTATCAAATAAAAATATTTTTTTTAGCATTTATACCTCTTTATAATGTTTTAAAAAAAAATAGGTCGAATGTATTTATATTACATTTAGTTACGTCTTTGCCATTATTTATAAATTTTTTTTTTAACACAGGAATAAAAGTAATTTTAAGAATATCAGGTTTACCACGTCTAAATTTTTTTAGGAAATTTTTTTGGAAAATAGTAATAAAAAAAGTAGATACAATAACAACACCAACAATTGCAACAAGAAATTATCTAAAAAAAATTTTCAAAAAGCAAAAAATATGTTTACTTAGAGATCCAATCATTTTTGTAAAAGAAATTTTGAGGGAAAATAATAAAAATCAAAATAATAATAATCTAGGTTATAATGTATATGTATCGATTGGAAGATTAACGAAACAGAAAAATTTTATTTTTTTATTGGAATGTTTTAAAAAAATAATAGAAAAAAATAATAATAATTGTCTTTATATTTTAGGAAGTGGTGAAGATTCAAAAAAATTAAAAAAATTTGTCGATGCAAATAATTTAAAAAAAAATATTTTTTTTGAGGGTTATAAAAAAAATGTTTATGAATATTTAAATAAATCTAAGGCTTTTATTCTACCGTCTTTATGGGAAGATCCGGGTTTTGTTCTAGTTGAAGCTGCTTATGCAAATACATTAATAATTTCAAGTAATTGTAATAATGGTCCTAAAGAGATTATTGATGATAATAAAAATGGATTTTTATTTAAATCAAATGATAAGTCTGATTTTTTGAGGATATTTGAAAGTTTAGAAAAAATTCCAGAAAAAGATATTTATAAAAAAAAATTAAATGCAAAAAAAATGTCGCGAAATTTTTCTTTATTCAATCATTATTTAGAGTTACAAAAAATTTTGATAAATGTTTAAAAAAAAAAAATTAGTCATTTTTGTTCCTTCAATAGAGGATGGTGGAGTCGAAAAAAATTTATTTTTAATCACAAATTATTTATCATCTAAGAACATAAACGTTAATTTAATTACTGCCAATCAAGATAAAAAAAAACATTTTTTACAACAAGTAAATTTTATTTCTCCCCAATCATCTTTTTTTAATAAAAAAAATAGATTTTATAAAACATTATTTTGTTTTTATTTGTTATTTAATTTTTTTTTAAAAAATAAAAATTTATTAATTTTGTCTTTTCAAGCAAATATTTATGCTATTTTTTTTGCATTTTTTTTCAGAATTAACATTATTACAAGATCTAATACTGCGCCAGGTGGATGGTCTTCTAATATAATTAAAAGGTTTATTTTTAAAATTTTTTTTAGATACCCAAAAAAAATTATAGTAAATAGTTTAGATTTTAAAAAGCAATTAGATAAAGAATTTGGTATTAATTCTAAATGTATTTATAATCCATTTGATGAAAAAATTGTAAAAAATAAAATTCATACAAAAATAAATTTTAGTTTCTTTAAAAAAAATTTTAATAATATTATTAACATTGGAAGAATGACTGATCAAAAAGATCAAATAGTATTATTGCAGGCTTTAAATAAATTAAAGGGTCAAATTAAATTTAAATTAATCATTTTAGGTAAAGGAAAAAATAAAAAAAAACTAGAAAATTATATTTTTAGAAATAAGCTCAAAGATAATATAAAAATAATTGGATATAAAAAGAATCCTTACCCTTATATAAATAAAGCTAATATTTTTATATTATCTTCAAAGTTTGAAGGATTACCAAATGTTTTGCTAGAGGCACAATACTTAAAAAAAATAATAATATCCTCAAATTGTCCAACAGGCCCAAGAGAAATTCTTTTAGGTGGTAAGGCTGGTTTTTTATTTAAAGTTGGAAATATAAATGAATTAAAAAAAAAAATACTTTTTGTGACAAATAAAAATAATAAAAAAATTATAAAAAATAAAATTAAAAAAGGGTATAATTCAATGTATCGATTTGATTTTAATAAAAATATGAAACTATACTTAAACGAAATAAAAAAATATTTATAAACCAATTTTAATGGAACTTTTAATTTTTCTCAGTTTTATTCTCTTTGCATTGTGGTCGATTTTAGGTTTTGGAAAATTATTTGAAACTTTGTTTTTTGATGGTTCTGTGAATATTAATATTGGTTTAACAGGATTTTTTGGATTATTTATACTTAGTTCTGTAGCATACATTACACACTTATTTGCATCTCATAATTATATCCATAATTTGATTTTACTCTTTTTTGGGTTAACATTATTTATTTATTTTTATAAAAATAGCTCACTACGAATTTTAAAAATACATTATTTAATATTTTTTTTATTAATAATTGGTGTTTTTTTGGCTAAATCTCATGATGATTTTGGATATTATCATTTGCCAAATGCGCTACATTTTTCACAAAATAAAATTGAGTTCGGTTTAGGAAATTTAAACCATGGTTTTAAACATCATTCATCAATATTTTATCTATACTCAATTTTTATTTTTCCATTTATTGAATTTTATTTAATTAATGTTTTAAACTTCTTTTTTTTATTTTTTGTAGTAATTTTTTTGTCTGATAACGTTTTTAATGACTTAAAAAAAAAACAATTTGATAATAGCACTCTTATTTCTGTAATCTTTCTGATATTATTTATAAGTCTATTTAATAGAATAGGAGAATACGGTACTGATATTACAGGACAACTTTTAGCAAGTATTTTAATATATATTTCAATAAAACTAATATTAAGAGATAGCGTAAATAAAGAATATCTTTTAATTTTTATTTCTCTTCTTACATATCTAATAACTATTAAAACATATTTTCTGGTTTATATTTTTTTCCCAATTGTTTTATTAACTTATAAAAAAAATAAATTAATAAGATTTAAAGATTTACTAATATCAAAAATATTTTTTTTCTCATTTTTGATTGGTATACTTTTTTTAATAATAAATATTTCAGCAACTGGGTGTATAATATTCCCAATAAAAAATTTATGTTTTCCAAATTTATTTTCATGGGGTTTAAATTTAGATACAGTTAGCTATATGTCTACATGGTATGAAATTTGGTCTAAAGCTGGAGCTGGACCTGATTTCAGAATACAAGATCCTTTAGATTATATTAAAAATTTTAATTGGTTAAATAATTGGATTGAGAGATATTTTTTTACAAAGGTGACTGATTTTTTGTTGGCATTGTTTGTTGTATTGTCAATAGTCTATCTTACCTTTAGAGATAAAATTAAAGTTAGCCACATTTATAAAATTAAAAAATTACTTTTTTTTTATGTGTTAATTTTTATGATGTTTGCTTTATGGTTTTTAAAATTTCCATCACTTAGGTATGGTGGCTATATTTTAGTTATTTCTTTAATTGCAATCCCTTTTTCTTTCTTATTTGATTTTAAAAATGTGAATTATAAAAAAACTAAAAAAAGTTTTTATATTTTATTTGCAGTAGCAATTTTAGTTTTTTTTTCAAGAAATGTTATAAGGCTAAATAAAGAATTTACTTACTCTGCAGTTGAAAATTTTAATTCTTTTCCATTTTTTTATGTTAAAAAAACAACATACAAAGAAGAGATAATTAACAATCAAAAATTTTATATAGTTTCCAAGGGTAGTTGTTGGGCTACTCCAACACCATGTTTAAAAAATTCCGATATAAAAATCATTAATAGATTTAATTATAGATTTTATGAATAATAGAATATATGAAAGATAAAATATCTGTCATAATACCTTTCTATAAAAATTTAAAATATTTATTTAAATCAATCAAATCTGTTCTAAATCAAACTTATAAAAATTATGAAATTATATTAATATATGACGATGATGACAAAAAAGATTTAAAAATAATTAAAAGAAAATTTAAGAAACTTAAAAAATTAATAATTATAGAGAATGAAAAAAATTTAGGTGTAGCTAAATCTAGAAATATCGGTTTGTCCAAATCAAAAGGAAAATATATTGCTTTTTTAGATGCAGATGACTATTGGAAAAAAAATAAATTAAAAAAGCAAATTAATTTTATGAAAAAAAATTTATTAGACATTTCTTATTCTTCTTATGAAATATTAAGTGGAAATTTAAAAAAAAAGCATACAGTTAAAAAAACTTACACTTATGATGAGTTATTAAAAAAATGTGATATAGGACTTTCGACAGTTATTATGAGATCAAAATTATCTAAATTAGGAACATTCCCATTATTAAAAACACAAGAAGATTTTGCACTTTGGCTGAGATTTCTTAGAAAAGGGGTAAAATTTAAGGGAATTAACTCTTCTCTTGTTTATTGGAGAGATACACCAGGGTCATTATCAAAAAATGTGATACAAAAATTAAAAGATTCCTTTAAAGTTTATTATAAGCTTGAAAATAAAAACTTTTTAGAGTCTATGTTTAGGGTGGTTATACTTTCAAAAAATAAGTTGATAAAAATATATAAAATAAAAAAATAAAATGAAAAAAAAAATTGCATTGATAACCGGAATTACAGGTCAAGATGGATCATATTTGGCAGAATTATTATTAAAAAAAAATTACGTAGTACATGGTATTATAAGGAAGTCTTCATCATTTAATACTGGAAGGATAGATCATCTTTATGTGGACCCACATAACAATACTAATTTTTACTTACATTATGGTGATTTAACAGACTCAAATAATATTTATAATTTAATTTCAAAAATTAAACCTGATGAAGTTTATAACTTAGGAGCTCAAAGCCATGTAGGAGTTTCATTTGTTAATCCAGAATATACATCTCAAGTAACAGGATTAGGAACTTTAAGAATACTTGAAGCTATACGATTTTTAAATTTAAAAAAAACTAAATTTTATCAAGCAAGTACGTCTGAACTATTTGGAGAAACAAATAAAAAAAAATACTTTGATGAAAAATCTAGTTTTTCCCCCAAATCACCTTATGGTGCTGCAAAATTATATTCACATTGGATAACCAAGATTTATAGAGAAAGTTATGGAATGTTTGCTTCAACTGGAATTTTATTTAATCACGAAAGTCCTAGGAGAGGAGAAACATTTGTAACAAGAAAAATAACAAGGTTTCTAACAAGAAAATATCTTAATTTAGAAAAAAAATTATTTTTAGGTAATATATATGCCAAAAGAGATTGGGGTCATGCAGAAGACTATGTTGAGATGCAGTGGAAAATTCTACAGCAACAAAAACCAGATGATTATATTATTGCTACAGGAAAAAGTTACAGTGTAAAAGAGTTTATTAATGAAGCATGTAAACAAATTGGTTTTAAAATAAAATGGACTGGAAAGGGTCTTAAAGAAAAGGCTATTTTAATTAATGGAAAAAAAAAAGAAATCTTAATACAGGTTGATAAAAAATATTTTAGACCAAATGAAGTCCATTTTTTAAAAGGAAAAAGTTTTAAGGCAATTAGGAAATTAAAATTTAAACCAAAGTATTCTTTTCAAACACTCATTAAAGATATGTTAACTTCTGATCTCAAAATAGCTAGATCTGAAATGAAAATAAATAAGAATGATAAATAAGAATTCGAAAATTTTTATTACTGGACATAAAGGTCTGGTAGGGTCATCAGTTTATTCACTGCTTGAAAAAAAAGGTTACAAAAATTTAATTATAGCTAATAGAAATCAACTTAACTTAATTGATACTAAAAAGGTGGAACAATTTTTTAAAAAAAGAAAAATTGAAATTGTTGTTAATTGTGCTGCAAAAGTTGGAGGAATTTTAGCAAATTCAAGGAATCCAGTAGAGTTTTTTTACGAAAATGTTCAGATGCAGAACAATTTACTTATGGCAGCCAATAATCACAGGGTTAAAAGGTTTATATTTCTTGGATCGTCTTGCATTTATCCAAAAGTTACCAAAACTCCAATAAAAGAAAATCAACTCTTAACTGGTAAGTTAGAAAAAACCAATGAAGCTTATGCGCTAGCAAAAATATCAGGCATTAAACTATCTGAATTCCTGTTTTATCAAAAAAAATTGGATGTGATATGTGTAATGCCAACCAATCTCTATGGTATCAATGATAATTTTGATAAATTTTCAAGCCATGTAATACCAGGAATGATAGCAAAATTTATTTCGTCAAAAGTAAATAAAAAAAATTATGTAGAGTTGTTGGGAAGTGGAACACCTCTAAGGGAATTTTTATTTAATGATGACTTAAGTGAAGCGATACTTTTACTTTTAAGATCATCAAAAAAAAAAATTCTACATATCACAAAAAATGATTTTCCAATTTTTAATGTTGGCACAGGAAAAAATATTTCGATTAAAAATCTTGCAAGGTTAATAAAAAAAATAATTGGATATAATGGCGAGATAAGGTTTAATAGTCTTTATCCTGATGGAACAAAAAGAAAAGATTTAAATTCAAATAGAATAAAAATTCTCGGATGGAGGCCAAAAATAAAACTTGAGCAAGGTATAAAAAAAATATTAGATCAGAAAAAATTTAAAAATGAATAACATATTAGATTTTTTTTTAGAAATTAATTTAAACGAGAAACACAAAAAAATTACCAACGATCAAAAAATTTTTTTTATTGGAGGTTTTTTATTACTGTTAGGTATTTTATTTACAAGTACAGAACCCGAATTTAAATTTTTATGTTCTGCTGTATATTTGATAGGAATTTCATCAGATAAAAAATATTTGTCATCACCAAATGTACGATTATTACTACAAACTATTTTAATATTATTTTCTTTATATTTGCTTGATTTAAAAATTATAGAAACAAGAATTGATTTATTAGATAAATTATTAAAATTTGATCTAATTTCGATTATTTTTACAGCTTTTTGTATTTTGATTTTAATGAATGGTTCAAATTTTATTGATGGGATAAATTGTAACTTAGTTTTATATTACTTGTTAATTACTATTCTAATAATTGTAATAAATGATGATAGTTTTTATTTATTTGTAAATAAGAAAGATTTATTTATTTTATCAATTTTCTTATTTATAATTTTATTTTTAAATTTTTTAGGTAAAATTATATCAGGTGATAGTGGGGCATATTTAATAAGTTTTTTTTGGGGGATAAACTTAATAAATATTTCATCAAATGATTATTTTGTTTCACCATTTTTTGTAGTCTTATTGTTTTGGTATCCAGCTTTTGAAAATTTATTTTCAATTATAAGAAAATTAAGATTAAATAGATCAGCTTTGAAAGCTGATTTTAATCATTTACATCAATTATTATTTTTATTTATAAATTTAAAAATAAAAAATAAGAAATTAGCAAATAATTTAAGTGGTATTATAATTAATTTTTATAATCTAATAATTTTTTTAATTGGAATTAATTATTATAATAACACCGAAATTATGATTATACTTACTTTATTTAATGTGTTTTTTTATTTAATTTGTTATTTTAGAATTTTATTCGTTGTTAAAAATTCTTTTAAAAAATAATTCAAGCATTTTAGCTAGTATTAAAAATCCATCTTTGAAAGCATTTACTTTTTTTTTACCTCCAATTCTTTTAAGTTCATAGCAGGGGAAATCGATATAATTATAATTAAATTGCTCAACTTTTATTGGTAATTCGACACAAATTTTAAAATCCCCACTTTTTAATTTTAAATTTTTTGCTAATTTTGTCTCTCCTATTACATAGGTATATAAAATATCTGAAATTTTTAATTTAAAGAAAATATTTCCTATAATCGAAAAAAATTTATTTCCCACGTAGGTAATTAAAGTATCATCTTCACTTCCTCCGTTTTTAATATATCTAGATCCAAATATAAATGAATTATTCTTTGTTAGTTTCATCATTTTATTAATTTCATTTGGGTTCATAGAGCCATCTGCATTAATTATACAAAAGTACTTTGTATCTATTTGATTAATTCCTTCTATTAAGGCATTTCCATATCCCGTTTTTCTGCTTATATAAATTTTAATGTTTTTTGATTTTTTTATTAATTTTTGGTATTGAATTTTATCATTTTTATCGACAACAAGTAATTTTTTTAAATCATATTTATTTAATTTTTTTAAAAAAATTCCAAGAGACTCTTTTTCTTTCTTTACAGGTATTAAGAGGGTCAAAATTTTTTTCATTTTAAAATTTTTTTTTAATTATGATTGTAAATTTCATACTATATCCTAATAATTTTTAATATATAAATTGCAAAATTTGTTATACTTAAATTTGTTGAGTATCTTCATAAATCAATTAATTAATAAATGAAACAAATAAAATATAATATTAAATTTGTAAATTTTAGACAAATCAGTAAATGAAAATTTTAGTAAAATTTATTTTAGATCTATTTGATACAATTACTGAAATTAAAACAACAAAATTTCTTAAAAAAATATTATCTAATGACATTAATGTTTTAATTGATGTAGGATCACACAAAGGTGAATATATTTCAAATATAATAAAAAATTTTAAATATAACAAAATTTATTCATTCGAGCCAAACCCAAAAATTTTCGATGAGTTAAATAAAAAATTATCAAATAAAAAAAATATTAAATTAAATCTTTTAGGAGTTGGCGATTGCGAGAAGATAGAAACCTTACATCAAAACTTAGAAAGCTCATCAACTTCAATTAATGAACTAAATACATCATCAAAATATTTTAAAAAAAAATATTTTTTTTTAAACCCGTTCAATAATAAGTTAGTCACTAGGCCAATTGAAATAAAAGTAATAACATTATCCTCATTTATAAAGAATAACGAGATTCCCAATATAGACTTATTAAAAATAGATACTGAAGGATATGAGTTAAAAGTTATAAAGGGTTTAGGTGAGGAAATAAAAAAAATTAAATTTATTCATTTTGAACATCATTTCGATGATATGATAATTAAAAACTATAATTTAAGCAATATTCACAATTACTTAGGTAAATATAAATTTCAAAAAATTTTTAAAATAAAAATGAAGTTTAGAAAATCTTTTGAATATATTTATAAAAATAATAATCAAGTTTTATGAATAAGGATTTAGTTACAGTAATTATAACATCTTATAATAAAAAAAAATTTATTAAAAGAAGTATTCAATCTGCTCTAAATCAAACTTATAAAACAAAAGAGGTAATTGTATTTGATGATAAATCGAGTGATGGATCAACAAATATAATTAAAAATATTAAAAATATTAAATTTTTTATTAATAAAAAAAAAATAAATAAATCAAATCCATTAAATCAATTAAGTGCAATATTAAAATGTATTAAAAAATCAAGAGGTAAATATATTTTTTTACTTGATGGAGATGATTATTTCAAAAAAAAAAAAATTGAACATTTTTTAAGATATTTTAATGAAAATCATAATATTAATGTCATTCAAGATAAACCATTTATCACTGAAGAAAAAAAAATACTTCACTTAAAAAAAAAAAATCATTTCTTTTCAATTTGGCCAAGTATTTACCCTACAAGCACAATTGCAATTAGGAAGCATTTTTTTATAGAGTTTATAAATTTTATTGAGCGCAACAAGTACCCAAATTTAGAAATTGACTCGAGGCTGGTAATGTATGCGAATTTAAAAAATAAATTAAAAGTTTTAAATAAATCTTACACTTTTTATAATACTGATCCTAAAGGAATAAGTTCAAAATATAAAAAATTTAGTAAACTCTGGTGGAAAAAAAGAAATGAAGCATTTGATTATCTTCGATATTTGTATCGTAAGTTAGGAAAAAAATTTTATAAAGGATTTGATTATTTTATCACAAAATTTATTATGTTATTTGTCAATAGATAGGTTGTTTTTTTCACTTATCATTAATCCATAATTTATCCAAAAAATAGTTGCCGCAAAAGTAGTAAAAAAACTTCCACTTGGCAAAATAGGCATCAATGAAAATATAAAGTATAACAATGTTGTTAATACATATTGATTATTATTTTTAGTAAAATTTTTAACTGCAAAAAATATTGAAAAAACATTAAATAACATAAACAACAAGTAACCAAAAATACCTGTTTCAGATAATAATTCTATATGAACTTGATGTGGATGTGTTGATGCGCCATGGTCATTAAAAATAAGTTTTTTGTTTTCATAAATATCCTTTCCACTTTCAATTCTAAAATTATTTATGCCAACACCAAAAAGTTTATTTTTTTCAAAAATCTTAATTCCCCTATCATAATTTGAACCGTATACAGTGTTCTCTAATAAAATCATTGGATTTTTATGTTTAATCAATGGTTCAATCATTTGACCATAAAATCTTACTTTATATTCATTACTAGAATTTATAACAATAAATGAAACTAATAATATTATTAGTGAAAATAATATTTTTTTTAAGAAATTTTTTTTTTCGAATAAAAGAAAAAAAATGAAACTTATTGAAATAAATCTTAAAAAATTTGCTCTTTCTCCAATTATTAATGACACAAAAATTCCAAATAAAATGAATAGTAATAAAATAAAACTGTTTTTTGTAAGATTAAAAAAAGTTACATAGCAAATTATAAAAAATCCTAAATACAAATGACCTATTTTTAATTCATCACCTAAAAAACCACTTAACCTTCCTTTCATAGGAGAACTAAAGCCTATAAAATTCTGTCCTGTTAAATATTCAAAAATTAAATCAAATGAAATTATAATTAAAGTTACTAGCCAAAATAAGTGTACTTTATGTTTCAATTTATCAGTAGAAATTTCAAAAAAAAATTTAATTGCTAGAGCTAGCAAGATAAATCTTAAAAAACCAATTACTCTCAATAGACTGTTTTCAAAGTTAGTGCTAAAAAATAAATTAATTATAAAAGATAGCCACAATAAGCTTAATAAAACAAAATATTTATTTGTAAAAATACTGAATGACTTATTTTTAATAATAATAATTAAGAAAAGGATACCAATACATATAGTATTTAAATTAATTATTAAGCTTCCTAATAAAAAACATAATGGATATATTGCAAAATTGATTCCAAGTAAAATTAGTAAACCGTCATCATTTAAGCCTATTGTTAATTTTTTTAACATTATATTTGATTAATTATTTAATTTATTTAAGAACATAATTATTTATATATTAAATAATAAATAACAAATGAAGAAAATAATAGTCGTAACAGGTGGTGCAGGGTTTGTTGGATCTAATCTTATAGAATATCTTATTAATAAATCTAACTTTAATATTATCAGTTTAGATAATTATTCTTCTGGTTCAAAAAAAAATCATATTAAAGACAAAAGAGTAAAATATATAAAATCACATACAAAAAATATAAGTAAAGTTTTAAACAATAAAAAGAAATATATCCATGCTGTTTTTCATTTTGGAGAATTTGCAAGAATATATCAAAGTTTTAAATTCATGAACGAGTGTATTGAAGCAAATTCAATTGGTACTCATGAAGTTTTTAATTTTTGTCTAAAGAATAAAATTAAACTTATTTATTCCGCAACTTCAGCTTCACTTGGAAACAAAGGAAAAGACAAAAATTTGTCTCCTTATGCATTTTCCAAATCAAAAAATTTAGAAATGTTAGAAAATTTAAAAGTTTGGTTTAAATTTAAGTATGAAATTATTTATTTTTATAATGTGTATGGACCCAGACAAATCTCAAAAGGAAAAATGGCAACAGTTATTGGAATTTTTGAAAATCAATACAAAAGTAAACTTCCATTAACTGTTGTAAAGCCAGGAACGCAAAGCAGAAGGTTTACCCACATAGACGACACTGTAAAAGTTTGTTATGATGCATGGAAATTAAATAAATGTAGACATTACAGTATTTCAAACAAAAAAAGTTACACAATTCTTCAAATAGCAAAAATGTTTAAAAGTAAAATAAAGTTTTTAAAACCAAGAGCTGGAGAAAGATATGCATCAGCTTTGACTAACATCAGTTTATCAAATAAAGTTTACAAAAAATTTGGAAAAAGAAATATAAAAAATTATATTCAACAATTTGTGCATAATTTTAGTTAATTTTAACTAAAAATATTAATTTACAAAATTTGATAATAAGGTATAAGAACGCCGCCTGGTGATTATTGCGAAAGTGTGATACCCGATCCCATACCGAACTCGGAAGTCAAGCCTTTAAGCGCCGATGGTACTTTGTCTTAAGACATGGAAGAGTAGGACGTTGCCAGGCTATAAATTTAATTATGAAAATAAAAAGTTCATTAAAATCAGTTAAAAAAAGAGATTTAAATTCTAAATTAGTTAGAAGAAGAGGACGTGTTTACGTAATAAATAAAACTAATCCTAAATTTAAAGCAAGACAAAAGTAGATTTTATGGATAATCAAAGCCATAAAAATACATGGAATAATTTCACTAAGTTTGTTCTGTGGGGAACAATTGCTGTGATCGTTGTATTGGTTTTAATGGCAATATTCTTATTGTAAGGATCTTCAATTATGAGAATAGGGTCTGTATTAGAAAACCAGCAAAATGAAAAAAGAATTGCTGTAACGCCAGAAACGGCAAAGAAATATATTTCATTAGGATTTGATCTTATTTTAAGTAAAAATTATGGATCCCATCTAGGCATATATGATGAAGAGTATTTAGATTTAGGGGTTAAATTTTCTAGTGATGAAAAAGAAATTTTAAATGGATCTGATATCATCCTACAAGTTGCAATGTTACCTGAAGATAAATGCTCTTTATTTCGAGAAAGCCAAACATTTATTGGAGCATTAAATCCATACTCAAATAAAGATTATTTAGAAAATTTAGCAAAAAAAAAAATAAATATTTTTTCTTTAGAATTGCTTCCAAGAATAACAAGAGCTCAATCAATGGATATATTATCTTCGCAAGCTAATTTAGCTGGTTATAAAGCTGTGATTGAATCTTTTGCAAATTTTCAAAAAGCTATTCCAATGATGATGACAGCTGCAGGCACTGTTCCAGCTGCAAAAGTTTTAGTAATTGGAGCTGGTGTTGCAGGACTTCAAGCAATAGCAACAGCAAAAAGAATGGGTGCAATAGTTTTTGCAACAGATGTAAGAACTGCCTCTAAAGAACAAGTTGAGAGCTTAGGTGGAAAATTTCTATCCGTAGAAGGATCTGAAAATCTTGAAACCGAGGGCGGCTATGCTAAAGAAGCATCAGAGGATTTTAAAACTAGGCAAGAAGATTTATTGTCTGAAACTTTAAAAAAAATTGATATAGTAATTTGTACAGCTTTAATTCCAGGAAAAAAAGCTCCATTGATAATAAAAGACAACATGATAAGTAACTTACAACCAGGATCTGTTATTTATGACTTGGCAGCGATACAAGGTGGAAATACAGCTTTAACGGAAGTGGATAATATTATTGAAAAAAATGGGGTTAAAATAATGGGTGAAAGTAATATTTTAAATAAATTACCTATTTCTGCCTCTACTTTATATGCAAAAAACATATTTAATTTTGTAGATAATTTATTCGATAAAGAAAATAAAAAAATAAATATTAATTTGGATGACGAAATAATTAATAAAACGATAATCAAATAAACTATGGAAATTGATCCTTTAATTTTTAGACTAAGTATATTTATTCTCTCAATATTTGTTGGTTATTATGTTGTTTGGAGTGTTACGCCATCTTTACACACTCCGCTTATGTCTGTAACTAATGCAATTTCATCAGTGATTATTGTTGGAGCAATAATAGCTGGATTATCGGCAAATTCAGAAAAAATATTTAATACTTCAAGTATTTTTGGTTTTTTCGCTATTGCTCTGGCAGCAATTAACATTTTTGGTGGATTTTTAGTAACCCAAAGAATGTTAGCTATGTATAAAAAAAAGAAAAAGGATAAGAAATGATATCTGCTAATCTATCGGCAATTTTTTATCTAGTATCAGGTGTTCTATTTATCCTTGCCTTAAGAGGATTATCCTCACCAGAGACATCAAGACAAGGGAATTTATTTGGTATTTTGGGAATGATTATTGCAGTTACAGTTACATTCCTATCAATAGGCAATTTTTCAAGTGGGTTCATTTTTGTTCTAATATTTATTTTAGTTGGAGGATCGGTTGGAGCTTTTATTGCTTATCGAATACCAATGACAGCTATGCCAGAATTAGTTGCCGGATTTCATAGTTTAGTAGGACTTGCTGCAGTATTTGTTGCTATTTCTGCTTTTTTAAATCCTGAGGCATTTGGTTTAGGAATGCCTGGAAATATTAAATTAGGCAGCTTAATTGAAATGTCTATTGGAGCAGCAGTTGGGGCAATAACATTTTCAGGATCAGTAATTGCATTTTTAAAATTGCAAGGAATAATGTCTGGTTCACCAATAACATTTAAAGGTCAGCATATTATTAATGCGATTATTTTAATTTCAATAATTATTTTAATCTACTTATTGTGTTCAACACAGTCTTCCAATTTATTTTGGATTTTATTAGGTGTATCATTTTTAATTGGGTTTCTTTTAATTATCCCGATTGGTGGAGCAGATATGCCGGTGGTAATTTCGATGCTTAATTCATACTCAGGTTGGGCTGCAGCTGGTATAGGATTTACTTTAGAAAATACAGCTTTGATAATTACAGGAGCACTTGTTGGATCTTCAGGTGCAATTCTTTCTTACATAATGTGTAAAGGAATGAATAGATCATTTTTTAATGTAATTTTAGGTGGATTTGGAGCAACAGATGATGCCTCTGGCTCTTCAAATAAAGAACAAAGACCTGTTAAAAGTGGTAACGCAGATGATGCAGCCTTTTTAATGAAAAATGCCTCATCCGTAATAATTGTTCCAGGATATGGTATGGCAGTTGCTCAAGCTCAACATGCCTTAAGAGAAATGGTAGATACT